>Ga0209761_1002896_pt1 | contig 11287 bp, 9 predicted proteins | sample GraSoi013_1_40cm_4_FD_185818 | JGI IMG/M metagenome (GOLD analysis project Ga0209761, IMG submission 185818) | Grasslands soil microbial communities from the Angelo Coastal Reserve, California, USA - Sample 09_25_2013_1_40cm (SPAdes) (version 2) | ecosystem: Environmental > Terrestrial > Soil >... | reverse complement strand
CGACGCTGGCCGATGGCGCGCAGGCCCTTGATGCGCTCGTACCCCACGGTGACCGTCTGCGCCCACCACCCCGGGACCTTGTACTTCTCGTGCACGTACTGGGCGATTCGCCGGTGCGGCCAGGTATGCGCCGCGACGCGATCGAGCGCTTTGACCCAGCGCTCCCACGTGCAGCCGGTCTGCGCCTTCACGGCGGCATCGCTCCGACCCGCGAGCGTGGCATAGTCCGCCGCGGTCGCGAGGGTGGCGGGGGCCGGGGCGGGGGCCGGAGCGTGCTTCTTGTTGAGGAGCTGTGCGCGGGCGGTGGTATACGCTTCGCCCGTCTTCCGCATGCGAGCGCGAACGAGGCGCTTGAAATCCTTGTTGGTCGGCATCGTGTCCGTCCTTTGGTCAGGCCACAGGCGTACACCCCCCAGCAGCGTCACCCCGCGGCGACCCAAAGGCTTGCTCGATGCCGATCCGGGAGTCTGCCCCCCTTTGCCTCACGGGGACCCTCGCTGGGGGAGGATCGATGAGGTTGGGCGTGGACCGCCGCCCGGAATCCACCATGCATCATCCGGTCCCGGGTGGCAAGACCCCCGGGCCCCCGGCCGCCGCGCGCCGTCGCACTAGCCGCCCGGGGATGGCCGCGTGACATTGAGGCCCCGTGGCCGCAAACTCCCTCCTCGGGTTCGGCGGGCGGCGCTGGAGCGCTGGTCCGGTTGCCTTCGCGGCGGGCCTGTGCGTCGTCGCGGTGGCAGTCGCCATCGCGCGCGGGGAGCGGGAAGGGGTGGGCGGCGACTTCCACGTCTTCTGGCAGGCGGGGCGCAACTTCGCGACCGGTGCTCCGCTCTACCACGGCGATCTTCCGGGGGCGCGCAGGTTCATCTACCCGCCGTTCGCGGCGATGGTGTTCCAGGTTCTCGCCATCTTCCCGCTGCGGCTCGCCGCGGAGGTCTTGTCCGTCATCAATCTCGTGTTGCTTGGCGTCGCCACCTACCTGACGAAGAGGATCGTCGCGCGGACGCCCCCCCATCAGGCCGCGGGGGCGCTGCCGCTCGTTCTCGCCGTGGTGCTGTCCTTGGTGTTCCACCTCGAGAATCTCAACCACGTGCAGGTGAACGAGGTGATTTTCGTGCTGATCCTGCTGGGCATCGATGCGCATCTGCGTGCGCTGGACGTCCGCGCCGCCGGCTACTTCGTGGCCGCGACCGCCCTCAAGATCACCCCCGTGTTCTTCCTGATCTGGCTGATGCTGCGGGGACGGCCTCGCGCCGCGCTGGCGGTGCCGCCCCTGGCGATTGCCTGCGTCGTCGCGCCGCTCGTCATGCGCGGGCCCGCTACCGGCGCCGCCGAGCTGGCCGAGTACTACCACTCGTTCCTCGAAGGATTCCAGCACGGGCAAGTGTTGACGGACCAGCGGGTCCAGAACTTGGGCGCCCTGGTCTACCGGATGATGCGACGGGCGGAGACTCCTGAGCACTTGCAGTACGTCTACCTTCCGGCATCCGAACGGGCCGCCGCGCTAACCTATCAGGCTGGCGCCGCGTTCCTGCTGCTCCTCTTCCTCGTCAACCTCGGTCTCCTGCGAGCACGTGGCGTCGCTGCCACCGCGCTCGAGTTCAGCACGGTGTTCCTGATCAGCCATCTGCTGTCGCCCATCACCTGGAAGGCCCACCTCGTGACGCTGCTATTCGTGTTCTACACGTTCCTGCTGCTCCGGCCGGCGGTTCTGCCCGCGCCGCTGCGGATCGCACTGATCGGTCTGTGGGGTTTGATCGGGGTCAGCGGGCTGAGTGGGAGAGACCTGGTCGGCAGAGATGCCTACTACTACCTCGGCGGCTACAGCGTCGTGGTATGGGCGATGTTGCTCCTGTTCGTCGCGGGCGTCGTGCTGACGCAGCGCGAGGCGGTCGCGCGCCGACCGGCCTAACGGGCCGGATCTTGCTGCAGCAGCTCGCGAACCGCCGCGAGCAGCTCGGTGGTTTCAAACGGCTTCAGCAGGATGCGCGCCGCGCCGAACACCGCCGCGTCCTTCAGGAGGTCGGTCTTGCCGCTGCGGCCGCCCCCCGAAATCGCGATGATCTTCGCCCCGGGCGACACGACCCGCAATTCGCGGATCAACTCGAGCCCGTCCCGCTCGGGCATGAAGATGTCCACGATGACGACGTCGGCGCCTTGCTCTTGGTGCAGCTGGAGTCCGGCCTCACCGTCGCCCGCCTCCAGCACGGCGTAGCCGGCCCGCTCCAGGATTCGCCGCACGGCACTTCGGAGCATCGCGTCATCGTCGATCACCAGGACTCGGGCAGCGGCAGGCGTCATCCCGCGCTGGCTCAGATCTCGCCCCGCCGCGCGAACGCGGCGATGTGCTCGCCGGCCCGGTAGGCCAGGGCCTGGATCGTCGCCGTGGGCTGGCCCCGGCCACCGGTGACAAGGCTCGAGCCGTCGCAGATGAAGAGGTTCCGCACGTCGTGCGCGCGGTGATAGCGGTCCACGACCGAGGTCCGCGGGTCGTCGCCCATGCGGCACGTACCCAAGAGGTGGGCCGCGAGGTTCGTCTCCTGCACCGGCTGCCGCCACGTCCGGCGGGCGCCCGCGGCCTCGAGAATCTCGATCGCCCTGTCCTGCAGGAAGCGCATCATCGCGAGGTCGTCGGCGTGGTCCTTGTAGGTGACCCGCATCGCGGGCAGCCCCCACGCGTCCTTCATGTCGGGATCGAGCGAGATGGTATTCGTCTCGAGCGGCAGCGAGGTCGAGTGGCCGTCCACGTTCATGGTGCGCGTGTAGTAGTCCCGCAGAATGCGCTTGTACCCCGCGCCCCACGAGGGCGCGTCGTGCGGCAGCCCGCCCAAAGCGAAGATCGTCGGGTAGGCGAAGGAGCGCGCGTCGGGCGCGCCGCCGCCGTAGAAGCCTCGCTTGGGGTCGCTCTCGTAGAAGTCGTACAGCACCCGCGTCGCCGTCACGCTCTTGAACTCGTTCAGGGGGCGCTCGAACACGCCGCTCGAGCTCGAGTAGCCGTTGAACATCAGATACTTGCCGACAACGCCGCTCGAGTTCGCCAGCCCGTTCGGGAAGCGGCTCGATGCCGACAACAGGAGCAGCCGCGGGGTCTCCGAGCCGTTGCAGCACAGCACGACGGCCCGGGCGCGCTGGAACTGCTCCTTCTTGTTCTCGTCGAAGTACGTCGCCCCGGTCACGCGGCCCTTCCTGTCGACCTCGATCCGCCGCACATAGCTGTTGGGCCGCACCTCGCACCGCCCGGTGGCTTCGGCCATCGGGATGACGGTGTACAGCGTGGACGACTTGGCGCGGAACTCGCACCCGAAGCCGAGACAGTAGCCGCAGTGCTGGCATGCGGGCCGGCCGTTGAACGGCTGCGAGAGAATGGCGAGGGGCGCGGGCTGCGGGTGCAGGCCCAGGGCGCGCGCGCCGCGCTCGAACAGCACGCCCGACGACTTCACCGGGAGCGGCGGCAGGGGATAGGGCCGCGTGCGCGGCGGGTCGAACGGCCCGGGCTCGCCGGAGACGCCCAGCTCCCACTCGGCCTTGGTGTAGTAGGGCTCGAGGTCACGGTAGGTGATCGGCCAGTCTTCGAGGCCCGTGCCGGAGATCGCGCCGAGACGGCTCCTCTCGATGAAATCGATCTCGCGGAAGCGCCAGTAGTTGGCGGTGAACATCACGCTCCCGCCGCCTACGAGGCGGTGGTAGAGGAGCTGTATCTGCCCCGGCTTCGCGGTCTCCGATGCGGTCCTGCGGAACGTGAACCCGGCCGGGTTGTTCTGGAGGGCGCTCTGGAACAGCGTCTTGATTTCGTCGTGCTCGAACTGCGGAGGCTCGACGCGGGGCCCCTGCTCGAGCACGACGACCGTGAGCCCGGCGGTCGCGAGCTCCTTGGCGATGATGCCGCCGGCCGCGCCCGAGCCGACCACGACGAAGTCCACCGTGCGCCTGGGGTCGAAGCGGACCGCCGGCCGTGCCGGTCGCATGGCTACCGGCCGCCGCGCGCCGCCTCGGCGTCGTAGTCGCCGAACGGCGGCTGCCAGGCGTAGCGGTCCTCGAAGCCGATCACCCGCCAGCCCGCCTTGTCGGCGTTGCCGCCGTAGGGGGGCAGCGAGAACATCCCCACGAGCGTGGCGAAGCGCATCTGCTGGAAGAAGGGCGTCTGTTCCTGCGCGCGCAGCAGTTCGAGCTGGCGCTCCGGCGCGAGATTGGCGAAGCGCTGGGTGCCCGGCCAGCGTCGCTCCACTTCACCGTTCAACTCATCCAGACCGTGCAGCAGCGGCTCGCGCTGCTGGGCGGCCCAGGTGCCGAGCGAGCGGTCCAGGAAGGTGACGACGCGGGCCTCACGTGCGCCCGGCGTGTCGTCGGTGGGAAAGATCTGTGCGGCGATGGCGTCGAGGTCCGCGGCCTGGTCTGGCGTCAGCACGTCCCAGGGGACCGGGTCGGGGGAGCCGGGGGAGAGGGGGGAGCGGGCGGCGCGGGCCGCGTGGTCGAGCGCGGCGCGAACCAGAGCGGGGTCGGCCGCGAGCCAGGCCGCCCCCAACGCGGTCGAGGAGACGGCAAGGAAGGTGCGGCGACTGAGGGGATCGGCGAGCATCGCGCAAGTATGCAGCGCGACGGGCGGCCGCGCTACCGGCGCGATCCGCGTGCGGCCGCTCTTGCGGCGGTCAGCGCGCCAGGGCCTGCAACGCGCTCCGCAAGCGCGCCGCGTCCTCCTCGTCGAGCGCGCTCAGAATCGCGCGCTGCTCCTGCGCGAGCGCCCGCACCGCTTTGGCGTAGGCCTGCCGGCCGGCCGGGGTGAGCACGGCCCGGACGCTGCGGTGGTCGGTTGCGTCGCTGCGGCGGCGCACCAGACCGTCCTTCTCGAGCCGGTCGACCAGCTGCGTGATGTTGGATCGCACACACCCCTCGTGCTCCGCCAGCTCGTGCAGCAGCAGCGGCTGCTTCGCCTCGGCCAGAAACCTGAGCACGCCCGCCTTGGCGAGCGACAGCCCGAGCGGTCGCACGGCCGCATCGAGCCTTGCCTCGACTGCCCCCGCGGTCCCCAGGAGGGAGAACACCAGAGGCTCTGCGGCCGCTGGGCGGCGCGGCCGCCTGCGCGCAGCGGGCAAGGGCTAGTACCCGGCCGCCGTCGCGCGAGCCTGACGCGCGTCGAGGCTCACTGGCCCCGCCCCGAAGTACGCAATCAGGAGCGCGGCGCCCAGCAGCGCCACGTTCTTCATGAAGTGGGCCTGCTGCATCTGTGCCATCATCGGGTCCTTCACCGCCCAGAAGTTGTGCATGGCCAGCGTGACGGGGACGAGAAACACCACCAGCAGCCACGCGCCGATCTTGGCGCGGTACCCGAGCAGGACGCTCAACGCCCCCGCCAGTGAGATCACACCGGCGAGAGGGACGAGCACGCTCGCCGCGGGCACGCCCGCCTGCGCCGCGTAGCCGGCGTATTGCGCGGTGAAGTGGAAGGGGCCGCTGACCAGGAAGATGACCGAGTACAGGAGGCGGCCCACGAGGGCGAGGTAGCGCATGGTATCACCTTTCGCTCTGAGGTTGCGTCAGTCCGCTTGGTCTCAGGTTGACCTGGGCCAGCCGGCGCCCACCGCCTTGTACAGCTGCACGGCCGCGACGAGCTGGTCCCGCTCCGCCTGGGTGAGCGACAGCTCGGCGCCAAAGAGGCCACGCTGCGCGTCGAGGACGTCGAGGTAGCTCGACACGCCGTTTTGGTAGCGCATGTTCGCCAGCTCCAGCGCCCGACGCAAGGCGACGACCTGGCGCTGTTGCGCGGCGGCCCGGTCCTGGGCCGTGCGCAGCCCAACGAGCGCATCCTCTACCTCGCGCACCGCCACGAGCACGGTCTGCTCGTATTGCGAACGCGCCTGCTCGGCGCGTGCCCGCGCCACGTTGACCTCCTCGCCCCCCGGCCGACCCTGCGTGAAGAGCGGGACCGACACCCCCGCGAAGGCCTGCCAGATCTTCGTGCCCGACCCGAACCACTTCGAGAACTCGGTGCTCTGCGTGCCGTACTGGCCACTGATGACGAAGGTAGGGAGCCGGGCCGCTTCCGCCACGCCGATCCGTGCCGTGGCGGCGCGCAGGGCCGCCTCCGCACCCCGGACGTCCGGGCGGTGCTCGAGTAGCGCGGACGGCACCCCGGCGGGGACCGGGATCCGCGCCGCCAGCTCCGTGAGCGAGCGGCCCCGCGCGATCGCCCCGGGGTTGCGGCCGACGAGCACGCTGAGCGCGTTTTCCTGCTGCGCGACCTGCCGCTCGAAGTCGGCGACGCTCGCCGCCGGGCTCGCGACCTCGGCCTCGAACTGCCGCACGTCGAGCTCCGAGATCAGCCCCTGATCGAGCCGCTGCCGGGCGAGCGCCAGCGTCAGCTGTCGCGAGGCCAGCGTGCGCCGTGCGATCTCGAGATTGCGGTCCGCCTCCCGCAGGTCGACGTAGCCCGTCGCCACGTCGCTGATCAGCGACAGCTCGAGCGCGCGCCGGTCCTCCTGGCGCACGGTCAGGTCGGCGCGGGCGGCCTGGGTGGAGCGGCGCACCCGACCCAACAGATCGAGCTCCCAGCTCAGGTCGGCCGTGGCCCGGTACACGTCGAACGTCTGCGCCCCGAAGGTGCCGAAGACGAGCTCGTTCCGCCCCGCCTCCCCGTTGCCGGTGAGCTCGGGCAGCAGCGCACCGCGCGTGGCGCGGTACTGCGCGCGGAATTCGTCGATCGCCGCGACGGCGGTCCGCACGTCGCGGTTGTCCTGCAGGGCCGTGTCCACGAGCTGCCGCAGCACCGAATCCTGCACCAAGTCGAGCCACTTGAGCGCGACGGCCGTGTCGCCGCTCGCGCGCGCCGGCGCGGTGTCGTATGCGAACGGCACGCGGGCGGTGTCGGCGCCGGGCGGCAGCAGCGTGTCGCGGCTGGTCCGCAGGGAGTCGTAGAACGGGCGCAGCGAGTCCTGCGACGCAGCCGTCCGCCGCCAGCCGGCGGGCATGCCGAGCCCGGGCCGGCGGTAGCCCGGACCTACCGCGCAGGCGGCCATCAGCGCGACCAGGGCGAATGAGGTGACGGTGCGCATCTCAGTCGCCCGTCGCCGGAGCGGGAGCGACCTGTCGCGCGGCCGCGGATTCGCGCAGTCGTCGCGCCAGACCCCGCTCGCTCAGGGCGCGGATGACCGTGAAGAACAGCGGGATGAAGAAGATCCCGACGGTGGTCGCGACGAGCATCCCGAAGAACACGCCCGTGCCGATCGAGTGGCGGCTCGCCGCGCCGGCGCCGCTCGACGCCAGGAGCGGCGCGACGCCCAGAATGAATGCGAACGAGGTCATGAGAATCGGCCGCAGCCGCTCGCGGCCCGCCTCGAGCGCCGCCTCCCGGATGGAGCGCCCCTGGGCACGCAGCTCGTTCGCGAACTCGACGATCAGGATCGCATTCTTCGCCGCGAGGCCAACCACGACAATTAGGCCGATCTGCACATATACGTCGTTTGGCATGCCGCGCAGCCAGACGCCGAGCAGCGCGCCCAACGTGCCGAACGGCACGGCCAGCAGCACCGCGAACGGGATCGACCAGCTCTCGTACTGCGCCGCGAGCACCAGGAACACCATCACGAGCCCGAGCGCGAACACCAGGCCCCCCTGGCCGCCCGAGGCCCGCTCCTGATAGGACTGGCCGCTGAAGGCGTAGCCCACCCCCTGGCCGGCGTACTTCTCCTGCACGAGCCGCTCGACCGCGTCGAGCATCTGCCCGGAGCTCTTGCCCGGGGCGGGAGCGCCGATCACGAGCGCCGACGTAAAGCCGTTGAAGCGAGTCAAGACGCTCGGCCCGGCCTGGAACTGCGTGTGCGTGAGCGCGGAGACCGGCACCATGTGCTGATTGGGGCCGCGCACGTACAGTCGGCCGATGTCCTCCGGCGTCTGGCGGAACTTGGGCTGTGCCTCCGCCTGCACCCGGTACGTCTTGCCGTACAGGTTGAAGTCGTTGATGTAGAGTGTCGAAAGAAACGCCTGGAGCGTCTGGAACAGGTCCGTGAGGGAGATCCCCAGCGCCTTGGCCTTCTCCCGGTCCACCTGGACGTAGAGTTGTGGCGTGTTCACCCGAAGAGTCGAGTACACGCCGCGCAGCTCCGGGCGCCCGTTCGCCTCACGCGTGAAATCATTGACGAACCCGGCGAACCGCTGCACGTCGTTCACCCCCCGATCCTGGAGGTTCATCTCGAGGCCCGCGGTCGTGCCCAGGCCGATGATCTCCGGGAGATTGAAGGCGAACCCCCGCGCGTTCCGCATGCCGAACAGATAGCCGTTCACGGCGCCGAGCACCGCGTTGATCTGGTCCTTCCGGGACGTGCGCTGGTCCCAGGGCTTCATGTTGACGAAGATGATCGCGGCGTTCGTCTGGTTCGCGTTCTGGATGAAGTCCAGCCCGACGAGCGCGACGACGTGATTGACGGCCGGCTGCTGCTTGAGGAAGCCTTCGATCCCGGCGACGACGCCTTCGGTCCGCTGGCGTGAGGCGTCGTCCGGCAGCGCCACGAGCATCGCGAAGTACCCCTTGTCTTCGCTGGGGATGAACCCGCTGGGAAGGCTGCGCACCAGCACGAAGAGCAGCGCGACCACGACCCCAAAGGCGGCGAAGAACGTGCGGGGGCGGTCGATCACGCGACCCGCGGCGCCGAGGTAGCGCTCCGTGGCCGCGTGGAAGCCCCGGTTGAACCGCGCGAAGAACCGGCTCAGCGCCACCCCGGACTTGCGTCCGGGGTCAGTACTGACCCCGGGCGCGAGCCCGGGGTGACTGGGCTTGAGCAGCACGGCGCACAACGCCGGAGTGAGCGTCAACGCCACGATCCCCGAGAGGACGACCGCGATCGCGATCGTGATGGCGAACTGCCGGTACATGAGGCCCGTGATGCCCCCCAGGAAGGCCACGGGGACGAAGACGGAGCACAGCACGAGCACGATCGCAATCAGGGCCCTGCTCACCTGGCGCATGGCCCGGTCCGCGGCCACCGCGGGCGACACGCCCTCGCTCGCCATGATGCGCTCCACGTTCTCGATCACGACGATCGCGTCGTCCACCACGATGCCGATCGCCAGCACCAGGCCGAACAGCGTGAGCAGGTTGATCGAGAAGCCGAGCACCTGCATGCCGAAAAAGGCGCCGATGACGGAGACGGGCACGGCGAGGACGGGGATGAGCGTCGCCCGCCAACTCTGCAGGAAGACGAAGACCACCAAGGTCACGAGCAGCATGGCCTCGAACAGGGTCTTCACGACCTCGTGAATGGAGGCGGTGATGTAGGGGGTCGTGTCGAACGGCACCGACCACCGGACGCCGGCGGGAAAGCTCTTGGCCAGCTCGCCCATGCGCTGCAGCACCGCCTGCTTGACTTGGAGCGCGTTCGCTCCCGGTCGCAGGAAGACGAGGAACAGGGCCGTGGGCTTGCCGTCGAGCCGCCCCACGACGTCATAGTTGCGGGCCCCCAACCGGACCTCGCCGATGTCGTTGACGCGCACCAGCGAGCCGTCCGGCCGCCCCCGCACGATGATCCGCCCGAATTCGGCGGGGTCCGTGAGCCGGCCCGCCGTGACCACGGGGATCGTGAGCTGGGTGCCTGGCGGCGAGGGCTCCCGCCCGATGCGTCCGGCCGGGTTCGTGGCGTTTTGCTCCTGGACGGCGGCGGCGACGTCCGACACGGTCAACCCGAGCTGCGCCATGCGGTCGGGGTCGAGGCTCAAGAGCATCGAGAACTCGAGCTGCCCGACCGTCTGCGCGTCGCCCACGCCGGGAATGCGCTTGAGCTCGTCCTGGACGTAGATCTTCGAGTAGTTGCTCAGGTACTCGGCGTCGAAGCGCGGGTCGTCCGCGGTGAGCGCGCCAACCACGAGGATGCTCGTCTGGCGCTTCTGCACCGTGATCCCGTTGCGCACGACCTCCTGGGGCAGCTGCGGCTCGGCGAGGGCGATCTGGTTCTGCACGTCCACCGCGGCGAGGTCGGGGTTCCGCGAGATGTCGAAGTAGACCGACAGGTTCATGACGCCGGCGCTCGAGTTCGACGACTTGAAGTAGAGCAAGCCGTCGAGCCCCGAGAGCTGCTGCTCGATCGGCGCGGCAACGGCAGCGGCGACGTCCTGCGCGGTCGCGCCCGGGTACACCGCCTGCACCTGGATCTCCGGCGGAGTGAGCGCCGGGTAGCTGTTCACCGGGAGCGTGCGGAGCGCGAACAGCCCCAGCAGCACGATGACGATCGAGATGACGCCCGAGAAAATCGGGCGACGGATGAAGACGTTGCGGATTTGCGGCGTGTCGCTCACGGCGTGCTCCGAGCCGCACCGCTCTCGGCCGCAGGCTGGTACGCGACGGCTCGGACCGGTGATCCGGGGGCGACCTGCTGCAGGCCGTCAACGACGACGCGGTCGCCGGCCGCGAGCCCCTGCGCGATCAGCCACGAGCCGCCGTCCCACGCCGTCGCGATCACGTCCCGCGTTGCTACCTTGTCGCCGGCGTCCAGCACGTACACAAACGCCCCACCGAGCCCCTGCTGCACCGCCCGCTGTGGCACCAGGATCGCGCCGGGGTGCGTCAGCCCGAGGAGCCTCACCCGCACGAACTGGCCAGGGAGCAAGAGGTGTTGCGGGTTCTTGAGCTCGGCGCGGAGCTCCTGGGTGCCCGTTACAGGCTGCAGCGCAAGGTCGGTGAAGTTCAGCGTGCCCGTCTCCGGATATACGGTGCCGTCCGCCAGCGTGACCTGCACCGCCAGCGGGCCCTTGGGCATGACGAGCCGCCCGTCTTTGACGTCGCGCCGCCAGCGCAGCACGTCCTGGTCGGACGGACTGAAGTTCACGTAGATGGGATCCACCTGCTCCACCGTCGTCAGCAGGTCGCCCGGCCCGGTGACCCGCGCGCCGAGCTGCAGGAGCGCGCGCCCCGCGCGCCCCGGGATCTCGGCGCGCACGAACGTGTCCTCATAGGCCTTCTTGGTCTGGTCCACCGCCGCCTGTGCCTGATCGAACGCCTGCTGCGCGTCGTCAACGTCTTTTTGCGCGACTGCGCGTGCGGCGAGGAGCGACTTCAAGCGTGCCAGGGTGCGGTCCGCGTTGGCGAGCCTCGCCTGGGCGCTGCGGTAGGCGGCATCGTACGTCGTGGGGTCGACCCGGAAGAGCAGCGTGCCCGCCGCGACGTCGGTGCCCTCGATGTAGGGTCGCGCCACGATGACGCCCGTGACGAGCGCGCGCACCTCGACCCGGCGCGACGCCTCCGCCTGCCCCACGTACTCGTACCGCGCGGCGACGGTCTCGGGGACGACGGTGACGACCGATACTT
>Ga0209761_1002894_pt1 | contig 11288 bp, 7 predicted proteins | sample GraSoi013_1_40cm_4_FD_185818 | JGI IMG/M metagenome (GOLD analysis project Ga0209761, IMG submission 185818) | Grasslands soil microbial communities from the Angelo Coastal Reserve, California, USA - Sample 09_25_2013_1_40cm (SPAdes) (version 2) | ecosystem: Environmental > Terrestrial > Soil >... | reverse complement strand
GCGGCAGATAGCGGAAGCAGAAGCTGGCGCACTCCACGGGAGCATGGAACGGCTCGAAGCAGTCGCGGCGGCGCACCTCGTCCTCGAGATGGCGGGTGACGTCCATCGTGGCGTCCACCAGGCGGCCCAGGCCCCGGCGCCCCAGGGTCTTCAGGCTGAACCAGAATTTGAGCCCGCGGAACTCCCGCGATCCTTCCAGGGAGTAGTGATAGAAGTCGAGGCGGTCCGTCTGGGCCTCGAGGTCCTTTTTGAGATAACCCGGCTCGATCTTGAAGCTGCGCCTCAAACGGCGCCCGTCGCGCACGAACAGGCCGCCGAGGCTGAAGGGCTGGAACAGCCACTTGTGCGGATCGATGGTGACGCTGTCGGACAGCTCCAGACCGTCCAGACGCGACGCGTAACGGTTGGAGAACAGGAGCGCCCCTCCATAGGCCGCGTCGACATGGAAATGAAGGCCGTGGGTCCGCGCGACCGCGGCGATGGACTGCAGCGGATCGAGATTGCCGGTGTTGGTGGTTCCCGCCGTCGCCACCACGGCCATCGGCACGAGCCCGCGACGGCGATCCCGGGCAATGGCGCCGGCAAGATGATCCACGCGCATCTTCATCCTTGAATCGACTTCAATGCGGACCAGGGCCTCCTCACCGAGACCCAGAAGATCGAGCGACCTGGCGATCGAGAAGTGCGACTGCTCGGACGCGTACACCCGCAGTCTCCCCACCAGGTTCCCGGGGAGCCCCGACCGTCTCGCCCGCGTTCCGGTCGCCCGGTCGCGCGCCAGCTTGAGGGCGATGGCGTTCGCCACGCCGCCGCCGCTCGTGAATACGCCGAAGGCTTCGGGTCCAAAGCCGATCAGGTCGTTCATCCAGCGAATGAGCCGCATTTCCAGGTGCGTCGCCGCCGGACCGGCCTTCCAGGCATCCACCGACTGGTTGAGGAAGGCGACCGGCAGCTCCGCGAACGCCGCGATCGGAAGGGGCGCCGGGTTGAACAGACCGAAGATCCTTGGATGGGACATGTGCATCGAGTGGCGGAAGACCTTGCGGCGGCACTCGTCGAGGACCAACGCCGGGTCCCGGCCGCCCTCCGGAAGCGGCTCGTCGAACAGGCGGTCGAGCTCGGCCGTCGTGGCGCCGCTGTAGGTCTTGCGCGCCTTGCGGTAGATCTGCTCGAGGGTGGCATCGAGGACCAGGCGCCCGAAGCGGGAGGCCCGCACCCGGCTCGTGAGGAGCGACCCCTTGGAAGTCCGCATGGCGGGAGGTCTATCCCGACGCCGGCTTGGAGCCGACACCGAGCCAGCGCCGCCGCGCCGACACCGGCACGAGCCGATCCACCGCCATCCTGGCTTCCGCCCAGCGCGCCAGGCGCACGAAGGGCAGACCGAGCAGGAAGTAGATCGCGGCCGTGAGCAGGCCGACGCCGATGTAGTCGTAATAAGTGGAGGCGAGCTGACCGTAGACCTTTGTCAGCTCCACCATGGTGATGACGGAGACAATCGACGAATCCTTGAAGAGAGCGATGAAGTCGTTGGTCACCGGGGGGATCACGAGTCTCAGGGCCTGCGGCACGATCACGTGGCGCAGCGCCTGCGTCTGGGTCATCCCGAGCGACAGCGCCGCCTCGCTCTGGCCTCGCGGGATCGCCTGGATGCCGGCCCGGTAGTTCTCGGCCTCGTAGGCCGCGTAGTTCAGTCCCAGCCCGACGACGGCGGCGAGAAACGGCGTGAGCCTGATGCCGATGTTCGGCAGACCATAGAAGATGAGATAGAGCTGGATCAGAAGCGGTGTTCCGCGGACGACCTCGATATAGGCGCGCGACGCCCAGGCCGCGGGCCTCGGACCGTACAGGTAGGTCAGGGCCAGGAGCAGCCCCAGTGTCACCGCCAGCGCCATCCCGGTGACCGAGATCACCAGAGTCATCACGGCACCGCGACCCAGGAGAGGCAGGTAGCCGATGTACTGGCGAACTCTCGCGCGCCAGGGCCGTTCCTGCGTCAGTGTCCGGGTGAACTCCTCCAGGGCGCGCGGCGAGTGGACGAGCCTTTCGAACAGCGTCTCCGTCTCCGGGTTCATGAGACCCCACGTCTCGTAGATACGGCGCAGCTCCCCTCCCCGGACGAGCTTCAGGAGCGCCTCGTCGAGCGCGTTCAAGAGGCGCGCATCGTCCGGCCGCACGCCGATTCCATACTCCAGGTGGCCGATCGGCGGGCCGGTGAACTTGAGTTTGGGGTTCGGACGGCTGTAGTACATGGCGATGGGCCAATCCATGAGGACGGCGTCGAGCCGGCCGTTCGCCAGATCCTCGTAAGCATTGATCTGTCCCTCGTAGCTGCGGATGTCGATTCCGCGCTCCGCTTCCAGGATGCGCTGGGCCAGCGAAAACTTCAGCGTCCCGACCGTCCGGCCTCTCAAATCGGCCAGGGCGTGGATCGAGGATTCGTCCTTGCGGACGCTGAGCTGCTCCGAGGTGGCGTAGTACGGGATCGTGAAGCGGATGACCTGCTCGCGGTCCGGAGTGATCTCGAGCCCGTTGAGCGCCAGGTCGTAGTTGCCGCGCAGCAGCCCCGGGATCAGTCCGTCCCACTGGTTCTGCACGAAGACGGCGGGCCGCCCCAGCTCCCGGCCGAGGGCTCCGGCGATGTCGACCTCGAAGCCGATGATGCGGCGTGGATCCTTCGGATCGGGAAAGACGTACGGAGCGCCACCCTCGGAATCGGCGCCCCAGCGCAGGGGGTCGGTGGCGGACAACGCGTCTCCCCCGAGCGCCGCGGCGAGGACCAAAAGCACGCTCGCCCGGCGAAGAGGGGTGCGCGTGGGCAAGCCCGCGGCCGCGGGGAGAGCGATCACAGGAAGCTCTTGAGGAACTCGCGCGTGCGCGGGTCCCTCGGCGCGCCGAAGACCTCCGCCGGCGGCCCCTCCTCCACCAGGAGTCCCTCGTGCATGAACAGGATCCTGTCGGCGGCGTCGCGGGCGAAGCGCATCTCGTGGGTCACGACCACCTGGGTCATCCCCTCGTCATGGAGCTGCCGCATGATCTGCAGCACCTCGTGCACCAGGGTGGGGTCGAGCGAGGAGGTCGGCTCGTCGTACAGCATCACCTTGGGCGCCATCGTCAAGGCCCGGGCGATGGCGGCTCTTTGTTGCTGTCCTCCCGAGAGCTGGGAGGGATAGTAGTCGAGACGGTCGCTCAGACCGACCTTGGCCAGGACCGCCCGCGCCCGGGTCTCGGCGTCATCCCGGCCCATCCCTTTCACGACCATCGGCGCCTTCGCGGCGTTCGCGAGGACGGTCATGTGCGGGAACAGGTTGAAGCTCTGGAACACCATTCCCACCTCCTCGCGCAGGAGGCGCAGCCGGTGCCTCAAGTCGCGCGGCACGGTCCCGTCGTGCCGCTCCAGGGTGACGTCCGCGATGTGGACGCGGCCGGAGTCGAACAGCTCGAGACCGTTCAGGCAGCGCAGGAGCGTCGATTTCCCGCATCCGGATGGCCCGATGATCACCACCAACGAAGAGGGAGTGACGGAGAAGCTGATGCCCCGCAGCGCCTCGGCGTGGCCGAAGCTCTTGCGCAGGTCTTCGACGGTGATCAGCTGGCGCGCCGGGCCTTCCACGGTCCCCCTCCCCGCCGCGGATTGCCGCCCGCGGACCGCTTTGAATTTTGGGCACGGAAGGCTAGCATGGCGTGGGCGCACGCGGAAGGCCCGAACCCCGCAAGGAGGGTCCATGGACAGGACCGGTTACAGGATGGAGACCGTCGCCGTTCACTCGGGCGAGCCTCGGCCGGCGCCGGAGGGCTCCGTCGTCTTCCCGATCTACCAGGGCACGGTCTACTCGATCGAGCCCGGCACGGACTACCACGACATCCGTTACATCCGGCTCAACAGCACTCCCTCCCAGCGCTACCTGCACGATCGACTGGCGGCGCTCGAAGGGGCCGAGGCCGCCGTCGCGACCTCCTCGGGGATGGCGGCGATCACCTCCACGCTCCTCGCCTTCCTGAAGAAGGGCGACCACCTCCTGGCGGGGAGCTGCCTGTATGGCGGGACGCACGACTTCCTGACCCAGCATGCCCCGGACCTCGGGCTGGGCTGCACCTTCATCGACGACCAGCGCCCCGAGACCTGGAAGGCCGCCCTAAGGCCCGAGACGAAGCTGTTCCTGGTCGAGACGATCACCAATCCACTCATGCGGGTGCCGCGGCTGCAGGAGGTCGTCGAGTTCGCGCGCCGCGAGCGCCTGACGACGGTCATCGACAACACGTTCGCAAGCCCCGTGAACTTCCGGCCCCTGTCGATCGGTTTCGACATCTCGTTTCATAGCGCCACGAAGTATCTCAACGGCCACTCGGACCTGGTGGCCGGCTGCGTCCTCGGCAGCCGGGAGCGCGTCGAGCGTGTGCGCCGGACCCTCAACCTGATGGGTGGCTCCCTCGATCCGCACGCGGGATTCCTGCTGGCGCGCGGCAGCAAGACACTGGCGCTCCGCGTGCGGGCCCAGAACGCCAACGCCCTGGCCCTGGCCCGCTTCCTCGCGGCGCACCCGAAGGTCAAGGAGGTCAACTACCCCGGGCTCGAGACCCACGCCGATCACGCGCACGCGCGCCGGCTCCTCTCCGGCTTCGGGGGCATGCTGAGTCTGCGGCTGAAGGCGGGGACGGAAGCGGCGCGGCGCCTGATCGCCGCGCTGCGCATCCCCTACTTCGCCCCGAGTCTGGGAGGGGTGGAGACGCTCATCACCCAGCCCGCCCTGTCGTCGCATGCGGGGATGAAGCGGGAGGAGCGCGAGCGCCTCGGCGTCACGGATGATCTCCTGCGGGTGAGCTGCGGGATCGAGAGCCCCGACGACCTGGTGGAAGATTTCGGGCAGGCGCTGGAGAAGGTCTAGAAGGCCGCGCGCCCGCGGCCGGCCGCTCTAGACGCGCGCCCGGATCGCCTGCCGCATCGGGAGCCAGTGCTCGACGCGGCTCCCGGCCCGCACGATCGTGCCGTCCCTCTGCGGCGACGTCGAGATGATCCCGATCTCGCAGCCCACGGCCTCCTCGAGGCGCCGCACGTAATCGCGCGCGCGGCCCGGGAGATCCTCGAAGCGCCGCGCCGTCGACGTGTCCTCTTTCCACCCGGGCATGAGCTCGTACACGGGACGGCACGCCTTCAGCACGGCGGGATCGGCCGGCAGGAAGTCGATCCGGCGCCCGTCGTGCTCGTAGGCGGCGCAGATTGGAATCTCGTCGAAATCGTCGAGGACGTCGAACAGGGTCAGCGCCAGGCATTCCACCTGGTTGATCATCACGGAGTAGCGCGCCACCAGGGCGTCGAACCAGCCGCAGCGGCGCGGCCGCCCTGTGGTGCTGCCGAATTCCCGGCCGCGCTCGCGGATGCGCCGGCCGGCCTCATTGTCCTGCTCGGTCGGAAACGGCCCTTCTCCCACCCTGGTCGAATACGCCTTCAGGACGCCGAGCACCCCGTCGACGCGGATCGGGCTGATCCCGAGGCCGGTGCAGGCGCCGCCCGCGGTCGAGCTCGAGGAGGTCACGAAGGGATAGGTTCCGTGGTCCAGGTCGAGCATGGTCCCCTGGGCTCCCTCGCACAGGATGACGGCTCCCTCGTCGAGCCTCTCGTTCAAAAGACGCGAGGTGTCGGTGACGAAAGGCCTGAGGCGGGCGCCGTCGACGAGGAGCTGCTCGACCACCGCGGCGGGGTCCGGATCCCATTCCGCCGGCAGCTTGTGAAGGTCGTCGCCCCTGGCCATCCGGGCCAGAGCGCCGACCTTGTCGGGCAGGCCGGACTCATCCCCCAGGTCGGCAACCCGCAGGCCGTAGCGTCCCGCCTTGCTCTCGTAGGTCGGCCCCACGCCCAGACGCGTCGTGCCGATCCTGCCGTTGCGCGCCGCTTCCTCGCGCGCGATGTCGCGGCCACGGTGGTAGGGCAAAATAAGGTGGGCGCGGTCGCTGATGCGCAGGTTCTCCTCGACCCGCACCCCCGCCTCGCGCAGGTCGTCGATCTCCTTGAGCAGGGAGCCTGGTTCGATCACCACTCCGTTCCCGATCACGCACAGGACGTTGTCCCTGAGGATTCCCGAGGGAACGTGGTGCAGGGCGAAACGGCGCGCGCCGACGCAGATCGTGTGACCGGCGTTCGGCCCGCCGCCGTACCGCGCCACGATGTCCACGCGCTCGGTCAAGAGGTCGACGATCTTGCCCTTGCCCTCATCACCCCATTGCGTACCGACCACCACGAAGCCGGACATGGGTTCTCCGTTGCCTTGCTGTCGAACCGGCAAAGGACGGAACCGTGCGGAAGCTCCTTTGCCGCGACATGCTAGCAGAAAACGGGCGATCGGGGACCCGGGCGGGGGTCAGGCGGCGAGGATCTGCTGCACCCGGAACAGCAGGGAATCCTTGATCTGCTCCTTGTCGAGAAAGCCCGCCACCCCCGCGGCCTGCAGAAAATCGAGAACGTCCTTCTTGAACACGCCGCTCATGATCAGGATGGGCGTCTGTTTGACCCGGCCGATCTTCTTGATCTCCCGCAGGACGTCGAAGCCGGTCATCTTGGGCATCAGGAGGTCGAGAACGATCAAGTCGGGGTGCTCGTTCTGCACCAGGTCGAGCGCCTGCCTTCCGTCCTCCGCCTCGAGGACGTCGTATCCTGCGGCGGCCAGAAGGTGCGCCGCCACTTTGCGCACCGTGATCGTGTCGTCCGCCACGAGGATCTTTTTGCGGTGCTCGGTCTTCTCGAAGGAATCGGCGCTCGACGACGATTTCACCTCGTCCTGCACGAGGTCGATTCTCACGATCTCCTGGCAGTTGCTGCAGAGATACTTGATGACGCGGGACTGCCCATCCACCTCCCGCAGGCGGATCACGTTCTTGCAGTGCGGGCAGCGTACGACCAAGGGGACCTTTCCGCAGGCAGCCGGGCGAGGGCGCAAAGCGAACCCGCCGCGGGTACCCGCATGCCTAAAGTTAAGTCCTTAAAGGGGCGATTGCACTTCGGTTACGGAATTGTGAGGGCACGGTCGCTGTGCTAGACTCCAAGAGGTTTTGCGCGGCGCGGGACCACCTTTCGATGCCCTCCACCATCATCCTCGACGGCGAGCACCTCGGACTGGAACAAATCGCCGCAGTCGCCAGGGGCGGCGCCCGCGTCAGCCTGGGTGATTCCGCCCGCAGGAAGCTTGTGCGCGCCCACGACGTGGTCCAACGGATCCTCGCCTCCGACCAGCAGGTCTACGGCGTGAACACCGGCTTCGGTCTTCTCAAGGATATCCGCATCCCCCGCGATCGGCTCGACGTCCTTCAACTCAACCTGATCCGCAGCCACTGCGCCGGTCTGGGCGACCCGCTGCCGCCGGAGGCGACGCGCGCCCTCATGCTGCTGCGGGCGCACGTTCTGGCGCGGGGTCATTCGGGTGTCAGGCCGCTGGTGGTCGAGACGCTCCTGGACCACCTCAACGCCGACCTCCTGCCGGTCGTGCCGGAGCAAGGGTCGCTGGGCGCCAGCGGCGACCTCGCTCCCCTGTCGCACGTCGCCCTGGCCCTTCTGGGCGAAGGCGAGGTCGTGCTCCGGGGCGTGAGGATGAGAACACCGGCGGCGCTCGAGACGACCGGACTCGCACCCCTGCGGCTCGGCCCGAAGGAGGGTCTCGCCCTCATCAACGGCACGCAGTTCATCACCGCCGTCGGTGTCCTGGCGCTCCTGCAGGCCGAAGAGCTCGCGGCGGTGGCCGACGTCGCCGGAGCCTTGAGTCTCGAAGCCCTGAAGGGAAGCCACCGCGCCTTCGACGAACGCCTGCAGGCCCTGCGGCCGCACCCGGGGCAGGTGGACAGCGCCGCGAATCTGAGGGCCCTCCTGGAGACAAGCGAGATCGCCCGGTCGCACGAGGCGTGCGGGCGCGTGCAGGACGCCTATTCGCTGCGCTGCATGCCGCAGGTGCACGGCAGCGCCCGCGACGGAATCCGCTTCGCGCGCTCCATCCTGGAGGTCGAGGTGGACGCGGTCACCGACAACCCGATCGTCTTCCCGGACGGGGGCGATCTCCTGTCCGGGGGAAATTTCCACGGCGAGACCCCGGCCCTGGCGCTCGATCTCCTGGCGATCGCAACCGCCTCCCTCGCGTCGATTTCGGAGAGACGCGTCGACCGGCTGATGAACCCGGTGCTCAGCGGGCTGCCGCCGTTTCTGACGCGCGACGCCGGCGTCCATTCAGGCCTGATGATGGCGCACGTCACCGCCGCCTCCCTGGTCTCGGAAAACAAGATCCTCTGCCACCCGGCGAGCGTGGACTCCATCCCGACCGAAGCGAACCAGGAGGATCACGTCTCGATGGGACCGATCGCCGCGCGCAAGGCGCGCGCGGTGGTGGGGCACGCGCGGATGGTCCTGGCCATCGAGGTCCTGTCGGCCTGCCAGGCGCTCGATTTTCTCGCGCCGCTCCACCCCGGGCGCGGGGCGCGGGCTGCCTACGAGGCGGTGCGTCGGGCCGTCCCGTTCATGGAGACCGATCGGGTCCTCGCGGACGACATCCGCGAAGTCGAACGCTTGATCCGCGAGGGGACCCTGCGCGCCGCCGCGGAGAGCGTCGTCGGGAGGCTGCGATGAAGAGCAGGGGCGCCGCGGCGCGGGTCGTGAGGGCCCCCCGCGGGGCGTCCCTGTCGTGCAAGGGATGGGCGCAGGAAGCCGCCCTGCGCATGTTGATGAACAATCTCGATCCTGAGGTCGCCGAAAAGCCCGAGGAGCTGATCGTCTACGGCGGGACCGGCAGGGCGGCGCGCGACTGGGACTGCTTCGAGATCATCGTGAGGACGCTCAGGGAGCTCGAGGGCGACGAGACCCTCCTGGTGCAGTCCGGCAAGCCGGTCGGGGTCTTCCGGACGCACCCTCACGCTCCGCGCGTCCTCATCGCCAACGCCCTCCTCGTTCCCGCCTGGGCGAACTGGGACACGTTCCGCGAGCTGGACCGCAAGGGACTGACGATGTTCGGCCAGATGACGGCCGGCTCATGGATCTACATCGGCAGCCAGGGCATCCTGCAGGGGACCTACGAGACCTTCGCCTCCGCCGCCAGGCGCCACTTCGGAGGGGACCTCAAAGGACGTCTCGTCGTCACCGCCGGCCTCGGCGGCATGGGCGGTGCCCAGCCGCTCGCCGGCACGATGAACGGCGCCGTGCTGGTCGCCGTCGAGGTCGATCCCGACCGCATCCGCCGGCGTCTTTCGACCGGCTACGTCGATCGCCGGGCGGACGGTCTGGACGAGGCGCTGGTTTTGGCTCGGGCGGCGCTTTTGAAGAGAGAGCCGCTGTCGATCGCCCTGCTCGGGAACGCGGCCGACGTCCTGCCGCGCCTGGCGGCGGGGCCGCTCGTCCCCGACCTGGTCACGGACCAGACGAGCGCCCACGATCTCCTGAACGGCTACGTCCCCCACGGTCTCCCGTACGACGAGGCGCTGCGGATGCGTACGTCCGATCCCGCGCGGTACCTCGAGCGCTCGAAGACGTCGATCGCCGCGCACGTGCGGGCCATGCTGGCTCTCAAGAAGAAGGGCGCCATCGTCTTCGACTACGGCAACAACATCCGGCAGGAAGCCAGGCAGGCGGGTGTCGCGGACGCGTTCGAGATCCCCGGGTTCGTGCCGGAATTCATCCGGCCGCTGTTCTGCGAGGGGAAGGGACCGTTCCGCTGGGCCGCACTCTCGGGGGACCCGCAGGACATCCACCGTACCGACGAGGCGGTGCTGGAGATGTTCCCGGCGGACGAGGCGCTCGGTCGCTGGATCCGTCTGGCGCGCGACCGCGTCGCGTTTCAGGGCCTGCCGGCGCGCATCTGCTGGCTGGGGTACGGCGACAGGGCCCGCTTCGGGCTCGCGATCAACGACCTCGTCGCCAAGGGGGCGATCAAGGCGCCGATCGTGATCGGGCGGGACCACCTCGACGCCGGCTCGGTCGCCTCCCCCTACCGCGAGACCGAGGGAATGCGCGACGGATCGGACGCCATCGCCGACTGGCCGATCCTGAACGCCCTGCTCAACACCGCCGCCGGGGCCTCCTGGGTGTCGGTGCACCATGGGGGAGGCGTGGGCATCGGCTATTCGTTGCACGCCGGGATGGTGGTCGTGGCCGACGGGACCGCGGAGGCGGCGGCCCGCCTGGAGCGGGTGCTCACCACCGATCCGGGCACGGGTGTCATGCGCCACGCCGATGCCGGCTACCCCGAGGCCATCGCCTTTGCCAGGAAACGCGGCCTCAAGCTGCCGATGATCTGAGCCCGCCTCGGCCTTTCGTGTTCGAGGCGACGGACGGGGATAGAATGCGCCGATGCAACCGGCGGGCGGCGGGCGGGTCGTCCTCAGAAAGGGCCGGGACCGGCGCCTCAAGGCCGGCCATCTCTGGGTGTACGCCGGCGAGATTCAAAAGACCGACGACGGCCTCTCTCCCGGAGACGCCGTCGAAGTAGTCGATCACCGCGGCCGATTCCTGGCGCGCGGCTACTACAACCCCGCGTCGAGCATCACCGTCCGACTCTTGACACGCAGCCGGGACGAGGCGCCGGACGCGGCGCTCCTGAGGCGCCGCATCGCCCAGGCGGTCGCTTACCGCCGCCACTTCTACGACGCCGGGGAGTCCTGCCGGCTGGTCTTCAGCGAAGGCGATCTGCTCCCGGGGCTCACCGTCGATCGTTATGGCCCCTGCCTGGCGGTGCAGATCGCGACCCTCGGCATGGACCGCGTACGGGACGACATCGTGTCCGCCCTGCAGGACGCCGTCCACCCGCGCGGCATCTACGAGCGCAGCGACCTGCCGACGCGCCTCCGCGAGGGACTGGAGGCTCGCACCGCCCTCCTCTCCGGGGAGGTCCCCGAGGAGATGGAAGTCATCCTGGACGAGCTGCGATTTCTCGTGCGGCTGCGAGCGGGGCAGAAGACCGGTCTTTACCTCGATCACCGTTTCAACCGCCGCGCCCTGCAGCCGCACGCCCGCGGCCGCCGCGTGCTCGACGTCTTCTGCAACACCGGGTCGTTCGGGCTGTACGCGCTCAAGGCCGGTGCCGAGCGCTGCACGGGGATCGAAATCTCCGCGGAATGCCTCGACCTGGCGCGCCGCAACGCCGCTCTGAACGGATTCGAGGATCGCTGCGAGTGGATCGAAGGCAACGCCTTCGACCACCTCCGGGCGCTCGATCACGCGAAGGAGCGCTTCGACCTCATCGTCCTCGACCCGCCGGCGTTCACCAAGAGCGCCCGGGCGACGGAAGCCGCCGTCCGCGGCTACAAGGAAATCAATCTGCGCGCCC
>Ga0209761_1002893_pt1 | contig 11289 bp, 9 predicted proteins | sample GraSoi013_1_40cm_4_FD_185818 | JGI IMG/M metagenome (GOLD analysis project Ga0209761, IMG submission 185818) | Grasslands soil microbial communities from the Angelo Coastal Reserve, California, USA - Sample 09_25_2013_1_40cm (SPAdes) (version 2) | ecosystem: Environmental > Terrestrial > Soil >... | reverse complement strand
GTGGTGCCCGATCGTCGCCGCGGCTTCGAGCGCCGCCTGGCCGAGCGGCGGTTTGCTGTCGACTGGGCGGGCGTCGAGCGGCGGCTCGCTGGGGAGCGGCGCGACGGCGAACGCCGCAGCCGGCTGCCGCGGCGCCGGCTCCGCGACCGCCGCGGCTCGGGGTTCACGTTCACGGAGCGCGATCCAGCCTGACCGCGACCACGCCCCATCCCTCCCGCGCCGCACGCGCGTAGCGCGCATCCCGCAGATAGACCACCAGTCCCGGTCCGCTCGAGTCCACCTCCGCCATGAGGAAGCGGGCGAACTGCGCCATGGCCCGGCCCTGCGGCGTATCGCGCACTGCTCGCGCAACGGCCGGATGGTCGAGGTGCCGCGCCGCCGCCCAACCGGGCTCGGCCACGGAGTCGGCGCTGGCGTAGAGGGGCGTCCAGTGGAACGGCCGACCGATCACTGTCAGAGCTGCCCACGCCGCCCCCGGCCCGAAGCGACGCTGCGCGGCGTCGCGCGCGTGCGCCTTCGCCGGCACGCTCGCGGCGGCGTTGGCCGCGACGTAGAGGCCCAGCACGAGCAGTCCATATCCCGCCGCCCGTCGCCGCCCTGCGACGCCGAACCAGTGGCGCACCCAACCCACCACCGCCAGTCCGCACGCCGTGAGGGTCAGGAGCCGCAGCCAGCCGGCCACGCCGTCGCCCCCGCGTGAGAGCACCAGCCAGGCTACCCCGCTGAGAGTCAGGAGGCCCACGAGCGCCGGCTGCCAGTGGCGCCGCTCGCCCCACAGCAGTGCCACGAGCGGCGCGAGCCAGAACAGGGGATCGACGATGGCCACCCAGTCGGCGTAGTACCAACGGCCGCTCCAGGGGAGGAACGGCCGCAGGCCGTATGACCCCTGCCAGTCGAGATACAGGTGACTGAGGACGGTCGCCGAGATGCACAGGGCGAGCCAGCTCCACGGCGGCGCGGGCCGCCCCCGGCGGCGCGACCACCACCGCTCGCCGAGCCCCACGAGGAGCGTGAGCGCGGCGATCTCGATCGCGGCGCCCACCAGCGAATGGGTAATCCCGCGGTGCCACTCGAGGTAGGTCAGGCCGGAGCGGGGCGGCCCGACTCCCGGGGCGGCGACGAGCTCGGTCCAGTCGGGGGCGTTGCCCGCGACGGCGCCGACCAGGCCGGCGCCGCGGATGCGATGGCCGGCGACGGCCCGGCCCACGGCGGCGCCGACGAGCGCGTGCGCGAGGTTGTCCATCGGCGCCCAAACATAGCGCCTCCCGGCCGCGTGACGCGCGTTACGTCCCCTCCCCCTGTCGGGGGGGGAACGAATCGTGGGTTACCGGAGTCTTATGGAGGCCTCCGATCTGGAGCGACTAATGAAGCGCCTGTTTCCCTGGCTGATGGTGGTCGCCGCCTGCGGTCCCGGTGTGTACACGCGGGCCGAGGTCGTCTACGCCGAGCCGGCCGACCGTGTCTACGTCGTGCCGGCGGACCGCGTGATCGTCGTCACGCGCGAGGTGCTGGTGCAGCGCGGCTACGTGGTGTATCGGGTGGAGAACAGCGGGCCGAACCGCATCGTGTGGGCGCGGCGGGGCGATGACGAAGTGGTGCGGATCTTCGTGACCCCGGAGCGTGAGCGCGTCGTCGTGCGCAGCATCCGCGAGGTGCACGATCGCGGCAAACACAGGGGCTGGGTCCGGCGCGACCGGGCGGACGACGTCGTGGCCGACATCGACGTGCGCCTGCGCGCGCACTAGTGCCGTTCCAACTCCCGGTGTCCGGGGCTCTCGACCCGCAGTCGAAGAGTTGGAACGGCACTAGCCGTGGCGCCCGCCACGGCGTACGTTAGGGCCGATGTCCTGCCTCCGAGGAGTCGGCCCATCGTTTACGACCCGCTGCCCGACCGGCGCGCGCTTCCGGATCGCCGCGAGCTGACGGACCGCCGCTCCGGCGTCGCTCGCCGGTCCGCCGCGGACCGCCGCCAGATGGCGACCGCGGTGGCCGTGGAGCGGCGTCGGGGGAGGGTTCGCCGCGCCGGCGTCGAACGCCGCGTGCGGGTGCGCCGCTCGGGTGCCGTGCGACGCCTGCTGCCGGACCGGCGCCGTCGGGGCGGGTCGACACTCGCCTGATAATCACGCGGCTGATCCCTCCGCGTTCATTCCGCTGATGCCTGCACAGCTGCGCCAGAAGCGAGGGCTCAACTGAACACTATCGACACTGTCGTCATAGTGACCCTACTCGCAGGCTGCGTCGGCTCTTGGCTTGTGCATTAGTTCACAAGCTCGACCGATCGCGGGATGCAGGATGCCTGCAAAAAAAACGACGTGATCCACTCTATTGTACTTCGTAACTCATTCTCCTACATTCGCGTACCGTTTAGGTGGGGATCGAGTCAAGTTTTTTGACACCTGACTGAGCGGTGAGACGGTTCGGGCACGGCGGTTGCTTCCTCCGGGGGTGGCTGGGTGCCGGACGGCATCCAGATAGTCGACAAGGCAGGCGGGTCACCCGACACGTTGTGCTCGGGACTTCCCAGGAGGAAGTACACGATGACGTCCAGGCACTTCTCACTCGCCGCGGTCGTGCTGCTCGCCGCGACGATCACGACGCAGGCGGCTGCGCAGGCGTGCACGGGGAATAACTGCTCCGTGAACAATGCGGCGTCGGTTAGCGTCCCCAGCGTCATGCGACTGACGCTGAACTCGGCCACAACGACCCTGACGAACCCCGTTGAAGCGGCGTTCGACGCGGGGTTCCAGGACGACGCGGGCCCGACGGCAACGGTGAAGTCGAACCGGCCGTGGAACTTGACGATCGCCTCGCTGGCGGCGACGTGGACCGGGACGAACGGCGGGCGTGCCAACAAGGGCGCGGCGGACCTGCAGTGGAAGCAGGGCGCGGGGTCCCTCGCCTCATTGAACACGGGTGCGACGAACGTCTTCGGCGCCTCGCAGAACGCGACGGGCAACGCGTCGACCGCGTTCTCGTACCGCACGGTCTGGTCGTACGCGGCCGACATCCCGGGTGACTACTCCCTGGTCGTCGTGTACACGCTGACTGCTCCGTGAAGTAAAGCACGGGAGTATCCAACATGGTGCACGCTCATCTGGGGCGGCACTGGTCAACGCGGCGAGTGCGGTGGTTCGAGCTCGCCGCGTTTGTGCTTGCGGGCCTGGTCCCGACGCCCGCAGGTGCCCAGCTGGCCGTCGATCAGGCGGAGATCTTCCTCGAGCCCCGCGCGGCGGGGCGTGGCATCGCGTCGATCAACGTGTCGAACGAGGGCGACAGCGTGGCGGAGGCCACGGTGTACCTCTCCGACTGGGATCGGCGCGAAGACGGCGAGCATCGCTTCCTTCCGAGCGGCACGCTGCCGCGCTCGTGCGGGCGGGTGCTCCGCGTGTTCCCCCTCAGCCTGCGGCTTGCGCCCCACACGTCACAGGGGGTGCGCGTGGCGCTCGACGGCGCCGACACGCTCATTGCCGCCTGTTGGAGCATCGTGTTCGTGGAGAGCGGGGCGGCACCCACCGGTCGCGGCCGCCAGCTGGCATACGTAACCCGCCTTGGCGTGAAGATCTACGGCCTCCCGGCAGGGCTCGCGAAGGACGGGATGATCGACGAGCTCGTCGAGCGCGGGCGCCGGCCCGGGTCGGGCAAGTCCGCGGCCGATTCAGGTGGGCAGCGGTTCGAAGTCACGTTCCGAAACAGCGGCGGCCTGCCGTTGTGGGTACGCGGTCGCGTCGAGTTCCGGCGCCTGGATAACTCGGTGGCCGCCACGGCCGACGTGCCGGAGTTTCCCGTGCTCCCGGGCGCCCGCCGCACGGTGGTCGTGCCGGGCCCGAAGCTGCGCGCAGGGCGCTATGTGGCGCTGGCGCTCTTGGACTACGGCGGCGCCGACATCGCCGGCGCCCAGACTTCCTTCGAGACGCCCTGAGGGTGGTCGCCGGCCGTATGGGCGGAGTGATCGCGGTGCTCGCGGCGCTCCTCGCGCGCGGGGCGGCGGCGCAAGTCACGCTAACGCTCACCCAGACGCCGAACCTGTTTCCCGCGCCAACGGTCGCGGACTACAGCGCGGGTGTCGTCCTCAATCCGACGGGCATGCTTTTCACGATCACGGGCGCGGACAAGTCCGCCACCCGCACGACCAGTGTGGCGATCCGGTCCAGCTCGGGCACGCTGGGCGGCGGCAAGCCGATCGGCGACCTCGAGTGGCGCCGGGCCGATCTCGTCGCCTGGAACGCCATGACCACCACCGATGCCGTGGTGGAGTCGCGGCCGGTGCTCAAGAAGTCGCTGAACGACCCGTGGTCCAACCAGGTGTACCTCCGCATCCGCTTGAACTGGGCCACCGATCCTCCCGCGACGTACACGGCGCCGATCGTATTCACGCTGACCGTGACCACGCCGTGAGACGTTCGGGACTGCTGCTCTCCGTCTTGAGTGTTGGCTGGGCTACTGCCGCGGGCGCGCAGACGCCCACCCTGTCAGGCTCCGTCCAGGCCGCATCCGCCGTGCGCGTGGCGGCGGCGCCCCGGAGCTTCCGGATCGTCACCGTTCCGGTTCCGGCCGCTTTTCCTGCAGATCGTGAGGTTCGCTTCGAGGTCGTCCCTGCGGGCCCGGTTGCCATTCTCGGCTCGTTGACCGGCGCGCTGCCGCCCACGCCGGGCGAGCTGCGTGTCGTGGCCTTCACGGCCGGCCTTCCCGCCCGGGCGCGGGCGGGTGTGACCCCGATCGCCCGTGTGCGGCTCTCGGTGCCGGACGGCGCGACGGTCGACGTGCCGGTGGAGCTCGACGTGGCACGGGTCCCGAGCGCCGGCGTGAGACTGACGCGGGCTCTGGTGGCGGTTCACCGCGGGACGCGCTTTAGCGTCGACTACGTGCTGACGAACACAGGTAATGCACCGGACTCCCTGGACGTCGGGCTCACCGCGCCGAGCGGCTGGCAGGTCCAGGGGCCGGTGTCGCGCCACACGCTCGAGCCGGACGGCACTGCGCAAGGGTCGATCGCGGTCACCGTCCCCGAAGGGACGGCTACCGGCGCCGCCCGCCTGCGGCTCGTCGTACGTGGCTCGGACGGGGAGCGCACGCGCACCGACGCCGTCGTCGAGGTCGTCGATCCCGCGGCCTCGGCGGCAACCTACGCGCCCCGCCTCACGGCGGGACTGGCCACCGTCGTGGGGGATACGGGGGCGGCGAGTGCTGCGATCGGGCTCTCGCTGGACGGCCAGCTGAGTGATGGGCTCCGAGTCAACGGCCGACTGGTTCAAGAGCTCGACACGCGCCACGTCGACACGCGCGGCCTTGGTCGCGTGGGCTACTTCCTCGGCGCGCCCTATGTCACGCTCGCGAGCGACCGCTGGCAGGCGACCGGCGGCACGACCGGCGTCGTGTTTTCGGACCTGACCGGCGTCAACGTCTGGGGGAAGGGCGCGTCGTTCGCGGGTGGATTCGAGCGCTGGCGGCTCGCCGCCCTCGCCGGACGGCCGGTGTTGGGGGGCCCTGCCAACGGCGGTCACCTGTTGGCTACGCAGGCGGGTTGGCGGGTGGGCCGGGGCTGGGTCAGTGCCGCGGCCAGCGATCTCGAGGACGGGCAGGGAGGAACCCGCCGCCTCCAGGCCATCGCCCTCGGCGGCAGCGCACCGCTCGGCAGCGGCACGACGCTCGCGGCCGAGGTGGCGGACCGGCGTTACGCCGCGGGGGAAGGGCTGGGATGGCTCACGGAGCTGCGCCGTGATGCGGAGACCGACCACCTGCTGCTGCGGTACGTGCATGCGCCGGGCGGGAGCGGCGCGTTCGCTCGCGCTCGCACCGAGCTCAGCGGTTTCGGCACGCGGGCGCTCGCGGACGGTGTCCTGCTCTCGGGCGGCTACTGGCGGTCGGACGACGAGAACGCCGCGTTCAGCCGCTTGCACTCGAGCGGCTGGTCGCTGTCCCCTCAGATCGCGGTCGACAGCAACACCACGGCCGGCATCGAAGCCCGGGGCACGTCGTTCGACGCGACCGGCGCGAGCGGCACCTTCGGCAACGCCGAGCGGATGGTCGGCGTGGTGGTGGACTCGCGGCTCGGCAGCCTCTACCTGTCGGGTGCGACGTCGATCGGGCGGGCAGCGCGTACCGCCGCGACTCCGAGCGGACTCGCCTCGACCGTGGAGGCCGGACGCGCGACCTACCGCGGCCTGGTGGGGTGGGCCACCGGCCGGGGCAACTTCCAGTTGAGCGGGAGCGTCGAGCAGAACGGCGCCGGCACGGGCTTGCTGCCACGCCAGTACATCGTCGGGTTGCAGGCGGACCGCGTGCCACTGCGGCCGGGCGGCACCGTGCTGCTCAACGCCGCCGTGCAACGCTATGGGTGGTTCGGCGATCGGCCCGACGCGAGCCTCGTCCGCCTCGGCCTGACCACGCCCCTCGGGCTCGGGTTGTTTCTCACGGCGGACGTCGAGCGCAATCCCTTCGTCGTAGATGTCGGCGGCGCGTCCCGCTGGGTCGCGGCGTTCAAGGTCGAGCGCGGAGTGCAGGTGCCGCTCGCGGCCTTGCGCCCCGCCGCGCAGGGCGTCGTCTACGAAGACCGCAACGCCAACGGGCACCGCGATCCCGACGAGCCCGGGGTGCTGGGCGCAGTCGTGCGCCGCGGCGCCGAGTCGGTCGTCACCGACGGGTCGGGCCGGTTCCGGTTCTACGATCGCACCGATGCGCCGGCGCGGCTCGACGAGACCTCGCTGCCGTTCGGCCTCGTGGTGAACGCCGCTGCGCTGCCCCCGCCTGGTGCGAAGCACGGCGACATCGGTGTGATCCCGACGAGCCCGGTGGAGGTCGAGCTCCTCCCCATGCCGGGGGACGACGGACGCGTGCCCAAGGTCGATTTCCACAGCGCCCTCGTACGCGCCCGGGATGCGCGCGGTGACCTCTGGACCGCCCAGCTGGACAGCGCCGGGCTGGCCACGTTTCACGCGCTGCCCCCCGGCCGCTACGAGCTGGACATCGATCTCACCGGCCTGTCGGAGCCGCTGCAGCCGCGCGGCCCCATGCCCGGCTTCACGGTCGAGATCGGGGGCACCGCGCCGCGGCTCAAGGTCCCCGTCTATCCCCGCCGGATCCGCATGCGGGATGGTAGCAGGCCAGGAAGCCCGGGGAGTGGCCTCAGCGGGAGCATCCCGTGACGCGCAGCCGCTGCGCCGTACTCGTAGCGCTCGCCTGGGGCTGCGCCGCCCCGGTGTCGCCCTGCGGCACGGGACTAGTGCCGGTGGACCTCCGCGGGACCTGGACCTATCAGGGTGATCAGTCGGCCCCGCCAGCGACGTTGAGTGGGACGCTGACGATCACCAGTCAGGCGGGCCAGGCCTTCACGGGCACGCTCGACGTCACGCAAACGGACATCTCCGGCCCGCACCCGTTGAGCGGGCCCGTGACCGGCTGCGCGCTGGACGCCACTTCGGTCGACTTCAGTGCCTTGTTCACCGTGGAGGCTGCTGCACGACGGCACCTGGGCACGGTGAAGATGGACGTGACGATGGACTCGCTCACCAACGGCACGTGGGTCGAGTCCGGGCCCAGCGGGCCCATCGCGTCCGGGACGTTCAAGAGCGCGCGGCAGAGCGGACCATGAACGGATCCCTTCGCGGGATGACGCTCGCGTTGGGTGCGGCCCTCATGCTGCCGGCCGCCGCTCAGGGGCAGGCGTGCACGGCGCCCATCCCGGCCGGGACCTGTACGGCCACCACCAGTACGGCGCTGACGGTCGGCCTCCTCATACAGCTCACGCTCAGCTCCACGACGACCACGCTCGCCGCGCCGGCGCTCAGCGACTACGACGCCGGGTTCGTCGCCAACCAGGGGCCGATTGCGACCGTGAAGTCGAATCGCGCGTGGCGGCTCCAGCTCAGCGGGGCGGCTGCCACCTGGACGGCCACGAACACCCAGCCGGGCATTGCCGCACGGACCAACAAGCCGACATCGGATCTGCAGTGGAGCACGGCGGCAGGCGGTCCGTTCGCGGGGCTCACGACCGTGCCCGTGACCGCGGTGAGCGGCGCGGCTACGGGTGGCGCTGCGTCGAACTTGTATTATCGCACGCTGTACGACTGGACGTTGGACACCCCCGGCTCCTACTCGCTGACCGTAGTGTTCACCATCGTCTCCCCGTAGCACCCCGCGGGAAAGACGGCGCGCCCGGGTCACCCCGGGCGCGCCGTCTTACATCCGGAACCCGCGACTAGATCAGGCGCCCACCAGAGTGAGCTTCACGACCAGCGTATAGGTCCCGGGCGCGTCCGACGTCTGGTCGAACTGCGCGCGGTAGTGCAGCGGGAGCGGGGTTCCGGCCGTGGCACCGCCTTCGGCTACGTCGGAGGGCGTCGTCGCGACGCTCGTGTACTGGCCGCTCGGCAGGGTGCTCCACTGCAGGTCTGAGGCCGGCTTGTCCGTGCGCGCTGCGGCGTCGGCCGCGTCCCACGTGGGCTCGGCGGCGCTGATCTGGAGCTTCCAGCGGCCGTTCGACTTCACGATGGCCGTCGGACCGGCGACCGCGTCGCGGCCTGCGGCGTACGCCGCCGAACTCGACGAGGCGACAACGGTTGTGGAGCCGTTGACCGTGAGCCGCATGATCGTGCCGACCGTCGCGTGCACCACGTTGGTCGCGCGGCAGGCCGTGGCGGCGCAGCCCTGCGCCGTGGCCGGCGCGGCCGAGACGAGGGTGCCGAGGAGGCTCAGCACAGCGAAGCGACGGACGCGAAGAGCGGACACGGTGCTTACTCCCGGATGCGGGTTCGGTGCTGCGTTCCGCGCGCTAGTAAAGCAGGGACCGTGCCTGGTCAGAGCGCTACGTAACTCATTGTGTAATAGTGTCTTACGGTCTACCATTGATCAGCTGTGTGGGGGCTCTACGTCAAATAATCTTACAGTCCGCGTGGCGAGGCCGGTTAGCCCTCGATGCCGTGGGGACTTACGAGAGGGGCCGGGAGCGTCAAGAAAGCGGACGGTGGTCAATGGGGAGTCAGTGGGAGACTAGGTCGAGGCCTGCGGGCGGGCGCCTTGGGCGGCGACCTCCCGTACCACGCGCTCCAGCGCGGCGAAGTCGAACGGCTTCGTCACAGTCGGCACGCCGACCTCCTGGAGCAGGGCGGCCGTGTCTGGGGCGAAGGTGTCGCCCGTGGTGAAGATGAGGCGCGCCACGAGCTCCGGGCGGTCGCGGCGCAGGCGCTCGATGAACTCGCGGCCGGCCATCCCAGGCATGCGGACGTCGGAGATGATCACGTGGAAGTCGCGCTCTTTGAGCGCGCGGAGCGCCTCGGCGCCGTCGCTCACCCCCTCGCCCTGGATGCCGCGCCGCCCCAGGAACCGAAGCAGGGCGTTCCGCAGCGCTGTCTCGTCGTCGATGACCAGGACCGAGAGGGGGCCCATGGCGGGCTTCGGCGGCGGGGGCGGCTCGGTCACCTGCCGACCCTCCTGCCGCGGGTCGCGGGGGATGGTAACGACGAATGTCGCTCCCTTGCCGGGCTCCGACTCGACCCAGATGCGCCCACCGTGCTCCTGCGCGACGCCGTAGCAAATCGAGAGGCCGAGGCCCGTCCCGAGGCCCTCGGGCTTGGTGGTGAAGAACGGGTCGAAGATCCTGCCGCGGATGTCGGCGCTGATCCCGGGGCCCGAGTCCGCCACTTCCAGGCGCACCTCGGTTTCGTCGGCGCGGCTTCGCACGGTGATGGTGCGCGTTCCTTCGATCGTCATCAGTGCCTGCTCGGCGTTGATGAGGAGGTTAAGGAGCACTTGCTGCAGCTCCGAGGCATCGGCCCAGATCTTCGGCTCCTGAGGGTCGAGCTCGAGCAGGACGGTGATGTTGAGTGTCGACAGGTGGTAGGACCGCAGGGCGAAGGTGCGGCGCACGAGGTCGTTCACGTCCGCCAGGGCGCGCTGCTTACTCCCGGCGCGGGCGAAGGCGAGCAAGTTGGACGTGATCCGCCCGATGCGGGTCGCCTCATCGTAGACCATTTGCACCATCTCCCGGTGCTCGGGCTTCAGCTCGTCGAGCAGCAGCGTCTGGGCGAACCCGGAAATGATGGCGGCGGGGTTGTTGATCTCGTGCGCCACGCCGCTGACGAGCTGCCCCATGGCGGCGAGCTTCTCCGCCTGCTGCAGCTGCGCCTCGGTGCGCTTCTGGTCGGTCACGTCCCGCGTCAGGGCGAGCACGCGCATCACGCGGCCGCCTTCGCGGACGGGGGCGTACACCATCGTGCTGTAGCCCTTCGTGCCGTCCCCGCGGAGGAACGGGAGGTCGAACCGTTGCACCTCTCCCTGGAACGCGGCGGCGAGCTTGGCGCGCACGATCTTGGCGGCGTCGTTGTCCAGTGAGTCGAACACGCTTTCCGGCTGCAGCTCGCCTGCGCGCGACATCATCGCGCGCGCCGGCGGGTTCGGGTCGGTCACTCGGCCCTCGCGGTCCAGCACCGTGACGGCGTCCGGAACGGACTCCATCACCAGGCGCAGGTTGCGCTCCGCAGTCGCGGCGGCGGCGAGCGAGTCCATCAGCGAGCGCGTCTGGTTCGTCACCTCTTGCTCCAGTAGCGCGGCGTAACGGCGATCGGCGCGCAGCAGGTACGCGAAGCGCGCGGCGAGGAGGGCGACGCCGGCGCCGACCAGCGCGGCGGTGGCCGCGGATCGCTCGGCTCGGAACGCGGCAGCGAGGGCAACCGCCATGATCCCGACCAGCCCGATCACGACAGCGATGGTGCGGGCCACATAGTTAGAGGTTGTCGCGACGGCGCGATCTCCCCGATTCGTGTGCTCCGGCGTCACGGCCGCCGTCGCGCCGAGGAGCAGGAGGCCGGCGTCCCAGGCGAGGTGCAAGGCTCCTCCCCCGCGGATCGTTCCGCCTAGGGCGCCCGCGGCGTAGAGGACGTTCGCGCCGCAACTGAGGGCCAGTCCGGCCATGATCGGGCCAGCCGTCGCGAGCGCCAGACGCGCACGGCGGAGCATCTGAACCAGCATCATCCAGAGTACCGCAACGCCCCCGCTGGCCCACGCAATGCTCGTGAGGATCGCTGCCACGTCGCCCTCGGCTGCCATCAGGGGGGCGAGGAGGAACTCGTAGGCCACGGCGCCGGCGGTAAAGGTGACGAGCGCCGTGTCGAGGATCATCTCGGCGTCGGGGCGGCGCCGCGGCTCGGTGCGCAGCAGTCTCACGACCGCCAGGCCGAAACACACGTAGCTGCCGAGGTAGCCGACGTCCGCCAGCGACGGGTACGGCAGCCGGGCGTGCAGCACGAACCGGTAGTAGCTCCACACCGCCTGGCCGAACAGGATCGCGAGGCACCC
>Ga0209761_1002879_pt1 | contig 11325 bp, 6 predicted proteins | sample GraSoi013_1_40cm_4_FD_185818 | JGI IMG/M metagenome (GOLD analysis project Ga0209761, IMG submission 185818) | Grasslands soil microbial communities from the Angelo Coastal Reserve, California, USA - Sample 09_25_2013_1_40cm (SPAdes) (version 2) | ecosystem: Environmental > Terrestrial > Soil >... | reverse complement strand
TTCGTGGTCACCCGCGACACGGCCGCGGTGGTGGACTTGGGCGCCGGGCGCCGCGACCTCGCTCGACTCGTCGAGTTCGCGCGCGGCACGCTCGAGGGACCTCACCCCCTCACTCCCCCTCTCCGCAACGCGGAGAGGGGGATGGGGGGTGAGGACCTGTGGCGCGGTCCGCTGCGACAGCTCCACGAGTACCTCATCGCTCCCATCGAGGAGGCCGGTCTCCTCGCGGGCAAGACCCGGCTCGTGCTCGTCCCGCACGCCGAGCTGCATTACCTGCCGTTCGCCGCGCTGGTGGACCGTGCTGGAGCCGGGCGGTTCCTGATGGAGCGCTATGAGGTGACGGTCACGCCGTCGGCCGCAGTCTGGCTCGCGCTGGGCGACCGGGGCGCGAGCCGCGCCACCTCCGGAGTCCTCGCCTTGGCGCCGAGGCCCGATCTACTGCCGGGATCGCGTCGCGAGGTCGCCGCCGTCGGCGGGCTGGTCGGAGCGGAGGCGCGCGTGCTGACCGCCGGCGGAGCGACCGAGGAGGCGTTCCGCCGCGAGGCACCGCGGCGGCGTATCGTGCACCTCGCGACCTACGGCGTGCTTAACAAGCGCAACCCGCTGTTCTCGTTCGTCGAGCTCGCCGCGGGCGGCGGACAGGACGGACGGCTCGAGGTGCACGAAGTATTCGGCCTGCACCTCGCGGCCGATCTCGTCGTCCTCTCGGCGTGCGAGACCGGGGTCGGGTCCGGGGCGCTCGCCGACGTCCCCGCCGGGGACGATTGGGTCGGGCTCGTGCGCGCGTTCCTGAACGCGGGGGCGGCGCACGTCGTGGCGACGCTGTGGCGGGTGGACGACTGGGCGACCGAGGCCCTGATGGAGCGGTTCTACGAGGGCCTGGCGACCGGGGCCGAGCCCGCGCGGGCGCTCGCTCTGGCCCAGCGCGCGCTGGCGGGAGCCCCGGCTACCGCTCAACCGCGCTATTGGGCGGGGTTCGTGGCGGTGGGAGGGAGCGAGGGCCGTTGACCTGGGTGAGCAAGCGGCCGCGCGGGGTCCGTCTCACGCCTGAGCACATGGAGAGATTTATGAAGCGCAGCATCGCCGTGGCGTGGGTCGCCGTCGCCTTCGTGGCATGGGTCGGCGGATGTACGGACTCGCCGGGCCCCGGGGACATCGGAAACACCGACACCGATCCGCTGAACGTCTCCAATCCGGTGCAGAGCGTCGCGTTCGCGCCTCGCAGCGCCGCCGTCTCGGGCGCTGCCGCGGCAGGAACCGACTTCGCCTATGTGTCGCTCACCCCCGGAACGATTCCGACCGGCGAGAACGTGTCGGTCCGCAATTCGCGTACCGGAAACGAAGTGTTTGCCCCGATGGCAGACGGGGGCTTCGACCCCGTGCCCGTGATAGCCACTGCGGGTGACGCCCTCGACTTCACAGTACGGGTGGCCGGACAGGCCAGCCCGTTGAGCTTCCGCCGCGTGGTGCCGCTCAGGGCGAGCCCGATCGTGGTGCGCACGTATCCCCCGCCGCGGAAACGGGACGTGGCGCTCAACGCGGCAATCATCATTGTCTTCAGCGAGCCCATCGACAAGAGCACACTCACCGGGACGTCGGTGCAGCTGTTCCGCGGCACGACCGCGGTCGCGGGCGCGGTGACCGTGCTCCAAGGGAGCGGATCGGCCGTCGCCTTCGTCCCGACCGCGCCGCTCGCGCGAAACACCGACTACCAGCTCGTGGTGACGCAGGGAGTGCGGGATCGGGACGGCGACGCCCTCGACGCGGGCGCGTCGGTCGCATTCACGACCGGCACATCCTCCACGGGACCCCCGGCGTCGATCGACCAGTCAGTCGACACGATCCGCATGACCGGGACGACGTACCAGTTGACTGCAACGGTGCGAGACGCGGCTGGCAACATCCTGATCGATCAGCCGGTGACGTGGGCCACCTACGACCCCGGCATCACGGTCTCCCAGACGGGGTTGGTGAGCGCGCTGGTTCAGGGTATCTACGTCGTCAGTGCGAGCTTGGGCGACTTGATCGCGTGGACATACGTCGGCGTCGTGGCGGGGCCTCCGGCTTCCGTCGAGGTCTCACCGACGTCAGCAACGGTCAGCGCGGCTGATACGGTCATGCTGCACGCTACCGTCCGGGACGCAGCGGGCCACCTGCTCGTCTATTTCCCCGACCTTAGCTGGATCAGCAGCGACCCAGCGTTTGCGACCGTCGCGCTCACGGACCCCGGGACCTTCGGGTCGACGGTCGCAACTGTGACGGGTGTGAGCCCGGGGAGCGTCACGATTACAGCCACGACCGGGACGGCGAGCGGGACGGCGGCCGTTGCGGTCGGTCCCCGGGCGCCCGTTGCATCAGTGACGGTGACGCCCGGGTCGGCGACGCTGGTCCCCCAGGGGACGATGCAGCTCGTTGCCACGCTCCGCGACGCGAACGGCAAGGTGCTGTTCCCCCGCCCGACCACCTGGACGAGCGACAATGCGGCCGTAGCCACCGTGAGTGCGAGCGGGCTAGTGACGGCGGTCAGCGTGGGTTCGGCAGTCGTGACCGCGACGAGTGAGGGCGTCAGCGACTATGCCGGGATCAGCGTGACCTTGCTCACCTTCAGGTCAGTGACCACCGGCGATTCTCACTATTGTGGGCTGACCACAATCGGGACAGCGTGGTGCTGGGGGCAGAACAACAGGGGGCAGCTCGGCAACGGGTCGACCACGGGTTTTGGCACCGTGAGCTTCACGCTCGTGGTCGGTGGCCTCACGTTCGCCGCGGTGAGCGCTGGCTTCTATCACACCTGTGCTCTGACGACGACCGGAGCGGCGTACTGCTGGGGCGCGAACGATTTTGGCCAGCTCGGGGACGGCTCGACTGTCTCCAGCTCGGTCCCGGTGGCCGTGAGCGGCGGGCACGCGTTCGTCGCAATAAGCGCCGGCGGTGGGTACCTGAGCGGCAGTTCCCATACCTGCGCCGTCACCACGACCGGAGCCGCGTACTGCTGGGGGTCGAATGTCGGAGACGGCTCGACTGTCTCGAGTTCGGTGCCCGTGGCGGTGAGCGGCGGGCTCACGTTCGCCGCGGTAAGCGCCGGCGCCGCTCACACGTGCGGTGTCACCACGACCGGAGCGGCGTACTGCTGGGGGTCAAATGACCGCGGTCAGCTCGGGGACGGCTCGACTGTCTCCAGCTCGGTCCCCGTGGCCGTGACCGGAGGGCTTACGTTCTCGGCGCTAGACGCAGGGGGTCGGGACTACGGTGGGCATAGCTGCGCTGTCACCACTGGAGGGTTGGCGTACTGCTGGGGCGACAACGAGTTTGGCCAGCTCGGGGACGGCTCGGGTATCTCGAGCTCGGTCCCCGTGGCCGTGACCGGGGGGCTCACGTTCTCGATGGTCAGCGCCGGCGGCTCACTGTGGAGCCACACCTGCGGCGTCACTACCGGAGGAGCGGGGTACTGCTGGGGGAACAGTGGATACGACACCGCCAACGAGGCTCCAGTGCTCGTCCCCGGTGGGCTGTCGTTCGCGAGCGTCAGCGCTGGTGCAGGTTCCTGCGGCGTCACCGTGGACAACATTGCGTACTGCTGGCACGACATCGGCAGCGTGCCGGTCAAGGTCGCGGGGCAGCCGTAGTCAAATTGCGGATTGGCTCCTGGTCGATCCGCGGTCCGCCATCCCCAATTGGGGTTTTCACGCCTTTCTCCCTCCTCCCACTCGCACTTCCTCCCTCGGCCCTGGTCGACCCGCCCTGAGCAACCCGGCTGCGGCCGTCCGTCTCACGCAGGCATGAACCAACCCGAGGATCCTATGCTCGCGGTGCGCCGCTTCTGCCTGTGCAGTTCACTTCTCGTTCTCTCCGCGGTCGCCTGCGACCGGAGCCAGCCACTCGCGCCCTCGACAGACGCGTCGTTCAGCGCCAACACCCCGCCCTCGGACGCCGGCGCCGCCCCCGTGTCCGCGAGCCAGATCAACGTCAGCTGGACCGACAATACGCCCAACGAAACCGGATTCGAGCTGCACCGCTCGAGCACAGGGCCGGACGGGACGTACGAGGCCTTGTCGCCGCCCACGGCCGCCAACGTCACGAGCTACAGCGACCTGGGGCTTACCGCGTCGACCCAGTACTGCTACAAGGTCCGCTCGCTCCGAACGACCGTGCCGAAGACGACCTACACGGCGTTCTCCAACGTGACCTGTGCGACCACGTTCGGTCCCCCGGCCGCCCCATCGAACGCCAACGCGACGCCGCCGTTCAGCAACGCGGTCGACGTCACCTGGACCGACAACTCGGGAACGGAAAGCGGGTTCCGCCTGGACAGCGCCGCGACGGTCGAGGGACCGTGGAATCCCGTGGCGACGACCGGCCCGAACGTGACGTCGTACCGCGACTGGGGTCGCGCGAGCGAGCAACAGGTCTGCTACCGCGTGATCGCGTTCAACGCATACGGCGACTCCGGGCCATCCAACGTCGACTGCACCGCGCCGCCGGCTGCTCCCAGTGGCCTGACGGCAACGGGGACGCCGGACCGGGCCATCGATCTCGCCTGGGTGGACAACTCCAAGGTCGAGGATGGCTACGAGGTGCATCGCGCCGGCGCGGACCTCGTCTGGAGCGTGATCGCCAGCCTCCCGGTGGACGCGAACAGCTACCACGACGCCGCGGTGAGCCCCGACACGCGCTACTGGTACCGCGTGCGCGCGAAGAAAGACGGGGGCTATTCGTACTTCTCGAACTACGCCGACGCCTTCACCGCCGGCTCGCCGCCCAGCGCCCCCTCGAACGCCCAAGCCGTTCCAAACGGCAGCACGAGCGTCGTCGTCTCCTGGACCGACCAGTCGGTGAACGGTGACGGATTCCGCGTCGAGCGCTCGACCGATGGCGGGGCGACCTGCGATGGCACACCTACTGCCTGGGCCACGATCGGCACGAGTCCCTGGAACCAACCGTCGTTCGTTGATGCCGGGCTCGCGAGCGATCAGCACGTGTGGTACCGCGTGTTCGCCTTCAACGGTAAAGGCGAGTCTGGTACGTCCAACATTGCCTGCACGGCACCGCCTCGCGCTCCCACGAACCTCGTGGCGACGGCGGTGGCGGGTCTCGCCATCGACCTGACGTGGGTCGATAACTCGGGGGTCGAGGAAGGCTACGAGGTGTGGCGGGCGTTCACGGATTGCAGCTACTACTACGGCTGCTATACCTACTACGCACCGATCGCGACGCTTGGCCCGAACGTGATGACCTACCGCGACGCAGGGCTCAATTCCGGGGAGACCTACTTCTACTTCGTGGTCGCCTTCAAGGACGGTGCCTCGTCCCGCGGGTACTCCGACCAGTCCAACGGAGCCGATGCCACCGCTCACGAGTGAGATGCGGCGGGGGGGAATCATCGCCGCGGCCCTGCTCCTCGGCGCCTGCGCGGACGAGCCGTTCGGCACGGTAGTCCCACCCGAGCTCGACGCGGCCGGAGTCCTCGTGAACGAGCACAACGTGCTGAGCGCGATCGTGTCGGTGCGCGCTCGGCACGCGGACAACGTCATGGTGCGCTACCGCCTCTTCGACGCGGCCGAGGACGCCGCGAGCGAGACCCCGGCCGTGCCCGTCACGGGGGAGACCGCGATGATCCCCGTCCTCGGGCTCCTCCCGGACAGCCGCTACGTGATGCGCCCACTCGTGTCCGGAGCGGGCGGGACGGTGACGGGCGACGCTCTGGAATTCACGACCGGCGCGCTCCCGTCGGACCTACCGAGCTACGTGGCGAGCGGCCCTGACCCGTCGCCAGGATACGTGCTCTTCGCGGCTGGCGACTACGTGCTGGTGATCGATAACACCGGCCGCGTCGTCTGGTACCGGCACTTCGTGAACGGCGCCGGGCTCAACTTCATGGCGCAGCCGACGGGCCGCTACGTACTCCGTCCCCCGGCACCGGACCCGGCGGCCGTGGCGCCCTGGGTGGAGCTCGATCCATTGGGGAACATCACCCGAACGCTGAGCTGCGCGCTCGGCCTCCGGCCGCGGCTGCATGACATCCTCCTCGAGGAAGACGGCAGCTACTGGATCATGTGCGATGAGACGCACACAATGGACCTCACCGCCTTCGCCGGCGTCGCCGCTGCGCAAGTGACGGGCACGGTCGTGCAGCACGTCGGCGCGGAGGAGGCCGTGCTCTTCCAGTGGAGCCCGTTCGACCATTTCGAGATCACGGACCTCGACCCCGCGGCGCTCACCGGTGCGAACGTCAACTGGACCCACGGGAACGCGATCGACATCGACGGCGACGGCAACCTGATCGTCTCGTTCCGCAGCCTGGACGAGATCACGAAGATCGATGGGCGAACGGGAGCCGTGATCTGGCGCATGGGCGGCCGGCGGAACGAGTTCACCTTTCTCGACACCCCGTCCCCGGCGTTCGCCCACCAGCACAGCGCGCGGGCGTACGCAAAGGGAGGGCTGCTGCTGCTCGATAACCTCGGCGACCCCGCCGAATCCCGCGCCGAGCATTACGTAGTGGATGACGCCTCGCGCACCGCGCGGCTCGCGCACTCGTACGGCTCGATCCCGGCGGCCGTCACCCAGCTGGGCGGCAGCGTGCAGGACCTGGGCGGTGGGCGCACGCTCGTCTCCTTCGGGACGGCGGGCCGGGTCGAGGAGTACGATGCGGCGGGGCGCGTGACATGGCGCATCGAGGGCAACCCCGGGTACGTCTTCCGCGCCGAGCGGATCCGGTCGCTGTACGCGCCGGGCGTGGGGACGGCGCGCTAGCCCCCCACCACCGCCATACACTCGATCTCGACCCGCGCCCCGAGCGCGAGCCCGCTCCCGGCAACCGTCGAGCGCGCCGGCGGATCCTTCGGGAAGTAGGTCACGTACACCGCGTTCATCGCGGCGAAGTCCTTGATGTCCAGCAGGAACACGGTGCACTTCACCACCCGCTCGAGCGAGCTGCCGGCGTACGCGAGCGTCGCCTTGACGTTCTCGAGCGTCTGCCGCGTCTGCCCGGTGATCCCCGTGTCTGCGAGCTGGCGCGTGCCGGGAACGTTGCCGATCTGTCCCGAGAGATACAGCATGTTGCCGACTCGCACCGCGGCTGAGAACGGCAGGCCGACGCCCGCGCCGGGCGGCTGGATCACTTGACGGTCCTGGGCGGCGGCGACGTGGGCGACAACGACGAGAGCGAGTGAGCACAGAGCGGTTCTCATGCGGACTCCTTCCGTTCACGAATGTCGCTCCGAATCCCCAGGCTGAAGCCTGGGCTCGGCACAGCACAACGCTAAAGCGTAGTAGTGTGCTTTAGCACAGTGCTGCGCCGAGCCCACGCTTCAGCGTGGGAATCATCGCACTGCAGAGCGCGCTACTTTTTCAGCGTCGTGTGAGGGACGCGCGTCGCGCGATCAGCGGCCACACGAGCGCCAACGCGCCCCCCGCCGCGGCGCTCGCCACGAACGCGGCCGCCCCACCGTACGCCTGGAACACTCCGCCCAGTACCAGCCCGCCCGCGAGCGCGGCGAAGCCCGTCAGGCCGTGATACGCCCCGAACCCGCTCCCCTGGCGCGCACCCGCCGTCCGCGCGACGAGCGCGCGCTCCGGACTCTCCGTCAGCCCTGACACGACGCCCAGCGCGAGGAACAGCCCCCACGCTTGCGGGGTCGTGCGCGCGTACGCCATCCCGGCGGCGAGCAGCGCGTAGCACACCCACCCGATCCACATCGTCCGCTCGGCGCCGAGCCGGTCGGTCCACGCCCCGCCGAGGAAGCTCGAGGTGGATCGCACGACGTGCAAGGCCGCCCACAGGAGCGTCACCATCGCCACCGACACGCCGAGCTGCTGGGAGCGGAGGATGACGAGGGTGTCGGGCATGCGGAGGAGATAGAAAGCAGAGATGGCGAAAAGAGCGGGCGGCAAAGGGCGGTAGAGGGCGGTAGAGGGCGGTAGAGGGTCGGTCCGCGGCTCAGCCTCTGCCGCCTTCTGCCGTCTTCCACCGTCCTTTACCGCCCACGTTGCCAGCACCAGCACCAGAACCCCTGGCACGATGCTCAACCCGATCACCCGCCGCACGTTCGCGGTTCCCGAGGCGAGGAGCCACCACGCCAGGAGCGGGCCGAGCACGGCGCCGGCGTGATCGAGTCCGCGTTGCAGGCCGAACGCACGACCCCGAAGGGGTGCGGGTGTCACGTCCGCTATCAGGGCGTCGCGCGGTGGGGTGCGGAGCCCCTTGCCGAGGCGATCCACGACCCGCAGCCCGATGACCTGCCACGCGGCGGCGGCGAACGCGATCACCGGCCGCACCAGCACGGCGACCGCATACCCGAGCACGACGAGGCGGCCCCGGCGCGCCGGCCGGTCGGCCAGCCGCCCCGCGCCGAGCTTCACGAACGCGGCGGCGAAGTCCGCCGCACCGTCGAGCGCGCCCAGGGCCTGCGGCCCCGCCCCGAGCACCCCCGTGACGAGGGCCGGAAGGAGCGGGTAGATCATCTCGCTCGCGAAGTCATTGAGGAGGCTGACCGCGCCGAACAGCTTCACCTGGCGCGGCAGCTTGGCCGCGGCCGCCGGCGCGACCGGCGCGCCGGCCGCGCTAGCGCTCATTGAAGCCCAATCCCCAGCGGATCAGCGTGACGGGAAGGCCGCCATAGCGCAGCACCGCGTCGTGGAACTGGCGCAGCGTGAAGGCGGCGCCGCGCGCCGCGCGATATTCCTCCCGCAGCTTCAGCAGCTCGCGCCGCCCCACCGCGTAGCACATCGCGTACGCGGGCTCGGCGCAGTAGCGCCGCACCTCGGCCTCCGCGTTCGTCCGGTCCATGCCGAGCGCCGTCAGCCGTTCCACGCCTTCGTCGAAGCCCATCCCCCGAGTGTGCAGCCCGACGTCGAGGAGAACGCGCACCGCGCGCCACAGGAGATGCAGCCGCTGGAACAGCTGCTCCTCCTCCGTCCGGTAAAACCCCTCCTCGCCCATCATGTCCTCGCAGTACAGCGCCCACCCTTCGACGGTGACGGGCGTCCAGATGTTCTTGCGCACGTCCGAGGCCTGCGCCTGCGCGTGGACGAACTGGAGATGGTGCCCGGGATAGCCCTCGTGCAGCGCGGTCGCGGCGAGCTCCCAGCGGCAGTGGTCGCGCAGGATCCGCTCCTGCTTGGCGGGCGGCAGCGCCGGATCGGGCACGGTCACGTAGAACCAGCCGGTGCGGTCGCGCGAGTACGGTCCGGGACTGTGGTAGGCCGCGAACGGGATGAGGGGCCGCATGAACGCCGGCGTCGGAACCACGTCGAGCCGGGCGTCCGGCACGGGTGCGAGCCCGCGCTGCTCCACGAACGTGCGTGCCCGCTCCATCTCGCGCGCGTATGCCCCGACCAGCCCCCCTCCGTCCAAATGGTCGGCGCGCAGCCGCTCCACCACGTCGCGCCAGTGCTTCCCGTTGCCCAGCCGCGCCGCGCGCCGCGCCAGGTCCGCCTCCACCTCCTCGCGGAGATGCAGGCCGTAGCGCCACAGCTCCGGGGCTGTGTCGCGCAACGCGTGCTCGTAGTGCAGCCGGAAGTTGAACGGCTCCTCGCCCAGCGCGAACCGGTCAGAAGCCGACTCGAGCCACCGCTCGAGATCGTGCTCGAAGTCCGCGAGCGCCGCGCTCGCCCGCTCCGCCGCGGCCTGCAGCCGCTCCGCCTCGCCTCCCCCAGGCACCGGCAGCGTCGTCGCGATCTCCTTGACCAGCAGCAGGCCCCCCGCCGTCATGCTGAGCGCCGTCTCGACGAAGAGTCGCACGGGCTCGACGAGCGCCGCCCGCGCGTCGTCCAGCAGCTGCGGCACGTCCTCCAGCCGCGCCGTCAGCGCGCGCACCCGCTCCGCGGGGGTGCGATCGTTCCGCAGCAGCAGGAAGTGCAGGCCGCCGAGCAGGTGGGAGAGCCAGAAGGCCGGGTCCTTGGCCTGCGGGCGCTCGCGCTCGAAGCGGGCGAGCGTCACTCGACCGTCGTTCAGCAGCGCCGTGCGGTCGATCTCGTCGTCGAGGCTCTCGGCGGAGGCTTCTTCCAGGGCGGAGCCGATCGACTTGAGCGCGGCGAGGTGGGGGCGGAGGGCGTCGGGGCTGAATCGCCCGAAGCGGTCGTCGTAGGCCGTCAGCCCCGCCTGGGTGGCCGCCACCGGATCGAGATGCCACCGCAGATCGAAGTACGAGCGCGCGATCTCCCGGAGCGCGCCTACCGCCATGCGACCTGCTTCAGCAGCCGGTGGCACTCCTCGTCGGAGAGCACCCGGTCCGTGCGCTTCGCCGCCTCGAACAGGATGCGGCACGCGGCCTCGGCCTCCGCGTCGTAGCCGTGCGTCTCCAGCCAATACTTCACGTTCGACAGCCCCGAGACCGGCGAGATCTCGATCTTCTGCGCCAGCCCGAACTCCTCGGCGGGGACCGAGCTGTACACCCGGTTCGCGAGCCAGTCGTGACCCTTCTTCTTCGCCTTGATGATCGCCGCGGCGTGCACCCCCGTCCCCGTGCGGAACGCGTCCGTCCCGACCACCGGGTAGTTCGCCGGGATCGGCATCCCCACCGCCTCGGCCACCACGCGGCAGTACTCGGGCAGCTTCGACAGGTCGCGGGTGTGCGCCCCCAGGAGGCTCAGGTTCACGATCAGCAGGTCCATCTCCGCGTTGCCGACCCGCTCCCCCACTCCCAGCGCCGTGGCGTGCACGCGGTCCACCCCGGCCTCGATCGCCGCGAGACAGTTGACGAGCCCCATCCCGCGATCGCGGTGGCCGTGCCAGTCCACCTTTACGTTTTCCTCCTTGACGATTTCCCGCTTGACGAATTCGACCAGCGCTTTCACGCCGTCGGGCGTCGCATGTCCGACCGTATCCGCCAGACAGATCCGTGTGGCGCCGCAGTCGATCGCCGCACGGTACAGGGCCTTCAGGGTCTCGGGCCGCGCCCGCGTCGTGTCTTCGGTGACGTACATGACCGGCAGGCCGTGCTTGACGGCGTACGTCACGGCTTCCTCGGTGGACTTGAGGATGCGGTCGAGGGTCCAATCCTCGGCGTACTGGCGGATAGGGGAGGAGCCGATGAACGTCGCGGCTTCGATCGGGATGCCCACCTCTTCGGCAACCCGGACCACGGGCTCGACGTCCGCGATCACGGTCCGCGCCGCGCAGTTCGGGAAGATCGGCAGCTTGTGGTCGCGGATCTCCCGGGCGAGCACGCGCACCTGCTCCACGACCCGGGGGCCCGCGCCGGGGAGCCCGATGTCGGCCGCCACGATGCCGAGATCGGCCATCAGGTGAAGGAGGCGCTTCTTGACCTCGAGCGACGGGTCGCGCACCGACGGCGACTGCAGCCCGTCGCGCAGCGTCTCGTC
>Ga0209761_1002875_pt1 | contig 11337 bp, 13 predicted proteins | sample GraSoi013_1_40cm_4_FD_185818 | JGI IMG/M metagenome (GOLD analysis project Ga0209761, IMG submission 185818) | Grasslands soil microbial communities from the Angelo Coastal Reserve, California, USA - Sample 09_25_2013_1_40cm (SPAdes) (version 2) | ecosystem: Environmental > Terrestrial > Soil >... | reverse complement strand
TTTCACCGTGGACGAGCCCGCCGACGCGCTCGGCACGTCTCTGCAGCTGCCGCCTCAGTACGAAGGGCGGCGCGAGAACTTGAAATTCAACCTGCCGCCGATCGTCGTACCGACCACCGCGGCGCGAGGCGCAGGACACTGACATGGATTCCGGGTGGTCTGAAATCAGGGACTGGAGGGAAGCGAGCTTATGAGCACTGCAACGTTCACACCGGTAAGCCCGTTTGCGGCGGAAGCGAAGCCTACGGTCATGAGCGTTATGAGGCGAGACCGTGACAAGTTCACGCGGCTAGTCTCGGACCCCAAGAACTGGAACGTGATGACCCGCTGCACAGGATGGGAAACCCGTGACTTGGTCGGCCACATGATCGACGTCATGGAGGGCTACTTCAAGAACTGGGATGCGGCCAAGAAGGGCGAGACACCCACCCCTTTGGGCATGGCTGCAATGGGCGGCACCCTCAACGACCACGCGCTTGACTTCCGCAAGCTGTCGCGCGACGAAGCGCTCGACAGGTTCAAGAAGGACGCCCAGAAGCTCGACGGAATGCTCGACGCGTTGAAGCCAGATGAATGGACCGGGTTCATGGTCTCGCATCCGTTCGCCGGGCCCGTCCCCGCCGGCGCCTATGCCACGTTCCAGATCATGGACTACGGGATTCACCCCTACGACATCGAATACGGACTGGGCAACAAGCTCGCCAACATCGACGAGGCGAGCGCCGGCCTGATTCTGCCCTTCACGTTCATCTTCTGGCAGAACACGGTCGACCAGAAGAAGACGAAGGACGTTGACATCACCTACGGGATCGAGGTTGCAGGTCCTTGGGGCGGCAAGTGGCGCTGCACGCTGAAAGACGGCAAGTTCACCTACGAGCCGGAGAAAGGCAATTTCGAAGGCTGCGACGCGCTGTTCAGCTTCGCCTCCCCGCAGGAAGAGGTCCTGACACACTTCGGCCGGTACCCGGGCGGCTCGGCCTCCGGCGACCCCGAAGCGATCGAAAAGGCGCGCCACGCTTTCTTCCCCTTCTGATACGTAGCACCCTGTGGGCGGCGGACCTTCGCACGGGTCCGCCGCCCGCCGCCATTGAGGGCGTGGTCAGCGAGCTACACGAAAGCTCAGCCTCCGACATCGCTTCGGTCATGCAGGTTGACGTCGATCTCGTCAGGAGCCGGATGGCGCGGGGCTGCCGCTGCTTTGTCGCTCGACTCGGGCATGACGTCGTGGCGTTTGGGTGGCTGGCATCTGGTGTCGAGTGGATCGGCGAGCTCGAGCTCGAGATACGGCCGGGCCGGGGCGAGGCCTATATCTGGAACTGCGCCACGGATCAGCGTCACCGACGCCAGGGATTCTTTCGCTCCATCGTGAACGGGATCGTGGCCCAGGCGCGGCAGGAGGGCATGAGCAGACTGTGGATCGGCACCCTCGACATCCCGGCGGCCAAGGCCGTAGCCGACGCGGGCTTCGTCCCCGCCCTCCGCTTCACCAGCGTCTGGATGTCCGGCATGCGTTGGCTCCGAGTCAGGCGCGCCGAAACGGTCGACTCGGATCTGCTTATCGCAGCCCGCGAGGCGCTGTCGATAGCCGGCCGCCCAATCCGCGTCGGGGCCTCTCTGAAGCGAGCCGATCGAAGAACGCATTGAGCTCCGGAACCGCGTAGGGTCAACGCATGGCAATTCAGAGGGGGCCGTCGCCCAGCCCGCCCGGTCAGGCGCCGAACCCGGCGCGGGCCCCGATTCCCCAGGCGCGCAATCCGCTCCGCTCGGGGCGATTCTGGATCACGCTGGGCATCCTCCTGCTCATCAACATCTTCGTCACCAACGTCCTTCTGGCGCCCGCGCAGCCCACCACGATCACGATCCCTTACAACGTCTTCAAGCAGCAGGTGGCCGCCGACAACGTCGTGAGCGTGACCACCACCGGCGACGCCATCACGGGCGTGACCAAAACCGCGATCAAAGAATCCGCGAGCAGCTCCGTCACCGCTACGCACTTCATCACCCAGCGCCCGTCGTTTGCCGACGACCAGCTGGAGCCGCTGCTGGAGCAACACAGTGTCACCATCAACGCGAAGCCGGAGAACCCTCCACCTCCGCTCTGGCAGACCTTGCTGCTGAGCTTTGGGCCGACGCTGCTCCTGGTCTTTGGCTTCATCTACCTGATCCGGAGGGCCCAGAGTGCCGGAGGCACCGGCGGGCTGCTCGGGTCTTTCGGCCAGAGCCGAGCGCGCCTCTATGACCCTGAGCGCCCGGCCACCACGTTTGCGGATGTCGCGGGAATCGACGAGGTCAAGCAGGAGCTTCAGGAGCTGGTGGACTTCCTTCGCGAGCCGCAGAAGTACGAGAAGCTGGGCGGGAGCGTGCCCAAAGGGGTCCTCCTCATCGGGCCGCCGGGGACTGGCAAGACGTTGCTGGCACGGGCTGTCGCAGGCGAGGCCAAGGTTCCGTTCTTCAGCCAGTCGGCATCGGAGTTCGTGGAGGCGATCGTCGGTGTCGGCGCGTCTCGAGTACGCGATCTCTTCATGAAAGCGCGCACGGCAGCCCCGGCGATCATCTTCATCGACGAGCTCGACGCCATCGGCCGCAGCCGGAGCTCGGGGTTCCGGATCGGCGGTAACGACGAGCAAGAGCAGACCCTCAACCAGATCCTCACCGAGATGGACGGATTCGAGCCCGGCAAGGGCGTGATCGTCCTCGCCGCCACCAACCGCGCTGATGTTCTCGACGCGGCCCTTCTGCGGCCGGGTCGCTTCGACCGCCGGGTCACGCTCCAGCCGCCAGACCGGCGAGGCCGCGAGGCCATCCTCAAGATCCACGCCGCGAAGGTTCCGCTGGCTCCGGACGTCAGCCTGGACGAGATCGCCGGCCGCACGCCAGGTCTTGTCGGCGCCGACCTGAAGAACCTGGTCAACGAGGCGGCGTTGGGTGCGGCGAGGAAGGGGGAGACCTCGGTCAACGAGGAGGATTTCTACGAGGCCATCGACAGGGTGCTGCTGGGGACCGAGCGCCACCTGATGCTGTCGCAGGCCGATCGGGAGCGAATCGCCTATCACGAGTCGGGCCACGCGCTCCTGGGCCTGCTCGTGCCCGGCGCCGACCCGGTGCGCAAGGTGACGATCATCCCGCACGGTGGGTCGCTGGGCGTCACGATCTCGAGCCCGATCGACGATCGCTTCAACTATGGCGAGGACTACCTGCGGGCGCGAATCGTGGGTGCTCTTGGGGGCCGGGCTTCGGAGCAGCTGGTCTACGGATCGGTGTCGACTGGCGCTGCGAACGATTTACAGCAGGTGACGATGATCGCCCGGGAAATGGTGGTCAGGTGGGGGATGAGCGCGAAGATCGGGCCTTTGGCTTTCAACGACGATCCGTCGGCCAACGGGTTCGGCAACCGCCCATATAGTGAGGCGACCGCTCGCGACATCGACACCGAGGTGAAACGCATCGCTGATGAGTCCCTGGCCGAAGCGGTACGGCTGCTGACCGAACACCGCGCCCAACTCGACGCCTTAGCGAAAGCGCTCTTGAAGGACGACTCGCTGGGCGAGGACCAGATCCTCGCGGTGACCGGAATCAAGGCCACGCAGGTGGCCGCGAGCCAGGCGAGCACGCGCTAAAGAGCGGCCAGGTAGATCTCCAGCAGGTCCTTGGCGGGGTAGCGATCACCCAGCTCATCGGCCGCGCGGCGCAGCTCGGGCTCACCGATTTCGTAGTCGGCGATGTGCTGCGGCAGCCCAAGCGACGCGATGAGCTTCTCAACGTCGCCTGGCGCGTCTTTGCCTGTCCCGGTCGCCTCCGCCAGCAGCGCCATGCGATCCGGCTGCGCGCGCGCCACATAGCGCATGACGTGAGGCATCAGCAGGCATGAAGTCACGCCATGCGGGATGGCGTGGCGGGCGCCGATTTGCTTGCCCATCATATGGCTGAGTCCATTTGCCGATGCGCTCGGCAGCGTGAATGAGAACCACGCCGCGAGCTGGTTCTCTGTTCGCACGCCGACATCGTCCGGAGCGGCCTTCGCGCGGGGCAACGTTGCAAACAAGCGACGCACGGCTTCAAGAGCCATCACATCCGAAAACGGGTGATGGCCGTCCGCGAGGATGCCTTCGACCGCATGGTCGAGCGCTCGGATCCCGGTCGACAGCCATAACGACATCGGAGTGGCGAGAGTGAGCTCAGCGTCGTAAATCACCGAATCAAGGAGCAGCCGTACGTCGCGTGTGCCGGCCTTGTCGCCCGTCTCGTTTGTGAAACCCGCGCTGCCGGCGAGCTCGGCTGCCGAAAGCGTGGTCGGAATCGCGACGTGAGGCAGGCCGCGGTACGCGAGACCATGCCGATCCGCCAGCTTGACGGCGATCATCTTGCCTGAGTCGATGGCGCTTCCGCCCCCAAAGCTGACGACGCCGTCGACGCCGATTTCGGTCGTGTGTGCGATCGCCGCGTCGACCTCGGACATCGGCGCATGCTGGCTGACGACCTCGGTGGCCGCGGCCTCGGCCTCGCCCAACGCGCCGCGAACACGGTCGAGCAGCTTCTCTTCGTCGACCAGTGAACGGGTCGTGACCAGTGCGACACGCTTGGCCTGAAGTCGATTCAACTCAGGTCCCAGATTGGCGAGCGAGCCTGCGCCCCAGTGGATCGCGCGCGGGTTCGCGTAGTTGAAAGACCCGGTTGGAAGCGTCACGTCAGGCAATACGTTACTTTCGGGAGCACGTAGATGGCTGGTCCGCATCAAGGTCAACCCGTGCGCCAGGCGGGCGAGCCGCTGGATCGGGCGCGCGCGGCGATGATCCTCGTGCACGGTCGCGGTGCGAGCGCGGCCGACATCATGACCATCGCCGACGAGATGAGGTTTCCCGGCGTCGCGTATCTTGCGCCGCAAGCAGCTGGTTCGACCTGGTATCCGAACCCGTTCACGGCGCCCCTCGAGTCCAACGAGCCCTACCTCGGCTCCGCTCTCGATGTCCTGTCTTCACTGCTGGCGAAGGTCGAGACCGCGGTCCCCGCCGAAAAGGTCGTGCTCCTCGGCTTCTCGCAGGGGGCGTGCCTGACCCTGGAGTTTGCCGCGCGTCATGCTCGGAAATACGGCGGTGTGGTTGGGCTGAGCGGCGGGTTGATCGGCCCTGACGGCACTCCGCGCGATTATCCCGGCGACTTTCAGCGCACGCCGGTGTTCCTGGGCTGCAGCGACGTCGATCCGCACATCCGCAAGGAGCGGGTGGTCGAGGCGGCTGAGGTTTTCAAGCGGATGGGTGCGGACGTGACCATGCGCCTCTACCCGGGAATGGGCCACTTGGTCAACGCGGACGAGATCGAGGCGGTGCGGAAGATCGTGACGGCGGTCGCCGGTTAGGGGTCTTCTTCTCCTCCTCCTCGGCCTCCTCACCATGCTCGACGATGTCCCCAGCCTTGAACAGGACATCCCTCAAGACCACCCGCCATTTCGGCTTCCGGCGTGAGAGGAATTCGAGCGCCATCGCGAAGTGTTTGAACTCCTCTTCCTGAGCATCCTCCATGATCGCCTTCGCCTGAGCATCACGCTCGAGCGACATGCGCTGCTCGTACCAGCCGATCGCTTCAGCCTCCTCCTGCAGCGATGCGGCCATGCGCGCAAAGGTCCGAATCTCCTGGCTCAGCTCCCCCGGCGGCTCGTGATACTGCTCTGTTCCCATCGCCTGACATTAGTTCACCTCCGACGACCGCGCGCGGGCAGCTTGCTTGCCGCGGCGCTGAGCGCCTCGAGGTCGCGCTGGGGAAGGGCCAGCAGGTCGGGCGGCGGCGTGTACTGGGACTCGAGGAGCTCGGCGCGAATCCTCTTTCCCTTCGGCGTCAGCACCACCGCCTTGACGCGCCTGTCCCCATGCTGGGCGATTCGCCGGGCCAACCCCTGGTGCTCCAGGCGGTCCACGAGCCATGTGGCGTTGGATGGATCGCACATCCACTCGTCCGCCAGCGACCGCATCGAGCGGCCTGCCTTGGGATCGAGGCTGGTCAGGGACCGGCTCTCGGCGGGGGTGAGGCCCAGCCGGTCGAGCACAGCGACGCGTTCGGGAGCCGTGTCAACGATGTAATCGAAGATGTGCCGCCAGGCGGCCGCGGCAGCGCTCTCCTTGGCTGAGGACTTCCTGGGCACACATTAATTTTAGCTGGAATACCACCGATAGTTGAGGATATTGTATAGTTGAAGTAATTCAACTAATCACCCCTGGGGAGGTAATCGAGTGAAGATGGCTATCGCTGTTGTTCACATGACGCTGCGGGTCTCTGGGCTGCTGCTTATCCTGCTCGGGCTTACGTTCTGGACGGGTCACGCGCTGCAGCTGATCCCGGTCCACGAGACACTAGGGTTCGTGCTCGTCCTATCACTCTGGACGCTCGCGTTCTTCGCCGCCCGCGCCGGCGTTGCAACCGGTTGGGTGGTCCTCGCGGTGGTTTGGGGTCTCGTTGCGCCGATCCTCGGCCTGGCCCAGGAGCGCCTGCTTACAGGCGACTGGCACTGGACGATCCAGGTTCTCCACCTGCTTATCGGCCTTGGTGCCATCGGGCAGGGTGAGGGTCTGGTCGTTCGGATGCGGCGGCGCGCCGCCTCAGAGCAGATGAGGGCCGCGTGACCGAGAGGCGCCTTCTCGAAGGCAAGGTCGCGATCGTGACCGGCGCGAGTCGAAGCATCGGCGCCGCATCGGCGCGAGCGTTCGCTGACGCGGGGGCGGCGGTCGTGCTCGCAGCTCGCACCGCGCCGGCGATCGCCGAGATTGCCGAGGAGATCAACCGCAGCGGCGGCCGGACGCTGGCTGTGCCAACCGACGTGACCGACCCGCGGTCTGTCCAAAGACTCGTGGAAGAGACCGTGACGACCTTCGGGCGGTTGGATGTCGCTTTCAACAACGCCGGCTCTGGCCACATGCCCAGGCCGCTAGCTGAAATCTCGTTCGAAGATTTCGAGTCGAGCTTCAAGGCGAACATCTACGGCGTCTTCCTCGGCATGAAGTACGAGATCCCGGCGATGCTCGCCACGGGCGGCGGCGCCATCGTCAACATGTCGTCCACCGCTGGTCTCCAGGGCGCTCCCGGGATGGGACCCTACGCAGCCGCCAAGCACGGTGTGGTGGCGCTGACCAAGACGGCGGCCATCGATTACGGAAAGCGGAACATCCGTGTCAACGCGCTGGCGCCTGGGCCCATCGTCAACGAGCAGATGAGCAACTTGCCTGATGAGACTCTTCAGGGCATCGCCCGCTTCGTACCCTTGGGCAGACTCGGCCGCACCGATGAGGTGGCGCGCGCGGCGTTGTGGCTGTGCTCGGACGAGTCGTCATTCATCACCGGCGCCGTGCTCTCGATCGACGGTGGCCGGCTTGCGGGCGCACCCGGCGGCTGAGGACGAAATAGGAAGAGCTCGAACCACCTTCTAGCCAGAGATGGACTTCGGGCGGCCTATCCAGTTCGGTTATTTCGTACTCCCGGACTCGATGCGGCCCTTGCGGCCGCTGCAGCTGGCCATCCGGGCGGAAGAGCTGGGTATCGATGTGATTGGCATCCAGGACCATCCCTACCAGCGCCGCTTCTACGACACGTGGACTCTGCTCACCGCCATCGCGATGCGCACTAATCGCGTCTCCGTTTTCCCGGACGTCGCCAACCTTCCCCTGCGCCCGCCCGCGATGCTCGCCAAGGCGGCAGGGTCGCTCGACGTGCTCTCTGGCGGGCGCGTCGAGCTCGGTCTGGGCGCCGGGGGGTTCTGGGAGGCGATCAAGGCGATGGGTGGCCCTGTGCGCACGCCCGGCGAGGCGGTTAGCGCGCTCGAAGAGGCGATCGAGGTCATCCGCCTGGTGTGGAGCGGTGGGCGTGGCCTCCACTTCGACGGCAAGTTCTATCAGCTCGCCGGTCTCAACGCGGGGCCGGTGCCTCCGCATCCGATCGGCATCTGGCTGGGCGCATACAGGCCGAGGATGCTCGGGCTGGTCGGACGTGCGGCCGACGGCTGGGTGCCATCGCTCGGTTACCTGAAGCCCCAGGAGATGGCCGACGCCGCTGCTCGCGTCGATGATGCTGCACGCGAGGCTGGTCGCGATCCAGCCGCGATTCGGCGCATTGCCAACGTCGCGGCCAACCTCACGGCCGATGAGATTGCCGAGCTCGCCATCGAGCTCGGGTTCGACACCTTCGTGGTCGGCGGGCTGCAAGAGGATGCCGAAGCCGAGCTGAGTGAATTCCTCGAGAACGTCGCGCCGAAAGCGCGCGAGCTGGTTGCCGAAGGCCGTGAATCACCCTGACCTGGTAGGCCTTCTGCGCGACGGAATCGGCGCGCGAGGTGGGAAGTGGGCAGATCTCGGAGCCGGCGAAGGTGCTTTCACGCTCGCGCTCGCCGACCTGCTCGGACCGGGCGCCCACATCACAGCCGTCGACCGGGACAGGGGCTCACTGCGCCAGCTTGTGGAACAGATGGGGAGGAGGTTCCCGCAGACCGGGCTCGACGCAGTCGTCGCCGACTTCACTCGGCCGCTGGAGCTCGCAGAACTGGACGGCGTCGTGATGGCGAACTCGTTGCACTTCGTCCGCGAGAAGCGCCCCGTCCTGGCGAACGTGCGGTCGTTGCTGCGGCCGGGCGGGAGCCTGATCGTGGTCGAGTACGGCTCCGATCGCGGCAACCCGTGGGTGCCGCACCCCTTCTCCTATCCGCGGTGGGAGCAGATGGCTGCCGATGCGGGTTTCGAGCGGACGCGGATCTTGGGCACCGTGCCCAGCCGCTACCTGGGCAGCATATACTCCGCGATCACTTTCGCTCCTCGCCCCATGTGAGCTGGTTGAACGCGTAGTAGACCGCTGTGAATGCGTACAGGGCCACCACGAGCCATGTACTCACAAATGCGAGCCCGATGGAGATGGCGTACGTGACAAGACCAAGCGCGAAACGCGGAAGCACACGGCTGATCGAGGCAACGTGGATATCGGGCCGAAGCAGGCCTGGATGCGTGAGCGCCCAGGCCACCAGGCATTGGAAAGCGATGGACATTGCTGTCATCACTACGGCGTAAAAAGCCGCGGCCACCGAGCCGTTCTGGCCAGAGTTCAGGTAGCGGCCAAGCAGCGCGGTCGGGTACGGAAGCAGCACCACGGTGAGCAGCAGCACCAGGTTGATGAATTGAATCGTGCGGTCCACGGCACGCAGGTTGCGAAAGATGGTGTGGTGGTTGATCCAGACGACGCCGACCGTGAGAAAGGTCGCGACGTAGGTGACCAGCTGTGGCCACTGGCCGAGAACTTTGGCCAGCAGCTTTCCCGACTCTACCTCCGGGACCGTGAACTGCAGCACCAGGAGCGTGATGGCGACGGCGAAGACGCCATCGGAAAAAGCCTCGACCCTGGAAGTGTTCACCCTAAGACCCTCTCCCCATTTGGGGAGAGGGTAGGGGAGAGGGGCTCAGAAAATCTGAGACGTCGGCGCAGCCGACCCAGGGGTACCGGCGCCGCGACGACCACGTCCGTGCCGCCTCAGCCACCGGCCGATCATCACACGGCGATCGCCGGACGACCGGCCGCCCCCGCCGGGGTTGAAGCGCTTGGTGACGCCGCCCATCGTGGCGCCCCAGGTGACGTACTTCTTGAAGCGTTCCTCGGCCTCCTGGGCGATCCCGATCCGCTCGCCGCGAGTCTCCTCACGGAAGCGGGAGATGCGCCCCGCGGCCGCGCCTTCCTTCTCTTCGGGCGTGCTGCCGAGATTCATCTCGGGCAGCGCGCCCAGGACCACGATCTGGTCGTCCTCGACCGTGACCTCCACTCCCGTGAACCAGCCGTCTGGGAGTCTTCCGGCAAACCAACCTTTGATCGAACCGAGCTCTTTGGGATCCATGATTACAATATTACGCAGCAAGTGATAGAAAGCAAGGGCCTTGTCCCCGACTCCGAATTCAGGTTCGCCGGTAAGCTGCAAAAGACATGGGAATGATGGGGCCGGGCAGCGGCCCGCCGATGGTTCACTGGTGGCTCGGGAGGCGCAAGCAGGCGGACAGCGGTCCCGCCAACAGCGGGCTCACGGGCGACCCGGGAATCGAGCTGCCGCCCGAGCAGGAGGGTCCGAAAGACCTTCGCGGCCGCTGGCTGAATTTCAAGCAGTCGGTCACGGGTACGACCGCGGCGCTGCCGCGGGTGCTCCGACTCGTGTGGGACGCCAGCCCCGCGCTCACGCTTGGCCTCTTTGCCACGACAGCGATCGCCGGGGTGGTGCCCGCCGCCTCCGCTTACACCGCGAAGCTGCTGACCAACGCTGTCGTGCAGGGCATCGGCATCCACTCTTTTCACCGACCCGACCACTTGAACCTCGCCGACCTCGGCGGTCCGGGGACGCTTGGTCCCTGGCAGGCGCCGGCGCTCACAGCAGTCCAGTGGATCGTCTTCATGGTCGTGCTGCAGCTCGCGCTATTCGCGATCACGGCCCTTCTGGGAACGCTGCGCAACATCACCCAGCAGCTCATTCAGAACGACGTTTCCATGCGGATCCAGCTTATGGTCATGGAGAAGGCCGCATCGCTCGACCTCGCTTTCTATGAGGACCCGGCATCGTATGACCTGCTCCGCCGGGCGCAGACCGACTCCATCAACCGGCCGGTCCTGATGATCTCCACCGCATTCGGCCTGGTCCAGACGTTGCTCACCTTTGTGACCATGGTCGCCCTGCTCGTGGTGGTGAGCCCGCTGCTCGCGCTGCTCGCTCTCATAACTCCCATTCCGGCTTTCATCGCCGACACGCGTTACGGGTGGCGCGGCTACAACATCGCCCGGTGGGGCTCGCGACTTCTGAGGCGGATGAACTACATGGTCACGCTCGTCACCACGGACAGCTACGCCAAAGAGGTGAAGCTGTTCGGCCTGGGTGGCTACTTCATCGATCGCTACCGGCTGATTGCGAAGGCCTACTACGGGACGCAGCGCGCGCAGGTAGCGCGGCGCTACATGACCGGTTTCGCATGGGGCAACCTGAGCACCATCGCGACGTCGCTTACATACCTGTATGTGGCGCTGCAGGCCATCGTCGGCAGGCTCACCCTAGGAGACCTCACGCTGTACACGACCGCGGCATCGTCGGTGCAAGGCTCCATCCAGGGCATCCTCGGCGGCTTCTCCGGGATGTACGAGCACAACCTTTACCTGAACAACCTTTTCGAGCTGATGGAGACGAAGCCGACTATGCCGAAGGCGGCCGATCCGCACAAAGTCCCCCAGCCGATGCGCGGCGAGATCCGCTTCGACCACGTCTCGTTCGCTTACCCCGGCGCCGAGGCCAATGCGCTCACGGACCTGAGCTTCACGGTGAATCCAGGCGAGACGCTCGCCATCGTC
>Ga0209761_1002872_pt1 | contig 11357 bp, 11 predicted proteins | sample GraSoi013_1_40cm_4_FD_185818 | JGI IMG/M metagenome (GOLD analysis project Ga0209761, IMG submission 185818) | Grasslands soil microbial communities from the Angelo Coastal Reserve, California, USA - Sample 09_25_2013_1_40cm (SPAdes) (version 2) | ecosystem: Environmental > Terrestrial > Soil >... | reverse complement strand
CTGCTGCGGCGCGCGGGCGCTTGATCCTGCGGAGCCTCCTCCTGGCGGGGGCTCTGACCGCGGCGGCGCGGGCGGCCGCCGCGCAGGTCGATTCGCTCGGGAGACCCGCGCTCCAAGACACGACCCGCCGCCGCGGCGCGAAGGCCGACACCACTTCCCGGCACGACACCACAACCGCTTACCTGCCCACCTTCCCGGCCGCCATCCTCCCGGGCCCCCTCCCGCTGGGCGCCCGTTACAGCTTTCCCCTCGACTCGCTCGTGTTCACCAACGCGGCCACGCTGAGCGATCTGCTGCTGCACGTCCCCGGTGTCTATGTGGCGCGCGGCGGGTTCTATGGCGCGCCGGAGGTCGTGCTGTACGGCGGCCGCGGCGGCCAGGGGATCGAGATCTACTGGGACGGCATGCCCTATCTGCCGATGGGGCGGGACTCGGTGCTCCTCGACCCCGCGCGCATCTCCCTGGCCATGCTCGAGCGCGTGGACGTCGTCGTCCTGCCCGCGACGCTGCGCGTCTACCTCGTCTCGATGCGGCCGCGCTCCACGGTCCCGGTCTCGGAGGTGCGGATCCAGACCGGCGACTACTCCATCGCCGATTATCGCGGCGGCTTCCACAAGCGCTGGCGCTCGGGGGCCGGGCTTTCCATCGGCGCCGACTGGAACGCCATCGCCGGCGTGCCGGGAACGCCGACCACGGCGTTCAACAGCGTGGACCTGTGGCTCAAAGGCGAGTACGTGCCGAACGATCGCGGCGGGATCTCCTATCAGATCCTGACTTCGACGTGGGAGCGCAAAGCCCTGGCCGGCGTCGTCGACCACCGGAAGGAGAAGCGGCAGGACCGCCTGCTGCGGTTCTTCCTCGCCGCGCGGCCGGACAGCGTCGGGCCAGGACCCCGGATCGACGGCACGATCGCCAGCACCACCGTCCTCGGCGACTCGGCCGTCGCCGACCGCACCGTGGCCGCGGCGCGACTGGCGCTGAGCGACACCTGGCACCGCGCCAGCGCCTCGGTAGCAATGACGTCAGGCGGATTCCAGAGGTCCTGGGGCCTGGAAGGGCAGGCCGTATGGATGCCGCTGCCGTTCCTTACCCTCGCCGCGGACGCGCGCCACACTGCCTACACGCTCGGCCGCGTTGGAGAGCGGGCCCATCTCTCCGCCGGCCTGCGGCTCCCGTTCGGCTTTTCGGCGCACGGCGACCTCGCGGCGGGGAAGGACCTCGACGCCCCCGCGCTGCAAGCCGACACGGCGCAGCGTGTGAGCGACGTGGCCGGCGCGGTCCGCTGGGACGGCCGCTTCGCCTCCCTGGAGCTCGGCGGCGTGCGGCGCGATCCGTTCTCCCCCATGGGCTTCGCCGCGGGGCTCGTGGGCCGGGACTCGATCAACGGCCTCGGCGCGACACCCCGCAGCAACTACGTCACAGTCCAGGGCGCCGTGCGGCCGCTGCCGGGGCTCACGCTCTCCGGCTGGTATTTCAACCCCCTCGCCGGCGGTGGGGACTTCGAGCCGCCCTACCACGGCCGCCTCTCCGTCACCTTCTACTCGAAGTTCTGGCGGCACTTCCGCAGCGGGGCGTTTGCGTTGCGGGCGGAGTACGCGTTCGAGTCCTGGAGCGGCGGCCTGGGCGGCGTGCACCGCGACTCGCTGGGAAACGCGTCGCAGCTCCCCCTGCCGGGGGCCACGTTCTCCGAGTTCAACGTGCAGCTGCAGATCGTGGGCGTCACGGCGTTCTGGCTGCAGCGCAACAGCAGATTCTTTCACGGTGGGTACGTGCACGGGCTGGACTATCCCCGCCGTGCTCAATTCTTCGGGGTCCGCTGGATCTTCACCAACTGACTCGTTGAATTAAGTGCAGTCCGCGGCTAGGTTTATCGACAGTGCCGCGGAGCATGACGGGGTTCGGCTCTGCCGATGGGAAGGTCCTCGGTGGACGGCTGCGGATCGAGATCCGCACCGTCAACCATCGCTATTTCAACCCCCAGCTCAGACTGCCGTTCGACCTCGCCGGCGTCGAGGGTGAGCTGCGCGAGCGGCTGCGGACCCTGCTCGAGCGCGGCCACGTGTCGGTGTCGGCCCGCTGGCTCGAGGCGCCGGAGACCGAGGCCGCGGTCTCCCTCGACCTCGCGCGGGCGCGGCAGGTGGTCGCCGCGCTGCGAGAGCTGAAGAAGAAGCTCCGGCTGAAGGGCGAGCCCGACCTGGCGTTCGTGGCCCGCCACCCCGACGTCCTCACGGTGTCGGGCAACGGCGGGACGGCTGCGGCCGTGACGTGGGCGGACCTCCAGCCGCTGGTGGAGCAGGCGGCCCGTGAGGTTGTGGCGATGCGGGAGCGGGAGGGGCAGGCCCTCGCCGCAGACCTGGTGGACCGGCTGGACGCCTTGGAGACGCACGCGGGGGTCGTCGCTGACCGGGCCCCAGCGCGGCTCGCGGTGGAATACGAGCGGCTGAAGAAGGCGGTGGCGGAGCTCGCGGCCGGAGTCCAGCTGGACGAGCAGCGGCTGGCGCTCGAGATCGCGTTGATGGCCGACCGGGTGGACATTACCGAGGAGCTGGTCCGGTTCCGCACCCACCTGGCCGCTTGCCGGGAGGCGCTGCAGGCGAACGGGGCGGTGGGCAAGCAGCTGGGATTCCTCGCGCAAGAATTGCTGCGCGAAGTCAACACGATGGGCGCGAAGGCGAACGACGCCGCGATGACCCAGGCCGTCATCGCCATGAAGGGCGAGCTCGAGCGGTTTCGGGAACAGCTGGAGAACCTGGAGTGACGCCGCGAGTCGTCGTGCTGTCGGCGCCTTCGGGCGGCGGCAAGACGACGATATCGAAGACGCTCCTGGCGCGGCGCTCCGACGTCGGTTACTCAATCTCGGCGACGACGCGCAAACCACGACAAGGGGAGAAGCATGGTGAGGCCTATTATTTCCTCACCCGCGAGGAGTTTCTCAAGCGAGAGGTCGACGGGGAGTTCCTCGAAACCGCCCGGTATGCCGGTGAGCTCTACGGGACGCTGAAGAGCGAGGTCGAGCGAGTCCTGGGCCTTGGGAAGCACGTCCTCTTGGACATTGAGGTCCAGGGAGCCATTCAGGTTCGCCGTCAGTTCCCGCGGCCACGGTCGGTCAGCATGTTCATCCTGCCACCGTCGGCCGAGGTCTTGGTGCAGCGGTTGCGGCAGAGACACAGTGAATCAGGACAGACGTTGCGGCTGCGCCTCGAAAAGGCGCGCGAGGAATTGCAGCGGGCCCAGCAAAATGTCGCCGGGGCGGTACTGTACGACTACTGGATCGTGAACGACGATCTCGAGAAGGCGGTTCGCGAGGTCAGCGACCTCATCGATGCGCCTGTGCAGGAGGGCCATCGGGCGGACCCATTGATCATCGGCGAGATCATTCGAGGGCTGGCGGCCGAGTTGAGCCAGCTGAAGCAAACGCACTAAGGAGTAGGAATGCGCATCATCACCCCGCAGGAAGTCGCCGTGCAGACGCAAAACAAGTACCTCGGCGTCCTGGTCGCGGCGAAGTTCGCCCGGTTCGTCAACGAATTCCCGCGCGACCGCTCGGTGGACTTCGAGGAGAAGCTCACCACCCGGGCGCTCGACGAGCTCGTGCAGGCGCATCTCAAGTACAAGCTCGTCCGGCGGCGGCGGCAGGAGGTCTGATGCCGCTCGCCGGCCGTCACGTCGTCCTCGGCGTGTCGGGCGGGATCGCCTGTTACAAGAGCTGCACGCTGGTCCGGCGGCTCCTGGAAGACGGCGCGACGGTGGAGGTGGTGATGACCGCCGGCGCGGCGGAGTTCGTCCGGCCTCTCACCTTCGAAGCCCTCACCGGCCGGAAGGTCCTAGCCTCGCTGTGGGAGCGGGACCACGCCCTGGCCCACATCGGACTCGCCAAGACCCCGGACCTCATCATTCTCGCCCCGGCGACCGCACAGCTCCTGGCGCGGGCCGCGCAGGGCCAGGCCGACGATCTCCTGACCGCGCTGCTGCTCGCACGGACGGGGCCGGTGCTCTGCGCCCCCGCGATGAACGATGCCATGTATGCGCACCCCGCGACCCAGGCCAACATCAAGACGCTCGCCCAGCGCGGGTGGCGGTTCGTAGGCCCCGAGACCGGCCCACTGGCCGAGGGGCCGAGCGAGCGGCAGGGCCGCATGAGTGAGCCCGAGACGATCCTGGCCGCCGCGCAGCGGCTGCTGGCCCCCGCGGGCCGGTGGCAGGGACGGACGGTCGTGGTGACCGCCGGCCCGACGCGCGAACACCTCGACCCGGTGCGGGTGATCACCAACCCATCCAGCGGACGCATGGGGATCGCCCTCTCCGAAGCGGCGTGGACGCGCGGCGCGGAAGTGATTCTCATCGTCGGGCCGACCGACCTGCCGCTCCCATCCGGCGTCAAAGCAGTCCGGGTCGAGACGACGGCCGACATGCAGCGTGCGGTGCAAGCGGTCATGAAAGGCGCCGACGCGCTGATCATGGCCGCCGCCCCCGCCGACTACCGGCCCCTCGAGAGCGCGCCGACCAAACGGCCACGCGCGAACGGCAGGATCTCCGTACAGCTCGAGGCGACGCCCGACATCCTCACTTCGCTCAAGCGGCCGAAGGGGTGCGTGATGGTGGGGTTCGCGCTCGAGACGGGGGACGGCCTAGCCAAGGCGCAGCAGAAGTTGCAAGATAAGCGGCTCGATTTCGTGGTGTTGAACGACGCGCTCGAGCCCGGCGCGGGGTTCGCAGTCGCCACCAACAAGGTCACGATCCTGCGCAAGGACGGGGCGCCGGTGGAGTTGCCGCTCCTCCCCAAGCGCGACGTGGCGGAACGGATCCTCGACGCGGTGGAGCAGGCGTTGACGTGAGCGACGCTCGGGCACTGGCGCGCGCATACCTGGAACAGCAGCGGCTCGTGGGGGGAGACACGGTCGTGCTGCCTGGGGACTCGGGGCTCGGGGCTCGGGATTCGGGGGGCTCGAGGTCGGGCGCGCTCCCCCCGAGTCCCGAGTCCCGAGCCCCGAGTCCCGCCGCCGCCCCATCCGAGCTCCTACCTCCAGGGCTCTCGTTCGACCCGCCATCCGGCGACCTGTTCTCCACGGATCCGGTCCAGCAGGCCGCCGACTTGGGCGCCGTCGCCCGGCTGGTGGCCGATTGCACCAGGTGCCGGCTGTGCGAGAGCCGCTCGCACACGGTCCCGGGCGAGGGCCCGGTGGACGCGCGTCTCGTCGTGGTGGGAGAGGGGCCGGGCCGCACGGAGGATGCGACCGGCCGGCCGTTCGTGGGGCAAGCGGGCGAGCTGCTGACCAAGATCCTCGCCGCCATCGACCTGCCGCGCGAGCTGGTGTTCATCTGCAACGTCGTAAAGTGCCGCCCGCCGGAGAATCGGGCTCCGCAGTACGATGAGATCGCCGCGTGCACGCCGTACCTGTTCCGCCAGCTCGAGCTGTTGGCCCCCAAGGTGATCTTGGCGATGGGCGGGACGGCGGCGCAGACGCTGCTCGACACCAAGCAGGCGCTGGGTGCCCTGCGGAACAAGATGCACCGCTTCCGGGGCATTCCGCTGATCGTCACCTATCACCCGGCGGCCCTGCTGCGCAACCCCAACTGGAAGCGACCGACCTGGGATGACGTCCGTATCGCCCGCCGCCTCCTCGACCGCTGAGCGCGCGTTTGTCGGGCGCCAGGCTCCGTGGAGCAACGAGGCGGAGCAGGCGGTCCTGGGCGCGATGCTGCTCGACCAGGACGCGGCCCTCAAAGCGGCCGAGTTCCTCGACGATACGATGTTCTACCGGGAGGGCCACCGTCTGTTGTTCCGGGCGATGCAGGCCCTCGCCGAGCGCGGCGACGTCATCGACCCGGTCACCCTGCGCGACGAGCTGCAGCGTCGCGGCGACCTGGACCGCGCGGGCGGCATGGAGTACGTCGCCGCGCTCATCGACGTCGTCCCCACGGCCGCGAACCTCGACTACCACGTTCGCATCGTTCGCGACAAGGCGGTGCTGCGCCGGCTGGTCGAGGCCGCCACCGAAATCGTCCAGGACGTCTACGAATCGCGCGGCACGTCGGGGGAGGTGCTCGACAACGCCGAGCACCGGATCTTCCAGGTGGCGCAGTTCCGGCGCGCCGAGGAGTTCACCCGCCTCAAGGAGCTGATCTGGCCGACCATGGAGCGCATCGAGCGGCTCCAGAGCGGCCACGGCTCGGTGACGGGCGTCCCGAGCGGGTTCGTGGACCTCGATCGGCTGACGGCGGGGTTCCAGCGGGGCGACCTCGTGATCATCGCCGCGCGGCCCGCCATGGGAAAGACCGCGCTGGTCCTCAACGTGGTGCAGCACGCCGCCATCGAGCACCAGGTTGGCGTCGCCATCTTCTCGCTGGAAATGTCCAAGGACGCGCTGGTGCAGCGGCTGCTCTGCTCCGAAGGGCTGGTGGACGCCCAACGGCTGCGGCGCGGTCAACTGCGGGACGACGACTACCCCAAGCTGGCCCGCGCGGCGGGCCTGCTCGGCACGGCGCCGATCTGGATCGACGACTCCGCCGCCCTCACACCACTGGCGATGCGGTCCAAGGCGCGACGGCTCAAGGTGGACCAGGATGTCGGGCTGATCGTCGTGGACTACCTCCAGCTGATGCAGGGGCCGAGCGACGCCGAGAACCGCCAGCAGGAGATCTCCTACATCTCGCGTGCCCTCAAGGCGCTCGCCAAGGAGCTGGACGTGCCGGTCGTTGCGCTGTCGCAGCTGTCGCGCGCCCCGGAGCAACGGGGGGGCGAGCACCGCCGGCCCCAGCTCTCCGACCTGCGCGAGTCGGGCGCCATCGAGCAGGACGCCGACGTGGTCTGCTTCATCTACCGCCAGGAGCTCTACGACGGCCCGGTGGACCCGAAAACGAACGAGAGTATCGAAGGGCTGGCCGAGCTGATCGTCGGCAAGCAGCGCAACGGGCCGACGGGGACCTTGAAGCTCTACTTCAAGAAGGAATACACCCGCTTCGACAACCTCTCGAAGCTCGAGGCCCCGTCGGGGACCGCGCATGGCTAGAGCGCGGTCGGTGTTCCGCTGCACCGAATGCGGCGCCGAGCAGCCCAAGTGGGCGGGCCGCTGCGATGCGTGCGGCGCCTGGAACACGCTCTTGGAAGAGGCGGTCGGGCGGCCGGGCGCTCGGGCGGCCAGGACGGGGCCGCTACCGTCGGCCCGTCCGCCCGTGCGACTGGCCGACGTCGGTGGCGCGGCGGCGGCGCGGTGGCGCACGGGCCTCGCCGAATTCGACTTCGTGCTCGGCGGCGGGATCGTGCCGGGCTCCATCGTCCTGGTGGGGGGCGAGCCCGGGATCGGCAAATCGACCCTGCTGCTGCAGTGCGCGGCGCGCCTCGAGCAGGCCGGCGTGGCGACGCTGTACGTCTCCGGCGAGGAATCCCCCGAGCAGATCCGCCTGCGCGCCGACCGCCTCGGCGACGACGCCGGCGCTGTCCGTGTCCTCGGCGAGACCCGGCTCGAGGCCATCGTGCACCACGCCGCGGCCCTCGCCGCGCGCGTCGTCGTCGTGGACTCGATTCAGACCACCTATACCGACGAGCTGGAGGGCGCCCCGGGCAACGTCGGCCAGGTCCGCGAGTGCGCCGCCCGGCTGATGCGCTTCGCCAAGGATGCGGGGCCTGCGGTGCTGCTCGTCGGCCACGTCACCAAGGGCGGGGGCATCGCCGGCCCCCGCACGCTCGAGCACATCGTGGACACGGTGCTCTACTTCGAGGGCGAGGCAACCCTCGACCATCGGATTCTGCGCGCCGTCAAGAATCGCTTCGGCTCGGTCGATGAGATCGGCGTCTTCGAGATGACCGGGGCCGGCCTCGCGCCGGTGGCGAACCCGGCCGCAGCGTTCCTCGCCGGCCGTCACACGGGCGTCTCCGGCTCGGCCGTGACCGCCCTCATGGAAGGGACGCGCCCGATGCTCGTCGAGATCCAGGCGCTCGCCTCCAAGGCGGGCTTCGGCACCCCGCAGCGCGTGGCGACCGGCCTCGACCACCGGCGGCTCGCCGTGCTGTTGGCCGTGCTGGAGCGGCGCGGGGGGGTGCCGGTCGGCGATTTGGACGTATTCGTGAACGTCACGGGCGGCGTGCGATTGCTGGAGCCCTCGACCGACCTCGCCGTCACGGCGGCCCTGGTCTCCAGCATCCACGACCGCCCGACTCCCCCCGACGCACTGTTCCTCGGCGAGGTAGGCCTGGGGGGCGAGATCCGGCCCGTGGCCGGCGTCGAGCGCCGGCTCGTCGAGGCGGCGCGCCAAGGATTCCGCCGGGTGTTCTGCTCCGCCCGCTCTCGCGTCACTCCAGCGGGTCTGGACGTCGTGGGGCTGGAAGGCATCGGTGAGCTCGCCCGTCGTCTCGCCGCCTGACGTCGGCGTCGTCATCGTAGCCGCCGGGGCAGGCCTCCGAGCCGGCCCGGGGGAGCCCAAGCAGTTCCGCTCCATCCTCGGCGTCCCGATGCTCCTGCGGGCGCTGCGGCCCTTCAGCTCTCATCCCGATGTGGAGCACGTGGTCGTGGCCCTGCCGAAGGGCCTCGCGGAGCGGCCCCCCGAGTGGCTCGGCAAGCTGGTGGGGGAGCGGCTCACCCTGGTGGCCGGCGGCGCCACTCGCCCGGAGTCCGTCCGCGCGGCCCTGCGGGCCCTGCGGCCGGGGCTCCCGGTGGTGCTGGTGCACGACGGCGCGCGGCCGTTCGTGAGCCGCACGACGGTCGACGCGGTAATCGCGCGCGCGCGCGCCGGCGTCGGCGCGGTGGCGGCGCTGCCGATGAGCGACACCGTCAAAGAAACGACCGGCGGCACTCGCATCGCACGCACGGTCACCCGCGAGCGCCTGTGGCGCGCCCAGACGCCGCAGGGATTCCCCCGCGCCTGGCTGGACGAGGTGTACGGCAAGAAGAAGAACGGCGACGCGGCGACGGACGACGCCGAGCTGTGCGAGCGCGCCGGCTATCCGGTGGAAGTCGTGGCGGACCTGCCGCACAACCTCAAGATCACGACCCCCGACGATTTCCGGGTCGCCGAGGCGCTGGCGCGTGAGCTGCGGTGACGTCGATTCCGTTTCGCACCGCGGCGGAGGCGGAGGCCGCGCTGGGGCGCGTCGTGGCGCACCTACGCGGCGGCGGACTGCTCGCCTATCCCACCGAGACCGTCTACGGTCTTGGCTCCCGACCGCGCGCCGGCGAGGTGCGCGCGCTGGCGGAGCTCAAGGGCCGCCGGCCCGACAAGCCGTTTCTGCTGCTCGTCGCGAGTCGCGAGATGGCCGAGGCGCAGGGGCTCGCCTTCAACGAGTCCGCGAGCGCGCTGGCGCGCGCGTTTTGGCCGGGCCCGCTCACCCTGGTGCTGCCCGGCGGCGGCGGGCGGCTGCCGGATTCGCTGCGCGGCCCGGAGGGAGGCATCGCGGTGCGCTGGACGTCGCACCCGCACACCGCCCGGCTCGTCGCCGTGCTGGGCGAGCCGTTGACCTCGACGTCCGCCAACCTGCCGGGCGCGCCGCCGGCGCCCGGGGCCGACGCCGTCGCGCGCGACTTCGCCGCCGCGATCACCACCGGCCAGTTGCTGGTGCTCGACGGCGGGGTGCTGGGGAACCGCCCCCCCTCCACGGTGGTTGACTGCACCAGTCCCACCCCGCGTGTCGTGCGGGCCGGCGCGCTACCGGTCAGCGAGCTGCGCCGCGCGGCCGGGATTCGCGCGCCCTGACCCGCATGATCAAGAGAATTCTGCTCGTCTGCACCGGCAACATCTGCCGCAGCCCGCTGGCCGAAGCCCTCCTGCGCCGCGCGCTCGAGGAACGCAGCGTGGCAGGCGTGAGCGTCACCTCGGCCGGTACCGGGGCGTGGGACGGCGCGCCCGCCTCCGAGGGAGCCTATCTGGTGGGCCTGGAGCGCGGCCTCGACCTCTCGGGACACCGCGCGCGCTTGCTCACGCGTGAGCTGGTGGAGGAGGCCGACCTGATCCTCACCATGGCCCGCCACCACCGCGCGCGGGTGGACGAGCTGGGCGGGGAAGGGCGGGTGTTCGTGCTCGGCGAGTACGGGGGGCGTGAGGGCGACGAGGCCGAGGTAAGCGACCCCTTCGGCGGCGACCTCGACGTCTACCGCGACACCTGCGCCGAGCTGGAGGCCCTGGTCACCGCCGTGGTCGAGCGCCTCGCGAAGGAGGGACAGCATGGAGATCGGCGCTAGTACCCGGCTCCTCGCCGTCCTCGGCGACCCCGTCGCTCATTCCCTCTCGCCTTGCATGCACAACGCCGCCATCCGCGCCCTGGGCCTGGATGCCGCTTTCGTCGCGCTGCGCACCTCGGCCACGGCCTTGCCGACCGTGCTGCAGGCGCTCGCCGCCGTGGAGGCGGCCGGCAACGTGACCGTGCCGCACAAAGAAGCGACGGAACGGTACGTCGCGCGGAAAACGGATCTGTGCGAGCGCGTGGGGGCGTGCAATACGTTCTGGACCGAGCACGGCGCGCTGGTCGGCGACAACACGGACGTGCCGGGCGTGCGCGCCGCCCTGCACACCCTGGTGGGGGGGGGGGGGGGGGGGGAGGGGGTCGACGGAGCCGAGCGGTGGCTGGTGCTCGGCACGGGTGGGTCCGCTCGGGCCGTCGCGATCGCCGCCGCCGACGTCCGGGCGCTGGTGCTGGTGCGCTCGCGCGAGCCGGGCCGCGCCCGGGCGTTCGTCGACTGGGCCGCCTCCCGCAAGGTCGCCGCGCGTGTCGCGGCGGCAACGGAGCCGTGCGACATCGTGATCAACACCACGCCCCTCGGGCTCAAGGAAACCGACGCCTTGCCGATCCTACCGACGCATCTGAACGGCACCCGGGCCGCGCTGGACCTCGTCTACGCCCCCGGGGAGACGCCCTGGGTCCGCGCGCTGCGCGCCGCGGGGATCACGGCGTGCGACGGGCGCGAGCTGCTGGTGCACCAGGGGGCGGCCGCGTTCACGCGCTTCTTCCCGGGCGAAGTGCCTCCCCTGGACGTGATGCGCGCGGCCGTCGCCCGCGCGCTCCGTGCCTAGCGCGCTCGAGCAGCTCCTCCTCCCCGCCGAGTGCTTGCGCTGTCGGGGACTGCTGCTGTGGGCGCAAGCCGACGCAGTGGTGTGTCCTGCCTGCCGTTCCCGCTGGCGTGCGGTGCGACCGCCCTGGTGCGAGCGGTGCGGCCAGCCGGAGCCGCATTTCGGCCCGTGTCGCCTGTGCCGCGACTGGCCGGGCGCGCTCGCCACCGTGCGCTCGGCGGTGTGGCTGGACGCTGGCGCGCGCGAGGTGGTCCACGCGCTCAAGTACGGCGGCCTGCCGCGCAGCGCCGACGACCTCGCGGACGCGATGGTCCGCCACCTGCCGCGCCCCGTGCCGCCGGCGGTGCTGGTGCCCGTCC
>Ga0209761_1002868_pt1 | contig 11364 bp, 8 predicted proteins | sample GraSoi013_1_40cm_4_FD_185818 | JGI IMG/M metagenome (GOLD analysis project Ga0209761, IMG submission 185818) | Grasslands soil microbial communities from the Angelo Coastal Reserve, California, USA - Sample 09_25_2013_1_40cm (SPAdes) (version 2) | ecosystem: Environmental > Terrestrial > Soil >... | reverse complement strand
GAATTGCGGCTGCGCCGGGGCCGGAGGCTCGGACAAGGCCGACGAGGCGCTCGGCCAGATCGCGGGCCGCGCCGTCACTCCTGTCGTATACGATGCGTCCGGTCGTGGACGGAGCCTGGCTCCGAGGTTGAGAATAGGCGACCTCACAGCCGGAGCCGGGCAATGCCTGCCACCAGAACGGGCCAAGGGCTCCTCGCGCCTCTCCGCGAACCGCGTCATGGGCAAGGGCCTCCCGCGCTTCCGCCGAGAGGGGGGATGATGTGCGAGCACGGCCGGGTATAAGAAGCACGTGGGTTCGCTGCCATTCCAGCGGCGTCGAGACAAACTGTGGCAGCGTGGCAGCGTAATCGAGCGCCGGTGATTGCCGCGTCAGCAGCAGGTCTACTCCCTCGTCGAGAAGATCACGTGGATCACGGCCGGGCGCAATGATGAATCGGACGGACAAGAGATTTTCTGGTTTCTCCAAAAGTGTCGAGTCCACCGGGAGCCGGATCAGTGTTATTACTGACCGGCCGGTGGAGGCCGGTGTATCGCCGTCCGGTGCGATCCTGACCGGTCGCGTTCCGAGCGGCCAGAGCGAACCGGGTACGCGCCTGGCGATGGCCAGATCCGTATGGGCGAGCGCGAGTGGGGCATCTCCGCGTTCGCTTCGCAAGGCGATCTCGAGCGTTCGATCGTCGAGAGCAGAGACCGATCGGACCAGGCGGCGGACTTCCGGTCGCAACTCGCCTCCGCTGCTACCGATGCTCCAATCCGACACCACATCGGCGGCTGTTACCGGTGTGCCGTCGGAGAACCGGGCCTTGTCGCGCAATGTCACGATCCACGTATTCCGGTTAGCGTCTAACCGCCAGGAGGCCGCCAGTCCCGGCCCCACACGTCCGTTACAGTCAACTCGGACGAGGGTCTCGTACAACTGCCGGAAAAGCAATCGCTCGCTCTCGTTCGATGGATGTGGTGCATTGGCTGGATCGATTCGTTCCCCGAGCCCCACGGTGGCCACGGGTTCACCTGGTTCAGAAATCAACCCGCAGTCGACGGAGCTTTCAGCAGGAAACCTTGCTGTTGGCGATGGAGGCGGCGGCGGAACATTTACGGGTTCCGGTGGTCGGGATGCCGTTTGAGGAAGTGGCACTCCATGCGACGAGGTACGGAAAATACATCCCCAGACCGCCGCAAGGCAGACGATGTACGCGAGCCTGACACAGTTCCGGTTCCTCACCTTCACCGCCTTACGCATCCTCATTATAGCCGCCCCAGAGAAATCGAAACCGGATTACCAAAACCACCCTCCTCAAGTTTGGGAGGGTGACTGCGCCATCAAAATAAATACTGCGCAAGCTACCTTTGACGGTGCAGACGGGGCGTTGTTCTAAGCCACGCACGTTCCTGCCAAGCATAGCTGTCAGACACCGTTATGGTCCATTCCAGTCATCAAATCCATTTTTTTCGATTGCGGTGAATAAGGGTCGTAACCGTTCTTGAGGAGCTAGCGCAAATGTCCGCAGGCCAGGATTCCAGGCGGGCAAGTCCGCTCATCTTCGGAGTGTCTTCGATTGCCAACGCCCAGCGCTGAATACACCGTACACGATTCGGGTCGGGGCGAGAACATGTAGGCTCATCAAGGTACCGAGCCCCAGGACGAGGAGACAAATGGGACACGTATGCGGTATCCATATCGATCGGTGGGAGCGTAGTGGGAAGCGGAACGTTCGGCCTGAAGTAGAATCTCTTCGTCCACTAAAGCCACGACCTTCTGGTCTCTGTCTGGTCTCTGTCGGGACCACTATCCAGAGAATCGCGGTCTCAGGTAGAATCCGCGACCTCCAGCGAGGGTTGTGTTCGCTCAAGTGATCATTGAACAATGAACATCAAAGAGTCTTGGGGGAAATGTTCATTGCCCATGGTCAATTGTCATTTTTCATTTGTACGGCACAATCACCTTGCCGCCCTTCATCACGAATTTCACGCGTTGAAGTTCGGTGATGTCGGCCAATGGGTCGCCGGAAACAGCCACGAGGTCTGCGTATTTGCCTTTCTCGATGGAACCAAGGCGATCAGCCCATCCTAGAATCTCGGCATTAATGATGGTTCCTGATTGAATTGCTCTTGCCGGCTTCAGACCCGCATGCTTCACCAGCGACTCGAATTCGAGCGCTTGCGTCCCGTGCGGGAAAGTGGAGCCATCAACTCCGCTACCTACCATCAGTTTTAAACCGTTGGTGGCGGCGGCCATTGTCACGGCCCGTTCAAAAATGGGGATCATGCGGTACTTGCCGCCGGTGTTTTTGTTATCCACATCGTCCATGTAGGGCTCGATATATCGGGTGAAGGTGGGATCGTAATAGAGTCCTTTTTGCACGATCATATTGGCCTCTTCCTGATTGAGGTCATAGGCGTGCTCGATCGTGTCGCACCCCGCCAGGATTGCGTTGTGCTTTCCTTCTCCACCCAGGACGTGACAGCCGGCCTTGTGTCCGAGCTTGTGAGTTTCGTCGATCAATGCCTCCAGCACTGGCTTGGGGTACATCAAGACAAATTTCGGCTCGCCGGTGGGCGTGAATGAATAGCCGCCTGTCGGAAAGAGCTTGATCCAGTCGACGCCGTGTTGAATATGCTCCTGAACCGCCTTTCGTGCCTCGTCAACCGAGCGGACGAAGATGTTGCCGAGGGGATCCTCCGATTCCGATTGCCGCCCGCCGCCCCAAGCGATTCCACGACCTGAAACCTGGTACCTCGGACCATCGATGTGGCCTTCGTTAATCGCGGTGCGGATATCCACATCCGCGTATCCGTTCCCGTGCGAGCTCATGTCGCGCGCCGCAGTGAAGCCCGCGCGGAGATCCGCTTGCAAGTTGTGGATGGCGATGAGCGTCGACGTCTCGCGCGACATGCCGGGTTTCGGCGTGTTGAACATATGCGTGTGCGCATCGATCAAACCGGGCAACACCGTTGCCCCGCTGAGATCAATGACCTGAGCTCCGGCTGGAATTTTGATTTGCGCTTCGGGCCCGACTTCCGTGATTCGTTCACCCTGAAGAACGACGACCTGTTTCGTCAGCATCTGGCCGCTTTTGCTGTCGAACAATCGGCCTGCCCGAACGGCGATCACTTGAGCAGACGGAGCGCATTTGATCACGCCACCGTCGGATCCGACGCAGGGCGTTGGTCCGGCTCCCCGCCATGGAGCCGGGGGAGGCTGAACCGCCTGCGCCGAAAGTGTTGCCGCCATCAATAAGATCCCGAATGCCGCCAAGACAGCTTTGTTTCGCATCGTCATACGCGCCCTTTCTTTGTGTGTTTGTCGTTTTTGCAGGTACAATGTCGACGCAGGATTCTACACTTTTCTGTTGGGAGGAAGCGAATGAGGCGCGCACCAATCGTGGCGGCGGTTGCTGCTGTCTCGATCGTTCTCGCCTTATCGAACCTGGAAACCGCCGCTCCGCAAAAGGATCCGGCGCGAGGCGTTCTCGATCAGTATTGCGTCACCTGCCACAACGAGAAGCTTCGCACGGCTGGGCTGGCTCTGGACAAGCTGGATGTGATGCACCCCAACTCGAATGCGGAAGTCTGGGAACGCGTCATTGAAAAGCTTCGGGCGGGTTCGATGCCGCCACCGGGAAGACCGAGGCCCGATACCGCAACCTATCGTGCGGTCGCGACGTGGCTGGAGAATGAGATCGATCGCGCCTGGACAGCAACTCCCAATCCAGGCAGGATTGGTGCGGTGCACCGGCTCAATCGCACGGAATACAGCAATGCAATTCGCGACCTGCTCGGCATTAATGTTGATGTGAGATCGCAGCTTCCCGGAGACGAAACGGCAGACGGCAGCTTCGACAATTTTGCCGATTCGCTCTCCATCTCGACTGCGCATTTGGAGCGGTATCTCTCCGTTGCTCGTCAGGTGACGCGCCTTGCAACAGGGCTCCCGCCAACCAGCCCGACGATGGATCGGTTCGAAATCCCGCTGCACGTCTTACAAGACGAACGGCAAAGCGAAGACCTGCCATTCGGATCCCGCGGCGGAATTGCCGTTAAATATGACTTCCCGATTGACGGCGAATACCTGATCAAGATTCGCCTCCAGCGGCAATATCAGGACTATATCAAGGGAATGGGATGGCATCAGCAACTCGATATTCGCCTTGATGGATCGCTCCTGAAACGCTTCACCGTGGGCGGCGAAGGAAAGGGCCGCCCGGCCGCATCCAGCTATGCCGGCGATGGCGAGCCGGGATTTGCGGGAGACGACTCCTGGGAAAAATACATGCAAATCGGAGCCGACGCCGGATTGGAAGTTCGCGCTCCGATCGAGGCGGGACCGCACCTGGTCGGCGTGTACTTCGTCAGAGAACTGTGGGAGCCGGAAGGGCTGCCGCAACCGCTGCAGAGAGGCCGTGTCATTACGGACGACCAGGTCTATATGGACTACGCTAATGTCGGCGCAGTCCTCATCGGCGGACCCTTCACATCCACGGGAACCGCGAGCGATACACCGGGCCGCCGCGCGATTTTCGTCTGCTACCCAAAGCAGCCGGCCGAAGAAGGCACATGCGCTAACCGGATTCTTTCACGTATAGCGCGCCTGGCCTACCGCCGGCCCGTCACACAACAGGATGTGCAAACGCTGTTGGAGTTCTTCAACAAGGGACGGCGTGACGGCGGAACGTTTGACGCCGGTATTCAGTTCGCGCTCGAGCGCCTGCTGGTCGATCCCGATTTTCTGCTCCGCGTCCATCGAGACTCGAAGCAGAGTGAATCGATCTATCGCCTTAGCGATCTCGAGATTGCGTCGCGATTGTCGTTCTTCCTGTGGAGCAGCATCCCGGACGAGCGGTTGCTCGACTTCGCCGAGCGCGGCCAGCTCAGCAATCCGCAAACTCTCGAAAGAGAAACCCGGCGGATGCTCGCGGATCCGCGCGCAATCGATTCGCTCGTAACGACCTTTGCGGGGCAATGGTTGAATTTGCGGCGTGTCGAGGAGACTGTAGTCGATCCGGGGCGTTATCCGAATTATGACGAAAGTCTGCTTCAAGGATTTCAACGCGAAACCGAACTGTTTATCGGCAGCACGATCCGTGAGGACCGGAGCGTAGCGGACCTTTTGAATGCGGACTACACGTTCGTTAACGAGCGGCTCGCACGGCATTACGGCATACCCGGAGTTTATGGCAGCCGCTTCCGGCGCGTGACGCTGCCGAACCACGATCAGCGCGGCGGGTTGCTTGCGCAAGGCGCGCTGTTGGCGACCACATCGTACCCCGATCGAACATCGCCGGTCCTACGCGGGAAATTTCTGCTCAACAATATTCTGGGTCTTCCTGTTCCTCCGCCGCCGGCCGGTGTGGATACGAATCTGACGGATAAACCCGGCGCCATGCCAAAAACGATTCGCGAGAAACTCGCGCAGCACCGCACGAATCCCACCTGCAACGGTTGTCATTCGGTAATCGACCCGTTGGGATTCACTTTGGAGAATTTTGATGTGATTGGCGGCTGGCGAACCGTGGATGAAACGGGCCGGCCCGTCGATGCCACGGGGGAGACATTAGCGGGTGCTAAGATTGAAGGGCTTCGAGGACTCCGTGCGCTGCTGCTCGACGATCACGAACAATTCCCGCGCACGGTGACCGAGAAACTGATGGCTTACGCGCTCGGTAGGCGCGTGGAGTACTATGACCGGCCCGCAGTACGAAAGATCGTCCACGACGCGGCGGCGCAAAATTACCGCTGGTCATCATTGATAATTGGAATCGTAAAGAGTCCTAGTTTCCTGATGCGTTCACGAGGGTGAATATGAATTTTCTTACCGCGAAGTCATTGTCACGGCGAACGGTGCTGCGGGGAATCGGAGCAACGATCGCGCTGCCCTTTCTCGATGCGATGGTCCCAAGCGCAAGAGCGGCAGGTAAACCGGTCAACCGGTTCATGGCCTTCTACGTCCCGAACGGAATGGCGATGGAGTATTGGACGCCGAAGGGCGAAGGCGCCAACTTCGAGCTTTCCCCGATTCTCCAACCGATGGCGCCGTACCGGAACCAGATGCTTGTGCTGTCCGGTCTGCGGGCGAGTTGGAATTACATTCACGCAGGCGCTTCCGGATCGTTTCTTACGGGCACGCCGCGTGGCGGCAAGACCGAAATCGAGATCATTGCGGATGTCTCGATCGATCAGTTGCTCGCCCGTCATTTCAGCAGCGAAACGCAGGTTGGCTCGCTGGAACTCTCCATGGATGCGCCCGCGAATGCCGGCGCCTGCACCGGCATTCTGAGCTGCGCATACACCCACACACTCTCCTGGCGAAGCGCGACGCAACCGTTGCCGATGGAATACAACCCGCGGGCCGTATTCGAACGGCTCTTCGGCGACACCGGCCGAACCGATTGGACCACGCGGGAAGCCCGCATGAAACAGCACAAGAGCATTCTCGACTCGGTTACGGAAAAGCTGACGGCTCTCAAGGGAGAACTCGGAGCGCAAGACCAATCGAAAGTGAACGAATATACGGATGCCGTACGCGATGTCGAGCGCCGAATCCAAAGAGCCGAGGAACAGAGCAGCATCGAACTGCCCTCCCTCGAGCAGCCACAGGGTGTACCTCCGGTATTCGAAGATCACCTTGCGCTAATGCTCGATTTGCAGCTTCTCGCGTTCCAATCGGATTTGACGCGGGTGATCTCGTTCATGATCGGAAAGGAACAGAGCGCCCGGCCATATCCGCAAATTGGCGTGCCCGAGGCGCATCACCCGTTATCGCATCACGACAATGTTCCGGACTTGATCGCGCACATGTCGAAGATCAACCGCTACCATGTCGAGCTGTTCTCGAAATATCTGGCGAAGCTGCGCGGAACCATGGACGGCGACGGATCGCTCCTCGATCACATGATGATCCTTTACGGCTCGGGCATTTCCAATAGCCAGCAGCATGCCGGCGTCAATCTGCCGCTGATGTTGGTGGGAGGCGGAGCAGGAACCCTGAAGAGCGGCCGTCACCTTCTGTATAAGGATAGACCGTCGAATGCCAATCTGCTTGTGAGTCTCATGGACAAGATGGGGGTCCCGGTGGAGAGAGTCGGCGGCAGCAACGGCAAGCTGAATATCGACACTTTGCCGGAGATCTAGCATGTTTCTCGCCCTTACCATATTCCTGTTGGCGACTGCTCCGCTGCCGCTGATCGATGCGGCAAAGAACGTGGATCGGGAGGCCGTGCGCTCGCTTCTCAAACAGGGCGCGAACGTCAATGCGACCCAAGCCGACGGCACGACCGCACTTCACTGGGCCAGCTATCGTGATGATCTGGAAAGCGCGGACCTGCTTATCCGCAGCGGCGCTAACGTCAATGCGCGAAACGATCTCGGCGCGACGCCGCTCTGGGCCGCCTGCCAGAACGGCAGCGAATCAATGGTTGGCCGTCTATTAACGGCGGGCGCTAATCCGAATGCCGCGCTTCTGTTGGGCGAAACACCCGTGATGGTGGCCGCGCGATCGGGCAGTCCTGCCGTCGTGGAATTGCTGGCCGCGCAAGGCGCCAACGTCAATGCCCGCGCAGCGCGTGGCCAGACGGCGCTGATGTGGGCCGTGGCCCAGAAGCATCCGGAAGTCGTCAAGGTCCTCATCGCCAATGGCGCCGATATTCACGCCCGTTCGGATTCGTGGACTGAGGTGATGGCTGTGCCGCCGCACGGCTACCTCGAGTACAACCGCGCGATTCCTCACGGCAACGACACGGCATTGATGTTTGCGGCGCGGGTGGACGATCTGGCTTCGGCCAAGCTGCTTGTGGCTGCCGGCGCCAACGTCAACGACGAAGATGCCTGGGGCGTGAGCGCGGTAGTGCTCGCGGCTCATTCCGGATTCACGGACGTCGTGAAGTTTCTGCTTGAAAAAGGCGCGACTGCCAACTCGGACAGGGCCGGTTTTACCGCGCTGCATGAAGCGATCATGCGCCGCGACGAAAACTTGGTGAAGGTCCTTCTCGATCACGGCGCAGACGCGAACTTGCCAGTACGCTCATGGACCCCAACGCGCCGTTCATCGCGTGATTTCAATTTCCCGCCGGAACTGATCGGAGGCACGCCATTCTGGCTTGCAGCTCGATTCACCGAACCGGAAGTCATGCGCCTTCTCGTGAAACACGGCGCCGATCCATTGTTCGTGCTTCGTTCCGAAAGAATGGTGGAAGGCCGAGGCGTTGCATGGGAGCAGCGGAAAGAGGCCACGACCGCGGTCATGGCTGCAGCCGGAATGGGCGGAGGCGGATCTCCGTGGATTGAAATCGAACGCAGCCAGCGCGAGAAGCTCGCTCTCGAAGCTGTTAAGATTGCCGTTGAACTTGGCGTCGATGTGAACGCGAAGAGCGTCAACGGCAGTACGGCGCTCGATTCCGCAAGAAGACTGAAGTGGGATTCTGTCGCTGCCTTCCTGGTCGAAAAAGGCGCGAAGTCCGGCACGCCGGAGGCGAAATAAAGATGGGGGTCCCTCTCCATCTGGGAGAGGGCGGGCCATCAATTGAAGGGGTGCCGGGTGAGTAGCGCAAGTCTAGTCAAATCTTGAGACCCTCATCTTTTCTTGAGGCTTCGCGCTATCTCCTAGAGGGAGAGGGTACCTCATCAGAAATCGGGCTTGTCCGCTTCGGGTACCGGAAACAAGTTCTGGTGAAAATAATCGAAGTTGTCTTCCGCGCAGACCGTTTCCATTAGCGGGTTGTTCACCTTGCGCCATCGCTGCACCATGTGCAGCGGTTCATTGAACGTATCCGGATCCTCGACGGTAACGGTTGCTTCCAGCGTCCTTTCGTCAGCCGAAAGCTTGAACCGCTCGACGACGTGCAACTTCTCCGTGTGCGGAGTGCGGAAGTTATCGATGTAACTATTCTTGGTCGAAAGTCCGAGCGTATCGACGACCAGCGTATCGCCGTTTTCGTAGTGGCCGATGGATTCCCCGAACCATGAAGGCTTTACGTTTGCAGAATGCTTGTCGGTAAGGTAGACCCGCCGGACCATGTGATCGCGCTGCCAGATCATCCACACCTGCTTCGGCGTTTGGATGAAATAGAAAGGCTCCGCGGGAAACAGTAATTGTCCGGGAACACCGCCGGGATAACATCTCGACTGCGCCGCGAACGGAAGACCGCGCTTCCCGCTCAGGACCTCTTCATTCGAGGCGCGCATCTGCTCCGCCGCCCACGGCTTCAACACCGTGTCTTTATAGTTTCCGATTCTCAGCGTCACCTGACCCGGGCCTGCAGTATTGCCGTGGAACGGATGATCGGGGTCGTTCTGGATCGGCCCGCGGATTCCTGCCGGCGGGCTGATCCAGTCGGCGCCCGCGGAAAGCCACGCAAAACTGCTCGATGCGAGATTGGGAATCTTGTCCTTCGCCGGGGCTTGCGCCAAAACGACACCAGTCATCGCCCAACAGCCCAACCCGATACAAAGTACTGCACGATTCGACATGTTCTTGTCTCCCTATGGCCGGCGCACGCCTCGCACGGATGAAATGTCGCGATGCCGTTCCCCGCAAAGATAATCCTCGATACGGATATCATTGCGCTGCGCGTAAAGGAAGCGCGCCTGCCAATCCCGTGAATAATATTCGGGATCGTGAATTGTAATGACGATCTCGAGCTGATTGGGATTCACCTTGCGAATCCGCTCTACCGTGCGCAACTGGTCCGTATGCGGCGCGCCGGTAGCATCGATGAATGTCTTTTCATTGAAGCCGGCGGACTCGACCACCAATGTATCACCTTCAAAATGGCCGGCGGAGTGGCCGTTATACCAAGGAAAGGAAATCAGTTCTTTCTCGTTGGGCAGCGGTTTGTCCATCTGAATCGTCCGAATCTGGTGGTTGAGTTCGTAAATGATCGTGATCACTCCCGGAGGGCCTTGGACGATTTCGAATGGATAGGGCGTGGCTAACACGCGAGGCAGACCATCAGGTACGCAGTACTTGCGGGCCCCATCGACGACGGAGCCGTCCTTCAGGTCCGCCATATTCTTCTCGTATGCTGTCCGGCCCGCTGGAGTGAACGGCACATCGCCACCCCCAACAAGTTGGATTTTGGCGTTGTATTGCGTTGCCCAATAGATTCCCGACAGATCCGGCGTTTTGGCTTGCCCGAAAAGAAGGGAATAGCCACAAAAAAGCACAAAAAACACAAAAGGTATTTGAACTCGTTGTGCTCTTTTGTGCCTTTTTGTGGCCATATCCCCTACCACATATCATTTGTTGCAGCTCTGAGCAAGCTGTGCGATGCTCGTTCTCAATTTCACTGGAGGCGGCAATGAAATTTAACGTATTCGCCACCGCGACAATAGCGTTTTTGATGTTTGCGCTTCCTGCAATCGCACATCATTCCTTTGCCATGTTCGATGCCAGCAAAACGGTGACTCTAGAAGGCACGGTCAAAGAGTTCCACTGGACGAATCCCCACAGTTGGATCTTTCTGAATGTTGCCGATGCCGAAGGTCGTCTGGTGGAATGGCCGATCGAGCTTGGCTCTCCCGGCGGTTTGACACGGCAAGGCTGGGTGCCCAAGACCCTTGTTCCCGGCATGAACGTGAAGATCATGGTCCGTCCGCTGAAGGACGGGAAACCCGGTGGGCAATTTCTCACTGTTTGGCTTCCCGATGGAAAGCAGCTCGGCGATCCCAGCACCAGGGGCGGCGGCAACCGCGGCAGGGAGCCGGTCGATTAGCACGGATTTCTCACGATTAGACGTCTACAGCCGCAGCAGCCTTCTCGCATTACCCCGGAGGATGAGCTCGAGATCCTTCGCCGGAAGGTTCAACTGTTCGACGAAGGAGTTCGGGTACTCGATATCTCTGGCGGCGAATAGATCTGTCCCGATGACAATTCGATCCGGCCCGACCTCGCTGATCAGGAATCGAAGCGCCTCCGGATAGTAGTTCAGATAGTCGTAATGGAATCGGCGGACGTACTCTCGGAACGGACGCTCGACCTTCAACTGCACCGAACCCATATGGTAGAGGCCGTGCTCGACTCGTGCAAAGATGAATGGGAACGCGCCTCCGCCATGCGGTAACACAATCTCCAGTTTCGGAAACTTATCGAGCGTCCCCGTCGTGATGAATTTCGCGGCGGTCGTGGCGTGTTCGAATGTAAAGCCAAGCCAGTTGGTGAGGCTCGGAGGACCAACGAGCCGCTTGCTGTAAATGTTCGCGTCACCATCAAGCGGATGGAATAGCAGCGGATAGCCCAATTCCTGGCATCGCGCTAGGACCGGCTCAAACGAGGCCTCGAATAAATAATCGCGCTGTTCCATCGAGTTCGGCAGATGAACCGCCCTCATGCCCGGCTTGCCGGCGACGCGATTCAGTTCCTTCAATGCCATG
>Ga0209761_1002867_pt1 | contig 11366 bp, 6 predicted proteins | sample GraSoi013_1_40cm_4_FD_185818 | JGI IMG/M metagenome (GOLD analysis project Ga0209761, IMG submission 185818) | Grasslands soil microbial communities from the Angelo Coastal Reserve, California, USA - Sample 09_25_2013_1_40cm (SPAdes) (version 2) | ecosystem: Environmental > Terrestrial > Soil >... | reverse complement strand
GTCGGGGCGATACCGCTCGCGGCACTCGGGGCAGATCTTGCGGACGAGGCGCTGCGCGAGCACTCCTTCCAGCGTCGCCGCGATGAGGTACGGCTCGACGTGCAAGTCGGCGAGCCGCGTGATGGCGCTCGCGGCATCGTTCGTGTGCAGCGTCGAGAAGACGAGGTGCCCGGTCATCGCGGCCTGGACCGCAATCGCCGCCGTTTCGGCGTCGCGCATCTCGCCCACCATCAGGACGTCCGGATCTTGCCGCAGCAGGCTGCGCAAGGCCGCAGCGAACGTCATCCCCGCCTTCACGTGCACCGGGACTTGGGTGACGGCCTCGAGGTGGTATTCGACCGGGTCTTCCACCGTGATGATCTTTTCCTCGCGGGCGTTGCGCAGTGCGAGCGCGGCGTACAGCGTCGTCGTCTTGCCGCTGCCCGTCGGCCCGGTGGCGAGGAGCATCCCGTGTGGGCGGGCCGCGAGCCGCCGGAACTGTTCCAGCAGCTCCGGCGGCATGCCGAGCTCTTCGAGCGCGACCGGCCGACCGCCGCGGTCCAGGAGCCGCAGCACGACCGACTCGCCGTACAGCGTGGGGACGGTTGAGACCCGCAGGTCCAGCTCACGCTCCTCGAGACGCACCCGGATCCGGCCGTCCTGCGGCTGGCGCCGCTCGGCGATGTCCAGCTCGGCGAGGAGCTTCACGCGCGAGACCACAGCTGCTTGCAATCCCTTAGGGGGGCTCGGCACGTCCACGAGCACGCCGTCCACGCGGAACCGCGCTCTCAGGCCCTCGCGCGTGGACTCGAGGTGAATGTCCGACGCTCGCGCCTCGTACGCTTCGCGGATCAGCAGGTTGACGAAGCGGACGACGGGCGGCTGGTTCGCGAGATCGCGCACCAACTCGACGACCGATTCTGCCGCCGCGTAGGCGCGGCGGATCCCGTCGAGCAGCTCATCCCGCGACACCGGCACCAGCTCGAGCGCGACACCGAAGGAGACCTCGAGGTCATCGAGCACTTCGACCGCGGGCTCGCCGGCCACGGCGACGCGGAGATGGTCGTCAGCCAGCTCGAGCGGCAGAATCCCGTTGAACTCGAGGTAGCCCGACTCGAAGGAGTCGGGGAGGGGCAGCTTGGACAGCAGGGCAGTGGGCATCGAGCGGGCCTCGGGTCGTGACCGCCCGCGAGGAAGGCACGCGGCGTGCCAGGCGCGGCCGTCGAGCACACTTGTCAACCCCTTGGATGTCAGGTCGTTGGGACGGGAGGCCGCGCGTTAGACGAGTCGTTTCACGGCCCCGATGCACAAGTTGCACAACCGTGCACAGGCGCCTTGTGCATGACTCCCTCGCTGAGCCAGATCACGGCAAGCAGTGTCTCAGCAACCGGTTGGCAACGCGTCGCGCCGGAGTCCAAGGAAGGGCTGCACAGGTTGCCCTTCCGCTCTTGAATGAACCGTCAGCTCATTTCTCAAGTCGTTGAGGCGCCGTGGGATTTCGCATGAGCGTGGGGTCAGTCGGCGAGCGGCACGCTGCGTGCCTTGAACTCGAGCGGCAACCTGACAGGAGTCGCTTGTGCTCGCCCCTCGCAACCAGCTCCGCCTATTCTGGGTAATCGCGGGTCTGCACGTCGTCGCGTACTCGCTCGCCGCACAGTGTGGGGCTGGGCCGCAGGCCCCGCTGTGCGCCGGATGTCCGCCTCCCTGCTACTCCGTATCGGTCACCCCAAAGGCCGGCCCCTTTGACGCGGTCGCCGGTCAGTCACAAACCGTGAGCTTTACTGTCAAGAACACGGGCAATACAACCGACGCCTGGGATCTGACCTGCTCGACTACCGGGAACGAGACGTGCCAGAACGTTCAGCCTGCGAGCTACCTGCTCGGCGCGGGACAACAGGCCTCAATTTACGTCACCTTTACCGCCGGGCCGCTCGGCACATCGGGGACGCTGCAACTGCTCGCGGATAATAACCCTCGCTCGAGTGACTCGGGCAGTTACGTCATATCCAACGTGGGCGCTCCCCCCGTAGTCTCACTTCTCCCTTACAATGCCGGCGTCAGTCTAGCCGGCGATGGCGTCAGCTACGCGCATAGCGTCGCTGCCTTCGGTTCGATGGGAGGCGCCCGCTCGCTCACCCTGACGTATAACAGCGCAGCGGCCCGGCCGACCTCACTGGTGGCGGTGGATGTCTCGAACTCCGTGTCGCCTTACCCGCTTACCTACCAGCTTCAGGTGCAACTCACGTCGACCGGCGTCTTCCTCCAACTGTTGAACGGAACCACGTCCGTCTACTACACGGCCGGCACGACCACGACGACGCGGATGATCGCCGCAGTGGACGCGAAGGCCAACGGCCTCGCCACCGGCTGGTACCCCGTCAACATCGCGGTGACGGCCAACTACAGCTCGGGGTCCCCCCGCACGGTGTCGGTGAGCTCACGACTGCTCGTCAACGACCAGACGTCGAGCCCGTTCGGCGCCGGGGTCGGGCTCGCGGGGCTGCCGCAGCTCTATAGCATGCCGGGCAGCTACGGCCTGCTCCTCGTCAACGGAGACGGTCGCATGGCCTACTTCGACCGGACCTGCTCGACTTGCGCCTTCGTTTCACCTGCGGCCGAAAGCGGCTCGCTCGCGGTGTATAACGACCCCCTCCTCGGTCAGCTGTATCGGCTTACCGAACTCGATCGGAGCATCGAAGACTTCGGGTTGGACGGCCGGCTCCTGCGACACTCCGTGCTCGCGAGCATTCAGGACCTCACGTTCACGTGGACGACGAATCTCCTCACGTCGGTCACGGACGCGAGCGGGAGGGGCTTTAGTCTGAGCTATGTGAGTGGTGTGCTGACACAGATCGCCGATCCTGCCAACCGGGTCACTGGGGTCACCGTCGCCGGTGGGCAGTTGGTGAAGGTCACGGATCCGGACGGGCTGTCAGACTCCTTGAGCTACGGCGCCAATTCGCTCCTGACCCAGGTGATCGATCGAGCTGGTGGGACCTGGAGCTTCGCGTACAATGCGCTCAATCAGCAAGCGAGCGCCACCGGTCCTGCAGCCCTAGACTACACCGGCGCGTCCGTGCGCCCCACGACGACTCAGCTCACCCCCGACCTCGTGATCTGGCAGCCCGCCACTCCGGGGACCTCCGCCTCGCCAAAGGGCAATGTCCGACCCGACACTGTGATCGGGTCCAGAACGGATCCCGTGGGCAACACAACCAAGGTGGCGCTCGACCGCTTCGGGTTACCAACCAAGGTCGTGGACGCGCTCGGCGAGGTGACGACGATCACCCGGGATACACTGGGCAACCCGACTGAGGTCGTGTCACCAAATGGACACGACGTAGCCACCACGTACAACGGGTACCTCCCAGCGTCGACCCTCGACCGAACAACGGGGCAGAGTCTCCTTTATTCGTGGTCTAACAATCAGCTCCAGAGCACGTGGGACGGCGCGATCTCGGTTAATTACACATACCATGACGGCACTCAAGGGCCGTCGGGCACACTCAAGCAGGTGACGGTGGCTGGAGTCGTGCAGGAGCAACACTTCCCCAACGCCTATGGCCAGGACACCCTGCTGCTCGACGCGCTTGGTCATCGCACCCGGAACGTGTACGCAGCTGCATCGGCGGGCGGCAATTTGTCGCAGGCGATAGATCCGAAGAACCACGTCACGTCTTACCACTATAACGCGTATGGCCTGGCGGATACGACAACGTTCATGACTGGCGCGAGGATCGCGACGGCTTACGATGTCATGACTCGCCCGACTACCTCGGTGAATCCGCTCGGCAACACGACGCAGTACTTCTACGGCCCGCTTGGCCTGACACGCATCCAGGACGCGAAAGGCCAGGTCTACAAGTTTGATCTGAATGCGTGGGGCCTCACCGTCGCTCGCCACGACCTCGGCGATACCACGAAAGTCGACTCCCTGAAGTACGATGTGGGCGGGAACTTGCGGACCGTGAAGACCAGACGCGGCGACACCATTACTTTCACCTACGACGCGCTCGGCCGCGTGCTCACCCGGTCTGGGCCCGACTTCCCGCAGGAGGCTTTCAGCCACGGCTTGAACGGTCAGTGGGAGGTCGCGTCCAACGCCAATGGCCGCGACTCGGTGGCGTACGATCAAGCGGGCCGCGTCGCCTCGGTCTCGCAACGCATGCCAGACGGTGTCACGACCTACCAGATGACCTATACGTACGACTCTCGCAGTAGGCTAATCAGCCGGTCGGCTCCGGCGGGCGGAAGCATCGCCAGGTGGGTGTACAACTCGGGGCTGGTGCCGCCCGACACGCTGTGCGGGGTCGGGACGTGCGCCGCGTTCGGGCGGGATGTCGAGCGCAAAGCCGACACGATCGCCTACAACGCGGGCCAGGCAGGTGCGTGGTCCCTACGCCAAACCTTCGATTCTCTACACAAAGTGACTCGCGATTCGTTCACGGTGACCCAGCTCAGTACGGACTTTAACAGCACCTGGACCTATGATTCCTTGATGCGGTTGAGTTCGTCGAGACAGTCAGGCGCCTTTGGGCCGACGAACTACGCCTACGACCCGGCTGGGCAATTGATCAACGCCTGCTACGTTGGAGGCTTTCCACAAACGTGTACGAACGAGTATGGGACGACGGCGAACGGGTATCGCTACGACCCGGCGGGCAACCGAACCGACAGCTCAGCCCTGGCGTTCATGGGACCGGGGAACCGGATCCAGCAGTTCAAGAACTACTGGTTGTCCTACGATCTGAACGGAGACGTGACCCGCAAAGACGGTCTCGGCGCGAGCGGCAGGTGGTCCAGCTCGGACACCACGACGCTCCAGTGGAACGCGCAGGGTCAGCTCACGCGTGTCGAGAAGTGGCCAGCCGGCGGTGCACACGGCGTCACCACCTTCGCGTACGACGCGCTGGGGCGTCGCGTGGCCAAAACCGTCAACGGGGTCACAACCTGGTTCTTGTACGACGGTGACCAAGTCATCATGGACATCAACACTCCGTCCGCGACTCTGGCTGCCGAGTACGCGTACACGGACGCCAACAATCTGTTCGCCATGCGAACGCCTTCGTGGACCGGAATCGCCCTGAAAGATCCAGCCATTCACGGCGTCATGGGAATGGCGGCCGCACAGGGCGGGAGTGAGATCAAGAACTACGGTCTCTCCTTCTCCACGCCCTGGGGTCAGGTCGCGAGCGACACGGGAACGCCGGTGCGCTTCCGTTTGGGCGGCCAGGAGTACGATCAGGAGACCGGTCTCTACTCCCTGCGGGCGCGCTACTACGACCCCCAGCTCGGGCGGTTCCTCTCGGAAGATCCCATCGGCATCGCCGGCGGGCTCAACCTCTATGCGTACGCCGGCAACGACCCGGTCAACGCGCGGGACCCGTCGGGGTTGGAGCTCACGCTGGATGGCGGCGGGGGCGGGGGCGACATTTGCTTCTCCTTCACAACTTACGTGTGGCACAGAGTGACGATCTACAACAACGAGGGCGGAGTGACCTCGAGTCAGGAATACTACAAGCCCGGCACCACGACCGTCATGTGCTCTGGTGGAACGGGCGGGATCGAGGGCGACGGGAGCGTTGGCGACTGGCGTGGTGGCGGAGGCGGTGCGAGTGGTGGAGTCGGCTTCCGTGGCTTGGCTGGGGCGACGGTCAGCGAAGTCAGCATCTATCTGGCGTCGGGATTCAAGAACTGTCCGATATACCACGTGAATCAGGATTCCGCGGGTGATAAAGGAACGGTAACGCTCACCATCAGAGAGAACGGTGAAGTCGTCAGCCGCGAGCAACACGACGCTTGGGTCACGTTCAACGTCAGAATCGCTAACCCGATGAAGTGGTGGACGAAGGACAAGGTGAAGAAGTACACGGGATGGGCTACAGTGTACCTAGAACCCGTCCCCGCGTATTGGCGGCCAGGACGGCCCCTTTTCACTGGTAAGGTGAGCGGCGGTGCTGACTGCGACATCGGAGCTGCTACGTTTACGAATGGCTTCTAGCCAAGGGCGCAGGGCGAAGCTAGGATTCCCAAAGTTTTTACAGTCAGGGTTCTCATCTTGAGAACGGAATCATCGGTCCTGTGCTTGCTTGGTGTGTGCTACGCAGCCCTCTGGGGGGGAGGGATGGGTCACATGAACTCGGACTCCACTGCGACGACCGCTCGGTGGGGTGCGCGGGTCGCCGTTCTTGCGCTGCGCTCCCAAGCGGATCTTCCGCCGTCGCCGAACGAAACCGCATACTCCCTAATGCCATCTGGTGAGTCCTTGCGGATCGATCACATCGTCGAAAGCCTTGCTCGCATGCCCAAGCCGCTTTCGTGCCGAGCGACGGTGCGGGACGGCAGGCTGATACTTGATTGCAACGCAGTCGATGACCCGCAGTTCGCGGATCATCTTCGGATGGTCGGGGAGCGCCAGGCGCATGACTGGGCAGCTGTTGTCCGGCAGTTGTGTGAAGGTGAATCGGACCCCCTGATCTTGGTGGGTTCCAGCAAGGAGGCGGCTATCGTCCCCTCGAGCGGCGTTGAGGCATTCATGCGGGACTACCACTTAGGTCACAGCCTGTCTCTGAAGCCGATCCAACCGAGCCTCCTTCCCGAAGGAGTGTGCGCGGTGCTCGCTATAGGCCCTCCTGACAAGGTTGAGGTGCGTCTGAAGCTCGGTGACTCACCGCCTGCTGGCAGGCGAAGCGGCGCCTAAAGGTCTTCCCGCCCGGCAAGTGGGGTTCTCAGCTCTTCGCAGATCGCTCAGGATCTCGCTCGTCGAGGCATCCAGATGCCTCATCCCTAGCCCCGCGGCGCGCCGTGCAACAGCCCTTCCAGCGAGGCCGATTTATCGCTACGAGCTGGACGCGTCATGCTTGTCCCTGCGAAATTTCCTCGTTAAGGGTTCCGTCGTGGAGGAGAGTTATGCTTGCCATTTATCAGCGCCGCGCGACAGCACACGCGCTGCTCGGGCCGTGCCTTGGCCTTCTGGCCTTCGCGAGCGTCAGCTGCGCGAAACCGTTCCTCGTCGCCAATTTCGAAACTGTCTACCGACCGCGAACCAACTCCTTCGCGCTCGCACCGATCGCGAACCTGTCGACCGAGCCCGAAGGAGCCAAAGCCGGCGCAGCGATCCGCGAGGCGATCTATTACGAGTTGAGCCGGCGCCAGGACCAGTACACGGTGCAGCTTCAAGACGTCGCCGTGACCGATCAAAAGCTGCGCAATGCTGGCATATCCGACAGCAGCGCGGCACGCCTGCCCGGCCCGGATCTCGCAAAGCTGCTCGGCGTCGACGCCGTGATGCGCGGCAGCGTGACGCGCTATAAGAAGAAAGGGGCGGGTGGCCAGATCGTCACGGCAGTGTTGTTCGGGTTCGCCTCCGGGAGCGAGGTCAAAGCCGACGTCGCCATCTACGACGGCGCCGATGGCCGCATGGTCTGGCAGCACAATATCGACAAAGCCGGAGGCATGTTCAGCTCACCGGATGCACTGCGAAACTCGGTCGGTCGCGATGTCGCGAAGAAGTTCCCATACAGGAAGCCGTAATCCCGGCGCTTGCGTGTCAGGGCACATCGACGGCGAACCCATCCTCCCCCCGTGCAGGCCTCCTCTCCTTCTGCCGCAACTCCGCCCTCAACGCCGACACGGTGTTCCGATGGACACCGAGCAGCGCAGCCGCCGTGTTCACACAGTCGTTCGTCCGCCACAGCGCCCACGCCACGACCCGCAGCTTCTCCCCATGCTCGGCCTGAGCATCGAAGCGAACCGGCCCACGAGCGTCGTCCGGCAGGTGGTGCGCGCCGATCGCCGCCTCCCCTTGAGCATGCAGGTAAGCCGCCTTCACTCGCCCCTTCAAGTCGCGCACGTTCCCGGGGTACGATGCTGCTTCGAGGGCCGTGATCGCCTCCTTCGTGAATCGCCGAGGCCCATGCGGGAGGCGGGTCTCGGCCGGACAGCGGGCGAGAAAATGCTGGGCGAGCAGCACGATCTCCTCCCGCCGCTCCTCGAGCCGCGGGACCCGCACGATGCAATGCTCCAACCGGTAGCGCACATCCTTGAGCATCTTGCCCTGGCCAACGAGGTCGTCAGGGTGCTCGCACATACCGAAGACGAGCCGGCAGCCGACCGGCGCATCCCGGTCACTCCCCACCCGCCGGTACAATTGTTCATCCAAGACCCGCAACAGGAGATACTGCTGCCACGGTCGCAGCAGCTGAAAGTCATCGAACAGCAACGTACCGCCCGCAGCCTCGGCGATAATCCCGCCCCGACTGGTCTGGGCGCCGGTGAACGCGCCCCGCACATGGCCGAACAGCTGGTCGGGCGCCATACCCGAGTCGAGCAGCTCGCCTCCCGCCATCTCTCTGAAGGGGCCCGGCCGGCCGCTGCGCTCGTGCAACAGGCGCGCGAGATGGGTCTTCCCGGTGCCTGTCTCACCCCAAAACACTACCGTCGTGTCCGCCCGCGCATACAGATCGAGGAGCCGCACCGCCTCGAGCATCGCGGGAGAAAGCACGACGTAATCAGGGCCCCGGTCGCTTACGTCCTCGAGCTGGGACATGCGGCTGTGACGCAACGCCCTCTGGAGGTCAGATACGACGAAGAACGGCGACCCGTTGCCTCGGTGCAACGCGCGAGCCATGACCTGGGCGTTGCTGTCGGAAACCGTTGCAGCGTGCACCCGATCGGGCCGTGTTGCGCCGCTGACACACCGTGTTGAGGTCACGCGATCACAGACTCTTCGGTCTCAGGTGATCGGCTGCTGGTGAAGCTCGGGCGCGCGGATGGGACAGCGCCGAGCGTTCCCAATTGAAAAGGCCCGGACACCGGTCGGCGGGGGGAACCTTTGGTACATATAGTTCATTCATGAACTGTCTAGCGATGATCAATAACCTTCTTGCTTGGAGGATCCTATGCTGAAGCGCTCTCTCTCCCTCGCCACGGCGGCGCTCCTCGCCGCCCTCGCGCCGGCGGCGCTGCGCGCGCAAACCGCCGCCCGTCCCGTCTTCGACCAGGTGACCGTGGGCGGTGGGTTCGGCGGCCTGTCGGGCGCGGCCGATGCCGATCAGGCCGGCGCCAACAGCTGGCGGCTGGGCTGGGCCGCCTCGCTCGATGCCACGGGCTGGCTCAACGACTACGTGGGCATCCGCGCCACGGGCGGCTGGGCCCAGGACAGCCTCGACGGCACCGCCGCGGGGCTCGTGGGCCGCGGCAAGTTCAACAAGTTCAGCTACGACGCCGACCTGGTGCTGCGCTATCCCATCAAGAGCGGCTCGGGTTGGATCCTGCCCTACGTGCTCGGTGGTGCCGGCGCCATCAGCATCCATCAGCTCGAGGCCTCGGACACCTGGACCAAGTTCGCCGGCAACTTCGGCGCCGGGCTCGAGTACCGCTTCGGCCGAGCGGGCGTCCGCGCGGAAGCGCGCGACAACGTCTACAAGCTGGACCGCTACGGCTTCGACAAGACGCAGCACGACATCGCCTGGCAAGGCGGCGTCACGCTGTCCTTCTGACGCGGCGCGCCACTTGGCCGGCGCGCAGCTCGGGCGCCGGCCAAGCGGTGCAGCTGCACCACCAAGGTGACTCTATGCGTTACATCGTGTTGGCCGGCCCGCTAAGCCTGGACGCTCGACACTGCTGACCGCGCCGGGAACATTGTCGCGCCATAGTTCATTACTGCACTATCTATCCATCGCGCAGTACCACAGGAGGCTGGTCTCATGAAGCGTTCTATCAAGCCCCCCGCTTGGGTCGTAGCGGCTGCGGGTGCCCTGCTGCTCGCGGGGACGGCAATGGCGTGGCGTCGCCCCACCCCCGCCGCCGCTGCCCCGCCACCCGCCGAAGTCTCGATCCTCACCGTCGCCCCGGAGACGGTCGCCGCGCGCTACGAGTACGTCGGCCAGACGGCCGCGTCCCGCAGCGTCGAGGTCCGCTCGCAGGTCACAGGCGTGATCGTCGCGCGGCCGTACGCCGAAGGCACCGACGTCGCCAAGGGCACGCTGCTCTTCCGCATCGACCCCACGACGTACGAGGCCGCTTACCGCAGCGCCCAGGCGCGGCTCGCCAACGCGCAGCGCAACCTGGCGCGCTTCAAGTCGCTCCTCGCCGCGCGCGCGGTGGCGCTGAAGGACGTGGACGACGCCCAGACGGCGTTCGATCAAGCCCAAGCCGCGGTGGACCAGGCGAAGAAAGACTACGACGACAGCTTCGTCCGCGCCGAGATTTCGGGGCGTGCCGGGCGCGCGCAGCTGGAGCTGGGCGCGCGGGTGACCGGTCCGGCCGATCTCCTGACGACGGTCGAGCAGGTCGACCCCATTTACGTGAACTTCAACCCGTCCGATCAGGACCTGCTCGAGTGGCGCCGGGATGAGGCGGCGGGCCGGTTAGTGATGCCGCGGGGCGCCCTCACCGTGCAGCTGACGCTTGCAGACGGCAGCGTCTTTCCTGAGAACGGTCACCTGAACTTCGCGGACCTGGCCATCCAGCCGGTAACGGGCACGCAGCAGCTGCGCGCCGAGCTCAAGAACCCGCGCCACGTGCTGCTCCCCGGACAGTTCGTGCGCGTCCGCCTCTTGGGCCTCAAGCGTCCGGGAGCGTTCCTCGTACCGCAGCGCGCCGTGCAGCAGGGCTTGGGCGGGGCGTTCGTGTACGTGGTGGATGACAGCAACAAGGTCGCTGCGCGGGACGTCGCCGCCACGTCGTGGGACGGCGGCTCCTGGCTGATCGAGCAGGGGCTCAAGGCCGGCGACCGCATCGTCGTGGACGGCGTCCAGAAGGTCACACCGGGGCTGGCCGTCAGGGCCGTCGCCGTGCAGCCGAGCGTCCCGTGAGCGACGCGCCGCAGATCCGCAATTTCTTCATCCGGCGGCCGATCTTTTCGGGCGTGATCTCGATCGTCATCGTGCTGCTGGGGCTGTTCTCCCTCACCCGGCTCCCGGTGAACAGCTACCCGTCCCTCACGCCGCCCGAGATTCAGGTGCAGGCGGTGTACCCCGGCGCCACGGCGCAGGACGTCGCCGACGCCGTCGCCGCGCCGATCGAGCAGCAGCTCTCGGGGCTCGAAGGCCTGCTTTACTACAAGTCGGCGAACTCGAGCGACGGGGTCATGAACCTGTCGGTGTTCTTCGACGCCTCCCGCAACCCCGATCTCGCGGCGGTGGACGTCCAGAACCAGATCGCCCTCGCCGAGCCGCAGCTGCCCCAGGAAGTGGTACGCAACGGCATCACCGTCCAGAAGCGCCAGACCGCGTTCCTCGTGGTGCTCGCGCTCACCTCGAACGATCCGCGCTACGACGCGGAGTATCTGAGCAACTACGCCAAGATCTACATCGACGACGAGCTCAAGCGGCTGCCCGGCGTGGGCGGCGCGACCACGTTCGGCCAGCTCGAGTTCTCGATGC
>Ga0209761_1002865_pt1 | contig 11371 bp, 8 predicted proteins | sample GraSoi013_1_40cm_4_FD_185818 | JGI IMG/M metagenome (GOLD analysis project Ga0209761, IMG submission 185818) | Grasslands soil microbial communities from the Angelo Coastal Reserve, California, USA - Sample 09_25_2013_1_40cm (SPAdes) (version 2) | ecosystem: Environmental > Terrestrial > Soil >... | reverse complement strand
GTGCCCGAGCCGGGGAGTCGCCACGCCGCACTGGTGGAGCTCGGGCTCCTCCCCACCCGTCCCACGCTGCTCGTGTTCGGCGGCAGCCAGGGCGCCCGGGCGATCAACTACGCGGTCGCGGGCGCGCTCGAGCGCCGGCTGCTCGATGAAGTGAACGTGGTGTGGGGGACTGGGACGGGGCACATCCCCGCGCTCGGGCGCTACGCGGTCGCGGGGCGGGTGGTCGTCCAGGGATTCTTCGACCCGATGGCGCCGGTGTACCGCGCCGCTGACCTGGTGGTCGCGCGCGCCGGCGCGATGACGGTCGCCGAGCTGTGCGCCTGGGGTAAGCCGAGCATCCTCGTGCCGCTCCCGACCGCCGCCGCCGACCACCAGACACAGAACGCTGCGGCTCTGGCGGAGGCGGGCGCTGCCATCCAACTCGCCGAGGCGCGGCTCACCCCGTACACCTTGGCTCAGGAAGTCACGGCGTTGGTCTCGGACCGCGCCCGACTCGAGTCCCTCGGCACCCTGGCGCGCGGTCGCGGACACCCCGACGCCGCGCGGGAAATCGTGTCGAAGATTTTGACACTAATTCCGTGAAACATTGGTGGTCTCTTTCGCAAGTTTCGTAGATTCGCTATATTAGCCCCCCACTAATGACCTTGTTTACCACGGTGGATCCCCGCCCGATCCACTTCATGGGGATCGCCGGAGCTGGCATGAGTGGCCTGGCCCTCCTCGCTAAAGAGCAAGCCGTAGCGATCACCGGCTGTGATAACGACCCCACTGGCGCCGCCGATTTGGCAGCCAACGGGGTGGAAATATGGCGGGGTCACGACCCAGGGCACGTGGCTGGGGCTCGGGCGGTCGTGGTCACCGCTGCGGTACCGGGAGACCACCCGGAGCTGAAGCGAGCACGCGCCCTCGGGGTCCCGGTGGTACGGCGGGCTGACGCCCTCAGCCAGGCCGTCGCCGGTGGAACAGTGGTCGCCGTGGCGGGCACGCACGGCAAGACGACCACCACGGTGATGGTCACGGAGGCGTTAGCGGCCGCCGGGCGGGATCCCACGGGACTCGCCGGCGGCCGCGTCGCTCGGTGGGGCGGGAACGCGCGGCTGGGGGGGCGTGACCTGTACGTCGTGGAGGCGGACGAGTACGACCGCGCGTTTCTGTCGCTCGCGCCGGCCGTCGCGGTGGTGAACAACGTGGAAGCCGACCACCTCGAGTGCTACGACGGCAGCGTGGCGGCGTTGGAGCAGGCGTTCGCGCAGTTCGCGGGCCGGGCCCGGCGCGTGATCGCGGGCGGAGACGACGCGGGCGCGCTGCGAGTGGTGTCGGCCGTGCGCGCGCCGGTGTGGCGCGTGGGGCTTGGCGCCGACGTGGACGTGCGGATTGCCGACGCACAGTTGGATGAGCAGGGCTCGACGGCGCGGATCGAGTTGCCGGACGGTCGTGTACTCGCGTTGCGGTTGCGCGTGCCGGGACTCCACAACGTGCGCAATGCGGCCGCGGCGCTCGCGGTGGTGCACGAGTTGGGAGCGGACCTCGAGCGGGCGCTCGCGGCGCTCGCGGAATTCACCGGAGTGGGGCGCCGCTTCGAGCGGGTGGGTGAAGCGGGAGGCGTGATGGTGGTGGACGACTACGCGCACCACCCCACCGAGGTCCAGGCGACTCTTGCGGCGGCGCGCCAGGCGTTCCCGCGGCGGCGTGTGGTGGCGGTGTTTCAGCCGCACCTGTTCTCGCGCACCGCGCTGCACGGGGACGCGCTGGGCCGGGCGCTGGCCGCGGCGGACGTGGTGGTGGTGGCGCCGATCTACGGGGCCCGCGAACAGCCGCTCCCGGGCGTGAGTGCGGCACTGGTAGCACGGGGTGCGGTGCGGGCGGGCGCGACTACGGTCGCGCTGCGCGAGCGGGCGACGCTCACGGAGCGGGTGGCGGAGACGGTGCAGGCGGGAGACGTCGTGTTCACCTTGGGGGCAGGAGATATCACGCGTGTCGGACCGGAGCTGCTCGCACGCCTGCGGACGGGGGCGGGGGCGTGACGCGACGCTGGCCGCGTTGGCGGCAGCGGGCGCTGCTGGGCGTCGCGGCGTCGGCGCTGCTCGTGCTGTCCTGGCTCGGCGCGCCGTTCGTGCTGCGGCGGCTTGCGATGTTTCGCGTGCGCCAGATCGAGCTCGTGGGCGTGCGCAATCTCGCGCCGGACGCCGTGATCGCGGCGCTGCGGCTGGGGCCTCGGGCGAGTGTGTTCGGCGACACGCGGTTGCTCGCCGATCGGGTGCGCGGACTGGCGGGCGTAGCGGAGGCGCGGGTGGTCCGGCGGTTGCCGGCCGTTCTCTCGGTGGAGCTGCGGGAGGTAGAGCCCGCGGCGCTCGTGGTGTCCCCGCGCGGATCGGGAAGAGGCCTCGTGGCGGTGGATGCCGCGGGTCGCCCCCTGCCGTTCGACCCCGCGCGATCGGGGCTCGATCTGCCGATCGCGGCGAGCGGGGATTCGGGCGTCGTGGCCGTACTGGCGCTGATCCAGTCGGTGGATCCGGCGCTATTTCAGACCATCACCGGCGCGCGGACGTTCACGCGCGGTGGCGTGCTCCTGGAAATCGGGCCTCATCGCGTGCTGGTGGGGCGCGACGCGGGGCCGGAGGTCATACGGGCGGTGGTGCTGGTGTCGCAGGATCTCGCCGCGAAGCGGCGTGCCTACGTGGAGCTCGATGCCCGCTTCGCGGGCCAGGTGGTGGTGCGACGGCGGGCGACCGCGAGCGGGGGCGGTGAGGGGGCGTGAGCCGGGATCGTCAAATCGTGGCCGGGCTCGATCTCGGCAGCACCAAGACGTGCGCCGTGATCGCGGAGGTGGTGGGCGAGCTGCCGCGGCTGCCGCTCGCCAAAGTGCTGGGCGTGGGGCTCGCGAAGAACTCGGGCGTGCGGCGCGGTATGGTGCGCGACATCGACGAGACGAGCCGATCGATCGTTGCGGCGATGCGCGACGCCGAGCGCATGGCGGGCGTCAAGGTCAACATGGTGACGTGCGGCATCGCGGGAGAGCACGTCTCGGCGCGCACTTCGCCTGGGGTGGTGGCGGTGTCGGGCGACGAGGTCACGGCCGAGGACGTGGCGCGGGTGAACGAAGTAGCGCGCGCGGTGTCGCTCGGACGCGATCACGAGCTGCTGCACGATATCCCGCAGGAGTACGTCGTCGACCAGCAGCGCGGCATCTCGGACCCCGTGGGGATGACGGGCACGCGGCTCGAGGTGGAGATGTACCTCGTGACGGTGCAGTCCACGGCCGCGCAGAACCTGCGGCGCAGCGTGGAGCGGGCCCGCTACCGGCCGGCCGAGCTGGTGCTCGAGCCGCTCGCCGCGTCCTACGCGGTGCTGACGGACGACGAGAAAGAGCTGGGCGTCGCCCTGGTGGAGGTGGGGGGCGGGTCGACGGGCGTGGCGATCTTCCACGAAGGGAAGATCCGGCACCTCGCGTCGCTCAAGTACGCGGGCACGCACGTCACGAGCGACCTGGTGGCGGGGTTGGGCGTGACGCAGGCGGACGCGGAGCGGTTGAAGGAGCGACATGGCATCGCGTATCAGCCGCTCGTGGATGCGTCGGAGATGATCAACCTGCCGTCCACGCCCAGCCAGGGCGCGCGGCAGGCGTCGCGCGAGCTGCTGTCGCACATCATTCACCAGCGGGTGGACGAGATCTTCCAGCTGGCGCAGCGCGAGTTCGAGCGGGCGGGGTACGGGGGTGGACGGCTACCGGCCGGGGTCGTGCTGACGGGCGGGACGGCGCACTTGCCGGGGATGGTGGAGCTGGCGCGCGAGGCGTTCGCGGTGCCGGTGCGGGCCGGGACGCCGGAGCAGGGGATCTCGGGGCTCGTCGACAGCGTGCAGGCGCCGCGCTACGCGGTCCCGGTGGGTCTGGTGCTGTACGCGGCGCGGCGACTCGCGCAGGGCGGCGTTTCCAGTGGCTCGATGGTCAAGAGCGCGGGCGTCGAGCGGTGGTTCGGACCGCTGAAGCGGTGGTTGCAGGACTTCTTCTGATCGGTCACCCGAGGGAGCCATGATCTTCGAGCTCGAAGAGACGGTATCGCAGAACGCCCGGATGAAAGTCGTCGGCGTGGGGGGCGGCGGCGGCAACGCCCTGAACCGCATGGTCGACGAGGGACTCCAGGGCGTCGAGTTCATCTCCGTGAACACCGACGCGCAGGCCCTGCTCAATAACAAGGCCGACGTGAAGGTGCAGATCGGAAAGAAGCTCACGCGCGGCCTGGGCGCGGGCGCGCGCCCGGAGATCGGCCGCCAGGCCATCGAGGAAAACCGCGACGAAGTGCTGCACGGCCTGCAGGGCGCGGATCTCGTGTTCGTCACCTGCGGCATGGGCGGCGGCACGGGGACGGGCGCGGCGCCCATCATCTCGCAGATCGCGCGCGACCTCGGTGCGCTCACGATCGGCATCGTCACCAAGCCGTTCCTGTTCGAAGGCCGCAAGCGGATGCGCCAGGCGGAAATGGGGATCGCCGAGATGCGCAAGCACGTGGACACCATGGTGGTGGTGCCGAACGAGCGGCTGCTCGCCGTCGTGGGTAAGGGGATTCCGTTCCAGGACGCGCTCAAGAAGGCCGACGAGGTGCTGCTCCACGCCACACAGGGTATCTCCTCCCTCATCACCGTGACCGGCATCGTGAACGTAGATTTCGCCGATGTGCGCACCGTGATGCAGAACGGCGGCGCGGCGATCATGGGCACGGGCATGGGGCGGGGCGAGAACCGGGCGATGGAAGCGGTGCAGCAGGCGATCTCGTCGCCGCTGCTCGACAACATCTCGATCACCGGCGCCACGGGTGTGCTCATCAACATCACCGGTGGTGAGGACCTCACGCTGGGCGAGGTCACCCAGATCTCGGACGTCGTGAAGGATGCGGCAGGCGAGGAGGCGGAGATCATCTTCGGCACCGTGAACGACCCGGCCATGCACGGCGAGATCCGCGTGACCGTGATCGCCACCGGGTTCGACAGGCCGGCCGCGGGGGCGGAGACCGCCTCGCGCGCCGCGCCGGGCGTACTGCCGTTCCGCGAGCGCGGCATGCGGCCCACGCCCGTCCCGCCCGCGGGGTACGTGAAGCCGGCGGAGCAGCCGGCCCGGCGCTCCGCGCCGCCGCCCCCTTCAGAGCTGAACGAGCTCGAGATCCCCACGTTCATCCGGCGGCAGATGGACTGATGGCGTGGCGGACGAGCCATTTCGTCGCCGCCGGCGCCCTCGTCGCCGGCGGTCTTGCCTGGGCCTCGCGCGATGCGTGGCCCTGGCGGCGGCCGCTCACGGCGCCGGCCATTGTGGTCGACGCGGCGTACGCGGACCTGACGACCGCGCTGGGCCGGCGCGAGACGCTCGCCGAGGTGCTGGCGCGCGGCGGCATCCGAGGGCGCGACTACGCGGCGTTCCTCGCCGCCGCGAAGAGCCTGCCGGTGCGCCGCCTCCGGCCCGGGCTCAAGTTCGACCTCCGCCGTCTGAAGACCGACAGCATCGCGCGCCGCGTGGCGGTGCGCCTGTCGCCCGAGCGGCGCCTCACCCTCGTTCGTGGGGAGGGCGAGACGGGCTGGGTCGAGACGGTCGAGACGATTCCCTGGGCCATCACACGGCTGCGGGTGACGGGCGCGATCGAGTCGTCGCTGTACGACGCGCTCGACAAGGCGATGGCGGATTCCTTCCTGCCGGCGCCCGAGCGACGCCAGCTCGCGTGGGCGATCGCCGACGTGTACGACTGGGAAGTGGACTTCTCCCGCGACATCCGCCCGGGCGACCGCTTCACCGTGCTGCTCGAGCGCCTCGAGTCGTCGGAGGGAGAGCGGCGCTTCGGCCGGATCCTGGCCGCGCGGGTCGACGTGGCGCGGACGCCCCAATACGCGTTCTACTTCGAGGACCCGACGGGGGACGATGCCGTGACAGGCTTCTATGACGAGCGCGGCCGATCGCTGCGGCGCGCCTTTCTGCGGGCACCACTGCAGTTCCGTCGGGTCTCGAGCCGGTTCGGCGCGCGGTATCATCCGATCCTCCACATGTGGCGAGCCCACGAAGGCGTCGATTTCTCGGCGGCGTACGGGACGCCGGTGCGGGCCACGGCGGACGGAATCGTCGCCCGGGTCGGGCGCGAGGACGGCGGCTACGGGAATCTGATCGAGGTGCGACACCCGAACGGCATCCGCACCCGGTACGGCCACCTCTCGGGCTTCGCGCGCGGGCTCCGCCCGGGTGAGCGCGTGGCCCAAGGGGAAACGATCGGCTATGTCGGCTCCACGGGGCTCTCGACCGGGCCGCACCTGCACTACGAATTCCTCGTGAACGACCGGCCTACCAACCCGCGGGGCAAGGACATGGGCGCGGGGACGCCGGTACCGAAGCGGCTTGCGGCTGTCTTCGATACCGCGCGCGACGGCCTCCGCATCCTGCTCGAGCCCAAGACGTCGCCCCTGCCCACCGCACGCCCGATCACCGCCGCGCGCGATTAGCTTCCCCAATCGTGGAGCTTTATCCCGCCGTTGACGTTCAGGGCGGGCGCGTTGCGCGTTCCGCCTCCCCAGACCCGCTCGCCGTGGCGCGCCAATTCGCGCGCGACGGGGCTCGCTGGGTGCACTTCGTCGACCTCGATCGCGCACTCGGGACGGGCGACAACCGTGAGCTGGCGCGGCGATTCCTCGCCGGCGCCGCCGGGGCGGCCCGTCTCTTCGTCCAGGTCGGCGGCGCGCTCGGAACCGAGGCGGTGATCGACGAAATGCTGGGGTGGGGGGCGAGCCGGGTGGTGATCGGCAGCGCGGCGGCCGTCGACGCGACACTGGTCGCGCGGCTGCTCGCGCGGCACGGCGCCGACCGGCTCGCGGTCGGCATCGACGCCCGCGACGGCCGGCTGGCCGCCCGCGGGTCGACGACCGTGATCGACCTGGCTCCGGTCGAGCTCGCGCGGCGCGTGCAGGCGCTCGGCGCCCGCACGGTGATTTACACGGACGCGGCGCGCGACGGAACGCTCACCGGGCCGGACCTGGTCGGCGCGCGCGCCATTGCGGCGCTCGGTCTCGACGTGATTGTCTCGGGGGGCGTCGCGTGGCTCGACGATCTGCGACGCGCCGCCGACGCGGGGCTCGCGGGCGCGATCGTGGGCCGGGCGCTGCACGAGCGGCGGTTCACCCTGGCGGAGGCGCTCGCGTGCGTCGCCGGGTGACGCTCGGGCTCGCCGCGCTGCGCGCCGCCGCCCTCGGTGCGCTGGTGCTGCTGCTGTGGAATCCGAGCGCCGCTCGCGTCGCGGCCGGAGGCGCGCCCCCGCTCGTCCTGCTCGACGCCTCCCTCAGCATGGCGGGCCACGGTGGTCGCTGGCGGGGCGCCCTCGACACGGCCCGGGCACTGGCGCAGGGAGGGATCATCTGGCGGTTCGGCGAGCGCGTCGCCGGGTTCGACACGCTGCCGCCGACCGAGGGCGCGAGCCGGCTCGCCCCGGCGCTCGACGCCGCTGCCGCACGCGGCGGGCCGGTCACGGTCGTCTCGGACGGCGCCATCCCCGATCTCGCCGACATCCCGCCCGACCTGGCTCGCCGGGCGCGGATCGTCCTGCTCCCGCGCGCACCCTTCTTCGACGCCTTTGTCGCCTCCGTGGACGGACCGCGACGGGTCGCGGCGGGCGATACCGTCCGACTCAAGGTGAGTTACGGGACGGCCGGGATGCGAGATGTGCGCAGCGGGATGCGAGATGCGACGCTTGTGGTGACCGTCGAGCATCGCCGCCTCGCATCGCGCGTCGTGTCCCTGCCGGATAGCGGCGTCGTGTCCACGGACCTCACGCTTCCCGCATCCCGCATCCTGCATCCCGGATGGACGGCGCTCGAGGTGGGCCTGGAGGGTGTTTCAGATTCCGAGCCCCGCGACGACGCGCGTCTCTTCGTGCTCGAGGTGAAGCCCCAGCCGTCCGTCGTGCTCCTGGCCTCGCCGCCGGACTGGGAGACCCGGTTCCTCGCGCGCACGCTCGAGGACGTGGCCCGCGTGCCCGTGCGGACATTCATCGAAGCGGAGCCCGGTGGAAGCCGCTGGCGGGACGCGGCGACGCTCGAGAGCCGGGCGCAGAGCGAGGTGGCGCGGGCCGTAGCCGGCGCCGCGCTCGTCATCGAGGCCGGCGACCCGGCGACATTCAGCCGCTTCAGCCCCAAGGGAGCCGTGCTGCTCTGGCCCGGCACGCGGCGCCTCGACGGCGACTGGTACGTGCAACCGCCCCCCTCGGGGCCTTCGCCGCTCACGGGCGCGCTCGCCGGCGTCGCGTGGGACTCACTGCCGCCCGCTACGTCCCTGGTGGAGCTCGCGCTCGACAGCTCGACCACGGTCGCGCTGGCGGCGCGCCTCGCGCGGCGCGGCCCGGCACGCCCGATGGTGGTGCTGTCCGAGCGCGCGGGGGCGCGCCGCGCGGTGATCGCGGCCGGGGGACTCTACCGCTGGGCCTTCCGCGGCGGTGCGAGCGCCGAGGCGTATCGGGCTTTGGTGGCCGGACTGGTGGATTGGCTGTTGGAGCAGGGAGCGGGGAGCAGGCAGCGGTTCGCGCCGGTGACGTACGAGACGCCGAACGGGATACCGCTCCAGTGGCGCTGGACGGGAAAAGGCGAGCCGAGTGATGTCGTGGTGTCACTGGCGGCGGACCCGGGGCATCGCATCGACACGCTGCGGTTCGACGCCGGCGGCCGGGCGGAGCTGCGCCTGCCGCCGGGCGTGTACCGCTACGCGGCGAGCCACGGTGGGGGAGCCGAGCGCGGCGTCGTCGCGGTGGAGACGTACTCGGATGAATGGCGGCCGGCGGTTCCGATACTTGTGCCTCAATCCGGCAGGCCGGGAGTACGGCTCACGAGCGTGGCCCTGCGGGACCGGTGGTGGCTTTTTGTCGTGGTGATCGCTGCGTTGGTAGCCGAGTGGGCATGGCGGCGGCGCGAAGGCTTGCCCTGATGGGGGGGGCCCTGTGGGAGCGGCTGGCGCGGGTGTTCGGGCGCGGCGCGCGCGAGCGGAGCGAGGCCGAGCGGATCCTGCTCGAGGCGGATTTCGGGGTGGAGGCGACGGAGGAAATCCTCGATCGAGTCTCCGGCGCGAAGGATGGCGATCACGACTTTCGGGCGGCGCTCGAGCGCGCCGTGATCGGGGCGCTCACGCCGGCGGCCCCGAGCGTCGCGCCGGGCGCGCTCGCCCGGGCGCCGGCGCCGCCGACAGTAATCCTGGTCTTCGGCGTAAACGGCGTTGGGAAGACGACGGCGGTGGCGAAGCTCGGCGCCCGGCTCGCGCACGAGGGTCGGTCGGTGCTGTTCGCCGCGGCCGACACGTTTCGCGCCGGCGCCGCCGAGCAGCTGCAGGTCTGGGCGGACCGGCTCGGCGTGCCGTGCATCACTGGGACGAAGGATCCCGCCGCGGTGACATTCGACGCGATCGCGGCGGCGCGCGCCCGGGGGGGCGGCATCGACACGGTGCTCGTGGATACCGCCGGGCGGCTGCACACGGAAGAGCGCCTGCTCGAGGAGTTGAAAAAAGTGGTGCGCGTCGCCGCCAGGCAGCAGCCGGGCGCGCCGCACGAGTCGTTCCTGGTGCTCGACGCCACGGTGGGACAGAACGCGGTGCACCAGGCCCGCGCGTTCGCGGCCGCGGTGCCGCTCACCGGGCTGATCGTGACGAAGCTCGACGGCACCGCGAAGGGCGGGAGCGTGGTGGCGCTCGAGCGCGCGGTGCAAGTCCCGATCCGCTTTCTCGGCACGGGAGAGGGCCTCGGCGATCTCGAGGTGTTCGCCGCGGAACGGTTCGCGCGGAGGCTCATCGGCGGGTGACCCTCCAGCTCAGAACATCGGTGAAGTACCTGAAGGGCGTGGGGCCGAAGCGTGCGGAGGCGCTCGCACGGCTCGGTATCCGGAGCGTCGGGGACCTGTTGTACCACGCCCCCCATCGGTATCTCGACGCCACGACGGTCACGCCCCTGCACAAGGTGCAGGTGGGCCAAGAGGCGACGTGCGTCGGCCGCGTCGTGAGCACGGGGGTGCTCCCCACCCGCAAGGGACTCCGGGTATTCCGGGCGGTCCTCCGCGACGACAGCGGCGGTGGCCCGCTCGAGTGTGCCTGGCCGGGTCAGCCGTTCCTCGAGCGCCAGATCAAGAAAGGCCAGCTGCTGCTCGTCACCGGCCCCGTGCGCTACTATCACGGCCGCCAGCTCGTGCCGCGCGAGTTCGTGATTCTCGCGGACGAAGGTGAGCCGGGTCCCGAGCGCGGCCTCGTGCTGCCGGTCTATCCCGCCACCGAAGGTCTCACCCATCGGCAGATCCGCGGTCTGATCCACCAGCACCTGGATGCGCTGCTCGCCCTGGTGGCGGACCCCCATCCCAAGAGCCTGCGCGCCGCGGTGGGACTTCCGGAGCTCGGGGCCGCGCTCGCGGCGGTGCACCGGCCGGCGACGCCGGCCGACGCCGAGGCGGGCCGCCGCCGGCTCGCGTTCGACGAGCTGTTCGACCAGCAGCTGGTGCAGGCGCGTGCCCGCGCACTCGCCAAACGGGCGCGTGCGGGGATCAGCTTCGCCTTGAAGAAAGCGCTCACCACCAAGCTCAAGACGCATCTGCCGTTCGAGCTGACCGGGGACCAGCGGCAGGCGATTCGCGAGATCACCGACGACATGCTCGCGCCGCTCCGGATGCATCGCTTGCTGATGGGCGATGTCGGGACCGGGAAAACGGTGGTCGCCCTGTTCGCGATGCTGCTCGCCGTCGAGAACGACTACCAGGCGGCGATCATGGCGCCGACGGAGCTCCTCGCCGAGCAGCACCTCGCGACCCTCACCCGCCTGCTGGAGCCGCTCGCGCTCAAGCCCGACCTGCTGATCGGGCGGTTCGCGGCGGCGGAGAAGGTGGCGGCGCGCGAGCGCATCGCGGCGGGCGCGTCGCGCCTGGTGGTGGGGACCCACGCGCTCATCCAGGAGGCGGTGAAGTTCCAGCGGCTCGGCCTCGCCGTGATCGACGAGCAGCACCGCTTCGGTGTGGAGCAACGGGCGGCGCTGGTCGAGAAGGGCGACGCGCCCGACGTGCTGCTGCTCACCGCCACGCCCATCCCGCGCTCCCTTGCGCTCACGCTGTATGGCGACCTGGACGTGACCCAGCTGCGCGAGCGTCCCCCCGGCCGCGGGACCGTGAAGACCGCGCTTCGCACCGAGGCGGCGCGCCAGAAGATCTACGACTTCATCCGGGCGGAGTGCGTGGCCGGCCGGCAGGCATACGTGATCTATCCGGTGATCGACGAATCGGAGCGGGCCGACCTGAAGGCTGCGACCGTGATGGCGGAACGTTTGGCCAAGGTGTTTCCGGAGCTCGAGGTCGGCCTGGTGCACGGGCGGCTCAAGGCGGAGGAGCGCGACGC
>Ga0209761_1002863_pt1 | contig 11371 bp, 9 predicted proteins | sample GraSoi013_1_40cm_4_FD_185818 | JGI IMG/M metagenome (GOLD analysis project Ga0209761, IMG submission 185818) | Grasslands soil microbial communities from the Angelo Coastal Reserve, California, USA - Sample 09_25_2013_1_40cm (SPAdes) (version 2) | ecosystem: Environmental > Terrestrial > Soil >... | reverse complement strand
CCATCACGCCCTTCTCCCGCACCGTGACGTCGGGATTGAGCAGCATGTTGAGCGGGTCGGGCCAGCTCTCCCATTCCCCGCCCTGCTCGGCGTAGTTGTACCAGTTGAAGTAGCGGACCTTGTACGGACAGTTGTTGGCGCAGTAGCGCGTCCCGACGCAGCGGTTGTAGACCTGCCCGTTCAACCCGTCGGGCGTGTGGTAGGCGGCGTACACCGGACACACCGGCTCGCAGGGCGCGTTGCCGCACTGCTGGCACAGCATCGGCGTAACCACGGCGCCGACGGGATGACCTCCCTCACCGCCCGTGTAGTAGCGCTCGATGCGGAGCCAGCTCATCTGGCGGCGCCGGCTCACGAGCTCTTCACCCACCGTGGCGAGGTTGTTCTCGGCGTAGCAGGCGGTGACGCAGGCGGAGCAGCCGGTGCATTTGGCCAGGTCGATCGCCATCGCCCAGCGCGGATGCTCGCCACCGTAGTTCCCGAGCGTCGCCTTCTCGTGTTGCGCTTCCGCCCAGGCCTCGAGCGCCTTGCGGGCGTAGGCCGGCGTCTCTTCCTCGGCGAACGGGTGGGCGCCGCGCCTCAACTGCCGCGCCTTCGCGAGCGGCAGCACCTCGACGATGCCACGCCCTTGCTCGCGCGCGTCGCCTTCGACGGTGGCGAGGCGGCGATGGTCGCCGGTCTTGGTGACTCTGACGCCGACGGAGAACGCGCGACCGCCGAAGTCCGTGGGCTGGTCGCTCAACAGCTCAAACGCATTGAACGAGCGGTCCTTGGCATAGCGGCCGTATGCCTTGTGACCCTGCCCGCTCGGGACCGCGAGCACGTCGGGTCGCACGCCCGGGGTGATCCACACCGGCGCCCGTACGGTACCGTGCGGGGACTCGAGCAGCAGGATGTCGCCGTTGGCGAGCTGCGATTTCGCCGCGGTCTCGGGATGCACTTCCACCCACCCGTGCCACGTGATTTTCGACACCGGGTCGGGCAGCTCCTGCAGCCACGGTTTGTTCGCTCCCCGGCCGTCGTGCAGGGCGATCGACGGGAAGACGATCAGCAAGTGCTGTTCCGATGCGCCTTCCGAGGCGGCCAAGCCGCCGAGCCGCTGCGCGAACCCGGGCACGAGCCGCGGGCTCTGCACCGCCACGTCGGTGTACACGCCCCCGTGCTGCAGGGCGTCGCTCCAGAAGTCGTCGAATCCCCGGCCGCGTCCGTACCGCTGATGCAGCGTCCGCCACCGTGTTTGCAGGTAGTCCTTGAACGAGCTCGCGCTGCCGGAGGCTTGCAGGAGTACGTCACCGGTGTGGCGGGTGTTCGGAAACACGGGCTGCATCACCGGCTGCTGCAGCGCATAGACGCCCGCCCGCGGACGCGAATCGTTCCACTGCTCGAGCGGATGGAGGTCCGGCAGAATCAGGTCCGACGCGGCCGCCGTCTCGTCCAGGTAGGACGAGAAGCTCACCTTGTACGCGACGCGGCCGAGCGCCTGGGAGAACGCGGCCGGCAGGGAGTGCGCCGGATTCGCGCCGTGGACGAGCAGCAACGCGACCTTCCCGGCGCTCATGTCCCCGACGAGGTCCGTCAATTGCTTGAACGATCCGCCGGCCTCGAGGGCGTGGTTGGGTCCGAACTTGACGGTCTTCCCCACCTGCCCCGCGACATAGTTCAGGAGGTTCACCGACGCCACGAGTACATGCGCGCCGCTCCCGTAGTGCGTCGACATGCCCCCGGCCACGGCCAGCCCCCCATGCGAGGCGGCGAACTCGCGAGCCAGCCGCCGGATGTCGCGCGCCTCTATTCCGACGAACGTCGCCACCTGCTGGGGCGCGGGGAGCAAGCGATCGAGACCGCGCGCGTCCGCCGGTGTGGGGGCCAGGCGCTCGGCCAGGATGACCTGCGCCATCGCGAGCGCCAACATGTACTCCGTCCCCGGCTTGGCCGCGATCCACTGGTCCGCACTCATCCCGGTCAGCGACAGGCGCGGAGCGACGGAGACGAACTTGGCCATGGACCCGTCTCGTCCACCCTCGAAGGCGTGCGCACGGGTGAACCCGTTCTGGTAGCCGACCGGGGACAGCCAGGTCTCCATGAAGTCGGCGCCGAACGAGACGATGTAGCGGGCGTTGGCGAAGTCATACCACGGGATCGCCGACGTGCCGAAGGCGAGGCGGTTGCCTTCGCGCAGCGCCTCGAAGGCGAACGGCTCATAGGTGACGTGGCGACCGCCCAGCCCTTTCATCCACGCGTCGACCAGCTCGCCGAACGATCCGCTCTCGAGCCCGGTCACGAAGGCGATCCCCTTGCCGCGGGCCTCCTTCACCTTCGCCTGCAGCCGGTTGATGGCGTCCTCCCAGGAGAGTTTCTGCCACTCGCCGTTCGGACCGCGGGCCATGGGATCGGTGACGCGGTCGGGATTGTAGAGTCCCTGGAGCCCGGCCTGGCCCCGCGAGCAGAGCCGCCCCTGGTTGATCGGCGACTCGGGATTCCCCTCGAGCTTGATCACGCGGCCTTCGCGGACTTTCGCCTGCAGCCCACAGCCGGCCGCGCATTCGCGGCAGGTGGTGGCGTAGTACGTGGCGATCCCGGGGACCTGGTTCTCGGGCGGGACGGTGTAGGGGACGAGGTGCTCGGTCGGCTCGGCGTGGATATCACACGCCGACGCCGCCGCGGCGGCGCCCCCCGTCGCGCCCAGGACTGTCAGGAACCGTCTGCGGTCCATCGGTCGGACCTCAGTAGTGACACAGGGTGCAGTCGCGCGAGACGTTGCGCTGCACGTGGCAGTTGACGCACCAACCCATCTTGAGCGTGGCGACTTGGTACACCTGCGGCATGCGATTCACCTCGCCATGGCACGTGTTGCAGCTCTCCGTCCCCAGAATCTTGATGTGGCGCTGGTGCGGGAAGCGCACGAAGCCCGGGAGGGCATGCACGCGCGTCCACACGGGCGGCTGCTTGTTGGCCCACGCGTCGCGCACCTTCTTGATCTCCGCCTTGTGAGACTCGGTGGAGCCGCCGATCATCTGATGACAGCCGAAGCAGGTCTGCACCGCCGGGATCCCCGGCTCGCTCGAGATAGTCACCGTACTGTGACAGTACAGGCAGGGGATCTGATCCTGGCCGGCGTGGATGTCGTGACGGAAGAAGATCGGCTGGCGGGGACCCTGGAGCCGCCCCGTGTCGCTGATGACGGGAGCCTTGTAGCCTGACGCAGACTGACCGGTTTGTGCCGCGGCCGGAAAGGCGATCGACAGTGCGATCGCGACACCGGCCCCGACCCTCCCACTCCTCTTCGTCATCCAGAGCGCTCGATGGCGAATGGTATCGGTCTGTGTTGTGAAACGGCTTGCGGGCGCCGGAATGTAGCGCCAGCGCGGAAGCATACACAAGGCCTGCTCGTGTAGGGGCGCAGCATGCTGCGCCCTTACCAAACCGGTCACTCCGGTCGTGCCAGGAGCTGATGCTTCAGCCGAATGATGGAAACGAACGCGTCGACGGCGTCCAAGTCGGGGAACTCCATCCAACACCAGCGCACGCCGCCGGCCATCCGACCGTCGCGGATTGCCTGTCGCGAGGTACGCGGCAGGCCGTCGGTCACGGCGAGCTCGCGCTCCTCAGTCTCGGTGAGAATGAACGTGCCCGAGAGCCCGGTCTCCATGGGGTGGAGGTAGCCGAGCTTGCGCCCGCCGACCTCGTACATCCAGACCCATTTCCAGGCGGTACCCATGAACACCACCTGCTCGGTGACGTGGCGGAGGGCGCGGATGCCTTCGCGCGCCCGCTTGAACCGTTGCGCGGCGCGCGACGGCAGATCCTTGAGCGGAGCCTCGGACTTGGGACGCTTGCGCGGGGTGGCGTAGAGATTGGTCGCCCAGTACCCGGCCGGCTGATGATCGATGGGGATCATGATGTTGTCTATTGTAAACGGCGCGTCACCGAACGGAAGCGCCCCGCGTCGAGCAGACGGGCGATCGATACACCGGGCACCGCCATGCGGCCGTCCCGGCTCATGCTCAGCTTGATCACGTCTGCGCCGCGTCCGAACCAGCGCGCGCTGGGCTCCACGTCCGAAGGATAGACGCACGCCCCGAGCGCCGCGACCGCGATATCGGCCTGGGTTCCGATCCCCGACTCGGGCATCGTGCCGGCCCAGAGCTGCGCGCCGCATTCGGCGGCGATCCGGCAGATGCGGCACGCTTCGGCAAGCCCGCCCACGCGATGCACCTTGAGATTCCAGACCATCGGGCCCTCGAGGGCCAGAATCTGGCGCGCCGCCCCCGCGTCGCGCAGGGTTTCATCGAGGCACAGCGGCGTCTTGAGCGCGCGCGCCAGCCGCGCGTGACCCACGAGCTCGTCGGGGGCGAGCGGCTGCTCGATGTACAAGAGGCCGGCCTCGTCCAGCGCGCGCAATGCGGCTTCGTGCTCCGGCCACCGGTACGCGCCGTTTGCGTCCACGGTGAGCGGGACATCCGTGCCGGCCATTCCGGCGCGGGCCGCCCGCACGGCGACTTCATCCCACTGCGGCGCGACCTTGATCTTCACGCGTTGGTAGCCGTGCTGCAGCGCCTCGTACACGCGGCGCGTCAGGGTCTCGGCACGGCGATCCTCGGGAATGCCGAGCGCCACGCCGCAAGGGAAACTCGCTGCCGGCGCGACGCCGAGGCGTTCGGCAACCAGCTGCGGTAGCCCCGTGCCGCGGCGATGCGCCTCGAGGTCCCACGCCGCGGTCTCGATGCCGGCCCGGGCGAACGGATTGCCGCGCACGTTCTCGCGCAGCGCCGCGTCCACTGCCTCGGGAGAGTCGAACTCCTGACCGGCGATCCGCGGGGCGAGGACGCGGGGGATGAGATCGCGAGCGCTGCCGAGCGTCTCCTCGGAGTAGAACGGCAGCTCGTCCGGGGCCGATTCGCCGTAGCCCACGTGCCCCTCGCCGTCGTGCAGCACCACCACCACCGACCGCCGCGCGTCGATCCTGCCGCCGGACAGGATGAACGGTTCCGCGAACGGCAGCTCGAGCGCGTACAGCTCAACCCGCGCGATGCGCATGGGCTCGCAGATCGAGGAACCGGAGCTCGCCGCCCTGCCGCTCGAGCTCCCCGCGCGCTTCGCGCTCGAGCATCACCGCGATCAGGCCGTCCCGCGGATGAAAGACCAGGGCATGGAGCGCCCGCTGGACACGGGAGCCGTGGGTGGCGGGGTACTCGGAGAGAGGAAGCTGGAAGAAGGTATGCAATTGCACGCTCTCGCAGCCGCGGCGGGCATACTCGAGGATCATGCGACCGGAGCAGATGTTCCCGGTGCCGGTGAGTCCCGGGGTTCCCGCGCTTGCGTGCGAGGTCAGTTGAGTCTCCAGCACGTTCAGATTCCGGTCGCTCAAGTCCCAACCACCGTAGGCGACGCCTCGCGCCGCATCGAACAACCGGTTGAAGCAGACCAACGCGTCCGCTGCGGTAGAGGCGTTCATCATTTCGACTTGAAAGGCGTCCTCGAACCGGGCGTTCATGAGCTTCACTGCGACCCGTACGGGGATCCGAGATGCGGCGCGGATGCGCCCGGGCACCTCACGCAGCCACCGGAGGATCTGGGCGCGATCGTCCGCCAGCGCATCGCCCGCCAGCGTGGGCGAGAAATCCTTCTCCACGAGGAGCGGCGGCTCCCGCCAAGCGTCCGCCAGCTGTGTGGTCGCATAGCGGTACTCGCCCTCACGGAACGGCTCCGTGAGTCGCGGAAGGTGATACTTCACCGATGGTACCACCAGAAGCCGGCCGGCTCGGGTGAGGTCCCGCCCAGCGCGCACCAGCGCGAGGTAGTCGCCGAACGGGCGATCCCAGCCCCGCCCCTTCCACGTGACGGTCCACCCCTCACGGCCTGTCTCCGTCCCCGTCCCCCCGGCGCGTCGCTCGACTTTCATCTTGGTCTCGTGAATCGCCCACGCCGCCATCGCCCGCGCGCCGGTCTCGTCCTCGGCGATCACCGTCTTGAGCACGGAGAACGCGAGTCCCGCCGTGGCGTCATCCTCGAGCTGCCCGGTGTTGAGCGACAGCTGGCCGGAGCCCTTGCCGATGGGATGCGGAACGACTGCGCCCAGATAGCGCGCGGTGAGATCGATCCCATACGTTTCGCGCACGTACGCCGGGAAGTCGCGCGGCAGCTCCCGCTTGAACCGATCGAAGTCCCGCTCGAGCTTGGCGCGCACAGGCGGGTCGACTAACCCCCGGGCCGTGCCCCGGGCGCAAAGCGGGACAGGCGGAACTCGGGGGGCGCCACCTCCCCGCCGAGCACCAGCTTCGCGACCAGCTCCCCCACGGCCGGCCCGTGTTTGAAGCCGTGCCCGGAGCCGCCGCCCGCGAGCCAGACGTTCGTCGCCGCTGGGTGACGGTCGACGATGAAGTGCTCGTCGGGCGAGTTTTCGTACTGGCACACCCGGGCCTCGACCAGCGGGGCCCCCTTCAAGCCCGGGAACCGAAACGCGAGATACTCCCGCGCCGCCTTCAGCCCCTCCGGCGTGGGTACCCGCTCGCCCGTGGTGGGGTCGAACGGTGGCCCGCGGGTGTCGTCGGCGACCTTGAACCCGCGCCACTCGTTGCCGGGAATCCCGTATATGAAACCTCTCCCGTGATCCGCCCACACGGGCAGCGCCTGCTCGGTGAACCGCACGTCGCCCGGGGGCGTGCCGAAAAAGAAGACCTCCTGGCGGGTAGCGCGGACCCGATCACCAATGACGTCCGGAAACAACTGCCCCAGCCACGGACCGCATGCGAACACGAAGGCGTCGGCCGCGACCGTGCTGCCGTCGGAGAGCTTGACGCCCCGCAGCTCGCCTTCGGCGAGACGCGCGCCGGGCTCCACGGCGAGCTGGCGGTATTCACCGCCTTCGGCGAGGAAGCCCTCGAGCACAGCCGCGCAGGCGCGGCGCGCCGTGAGGTAGCCACCATCTTTCTCAAAGATGCTCCAGCGCACGCGCTCGCAGTTGATTTGCGGGTAACGGCGCGCCGTCTCCGCGCCCGACAGCTCTTCGAACGCCAGGCCGGCTTCCTTGAGCAGGGGCAACGCCGCCTTTTCGTACGCCTCATCGCTCTCCACTAGCCACAGCACGCCGATGGGATGGTACAATTTCAGGTGCCAGCGCCGCTCGTGCTCCTTCCACAATTGGAGCGCGCGCGCCGTGAGGTGCGTGTAGATCCCGCGGGGGCCGTAGGTCCCACGGATCACCCGGGTCTCACCGCCCGAGCTGGCGCGCGAGTTGCCGGGCCCCCAGGCGTCCACCAGCGTGACGCGGGCGCCGCGCCGCAGCAGGTGGAGCGCGGTCCAGCCGCCGAAGGCCCCTGCGCCGACCACCACCACGTGCCGTTGCTTGCTCATCGGACTCCAGCCCTTCAGAAAGGGAGACGCGCCGAGCGCCGTGCTCGCGGCGGCGCAGGACTCGAGGAACGACCGCCGCGGGATGCGCCTCACGTCGGGGTGACGCGCGGCGTACGCGCCTCGCGGACCGCGGCGCGCACGGCGTCCCGCTCAGCCGGCGGGAGGCTCGGGCCCCAGGGATCGTCGCACGCATCCTCCGGGATCACGCCGTCGGCCGCGAGCGCCCAGAGCATCCGCCGGACGTACCCCTCCACGGGGGGGTCGAACGTCGCGCTCGCGAAGCGATCGCACACGCCCGACAGGCGGACGAACTTGCCGAAGTCGCCCGAGCGGAACGATTCCATCAGGGCAACCTGGAGGTCGGTGAGCGCCGCCCCCATGCCGATCAACGCCGCCCGGGCTCCCATCGTGAGCGAGTAACCCAGGAAGCGATCCTCGCCGGTGATCAGCAGCTTGTCCGGGTGATCCCGCATGAGCCCGGCGATTCGTTGGAACGTCACCACCGAGTCGAGCGTGGCCACCTTGATCCCGATCACATTGGGGAGCGCGAGGATGGCGTGCAGAGTCTGGTTGTCGTAGGCGACGCCGCCGGCGGCCTCGTACAGATAGAACGCGATCACCGGGAGCTCGCGGCCGAGTGCCTCGTGATACGCGACCGGATCGTCCGCCCGCGGAAAGGCGAGCAGCGCGTTCGCACCGCCCGCCTTCGCCTCGGCAGCCATCTCCAGGCTCGTCGCCCCCGCGACGATCGGACTCATGGGGAGGGCGGCCCGCCAAGCCGCGAGCACTCGGCGCCGCTGGTCGCGCGACAGGTACGGCCCTCGACCGGTGTGCGCCCAGACGGCCACGCCGGCGACTTGATGGTCCGCCATCCACGAGGCGTAGGCCTGCAGCGCGTCGTCCGCCAACTCGCGGCCACGGAACGGGACCGGGACGGCAGGGATCAGACCCCACTCGAGGGCGCTGGTCAGCGGAGGAGTCCCCCGCGGGTGTTCTCCGAGTCGATCGCCGCGCGCTGTGCCGGGGCCAGATCGAGCAGATCGACCTTCGCCACGCTCGCCTCCGGAATCCGCAGCGGCTGTCCGGTACCGAACACGAACCGGTCGATCCCGATCGTGCCGAGCAGCGTCTCGAGGTGATCTTCCGGGGGGCCCCAGATCCAGCTCACGTCCCACCATAGTCGTGCCGCCTCTTCGGGGGTCGATCCAAAGTGGACCTCTTCGATGAACCCGCGGTCGGCGTGCGTGATCAACAGCCGCAGGTCCTCGTCGCTTCGAATCAGCGCCCGGACCGCCGCCGCCGGGAGCTCGCCAGCGCGGTCGTTGGGGTGACGTTGGCGCCCGTCTTCGAGACGCACGGCCATCATGAGTGGCAGGTGCGCCGCACCGCACGCCGCTGCGAGCACCCGCATCTCGGGCCCTGCCGGGTCGAGCCCATAGTACAGCGGATCGCACCGCCCGGCGGGGGCGGCGCGGTCCGCCGCCTCGCCCAGCGCGCCTTCCCAGCCCGAGAGGCCCGGATGCAACGCGGGGACTGGCTTGAGACGCGGCTCACGCGCCGCGGTGGCGTACAGCCAGGCGTTCCCCTCCATCGGCTGCCGCCAGAACAGGCTCGGCAGATGGCTCACCCACGCTTCGTCGATCCCGGCGCGCGTCATGGCGTGTAGCAGCCCGTCGGGCGACGTAGCGGGCACACGCCGATAGGGGTAGGCGCCGAGGAAGGCGTTGACGTCGATCCGCATCAGTCGGCGGGGAACGCGCCGCGCGGAAAGATGCGCGCCGCGTTCCTCCATTGCACGAGCTCCAGGTCGCGCGGCGGAAGCAGGCGCTCCAGATAGCGCAGCTTGGCCCACCCGGTGTCCATCGTGAGGTCCGTTCCCCAAAGCAGGCGCTCCACACCGGCGGCCTCGAGGCACGCTTCGAGCATGCCGCCGTCCACGCCGCTCCCCGAGAGATCCACGTACACGTTGGGCGTAGCGCGGAGGGCGGCAAGTGAGTGCTCCCAGTCGCCGCCCCCACCGATGTGCGCGAGGATGAATCGCACCTGGGGGTGTCGCGTGGCCAAGGCCACGAGCTCAGGCCCGTCCGACGCTTCCTGCCCCGGCCAGTCCCGCGTCCGGTGCTGCCACACGTGATGTAGCACCGGTACCCCCCGCTCCCGCGCCAGCTCGCAGATCGGATCGAGCAGCGGGTCGGTCGCGCGACGGCTCGCCGCGAGCTTGATCCCTACCATCCCGGCGCCGAGGCAGCGGACGATCTCCCCGCGCGCGTGCGACGTATAGTTCGGGTTCACCGTGACGTAGCCGCGGATCACGTCGGGATGCTCCCGCCCGAGCGCGAGGAGGGCGGTATTGCCGGCCTCCACGTCACGGGGCGATGGGAAGTAGATCGGCGATGTCCGGCCCCAGCTCCCGAGGATCGAGGCGACGTGGATCGTCACCCCGATCTTGCGCCCCGCCGCGAGCCGGCTGGCGTTCCGCTCGTGCCAATCGGACCGGGGCGCGCCGGCGTGATAAAAGTGGGCATGCACGTCGATGAGCATGCCTGAATTTGAGTTGCCAGACGCCAAGACGCCAAGCCGCAAGTCCGGCACGTCTTGCATCTTGCGACGCCCGTTTTCTATCTTGTTGCGCTATGCGCACACCACCAACTCCCCCGCGCCCGCCTGGAGGGCCGCCCCCACGCGGTCCCACTCCCCCTCCCCGTGGTCCGACTCCGCCCCGGGGCCCAACGCCCCCCAAGGCCGGCCCCCCGCCCCGGCCCCCGGTCAAAGCACCGGCGGCGAAACCGCGAGCCGCGCGCAAGCTCCCGGGCTGGCTCGCGCGGGCAAAACGCCTGTTGCTCCAGCCCACGCAGGAGTGGGCGACGATCGCCGGAGAGTTCACGAGCGCCGGCCCGATCTACATGCGCTACCTCGTGCCGATGGCCGCCATCGGCCCGATCGCGGCAACCATCGGCGGCATCGTGTTCAGCGAGCGCGGCAGCCTGTTGACGTTCGGGACCGTCCCCATGAGCGCCGGGACCGCGGTGCAAGCGGGGGTGCTCGAGTACGTGCTCAATCTCGTGGGCGTGTACGCGTTGGCGATGGCGATCGACGTAATCGGAGGGTCCGTCGGGGCGCAGCGAAACCGCGTGCAGGCGCTGAAGGTCGCGGCCTACGCGAGTACACCATATTGGCTCGCCAGCGCGTTCGCGCTGTTCCCGAGGATCGAGCCACTGGGGATGTTGGTCGGGCTGTACAGCGTGCGGTTGTTCGCCGTCGGGCTTCCACCGTGCATGAAGGTGCCCCGCGACAAAACGGCTGCCGTCACGCTGCTGACGAGCATCGCGGCTGGGCTGGTGGTACTGATCATCACCGCGATCATCACGCGGCTGGTCGTGGCCTAACGCCGATCCCGGAACGCCGCGCGCGTCACTCCGCCTTCCCGGCCGAGCAGCGGCGCGGCGACCGCGAGCCCGACAATCGCGAACAGGGCGAGCGCGGCGCAGTCGAGGGGCGCCGGTAGCTCACCGCCGTAGCCCGCTCCCGCCCACCGGCTCAGTAGCGCGTGCTTCAGCAAGTCCACCCCGTACGCCAGCGGGTTCACGTAGGCGACGGCGCGCAGCACCGGACCGAGGTGCCGCACGGGGTACAACGCGCCGGACAGAAACAGCATGGGGAAGACCACGAAATTCATGACACCCGCGAAGTTCTCGATCGACCGGATACTCGCGGCGAGCACGACGCCGAGCGCCCCCAGCGCCAAGCCTGAGAGCACGAGGGCGACGAGCCCGAGCAACGCTCCCGCGAGCGTAGGGCGCAGCTGGACGAAGGGGAGCAAGATGGCCGCCACGACGATTGCCTGGGCGGTACCGAGGAGGGTCGCGCCCAGCGTCTTCCCGAACGCGACCGTGCTGCGCCGGATGGGGGCGACGAGCACCATGCGGAGCACACCGGCCTCACGGTCGGTCACAGTCGAGAGGGCCGCGAGCAGCGAGCCGAACATCACCACCATTCCGAGCAGGCCGGGCGCCATGTA
>Ga0209761_1002861_pt1 | contig 11374 bp, 11 predicted proteins | sample GraSoi013_1_40cm_4_FD_185818 | JGI IMG/M metagenome (GOLD analysis project Ga0209761, IMG submission 185818) | Grasslands soil microbial communities from the Angelo Coastal Reserve, California, USA - Sample 09_25_2013_1_40cm (SPAdes) (version 2) | ecosystem: Environmental > Terrestrial > Soil >... | reverse complement strand
CGTCGGTGAGGAACAGCTCCCCGTCGCCTCCCAGGGCGAGGCTTCCCACGCCGGCCACGATTCCCACGCGCAGCTCGGGTTCGGCGCCGGGGGCGAGCGGCTGGGGCCGCGCGCACGCCGCCGCCGCAAGGACGAGGAGGCTAGCCCCGTTCCAACTAATAGCGCCAAGAGACCGCATGCTGCGCTCCGCGGAACAAGTTGGAACGGGGCTAGCGAGGACGCGCTGCGGCGAGCGCCGCATCGAGCTGCGCGATGGTGAAATCGATGTCCGCATCCGTGTGCGCGCTGGAGACGAATCCGGCCTCGAAGGCCGAGGGAGCGAGGTACACGCCGCGCTCGAGCGCTGCGCGGTGCCAGCGGGCGAACAGCCCCGCGTCCGCGCGCTTCGCCTCGGCGAAGTTGCGGACCGGCCCACCCGTGAAGTAGGCGCCCCACATCGAGCCCGCGTGGCCCGCGCTCAGGGCCACCCCGTAGCGCCGCGCCGCGTCCCCTATACCCGCCACCAGCCGGGCGGTTCGGCGCTCCAGCGTCTCGTAAAAGCCGGGTCGCTCGGTCTCGAGCAGCGTCGCGAGGCCGGCGGCCATCGTCACGGGATTGCCGGCGAGCGTCCCCGCCTGGTACACGGGTCCCTCGGGCGCGACGAGTCGCATCAGCTCCGCGCGCCCGCCGTAGGCGCCGACCGGCATCCCGCCCCCGATGATCTTGCCGAGCGTCGTGAGATCGGGCCGCACGCCCAACCGTGCCTGCGCGCCGCCCGGCGCGACGCGGAACCCCGTCATCACCTCATCGAAGATCAAGAGCGCCCCGGCCGCGTCGCACAGGGCGCGCAGCGTCGCATGAAAACCGGGCTCGGGGGCGATGAACCCGGCGTTGCCGACGTAGGGCTCCACGATGACGGCGGCGATCTCCGCCCCGCGCCGCCGGAACACGTCTTCCACCGCCGCCGCGTCGTTGAAGGGCGCGGTCAGGGTGAGCTCGGCCAGCGCCCGCGGCACGCCCGGGCTATCGGGCAGGCCGAGCGTGGCGACGCCGCTCCCGGCTCGCACGAGGAAGCCGTCCGCGTGGCCGTGGTAACAGCCCTCGAACTTGAGAACGAGGTCTCGCCGCGTCGCCGCCCGGGCCACGCGCACCGCCGCCATCGTCGCTTCGGTGCCCGAGCTCACGAATCGCACCATCTCGACCGAGGGCATCCGCCGGCACACCACCTCGGCGAGCCGCACCTCGCCTTCGCAGGGCGCCCCGTAGCTCCACCCCCGCTCCGCCGCGCCCCGCACGGCTTCCAGCACCGCCGGGTGCGCGTGCCCGAGAATGAGCGGACCCCAGGAGCACACGTAGTCCACGTAGCTCTTCCCGTCCGCGTCCGTGAGCCGGCACCCGGCGGCCCGCGTCACGAAAAAGGGCGTCCCGCCCACCGCCCGGAACGCCCGAACCGGGGAGCTGACGCCGCCGGGCATCAGCTGCTTGGCCCGGTCGAACAGCTCGCCCGAACGGCTCACGTCAGCGCGACCGCCCGGAAATCGTAGTCCTCGCTCTCGGTGAGCCGGGCCCGCACGAAGCTCCCGGCCACGGCCCAGCCGCCGTGCGACAGGTAGGTGACGCCGTCCACGTCGTCCGCCTGCCACTGCACACGGCCCACATGCGTCGCGCCCCCTCCGGCCCCCTCGGCCCCCTCGGCCCTCTCGCTGCCGTCCAGCGGATCGGCCAGCCGGTCGATCAGGACCTCGACGTCGCGCCCCACGAACCGCGCCAGCCGCTCCGCGGAGATCGCCCGCTGCACCTCGAGTAGCTCCTCGAGGCGCTCTCGCTTGATCGCGTCGGGCACGTCGTCGGGATACTGCACCGCGCGCGTCCCCTCTTGCGGCGAATAGGCGAACCCGCCCAGCCGGTCGAACTGCGCCTCCTCGAGAAAGGCGATCAGCTCCCGGAAATCCTGTTCCGTCTCCCCCGGGAACCCCACGAGACAGGTCGTGCGGATCGCGAGGTCGGGAATCGCACCGCGCAGCCACGCCAGCTTCTCGGCGATGGTGCGGCGGCGCTCCGGGCGCCTCATCCGCTCGAGCATGCGGTCGCTCGCGTGCTGGATCGGCATGTCGATGTAGGGCAGGATGCGGGGCTCGCGCGCGATCAGGTCCACGAGCCGCTGGCTGAGCCCGGCCGAGTAGACGTACAGCAGGCGGTACCAGGGCACGGACGTCTCCACGAGCAGTGCCTCGAGCAGGTCCGGCAGCTTGGGCACATCACCTCCCAGGTCGCGCCCGTAGTGGCCGAGGTCCTGCGCCACGAGGTTGACCTCCTTCGCTCCCTGGGCCTCGAGCTGCTGCGCTTCGCGCACCAAACGCGCCAGCGGCTCCGAGCGGTGTTTCCCGCGCATCAGCGGGATCGCGCAGAAGGCGCACGTGTGGTCGCAGCCCTCGGAGATTTTGAGGTAGCGTACGTGCGGGGCGTCGCCCCAATACGAACGAAACTCCCGAACCCCGGGATGCTCTGCGATCGGGTCTCGTATCAACCCCCGCTGCGCGAGCTCGGGCACCAGGCGATGCAGGTCCGAAAAGCCGAGGAACAGGTCCACCTCGGGGATCTCCTCTTTGAGCTCCTTCTCGTAGCGTTGCACCAAGCATCCAACCGCCACGACGGCCTTGACGGCGCCGTCGGCTTTCAGCTTAGCGGCGGCGAGCATCGCATCGATGGACTCGCGTTTGGCGGCGTCGATGAAGCCACAGGTGTTGACGAGGATGACGTCGGCGCGCGGCAGGTCGGGCGTCACGACGGCGCCGTGGCCCACGAGCTCGGCGACCAGCCGCTCGGAGTCGACCGTCGCCTTATCGCAGCCGAGCGAGATGACGCCCAGCTTCATCCGCGGTAGTTCCCGAACTTGAGCTCGAGCCCGAATTCCTGGGACCGCAGGAACGCCATCACTTCCTGCAGCTCGTCCTTGGAGGGCGATTGCACTCGGATCTCCTGGCCCTGGATCGAGGCCTGAGCCTTCTTGAACTTCCGGTCCTTGATCGCCTTGACGATCGCCTTGCTCTTCTCCTGTGGGATGCCCTGGGTGAGCTTGATCTCGCGCCGTACCGTGTCGTTCGCCGCAGGCGTGACGGCCCCCAGCTCGAGGTTCTTCACCGGCACCCCGCGCTTGATGAGCTTCGACTGCAGCACGTCGAACAGCGCTTTCATCTTGAAATCGTCGTCGGCGACGAGCGTGAGGCTCGCCGTCGCGCGGTCGAACGCGATCGCGCACTTCGAACCCTTGAAGTCGTAGCGCTGGGCCACCTCTTTCGTGGCCTGATTCACGGCGTTGTCGACTTCCTGGAGATCGGCGCCGGTGGAGACGTCGAACGACGCAAGACCAGCCATGGGGCGGGAATATAGACGTGGGGAGTGGGGAGTGGTACCTGACGGCGCGATCCATAATTCCGGTGCGCACCGGGAAGTACCACTCCCCACTCCCCACGCAGTTTGTAGTTAGAAGAGGAAGCTCTCCAGCGCCCGGGCTCTCGAGACGTGACGCAGCCGAGCCAGCGCCTTTTCCTTGATCTGGCGGACCCGCTCGCGCGTGATGCCCAGCAGCGAGCCGATCTCTTCGAGGGTCATCGGCTCCTGGCCTTCGAGGCCGAAGTAGAGCCGCAGGATCTTCGCCTCGCGGTCCTTGAGCGTCGCGAGCACTTCCTCGATCGACTCGGTGAGGGCGTGCTCGAAGATCTCGTCGTCGGGACCGGGGTTCTGGGTGTCGGGCAGGTAATCGAGCAGCTTGTTGTCCTCGCCCGGGGTGAGGGGGGCGTCGAGCGAGAGGTGCGCCTGGGAGATCGAGAGCGTTTTCGCCACTTCCTCCTCGGAGATGTCCATCCCCTCGGCGATCTCCTCGACGGTCGGCTCGCGGCCCAGCTCCTGGAGCAGCGAGGCGGAGCGCTTGCCGATGCGGTGCAGCGTGCCGGCGCGGTTCAGCGGCACCCGCACGATGCGGGACTGCTCGGCCAGGGCCTGGAGGATCGCCTGCCGGATCCACCACACGGCGTACGAGATAAACTTGATCCCTTTCGTCTCGTCGAACTTGTGGGCGGCGCGGATCAGGCCGAGGTTCCCCTCGTTAATCAGGTCCGACAGCGACACGCCCTGGTTCTGGTACTTCTTCGCGACCGAGACCACGAAGCGGAGGTTCGAGCGCACCAGCTTGTCGAGCGCCTCGGGGTCGCTCAGCTTGATGCGCTGGGCGAGCGTCACCTCCTCCTCCCGCGTGATGAGCGGGTACTGACTGATCTCGCGCAGGTACTGGTCGAGCGACCCCTCGTCGAACGAGGCCCGTTTCGCCGTATTCAGATGCATGGCGTGGTCACTCCTCCGAGCAGGTACGACGCCGCACGCTCACCGGATCAACGCGCCCAGCCGGCTCCAGCGAATGTCCTTCAACCACGGGAAGGCGTCACGCGCGTCCCGGTCGTAGCTGAAATAGACGACCAGCGGCCGCCCCTTCACCGCGGTCGCGTCCACGAACCCCCAGTAGCGCGAATCGAGCGAGTTGTCCCGGTTGTCGCCCAGCACGAAATACTTGTCGGGCGGGACGACCAGCGGGCCCCAAGTGTCGCGCGTCGGGCGATACTGCCGCCCCTCCGCGGACGCCCCGGCCAGGTACTCGCGCTGCCAGTTGAACTCGGGATCGGACAGGTTGCGGCCGGGATCCACCCGCTGGGCGTACGGCTCGACCAGGGCGGCGCCGTTCACCCGGACCTCCCCGCCGCGCATCTCGACCGTGTCGCCCGGCGCCCCGATCACGCGCTTCACGAAGTTCTGCTCGGGGTTCTTCGGATAGGCGAATACGATGATGTCGCCGCGGCGCGGCGTCTCGAACCCCGGCAGCCGCGCGTGGGTCCCCGGAATCGTGGCCCCGTAGACCGCCTTGTTGACGAACAGGAAGTCACCCGCGAGCAGCGTCCGCTCCATGCTACCCGAGGGGATTTGAAATGCTTCGATGAGGAAGGTCTTGATGACGAGGAAGAGGACGAACGCCATACCGAGCGACCGCATCCAGCTGTCGAACCAGCGGGCGAGCCTCGAGCGGCGGTGCTCGGGGGGGGCGAAGGGTACCGGCGCGACGTGCGCCCCCGACCCTCCGCGGGGAGCCCCCAAATGATGCATAGCTCTTACTCTAGCCAGGCCGTCGGCTCGGCGCAACAGTCACGGCCCACCCCCGAGCCGCGCCCCATTGCCGCACCCGCCGTCGAAATTGCTCCGGTCGGTCGGCGTGGCGCACGCGCGCGGCGAGACAGGCCGCCTCGCCCTCTCGCTCGACGCGGTACCACGTGACCGCCGTCGCGTCCAGCGTGTCGAGCACCTCACCGTCGAGCGGCGAGCCGCCGGCACTGAGCACGATGAGCAGCGACTCGTAGTCCACCGGTCGCCACGCTAGCGCCGGCCGGTGTGACGAGCGTCACCATCTCCTTGCGCGCCGGTGCGAATCCCCGCGCGAGGGTCAGCCCTCGGTGTCGATCTGGGCGCGCTGCAGCTTCCCCGAGTAGTCCACGTAGACCACCTTCGTCTCGGAGTAGAAGTCGTAGACTTCCCAGCCGCCCTCGCGGTGCCCGTTCCCCGTCTGCTTCACGCCGCCGAACGGCAGGTGCGCCTCGGCACCGATCGTCGGCGCGTTCACGTAGGTAATGCCGTTGTCGAGATCCTGCATCGCGCGGAATGCCGCGTTGACGTTGCGCGTGTAGATCGAGCTCGACAGCCCGTACGCCACGTCGTTGTTGACGCGGATCGCCTCGTCGAGCGAGCCGACCCGGATGACCGACAGCACCGGCCCGAAAATCTCTTCTTGCTCGACCCGCATCCCGGGCTTCACCCCCGTGAGCACGGTCGGCCGGTAGAACCAGCCGCACTCGAACGCCTTGCCCGCCGGCTTCGCGCCCCCCGTCGCCAGCCTCGCGCCCTCCTCCTGTCCCACGCCGACGTAGTATTCGACCTTCTTGCGGGCGGCCTCGTTGATGAGGGGCCCCACCTCCGTGACGGGCTCGAGCCCAGGGCCGAGCCGCAGCCGCTCCGCGCGCTCGCAGATCAGCTGCACGAGCTTGTCGTGTACCCGCTCCTGGCGGTGCAGCGTTGGCCGGTCGTGCCGAACGCACCCCACAGCACGCCGTCGAGCGCGAGATCGAGATCCGCGTCCTCCAGCACGATCATCGCGTTCTTGCCGCCCATCTCGAGCGACAGTCGCTTGTGCATCCGACCGCAGGTGGCGCCGATGATCGCCCCGGTGTCGGTCGAGCCGGTGAAGGAGATCACGTCCACCCCGGGATGCTCCACCAGCGCCTTGCCGGCGGCCTCCCCGAGCCCGTGCACGACCTGAATCACTTCCGGCGGGAGCCCGGCCTCGAGCAACACCTCGACGAGCAGGTTCGCCGTGTGCGGCACGTCCTCCGACGGCTTCCAGATGACGGCGTTGCCGCATAACAAGGCGGGGAAGAGCTTCCACGTCGGGACGGCCAGGGGGAAGTTGAACGGCGTGATGACGCCGGCGACGCCGATGGGCCGGCGATAGCTCATCGCCCACTTGTTGCGAAGCTCAGAGGGCACGGTGCGTCCGAACAGCCGGCGCCCTTCGGTGTGGGCGTAGTAGGCCGTGTCGACCCCCTCCTGCACGTCGCCCTTGGTCTCGAGCACGACCTTGCCCATCTCGCGCGTCATAGCACGGGCGATCCGCTCCTTCTGTTCGACCAGCAGGTCGCCGACCCGGTGCAGGACTTCGCCTCGCACCGGTGCGGGAGTCCGCGACCATTCGACGAAGCCGCGCCGCGCGGACTCGACGGCGCGCCGCACGTCCTCGGGCCCCGACTTGGGGAACAGGCCGATCAGGTCGTTCCAGTCGGCGGGGTTGCGGTTCTCGAAGTAGTCGTCCGTGGCCGGCGGCGCCCACTGGCCGGCGATGAAGTTCCGGAAGGTCTCCGTCATCCGTCGCGTAGCCGATGCGCGGCAGCACTTCGCGCGCGGCGAGCACGAGCCCAAAGATGATGAGTCCCTGCGACAGCACGTGAGCGACGCCGAGCCGGCGCTTCCACGAAGAGATGCCGCTCCAGGTCCCCGCCGCGATCACCGCGGCGACGCCGACGAGATAGAAGATCAGCCGCAGCCCGCAGCCGTGGGTATAGGGCCACTGCGTCATCCCGATGCCGATCAGCAGGCCGAGCACCACGCGGGCCCAGGTGCCGAGCCACTGGCCGGCGGCGGTGAGATCGGCCCCCGGGGGCGCCACCGCGGGTGTCTTCCTCACGGTGGGCGCGGAGCTCGCGGAAGGGGTGGGTTCACCGTACGGCAGCTTCTTCAGCAGCCGGTCCACCTCGGCCATCTCCTTCTCCCAATCCTTTTCCTTGTCGACCACTAGTGCCGTGCCACGGTGATGGGAAGAGGTAGGAATGAATCGCTCGTCGGGTGCGTCGGACGCAAGAGTCTCACGCTAAGCCTCCCGCGCCAGGCGATAGCGCTCGATCTTCTTGTAGAGATTGCTGCGCGGCATGTTCAATGTGCGCGCCGTCTCGGACACATTCCAGTCGTGCTCTTTTAGCTTCGCGAGCAGATAGGCGCGCTCGGCATCCTGCTTGAACTCCTCGAACGTGGCCGCCCGCATCCACGGCGCTCCGGTAAGATCCCCGCCGCTTCCCGCCTCCCGCGTCCCGACGCCAGCCAGGCGCTCCACGTCCTCGGGGGTCACGACCGGTCCCGCGGCGAGGATCAGCAGCCGTTCGACCGCGTTGCGCAGCTCGCGGATGTTTCCAGGCCAGTCGTACGCCGTGAGACGCTTCACCGCCTCCTTCTCGAACTCCTTGCGCGCCAGCCCGCTCTGCTCGGTGAACTGGGCTACGAAGTGCTCGACGAGCTGCGGGATGTCGGCGCGACGCGCCCGCAGCGGCGGGATTTCGATCGGCACGACGTTGAGCCGGAAGTACAGGTCCTCGCGGAACCGCCCCGCCGCGATCTCGGCGGAGACGTTCTTGTTGGTGGCGGCGATGACCCGCACGTCCACCCGCAGCGCCTTCCCCGACCCCACGCGCGAGATCACCCCCTCCTCGAGGGCGCGCAGCACCTTCGCCTGCGCCGCGAGGCTCATGTCGCCGATCTCGTCCAGGAACAACGTGCCGCCGTCGGCCAGCTCGAACTTCCCCTCCCGATCGGCAAACGCGCCGGTGAAGCTGCCTTTCATGTGGCCGAAGAGCTCGCTCTCGATCAGCTCCGCCGGGATGGCCGCGCAGTTCACCTCGACGAACGGGCCCTGGGCGCGCGGCGAGAGCGCGTGGATCGCCCGCGCCACCAGCTCCTTGCCGGTGCCGTTCTCGCCCAGGACCAGCACGCGGGCGTTCGAGGGCGCCACCTTCTCGATCCGCTCGATCACCTGCTTGACGCCCCGGCTCGAGCCCACGATCTCGTACTCCGCGTGCACCACGGCCCGGAGCCGCAGGTTTTCGCTTGCGAGTTCGACGTGCTGGAGGGCGTTGCGCAGCGTCAAGAGCACACGGTCGGTGTCGAGGGGCTTCTCGAGGAAGTCGTACGCGCCGTGCTGTGTGGCTTCGACCGCCGTCTGGATCGTGCCGTGCCCCGAGATCATCACAACTTGCGCCTGGTGATCGAGCTCGCGCAGTCGCTTCAGCGTCTCGATCCCGTCCATCCCCTGCATCTTGACGTCCAGGAAGACGAGATGCGGGCGGAACTCCTCGTACAGCGTGAGTGCCTCGGCTCCCGTAGCGCCGGTGCGGACCTCGATCTCCTCGTACTCGAGGAGCTGCTGCAGCGCTTCGCGGATGCCCTTCTCGTCGTCGACCACCAGCACGCGACGGCTCATGGTCGGCTCCGCTTGGTCTTGTACAGGACGACGCCGGTCGGATGGACGACGATGTCGGCGAAGGCGGGAGACACGCGCAGCGGCACGGCGCCGGTGGAGTCCGCGCGGGCCATGCGCTGCGCCAGCTGCCGGATCATCGGCGCCGGGAACGGCACGCCGCGCAGGCTCAGCTCCTCCACCCGCCAGCGCGCGATGCCGGGCCGCTCGATGGTGACCGGCCCCGCCAGCCGCAGCGGCTCCATGGGATTCAGCATCGCGCCGAACGGCCCCAGCGCATCCGGGGGGATCGCGCGCGTGTCGAGCCGGCAGTGCACGGCCAGCGAGCCCTCCAGCAGCTCCACGCGCAACGAATCGAACGTCTTGCGCACCGACCAATCGAGGCCGCTCCCGATCAAGGCGGCCACCTCGTTGGGCGAGAGGACCACGGAATCGGGGCCGCTCGGCTGCTTCAGGCGCTCGGCCTTGGTCTGGCTGCTCGCCAGGGACCTCGGGGTCGGCGCCCCGACCGCGGTGTCCGTCACGGGGGGCAGCGCCGTGCGCCGCGGGCCGAGCCAGCGGGAGGCGGTGCGGAGGATCGGCTCCCGGAACCACCAGGCCACGAGCCCCGCGCCGAGGACGAGCGCCAGGCAGCCGAGCCGCAGGACGCCTTTAAGGCAGCCGTTCACTGTGCCTCACCTCATACACCGCGCCCCCCGATTGGAGCGTACTCTGCATCAGGTCCACGGACGCGACGAGCACGGTCGCCGCGAACTCGAGACGCCCCAGCGCTTCCTCGAGGCGGGCGAAGTCGCGCGACCGCCCCTCACGACCCGCCCGGCCGAGCGTGAGATGAGGGCGGAAGGGCCGTGCCTCGGTGGGAAAGCCGAGCGGTGCGAACACTGCTTCGACCTGATTCTGCAGCAGCTCGAGGGACGGATCCGGAGCCACGCCGACCCACACGACGCGCGGGCGCTGGAAATCCGGGAACGCGCCGAAACCGCCCAGCGCAAGGGGCAGCGCCCGCGCACCGCGGGCCGCCCGCGCGAGCGCGGCCACAAGCTCGGCGTCGCGTTGCTCGGCGACCTCGCCCAGGAACTTCAGCGTGAGATGGATGCCCTCGGGGCGGACCCAGCGGATGGGAAAGCCCAGATCGCGCAGCGGCGCCGCGGCCCGCCACAGCGCTTGTCTCGTCGCCTCGGGCAGGTTGAGCGCGAGGAAAACTCTCAAGCCCGACTGGCGCGCTCGAGCAGGCTGCCGCGGCGATAGCCCCGCGGATCCACGTCCACCGCCCCGAACCCGAGCGCCACGAGCCGGGCGGTCACGCGATCGAGGCGCTGCTCGAGCCACGGGATCCACGGCGGCTCGACCTCGATGCGCGCCCCGCCCCCGCCGTGATGGCGCACGCGCAGGTCGCCCGTCACCCCCAGCTCGCGCAGATAGCGTTCCGCGGCTTCCACCTGCCGCAGGCGCTCCGGCGTGATGGTCAGGCCGTAGACGACGCGACTCGAAAGACACGGCGCCGCCGGTGCATCCCACGTCGGCAGCCCGAGACCGCGGGACGCCTCCCGAATCTGGGCCTTGGTCATCCCGATCTCCGCGAGCGGCGAACGCACGCCGGCGCGCCGGCCGGCCGCGTACCCCGGCCGGTGCTCTCCTCCCCCGAGATCGTCGGCGTTCGTGCCGTCGCACACGACCGCAAGCCCGCGGGCCCGGGCTTCCGGGACGAGCCTGTCCCAGAGCTCCGTCTTGCAGTAGAAGCACCGGTTCGTGGGATTGGCGACGTAGTTGGGATCGTCGAGCTCCCGGGTCTCGATCTCGACGAGGGGGATGTCGCAGCGGCGCGCCAGCGCCCGCGCCGCCTCCCACTGCGCCAGGGGATACGACGCGCTGCGCCCGATCGCGGCCATCATCCGCTCGCGGCCCAGCTCCTGACGCAGCACCACGGCCAGGAACGCGGAATCGACCCCCCCCGAATATCCGAGGAGGACCGAGGGAAAGGTCCCCACGAGGGTGCGCAACGCGGTGACGGGATGGGTGGGACCCGGGACTGGGGTGGACATGGCGCAATAGTAACGACTTACGCTGTCCCAATCAAAGGACAATATTTGCCGGCAACAAACGGATAGATCGTAAGCCCGGAACCACGTAGCCTGATCATACGTTGCCGAGATGCTCGTTTCTGTTGCGCACAGTAGGGAATTCCCGAAAGCGAGCTTCCACAATACGCACAAGGTCGAGCTGGATGCGGTCCACCGCAACACCCTGCGCGGCGGGCCTCGTCCCGCGGAAGCTGGACTGACGATGGCCGGGCTCCGCGGCAAACCGCTCATCGCGTATCTCGTCGTGTGCGTCTTCTGGGGCTCGACCTACCTCGCGATCAGGGTCGGGGTGGGCGTGCTGCCGCCGTTCCTCTTCGCCGGCCTGCGGTTCCTCGTGGCGGGGGTGCTGCTCCTCGGGATCGCGCTCGCGCTGGGCGACCGGTTGCCGCGTCGCGCGGTCGACTGGCGCACGTCCGCCATCGTCGGACTGTTCCTCCTGTCCGGGGGCAACGCGCTCGTCGTGTGGGCCGAGCAATTC
>Ga0209761_1002857_pt1 | contig 11376 bp, 13 predicted proteins | sample GraSoi013_1_40cm_4_FD_185818 | JGI IMG/M metagenome (GOLD analysis project Ga0209761, IMG submission 185818) | Grasslands soil microbial communities from the Angelo Coastal Reserve, California, USA - Sample 09_25_2013_1_40cm (SPAdes) (version 2) | ecosystem: Environmental > Terrestrial > Soil >... | reverse complement strand
AACGGCAGCATGTTCTTTCCCGCTTGGGCCATGGCATCCTCAAATGTTTCTTTGCCCGGCGGAAGCTCTGAAATCCCGCTCGTCTGCCGAAACAATTGCTCGACGGTGACCGCCTGCCATTTTTCCGGTAGTCCTTTCAAGTACTTGCTAATGGGATCTTTCAGTCCGATTTTTCCCTGGTCCACCACTCGCAGCGCCGCAAAATCAGTGAGCGCTTCTGACACATGTCCGAGGTCGTACATAGTGTGTTCGTCCGGTGATTTCGTGGAGCGTGGATCCTCCCCGTAACTCTTATTCAGGATAATCTTGCCGTCCGCCACCACCTCAACCACGATCCCGGGGATGTGGTGCGATTTCATCGCCACCTTGACAACGCGATCCGCATCAGCCTTGAGCTGCTTTTCGACGTCCTTGTCGGACGCGAAAAGTGCGGTGCTGAACACAAAAATGATTCCTGCCAAAATTAGGGATCGGGAGAGGTTCATCGGTTGGCCCGCCTCACTCGCCTGGTACCGGCTGGATGAGAGCAACACTTCTTACTCTATCGCTGGGTAAGAACCTACTGCGCTGTTTTCGCTGTGTCAATTCCAGTTCCGATCCCTGCTCCCCACGGATGCGGCGGCTGCTTCTGGCCGAAGGCTCCCCCCTGTCAAGGGTTGCCGGTGTCGTGCAACGAAACGACACGGCCATATTGCGAAGATCGACTGAGGCGGTCAAACATTTGGTATGCGGCCGTCGCGATCCGCACAATCGCATCTCCTCCATCTTTTTCCCGCCGCAGATACGTTGTCATCACGCTGATGACGAACGGCCGGTTGCCCGAGAAAATGATACCGGAGTCATTGCGCACGCCTTCGAGCTCCCCGGGCTTATTGGCAATGCGCAGATCTTCAGGCAATTCCCGCGGGATGTAGCTTTCTTTGTGCACGCTGAGGAGCGTAAAAAAATCGTCAGTCATCTGCTTGTTCAAGACTTTTCCACGGTACAAAGCTTCCAGCAGCGCCACCATCTCGCGCGGCGTAGCGATGTTCTCGCGGCCTTCGGCGGCAGCCTTCACATCCATCATCTTCCGGCGAAGCCGGGTATGTGTCAGGCCGAGCGAATCGAGCAGCGCATTCACATTTTCCATGCCGATGCGGTCGATGATGACATTGGTGGCCGAATTGTCGCTTACGGATATCATCAGCGCTGCAACATCGCGAAGCGTCAGCCGCGTAACGCCAGGGGTGAGAGCGCCGGCGATGCCGCTTCCGCTAACTAGATCGGACGATTGCAAGGTGTAGAGGTCGCCAAGCTTGAGTTTGCCTTGCTGCGCTTGATGATACAGCTCCGCGAGAATGGCAATTTTTATCGAGCTGGCTGTGGGAAGCACTTCATCGGCGTGAAGAAAATATTTTTGCCCGGTCGTGAGATCAAGGACGGCAACTCCGAGGACGCCGTCAAGATTGCGGTCTATCCCGCTGATGGTCGCTTCCAGCTTTTGCCACAGCACTTGCTCTTTCTCCTGGGACGCTTTTTCTTGAGTAACCTGTTGCGCGCAAGACGGCACTGGGGCACAGACCGCAACAGCAAGCAACGCAAGAAAGAGAAGTTTTTTCAGCACGGTGACCTCCGGGTCAGCGCGATTATAAGGCCGAATAGGCGCAAACGTAGAAAAAGCCCTCATGTGAATTCCGCCAAAAACACGCGGTTGAGTTGAGTTGTGGGGAGTGCGGTCAGGTTGCGGGGCGTACCTAGTATGGAACGCACAGCACTTGACTATGGAAGAGAGAGTCCTAAAAAGACGACAATGGGAACTGGCCCCGCCCGCCTGCGGAATGTTGCATCGATCGCGACTGGAAAATGCAGGCAAGGAAGATCGGCCAGCATCGCGATTTTGGGAGAGATGACTTATGCGCAAAATTTTAGCCAGTATGTTTGTCATGGCCTTGGCAGCAACGCTTTCGATCGCGGCACCGCCTCAAGACCGCGACGATCGCCACGACAATGGGAAGCACAAGGGCCGGGATAAGCACGAAGATCGCGGCGACGACCACGACCGCCATGACAACGGCAAACACAAGGGCTGGGACAATCCGCACAACCCCCACTACCGCGACTGGGATTCTGACCACGACCGCATCCAACCGGGGCGCGCCTATCCGCACGGCCGCTACGAACACGTGAGAGAAGTATTTGTCGCCCGTCGGATCGATTACCGCACGCGCCGCGTGGTGCTCTACGACAATTCGAATTGGGTCGTTGCCAACTACGACCTCGATCGCTGCCGCGATTGGGAATGGGAGCGTGATCGCGTGTACGTCTACGACGACGATCATCACCCCGGCTGGTATTTGCTCTTCAATGCCCGGCTCGGACGCTACGTCCACGTCGAGTATTTCGGCCTGCACTAGATACGCGGCGCGGAAGCCAAACGGCGCGCATGATTAGGCTGCGAGCGAGGGGCAAAGCCGAATGGCTTTGCCCCTTTTAACTTGTCCCGGTGTCAGCAGCGAGAAACGCACCGTCGAGTACAGCCGAGGCCCAGGTCAGAGGTTATCGAGGAAAAATTGGGTAACGCGATGCATTAGGATGCGCCGGGCAGGCGGGTCGCTCACGCCGTGGCCACGGCCTGGGAAAGCCAGCACCTCAACGTACTTCCCTGCTTCGATAAGATCGTTAATCACCGTGAGCGTGTTTGCGAAGTGCACGTTGTCGTCGCCCGTGCCATGGGCAATCAGCAGTTTGCCTTTGAGCTGCCCGGCGTATTTCACTGGTGAAGAATCCTGATACCCTTTCTCATTTTTCTGCGGCAGGCCGAGGTAGCGCTCGGTATAAATTGAGTCGTAGTAGCGCCAGTCCGTCACCGGCCCGCCCGCGAAGCCCACTTTGAAATCGTCGCCAGCTTCGAACATGGCGTGCAGCGTCATGTGGCCGCCATAACTCCATCCCCAAATCCCGATGCGATTCGCATCGACGTACGGCAATGACTTGAGATATTGCGCGCCGTCGCGCTGGTCGGAAAGTTCTTGTGCTCCCATGCGGAAATGCAGCGGTGTTTCGAATGCATGCCCGCGGCCCGCCGAGCCACGATTATCAACCGAAAAAATAATGTAGCCCTTTTGCGCCATGAGCTGATGCCAGAGAAAATTCGCACCGCCCCAGGTGTTTCGAACAACCTGAGCGTGCGGTCCCCCATACGTGTAGACCAGCACGGGATATTTCTTTTGCGGATTGAAGTCCGGCGGCTTGATGATGCTGGCGTTGAGCTCCACGCCATCCCGCGACTTCACGGTGAGATATTCCATCGGCGAAAGATGGTAGTCTCCAAGCTCAGCGATTTTGTTTTCGTTAATCGTGCCGATGCGCGAACCATCGCTGCGGTAGAGATCCTGGCGTGGTGGCGCCGCAGCGTTCGAATAGGTGTCATAGAAAGCGGCAGCATTGGGCGCAAAAACCGCGCCGTGCGTGCCTTCTTGTTTTGTGAGCCGCGTCAAGCCAGTTCCGTCGAGCGTGACACGGTAGAGGTGACGTTCCAGCGGGGATTTTTCCGTCGCCGTAAAATAGACAAGTCCCCTCGCTTCATCAACAGCGTCGACTGCAGAGACTTCCCATTCGCCCTTGGTTATTTGCGCAAGTTGTTTGCCTTCGAGGCCAAACAGGTACAAGTGGCGATACCCGCTGCGCTCGCTCGACCACAGGAAGCGCTTGCCGTCCTTCAGAAAATAGAGATCATCACTGACGTTAATCCAATTCGAATCATTTTCGCTGAGCGCGGTGCGCGTCTTGCCTGTAGCGGCGTCTGCAATCAAGAGATCGAGTGTGGTTTGCGCGCGATTGAGGCGCTGAATCGCGAGATGCTTCGAATCCACAAGCCAGTTCACTCGAGGAATGTAAATATCGGTTTCCGCTCCGGTGTCCATCGCACGCGTTTCACCGCCGTTTAGCGAAGTCACAAAAACGTGGACGATAGGATTGGCCCCACCCGCCGTGGGATAGCGTTCCATCTCCGCTTCCCCGCTCGGCAACGAAAAATCAACCAACGGATACTGCGAAACTTTGCGCTCGTCCATTTCCAGATAAGCGATCGCCGAAGAATCCGGCGCCCACCAGTACGCCGTCTTGATATCCAACTCTTCGGGATACACCCAGTCCAGCTCACCCTTGCGAATCTCTTCCGTTCCGCCTTGTGTCACAGCGCGTTCTTTGCCGTCTGCGAGATTCACAAGCCAGATGTTGTGATCGCGAACAAAACTTACATTTCGGCCATCGGGAGAAATCTTGGGATCCGCAATCGCTGCTTTGCCGGAAACGACCGTGTGCCCCGTTTGCGACTTCATATCCAGCCACGCAAGCGCCGTGGGGCCTTGAAACAAAATCCCCGCGCCATCGGGTGCCCATTGATATTGCGAGGGAGCGCGCCGACCAAGGCCCGTGGCTTGTGTAGGTCTCGAAGTCTCTGCAGGCAAAATCGATTCGAGTTTGTCGCTTGCCACCAGAAGCCGGCGTTCCCCTGACGCCGCGTCCATTACCCAAAGTTCTGTCTTGGCGTCTCTTCCGGAGCCTTTCGTTTCGAAATAACTGAGCCCCTTTCCATCCGGAGTCCACGCAAGCCCCCGCGTCAGCCGCCCGCTCAAGCTCGGCTGCGAATAAATGCGCTCCACCGTCAGCGCTTTTTCTGCCCCCGTCGGTTGCTGGGCCACTGAAAAAGGAGCGAAGAACGCAGAGAAGAGCAAGGTTGCAAAAAACACAGAGAAGCCAGAAACGCGGCACCGCAAGGACATGCGATCCTCCTGACAACGGACGCTAGTTTAAGCTGGAGCAGTGAGAGGAACAAAACATTTGGGCGGAGATTAACCCGGAGGCCAGCGGAAAATACGGCCGCCGAGAAGATGCAAATGCAAATGAAACACGGACTGGCCTGCGCCGCTGCCATTGTTTAAGACGGTGCGGTAGCCTTCGAGGAGATGGCGTTCGCGCGCGAGTTGGGCGGCGACCAGTTGCAGCTTGCCGAGGATGGCTTGATCTTCTGGCGCTGCATCCGTCAGCGATTCGAAATGTTTGCGAGGACAAATAAGGACATGAGTGGGCGCCTGCGGGCTGATGTCCTCAAACGCGAAAACATCAGGATCTTCGTACACGATTTTAGAAGGAATCTTCTTCGCGGCGATTTTGCAGAACAAACAGTCGGCACTCATCGGCTTCCTCCCGCAGGTGCGCCCTCGTCGAGACGTGTAACAAACGGAGTAAAACCTTCGCGGTCGTGGAGTTGCTCGCCGAACTGGTGTGCGGCGTCTTCGCCGGAGATCTTGCCCACGCGAACGCGATAGAAAATCCCGTCGGGCGAATCATATTGCTGAATGAAGATGGGCGAGTACGAGGCGTTGAGGCGGTCGCGGAGACGCTCGGCATTCGAACGGTCGCGGAAAGCGCCAACCTGCACGGTGAAAAAACCGGCGGTCGGATCGACGCCGCCGAGAACTTCCACGCGCACCGGCACGACGCCGGGCCCGACGGAATCCACTTCTTGTGCAGCGGCAAATGAGAGATCAATGATGCGGTTGTCGACAAACGGGCCGCGGTCGGTGATTCGAACGACCGTGGATTTACCATTGTTCAGGTTGGTGACGCGAACCATCGTTTCAAACGGCAGCGTGCGGTGAGCCGCCGTGAGTTTGTACATGTCGTAGATCTCGCCGTTCGAAGCGTGCCGTCCGTGAAAGGGCACCCCGTACCAGGAGGCGTTGCCTTCCTCCGTATAACCGGAAGGAGCGGGCGTGGCCGCAGGTTTATTGCGTTTCGAAGGGGACGCAGCCGGCGGTGGCGCCGGAATTTCCGGCACATCGGTCGAGCGTTTCGCGACATCTTCCTTTGCTTGCGGTGTTTCTGTGGGCCGCGCCGGAGGCGGCTGACGACCAACCACGGGCTTGCGAGAACCGCAGCCAGAAACCGTCAGGAGAACAAGAAAGTTAAGGACACAAAGGAGGTGAAGGATGACCGGGCGGCGTGAGGAAGTCCGGGTGAAAATCACAAGTCTGCCCAAATCATGATTACGCGTCTTTCGGAGGTTGAGCGGAGCGCGCGGCATTGCGGGCTTCGATCCACGCCGCGGCCTCGGTAAGTTTTTCAGAAACTTCGCGCAAAAACTGCGCGGTGCGCTTTTCCGTTTCCGGCGCGACTTCCTCTTTTACAAAACTCTTCACGCGGTCGAGTTCTTCGTCAACTCGCCTGCCAAAATCCTCGAAATTCTTGATGCGCTTGAGCCGCGCGAATTCTTCATCGATGCGTTTGCCGAACTCCTCGAATTTGTCCATAAGTGCCAGGCCCCCGGAAAAACCGCCGTACAGGGAAGAACCGCGGCGACTTGGGTATTATAGGAACGCGGTGCGCGGGTCGCAAGGAGGAGAATTGGCGCTTCCCTACCGGTGGCAGTGGCGCGTGGAAAAATGGAAAAATGCGATGCGCGGATTCTTCGGCGGCGACCAGCAACCGCGCCCGAAAATATGCCCGGCGTGTGGAGCGCTGGTCGGAATCAACGTGACGCGCTGCCACGAGTGCGGTGCGAGCCTGCGATTCTCTCTTGCAGCGCTGAGTAAGAGATTCTCCGGACTCTTTGGCGAGCAGGAAACTCCCGTAACGTCGGCGCTGCTGGTCGCGAACATTCTGATGTTTGGCATCAGCTGGGTGGCCCTCGCCAGCGAAACAGGGGGCGGCGGTTTTCGAATCCTCTGGGGAATGGGCGGGGAAACGGTATACCGTTTGGGCGCGAGCCATTGGTACCCGATATTTTATGAACACCAGTGGTGGAGGCTTGCGACGGCCATGTTCTTGCATGGCGGCCTGATACACATTGGCTTCAATATGATGTCGCTGATGCAGCTCGGTCCCGCGCTGGAAGAGCTATACGGGTCTGCGCGGTACTTTTTCTTGTACATGTTCACAGGCATGTTTGGTTTCCTGATCAGCGCGGCCTTCCACAACTATTCGCTCGGAGCAAGCGGCGGACTCCTAGGACTGGTCGGAGTAATGCTGGCGATCACCACGAAGCGCGGTGGAGCTTACATGCGCGACTTACGGTCAAGGTTGGTCACTTCGGTGGCCATCCTCTTTGTTCTCGGATTTTCGGGTGTGGGGATTGATAACTACGCGCACTTCGCTGGATTGGCCGCTGGATTTGGACTCGGAAAGTTATTTGCCGATCGCCAGCCGATGAATTCGAGTGAGCGCCGAACCGCGTATGGGTTGGGATGGCTGGCCGGTATCGTTGTGGTTGCAAGCTTCGCTCTGATGATTCTGCACTATCGCGATGCTCTGCCGGGCAGCGGTAGATAGAAACTTGCGAGACCGGGTGAGCCTGCAGCGTGGGCACGCGCGGCAATCTTCTTAGGTCTGGCGCCTATCGCGCCACAATCTGCGATACTCTAGTTCAAGACAAACATGGACCCACACTCGATTGTCGTCGTCAGTCTGCACACCCCCAAGGAAAAGGTGTGGGGCGAACTGCTGGCCATCAACCCTTCCGGAATCACGCTCCGTGGCATCGATTTAAATTCCTTCGATCATTTCATCCGGCAGATCAATGAACCGGATGGTGAGCGCATGGGCCTGCCCACTATCTTTTTTCCCATGAACCGCGTCGAGCGTATCTCCCTCGACGAACCCTCCGGCTCCATCCCCTCGATGAACGAACTCTTCGCTCGCAAGGTGGGGCGTTCTCTCTCCGACTACCTCGCGCAATTCGCGTGAATTGCGTTATCCTGAATCACAATGAAAGGCCGCATCTGGACGGTTCCCAATCAAATTACGTTTCTGCGTCTTGGCTTTTTGCCGGTCTTTCTCATGCTCATCGCCTACGATCATTACCGTTGGGCGCTTCTGGTTCTTGTCGTCTCCGGCCTTTCCGATGGTTTTGACGGGTTACTGGCACGAAGCCTGAATCAACGATCAGCCCTGGGTGCGTATCTCGATCCCATCGCCGACAAACTCTTGCTCTCTTCCTCATTCGTCCTCCTGGCGTTTAAGAAGCAACTTGCCTGGTGGCTCACGATCCTTGTTCTCAGCCGTGACGTGCTGATCCTCATTGTCGCCGTCGTGATTCTGCTGACCTCTGGCTACCGGCCATTTCCGCCCAGCATTTATGGCAAACTCACCACCGCGACGGAGATCATCCTTGTGTTCCTCATAGTCCTGGGCGCTGCTTATCCCCATTACCACGTGGCAGGTCTTAACCAGATCCTCATTTATGCGGTTACGGCGTTGAGCATCGCGTCAGGCTTCCACTATTCGTTCACCACTGCCCGGCACCTGCATGGTCCTACTTCTGAAGAGAAGTGAAAGACCGAAGCGGCAGTTGGGCGGCTATTTTTTGGCGGCTTCGTAAGCGCGGCCGAGCCAACCTAGGGCATCCTTGGTAGCCGAGGCTTCTTCCATCTCGAACATAAACCACCCGGGGCCGGGCGCCCGCGAATTTGTGTCCACTCTGGAATCTTTTTTGGCAGAGTCCAGGATCGCAGGGGACATGGACGCAAGTTTGAACATGATAGACCTTGGCGATTTCATGGCCCGGGAGCGGGGGAGGGCGGCAAAGATCGCGCCATCTCGATATAGACCCTGGTATCCGAACATGGGGCGCATCGAGACACCGGGCCAGTCCGAGAGTTCCTTTTCAAGCATGGCCGAAAGTTCCTTCATCTCGTCGTCGACGGGGAACCACTTCGGCATCTTCGAACGCTTGGATTTTGCCTTGGCGGCTTTTTTCCTGGGTTTCATGTGGCAAGCCTTTGCTTATAACACTTGAATTACACGGGCATGGGTTTGGGCCCGCCGGGGGGCAACACAAGCTTGGGCTCGGTGAGGGACTGGACTTGTTCGAGTGTGGCGTCTGGAGCGAGTTCGCGGAGGAGGAGGCCCGCGGGAGTGACGTCGATGAGGGCGAGTTCGGTGACGATGTGGTCGACGACTTCGACGCCGGTGAGCGGGAGTGAGCACCTTTTCAGAATTTTGGGCTTATTGTCGCGGGTGGCGTGCTCCATGGCGATGAAGACGCGCTTGGCGCCTGCGACGAGGTCCATGGCGCCGCCCATGCCTTTCAGCATTTTGCCCGGGATGGCCCAATTGGCGAGGGTTCCCTTTTCGTCGACTTGAAGAGCGCCAAGAACGGTGAGATCGACATGCCCGCCGCGAATCATGGCGAAAGAATCGGCGGAGGAGAAATACGCGCTGCCTGGGAGTTCGGTGACGGTTTCTTTTCCGGCGTTGATGAGGTCGGGATCAACTTCGGATTCGAGCGGATAGGGGCCGACGCCGAGCATACCGTTTTCGGATTGCAGGATGACGTCCATGCCTCTCGGAACGTAGTTGGCGACGAGCGTGGGCATCCCGATGCCGAGATTGACGTAGTAGCCGTCGCGCAGTTCGAGGGCGATGCGGCGGGCGATGCGTTCGCGTTTTTGGTCGTCGGTCAGGGGCATGGAAGAAGCCGACAGTCGACAGTTTACAGTCAAAAGCTTACGGCTGACAGTTTACTGCTAACAACGAAACAAAATGTAAAAGTGCGGGGCTGAAGCCCCTCGTCTACTACTTCAACGGAATTTCTTCTCAAATCGCGGCAAGGTTTCGGCGAGGACTGTGCCGACGACAGCGAGGCTCTCGGGATCGATTTTGTCGAGCGTATCTTGCGTTGTGTGCCAGTAGGGAACCGAAAAGTCGATGAGGTCGCAGCCGGCCACGCCACGGCGGATGAAGGAGAAATGGTCGTCGCCGGTGACAGGAAAGTTTTCGTCGGCGAAGTTGTTTTTGTAGCCGAGTTGGGAGGCGGTGGCCCAGATGAAATCGGTGAGCCAAGGCGTGGAGTTGGTGTCGCGCTTGATCCTGACGTTTGGCGGACCAATCATGTCGGCAAGAATCATGGCTTTGACGCGCTTGAGGTCGCCAGAGAGGGCCATTCTGGCAGCCATTTCGCGGCTGCCAAACGTGTTGTTGTTGCCCTTCCACTGAACGCTGGCGCCGTCGGTCCAGTTGCCTTGGGCTTCTTCGCCGTCGAAGAAGACGATCCATACATTGAGAGAGTTTTTTCGTGCGCAGAATAAACGAGCAAGCTCGAGCATCGTGCCGGTGCCGGAGCCGCCGTCATCAGCGCCAACGAAGTTCGGAATGCGCACAGTGTCGTAATGCGTAGTGTAGAGAACGATGCCGGAGCTGGTGCCAGGAAGTTTGACGACAACATTCTTCATGGCAAGATCGCCGAGCTCCGTTGAAGCGTGGAAGTCCTGCTCCTCAACGGGACAGCCGTAGCTTTTCAGTTGCCGATGATGTAGGCCTGTGCGCGGTGAATTCCGTCGGAGTCTGGCGGCCGCGGTCCGATTTCCACGAGACGGCGAACATGTTCATGAGCTCGCGCACCGTCAAAACTATTCTTTGAGGGAGCGTCGACGGGTTGACTTCTGCCCGTAGCGAAGGACCCGCAGGTGAGGACGACGCATCCCCTCAGAAGCAATTTGATCCAAGCAATCTTCATATAGCAAATAAGCAATTAAGACACCGTGCTAAAGAACGGCCACTATGATTTTCGTACGGTGCGACGCTCGATACGCTTTTCGTACTGGGGGCCCTGGAAAATGGCGTCGATGAAAATGCCGGGCGTATGAACTTGATTGGGGTCGAGCTGGCCGAGCTCGACAAGTTCTTCGACTTCGGCGATGACGCAGTCGGCGGCGGTGGCCATCATGGGATTGAAGTTGCGCGCGGTCTTGCGATAGATAAGGTTGCCCCAGCGGTCGCCTTTCCAGGCCTTGATGAACGCAAAGTCGCCGCGCAGGCCGCGCTCGAGGACGTACTGGCGGCCGCCGAACTCGCGGGTTTCTTTTCCTTCGGCGACCATGGTGCCGTATCCCGTGGGTGTGTAGAAGGCGGGAATGCCAGCGCCTCCGGCGCGCAGGCGCTCACTCAGCGTGCCCTGGGGATTCAGTTCCACTTGCAATTCTCCGCTCAGGACTAATTGCTCGAAGAGTTTATTTTCACCGACGTAGGTGGAGATCATCTTCTTGACCTGGCGCTGCTGGAGCAGAATGCCAATCCCGAAATCATCGACGCCAGCGTTGTTGCTGACGATGGTGAGGTCTTTGGTGCCTTTGCGGCGGATGGCGGCGATGAGGTTTTCCGGAATACCGCAGAGACCGAAGCCGCCCATGAGGATAGTCACGCCGTCAGTGAGCTTTGCGATGGCGGCGTCGGCGGAGGCGATGTGTTTGTCCATACGTGCTCCGAAGTGTTCGGGGAAAGTTTACTTCATCCGGTGTTGCCGCGGGAAGCGGCCTCCGTGTTGCGGAGAAGTTTGTACACTTCGTTGGCGGCGTCGAAGTCGGCTTCAAATTCACGGACGAGGCGCTGGCGAAAATC
>Ga0209761_1002856_pt1 | contig 11378 bp, 9 predicted proteins | sample GraSoi013_1_40cm_4_FD_185818 | JGI IMG/M metagenome (GOLD analysis project Ga0209761, IMG submission 185818) | Grasslands soil microbial communities from the Angelo Coastal Reserve, California, USA - Sample 09_25_2013_1_40cm (SPAdes) (version 2) | ecosystem: Environmental > Terrestrial > Soil >... | reverse complement strand
GAGAGAGGCAAAAAGGATAGGATCAGCCATTCAAGGGCACTGTCCAACCTGGCGGTTCATGATAAGGCGAGAACCGAATGCCAGTTCCTTCATAAAACTTACCAAACCACTCGACCCAGTGAAGCCTTAGATCTTGCACGAAGACGATCAGGCCCTCAAGTATCATGACCAACAGATTGCCTAAGGCAGCGCCCAGAAGGGAAAACGGAGTTATCGCAGGGCCTCCCAGGGCGAGGAATATTGCGAACTTGACGTAGAAGTCAGCAAGGTTAAGGGCCCAGATTCGAAGGTATGAGAAGGTGTTGCTGATAGATTGGATGAAGAGTTCCATCGCGTGCATACCGCCCTCTTTCCACGCTGACAATACAAGGGGAGCGAACACGAGTGGTAGATACAGGGGGTTCTGGAGGGCGATGGAAAACTTGAACCCCGCCAATGCAATCTGAGCGATGACGAAGACGCCTGCCGCATAGAACCAAGCCGAGCAGAGCGGCCCGAAGAATGCTTCTTTCCATTCGCTCCTGCGAATCAGGTTATACACGCCCAGAGACATTCCGAACAGCAAATGGAAAACGCCGAAGGCGAGCGTGAATACCATGTAACGCGGCACGGTAACGCTCCCCACGCTTACTTCTCCCTGGAGAGGGCTAAAGATTGGTCTAAACCCGAAGACGGTGCTAGACTCGAAGCCAAAGAAATCTCCGAAGATTAGACCAAAGATCGTGATTCCGATGGCAAGCATTACTATGAGCTCTGCCCCATTCACGAATGGCTGGAAAAAGTCGCCGAGGCTTTTTCCTTTCTTCTTGGTCCTCCATAGGAACAAGCCAAGCAGTAGTATCAGTGGACCCTCACCAAAGTCTCCGAACATCAATCCGTACATTACCGGGAAGGTGATTATCATGAACAGTAACGGGTTAGTCTCGCTGTAGCCCGGGATCCCGAAATTGTCGATCACGGACTGTAACGGCCTAGTCCATATAGGAGCGCGGATAAGAGTAGGAGGAGCTGGGTCCGTTTCCTTAGCCGGTCCCTCACCGGGGTTGTTGTGAGGGTTGATCTCTTCTTCAGCGTACAGTGTGGCGAGCCCATCGCAAGCTCTCGACAATTCTATCTCGATATCTTTGAGGCTACGTTCCGGAATCCATGCCTGCATTAGGACCGTTGCTTGAGTCGAAGATGAGTCTGCGAGTGCCCTCGTCCGAGCGTCAAATATTTCAGAGAGAACGGCAAGGCCTTTGATTCTCGCGCCCTCATCGTTCGCGAGTCCTCTCTCGTCTTCTTCTAGCTTTCGTGCCCCTGATTCCAGCTGAGAGAGCCTGAGGTCAATGGCCTCCTTCGCCTTCTTTGGATCTGAGGGAAGGTTGGTCCAGGGGGGGCCCAGCTTCGCGCCTAGTGCCCCGATCACTCGTTTGGCATCTTCCCTGAAATTGCCCGGGAAGATTGCGAGGAATGTCTGGCTCTTCTCGGACGTGTTAGTTATGGCAAAGATCAGATTGCTGGATGTTATCTGGTCAAGTTCTCGCTGAACTGAGCTAATCGACTCTGGAGGTGCTTCCCCGGAGAGGCTCGTGAGGAAGCCGCTGCCTGCTAGAGCATCAAGTGAGACTCCGACGTTTTCTAGTCCAGATAGGAATCTTGACAGCTCCCAAGCCTCCTCTTTTTCGGCCTCTATCTTGCCTCGGGAGTCTTCGATTTGACGAATCGACCGTTCGATCCTCAAAGTCTCATCATCGAGGAATCTGGCAAGCTCTGGCAGATTGTCCAACGGTGCCTTCAAGTTCAGAGGCGGTATGTCTCCAATCTCGAGCGCCGCAGTTAGAGTTACCACTCTGTTCTTTATGATCGAGGCTTTCGACAAGAGCTCGCCGGCTTCGTATCGTTCAGATCCTTCTGGAAGCTTGCTGACCTCCACTTCGGTCAGGTGGAATGCTCTCTTGGACCCTGCATACGCGAGCAGGTTGGGCAGTTGGTCCTTTGCGACTACTATGCTGACGTGTCTCATCCTGTCAGGGCGGAGCAAGATTTTTTGGATCTACTCGCCAAAGACTGTGGAGGATATCAGTGTCAGGAGCTGATTGTCGAGTCTTTCGAGGCGAGACTTGAACGTGTTATTGAAGACGACCTTGCCTTCAGGATCTGTTGCAACTACTCCGCCCAGGTCGTCGATAGGCTTCTCGTCGATAACAAGTTTCCCTCCTTTCGGAAGAACTTTCGATACTGCATCTAGATTCCTTTTGCTCATGTCTCTGAATCCGATTCTAACAACCGGCTGGTCAGTATCTACTGCTTTCACCGCCTCCGTCACGAAGCGCTGAGCAGTCTCTTCGAACTGTTCTGACTTTGAGATGCTTGAAAGCCGGTCTTCAACACTATGAATTATGTCCTCGACGATTCGGTTCTTCTCCTCGAGAATTCTGAGCCGGTTCACGCGGACCTTTGAGCTCAAGATGCTTCTTCGAATGGACTCCGCCTCCACATTCGCCTTGGCTATGGTGTCCTCAAATTCTCTCTGGGCTCTCTGCTTTGCCTCTTCGAGAATCTGCTGGGACTTTGCCTGAGCATCCTTGATCGTTTCTTCCGCCTTATTCTTCGCGTCAGAGAGGATTCGATTCTGTAACTTCTCTAGGGATTCTGACATCTTGTTCACGCGTTCAGAATCAATTCCACGGCCTTGCTGACCGCGGTCGCTTTTCTCTCCTCAGAGAGCTTTCGGTAAGTATTCAGGATCTGTTCCGTCTCCTTGTCTGATTGCAGAGCCTCGGCCTCGGCCTTGTTCTTGGCCCCGCTGAGCATCTCCTCTCTCTGTTGTTGAGCACGGGCGATGGCTTCTTGCCTGATTCGTTCCGCCTGTTCGCGGGTCTCGGAAATTATCTGTTGAGCTTTTGTTGATGCTTCGTCAACGATTCTGCGGGCTTGTGCCTCGGTCTCGACGATCTTTTTGACCGCGTCTATTCCGGACAAGCTCCGTGGGTTCTCCGAGAAATCCTATTGTTCGTTTCGGAGAAACCGGGAATGGGCCTATAAAACTGTGGGGTCAAACTCTCCGATCAATACGGTCGATTATGAAGGATGCGAGTTGATCTTGAGATTGGATGGTTACCGTTGGGGAAGCCTGCTTCATCAAGCTTATACGAACGACGGTCGGGTCTCTGTTTTTGCCGGGGGCCAAACTAGGCCGGGGTTGGCTTGTCCACCGAAGGCCGATCGGATAAGGCGACGGGCTGCAGACGCGGCTCGTAGCAACCCGTAGTAAACATCCCATCACGGATGGCTAAGGTGGGTTCAACTCCCACCCCCGGCTCCAAGAAAGAAGCCTGACGTGCCGTTACTCAAACGTGCACCCAGAGGTAGCATAACACCTCTAGCCCAAGGCGTCCGAGCTTTGCCCAGTCGACGGATTATGGGGTCCGTACGAACAGCAAAGTCGTGGGTTGAGCTACCTACAAGGGCAGTACCACCTTCCCGATACCGGGCCCTTTTCGAGTCTACGGATCCTCCTCCGCAAAGATGGGTGAGATTCTGAGTGTTCATCTATTCTTTTTCCGTCTAGGCTTTGGAGCGCATGTATCATGTTGTCGTTTCCGACATAGCGTGCACCAACTTGGTCTGCCCTAATCTCGGCTAACCAGTTGAAGGGGATAAACGCGATACGAGAAAAAGCCAAACCTGCTATTGCAAACATTTGCATCGGCAAAGTGAACCAAAGGACCAATTGCGAGAAAATGACAGGCACTGCGATCAATGGAACGAGATCATGTTTCTCCTTTATGTGGGCAAGCTCGTGAGCGAAGACGGCCTCTAGATCGGTTTCAGTAAGCCTATCGTAGAAAGGTCTACCAATGATGATTGTCTTGAACGCAGGGAGACTGACCGCATTGTCGAGTCCATTCCACTATCAGATCGAGACCCTCGAAAGTGGCAGACCAGTCTGAGGGCCTTTACCGGACATAAACTGAGTCAAACGCCTCGAATGGCACGGTGTTGCCACTCCTCACGTAGTTCCCTGTAATATGCAGAGTGTAATTGCCAGGCTTGGTGAAAAGTGTTTTCACGATTTGCCTGTCGAACTTGACAATCAGGTCCGGAATCCCGTCAGAGTCGTGATCACCTATGGTGACGCGAGTCCCGGGCACCAGCGGAATGGCGTCGTTCAAACGGAGGCTCGAAGGATCTATGAATGATACGTTGAAGCCAGCGGGAAGTCCCACGTATCCTGTAATGTACTTGCCCTTGGAGGTCGGACTCAGAACGTTCGGATCCAAGTCCAATGTTCCCGAGAGATGCGTCTGTGCTGTCCCGTTTTGCACCGATGCGTGCTGGACCGTCGACTTGGGGATAGTCGCAGTAACGTTGAATTGCCCTATCTTGTCTGGCTTGATGGAGATTACTGTCAGATTGTACGATTCAAGGCTGAGCTGGGAGAAGGCAGCGTCAACATCCACAGTGTAAGATGCATTTGCAGGCAATTCGATCAGAGCAATTCGGCTAGTTCCATTTCGGTTGTCATCATAATAAGAACCAGGTATTTGCAGGTCGACATTACCCGTCTGATAATTGAGTCCGACATGTCTGTCCTCCTGGTCTCTCAGGTGTAGAAAGAGATCGTGTCCGGACTCCTGTTTCTTGGCAACGAGCCCACTGAAGGGGCAGCCGAGTTCGCAGAGCCAGTTTCCAAGGATAAAATCGCTTGCGCTCACTGAGGCGGGTATCGTCGAGTATTGGGCTACTGGCCATTTTCCGAGGTTAAGCAGGAAAACCTGGCACATCAGGTTTGTTTTGAAGAGCCACCCCCGCACCTGCATTTCTCAGCTCTCTCGGTGCAGCCCGTAAGTGTACAGACACTTCCATAGTGTTGGACGGCGATATATCAGAATTAGATATTATCGAAGATCGAGAATATTCCCTGGCTGAACATTCCATATAACTCGTGACACACCAGCACTCAACCACGTGATTATCACTGTCACGACAAGTTATCTCACCACGAACAGTCCTCAAGACCATACTCCTCCTAGCCACGATGCTTCTAGGCGCAGCTTCATTCCTGGGATTGCCCGCCAGAGCAGCAACACCCCCCGGGGCCACAATCTCGGACACTCAGCCAAGCACCTCATGGCAAGGCCAGTTCTACGCGTTCGGCGTCAGCGCCGACCCTGCCCAATGCCCACCAGCCGTTGACACCATGAATCTTCTCTGCGACCACTTCTATCTCAACATCAACCTATCACCCACCTTCTGGCAGACCCACACAGGCTCAGTCACAATCACCATCCAATGGGCCAGCAGCGACAACGACTTCGACCTCTACATCTACCGACAGAGCGACGGACAACAAGTAGGCTCCTCAGCCTCAGGCGGAACTACAAGCGAACAAGTAGCCCTCCAGAGCCCCATGCCAGGCGTCTACGAAGTACGAACAGTACCCTTCCTAGTCGTCGCGTCCGGCTACACAGGCTCAGCCCTCCTCGCCTTCACTACCGGCGGTCCGACACCCAATCCGGTCTTTCAAACCGGCGGGATATCTTTCGGTGCGCACACGATCGTCGACCCACAACGAACCGAAGGCGAACCACTAGTCCATATTGACAAATTTGGAAACATCTGGGAGACGGGGCCCTGGGGCTTTTCCACCGCTCAAGGCTTCGTCGCAAGGTCCACTGACAACGGCGACAGCTTCCATATCGTGTCGCCAGCAGGCCTCAGGCCCAACCCGGCACCGGCCGGAGGCGGAGACACTGACATCATTACTGATGACCAGGGCACGGCCTACTTTGCAGATCTTGAGGGCCTGGCTCACATAGGGGTCGCAGTCTCCAACGACCAAGGCAACAACTGGAGGGAAAACTTCGTTGCCGCCATGTCCCCAGTAGACGACCGCCAGTGGCTGGCTATTGACAACGGTCCAACTACAGGCGTCTCGGACAACACTGTCTTTCTCTCGTACCGTCAAATACCCGGGGGCAGCCAGGTCCTCTCCTCGCCTGGCTCCACGGGGCCAACAGACACCATCGGAGGTTTCTTTTACACTAACGCCGCCACAACCGTGTTCGTCGGCGCGGGCGCGCCCTGCGGCCGGCTGATCTTCGACCCTGTACTCCGCAACCTTTACCTGCCATGCGTGCAAGGAAACCACGTCCACGTCTCCAAAGCTCATGTGAACCCTGGGCAGAGAGACATGCTTGCTTTCAGTTCTACTGACACCCCCTCGAGACCCGGAGGCTCGATCGGAAACCTCTTCGCATCCCTAACCACGGACCAGGCCGGCAACGTGTACGTCGCCTGGGTTGACACGGCCAACAACAACGTCTACCTCACTGTCTCCACCGACGCAGGCACAAGTTGGTCAACACCGCTACAAGTCAACGGCGACCCAGCCAACACAAATGTGATGCCTTGGGCTATCGCGGGCGCCGCAGGAACAGTCGACATAGTATTCTACGGCACAGACGCGCGCGGCGATCCCAACAACTTCCCTTCATGGTACAACAACCGCATTGCAGCTACCAGCGTCAAATGGTTCGTCTACTTCACCCAGGTCCAAGGAGCAACTACCCTCACACCTACAATCTACCAAGTGAAGGCTAGCGAACATCCCACAGACTACGGCCAGATCTGCACTGGAGGATTAGGCTGCACAACCTCAGGCGGCGACCGGACCCTCGCAGACTTCTTCAGCGTCGCCCTCGACGCCAACGGCGCAGCCAGAATCGTTCTCAATGATCTAACAAACCAGCATCATGGAGCAGCCCTCTTCGAGCTGAGACAAGTCGCAGGACCCAGCGCTATCGGCACAACACTCACCCCACCATTCCCCAACACAGCCACGGGAGTGCCAGACCCAACGGGCGACGCCCAGGTACCACACTACTTCCCAGGAGGCGCTGGCGCGAACCAGGCAGCTTTAGACCTAACTTCCCTGCAAATCTCCCAGCCGGACAGCTCACACATCAGAGCAACACTCAAACTCCAGAGCCTCGCCAGCCTGCTCCCACCACCAGGTTCAACTGGTCTTCTATGGCTCGTAAGATGGCAGTTCCTCTCCACAGGAGATGCAGGTGAAGAGAGCTACAGAATCTTCTATCTGGGAGCAAACAGCACGGCCGGCCAGAGCCCCGTCTTCTTCGCAGGCACGGGAACCTCTGCTGCCCCTGGCAGTGGAATACCTCCAGGCAACGGCTGCGTCACCACTACGCCACAGAACTGCAAGATCATCAAATACCCATCAGAGATCACTGAGACAGGAAAAATTAACACGTCTACCGGCACGATTACGATAACCGCCCCGCTAAGCGATCTCGGAAGCCCGGTTACTGGCGACACACTGTTCAGCGTCACAGCACTCACTTTCGCGGTCACCAATACCAATCCCGTCTTGACAGACGGAGACGCCACACGGACCTTCGACTACGTCCTCGGCACGACTGCGCTGCCTAGTAACTGTCCGCTCGGAAAGACGTGCCTGGTCACGGGAGGAGGCTACATCTTCGTCGACGCGCAGCAAGACAAGGGAAGCTTCAGCATAGAAGTGAAAGTTGACACCACGGGTCGAATACACGGAAAAGCAATCTACCAGGACACGGCTGGAGGCGTAGACTTCACAACCAGCCTCATAACCTCAGCCACCTTCAACGGCAAAACAGTCACCTTCAAAGGAACAGGAACCAACAACAACATCGCGACCAGCTTCACAATCACGGTCCAAGACAAAGCAGAACCAGGCGCTGGAAAAGACACCTTCGCCATAACACTCGGAACCGGCTACTCAAAAGCCGGCACCCTACAAGCCGGCAACATCCAAGTCCACTAGATCCCCTCCCACTTTTTTCTAGAACTTTCCAAAGACAACAACCCTTCGCCTTAGAATCTTGAGCCAGTGACTTTAGGCGGTCGCTTATTGTGGTTATGTTGAGGTCAAGAGATCTTTGTGTAACGACCTACTTTTCCAGCCTCTAGCCAAACCGCCGACTTCTGGCTTAGATAGCGCCGCGACAGCGAGGATTGAGAACCACCGTCTAGCCCACGAGGCACATTTCTCGGGTTGACCATACACTGGTTGACGACACATGGCGACGATGAAGGTCTCGAACTTGGAAAACATCCAAAACGTCCAAGTCCCCGCTGTTTCATTGGGACAAGTCGGGAACTTAGCTGGACAAATCTGTCTATCTAAGAATGCTTATCTCTCTAAATCACGTATAGTAGGTTAGAAAGACCATGAGCCAGGAAAACCTGGCACATCAGGCTTCTTTTGGATTACCACCCCCGGCTCCAAAGAGAGTCTAATCCGAGGCTCGGTTCCCTTCCTGAGGATAATTCCCCGGGCCGGATTTCGGAGTCGGTATTTCGACCCCCCTACTGTATCTGGAGCCAGAAACATCCTCGTGCGGTGAGACAAGGCTAATTCCATCTGGCTCGAACAACTGAATATCGGAGTTGGTTCAAGCTCGAACCGAGAAGCTCCCATTTTCAGCTCAAAAAATGAACACACGAGCCAGAAATCGCTGGGAGTCGCTTAGTGGCAAAATGACTCCTATGGAAGCCTTATAAGTTTACCATGAAGCAATTCTTGCCAAGGGTGCATATAGAGCTGGCTATATCGAAGGTGGACAAGACTGGTCGGGTGTACATTCCTGGCGACCTTAGAGAGGCCTTAGGGATTGGTCCCAATGAAGTCGTTGAGGTCAACGTGGAAGGCGAGAGGCTCATCCTGGAAAGAAAGAAGAGCAGCGTTTCGGCCAAGGGTAGGGGACTCTTCAAACTCAGGAGACATGTCGGGGATGTGGACATGGAAATTAGAAAGGGCTCGCTGAGAGCTTCCGCAAGGGAACTTCGTGAAATACGTAGACGTTAACGTTTTCGTGCACTGGCTGGGAGATGACCCGGTCTTTGGGGAGGATGCAACGGTCATAGTGGAGCGGATTGAGAAAGGAGAACGCGCCGCGACGTCATCCCTAACACCATGGCTGACGCACATAGTCCTCGTCAACGAAGCAGCACGGAATTATTCAGAGGAGAAACTGTTGAAAAAATTCAGAGAGCTTCCGTTTCTGCGAATCGAGCCGCTCACGTTTGGGGACTACTCGAGTGCTGTGGGTGCAATGCGTCGTTACAGGCTCGATCTTGAGGACAGTCTACATTTCGCTGTAGCCGAGCGACTTGGGATTAGGGAGATTTACACCAACGACCCAGATTTCGAGAAGACCCCTCTGAAACGTGAAGGCTTTGGGCAACTTCGCAAATAGCACGTCGACGGGCAAATCATAGTACTAATGGATTGATCAACGGCATGTAGGTTAGGGCTCCTTATCCGAGTCGTCCTGCCCACCCCCGACGGTCTAAGTCCTTAGTGAGGTTCGACTGGTTGAACTGTCAAAACCATCCGACAGTCTTTGACCTATTCGTCCTCTGCAGTCGATTGACGCGAATTAATCGTAGTAGATTTTTCTATTCGAGGCCGGTTTCTGGTCGAGAACGGAGCGATTCTCTTTCGCGCTTGTGTGAACAACACACGACGATTCTCGCCTCTTAGGTTAGCTTTCCAAGGAGAACTTCCCAAGGATAGATTTCGATGGTGCGAAGCACTCCAGTGTGCATCCAAGGGTCTTCGGCGAGTCTCTTTCGGAGGACCGACTCGTTGAGTGCATTAAGGATGAGCATAGCCCTATGTTTCGAGTATTTCAGTGGACCACCTAAGATTACAAAGTGTTCGTCGGCGAGAACGTCCATGAACACGGCATGTTCGGTCCACCCTTTCTGGTCTCGCATCGAGCGCTTGTCATCCCACGCCGGTCCCTGTTCGTTGATCACGACGAAGTACGGCATCTTCCTGCCTCTAGATGGTGCCTACCAAGAGGCCGGAAAAAATTGCTTGAATGGTGTCGACGAAGGCATTTCTGGTCTCCTGCCTGCTAAGACCCACTACTTCCCCAATTAAGAGTCCGTCTTGAATGGCAATTGCCCCCATAGCAATTAGCCGAGAATTTGCTCCTTCTTTGATAATTCCTCGAATTTTTAGTTCTTCAATAAAGGTCTCAACCATGTCAACTGCCGTCTTGTATCCATCTGAGAAAATCTTCCTTAGCTTGCGATTTCTTGGCGCTTCTGAGGCGGCCGAGAAGAAGAGATTTGGTGTCCACCCCCATTTTTCGATAATGCGGAAGAATGTCTCTGGATCAAAACGGGAGCCTTTGAAAGATTCTCTTAGCGCCTTCGCTGTGGCTCGAATGAATAGTTCGAGGATCTCCCTAAACAGCTCCTCTTTGCTCTGGTAGTACCGGTAGAGCGCTGCCTTACTGAGACCTAATCCCTCCGCGATCTCATCCATAGTCGCTTCACGGTAGCCTTTCTGTGAGAAAACGCGATGAGCGGATTCCAGGATTCTTGTCCTAACGAGTTCCTTGTACTCCAATGTAACCTTAGGCATGTCTCAATTCTTGTCTTCGGATTACTTAAAGTGAATGAACAGTCCGAAAAGTGACTCACGAGTAACTTTAAATCTAAGCTCAAGCAGACATACAGCGGCGAAAATCATTGGAAGAGAACAAGATGAGTGCAGTCACAGTTCAGAAAGAAAGGAGTAGCTTGATGAGTGTTCCGACACGGCTCGGAACGAAACCAGAGGATTATGAGCGGTTCCACATACGGCAGAGTGAGATCCAGCTCTGGGAGGACGGACGACGGACCGATGGTTCCCCGGGTGACTACGAGTGGTGGTATTTCGATGCCCACCTAGACGACGGGGCCAAGCTGGTCGTGGTGTTCCAGACCAAGGAGCTCGCCGAAATTAACAAGCCGCTTACTCCGACCATCCGAATCGACTTGACTCTGCCTAACGGTACCCAGCTAGACAAACTCGTCGAGCTGGACCCGGCAAAGTTCTCAGCCTCGAAGGAGCGCTGCGACGTCCAGGTCGGCGAGAACACGTTCAGCGGCGACCTGCACGCCTACACAATCCACGCGAAGGTCGACGAGATCGAACTCGACATCACGTTGACCGGGCAGCTGCCCGCGTGGCGGCCCGCGACCGGATATTTCCTCTTCGGCGAGAACGGAGAGGACATCTTCGCGTGGTTGCCCTCCGTGCCCCAAGGCAAGGTGACGGCGACCTACAGCGTGAACGGCGACACGCAAACCACCAGCGGCGTCGGCTACCACGACCACAACTGGGGCAACGCTGCAATGCTCAAACTCATGCACCACTGGTACTGGGCACGCGGCAAAGCCGGCCCCTACTCAGTCATCAACTCCTACATTACCGCGGAGAAGAAGTACGGCTATACCGAGCTGCCGATCTTCATGCTAGCCCGGGACGGCAAGGTCATCGCCGACGACCCGGACAAGGTCCGTTTCGAGGAACTCGGCCGCTACACCGACGA
>Ga0209761_1002855_pt1 | contig 11382 bp, 12 predicted proteins | sample GraSoi013_1_40cm_4_FD_185818 | JGI IMG/M metagenome (GOLD analysis project Ga0209761, IMG submission 185818) | Grasslands soil microbial communities from the Angelo Coastal Reserve, California, USA - Sample 09_25_2013_1_40cm (SPAdes) (version 2) | ecosystem: Environmental > Terrestrial > Soil >... | reverse complement strand
ACACGGCAGCAAGGAGAACATTGCCAGCAGACGCGACGGCCTCCGCAAGCTGGGCGTCATCGGCAGGACCGCGCAGTGACGGCTCATCGAAGTTCAGATCGAGCACGATGGCGCGCGGCTTGCCTGGCAGCCCGGCCAGCAGTGCGACGCGATGGGCGCGGGCGAACTTGACGATCAGGGTCACACGCCGATTCCGGCCAGAAAGGTGTCGACCACTGCCTGCACGTCCATGCGGTGCGAGCGGTTGGGAAAGTGGCCACCGCCCTCGACGACGTGCAGGCGCGCGCCGGGGATGGTCTCGGCGACCCGGCGCGACATCGCCACCGTCGGGAAGTGGTCCTCCGAGCCGGCGATCACGAGCACGGGACACCGGATGCGCGCGCAGTCGGCGAGCCATTCCGTGCGCGAGTAGGTCTCGTCGAGCAGCGCCAGCAGCGAGGCCACGGAGTGCAGGCGCAGCGTGCCCAGCACCTCCACGTAGCGGTCCGGGCGCGCCTTCAACCGCGCCAGCGCCTCGCCGCCCACGCGCAGCCGCACGTTGGCGTCGTAGTACTCCTCGAACCGCCCGGCCTCGACTAGTGGCCGGTGCTGTTTCCACCACGCGATGTCTTCCGGCGCCGGCGCGTACGGCGGCCCGCTGATGGAGACGACGGCACGCACGCGCTGCGGGGCGTGGACGGCGAGCCAGAGCGACAGCGCGGCGCCCATCGAGGCGCCGCCGAACACGGCGCGCTCGACGCCGAGCGCGTCGAGCCAGAGCCGCACGTCCTCGGCCTTCTTCGGATACGTGTAGTCCTCGACGCGCTCGAAGCGCTCGGAGAGCCCGTGGCCACGCGTATCCGGGAAGAGCGCGCGGATCCGCGCGGCGAACGGCTCGAGGTCGGCGACCATGGACGACGAGTCCTCGATCGAGCCGCCGTGGATCCAGACCACCGGCGGCTTCGCGGGATCGCCCGCCTCGCGCCAGTGCAGCCGCACGCCGTTGGGGAGCGTCAGTTCAGGCACGGCCGCCAGCGTATCGGATTCGCGGCATTGACAGGGTGGTCACGCGGTCGAATAGTAGAGGCGCATGACCCCGAAGAGCGCGTTCACCTATCGGGATTACGAAGCGCTGCCCAACGACGGGCGGCGCTACGAGATCCACGATGGCGAGCTCTGCGTGACCCCGGCTCCGTCGCTCGAGCACCAGATCATCAGTGCCCGCTTGTCCTTCCAGCTCATGAAATGGCTCGAGACGCGTCCCGGTGGGCTGCTGCTCTATGCCCCGCTCGACGTGATCCTCGCCGACCGGCCGGACGAGACGTCGATCGTCCAGCCCGACATCCTCTATATCGCGTCCGATCGGATGGCCCTCACCAGCCCGCGTGGGATGGAGGGCGGGCCGACGCTCGCCGTCGAGATCCTCTCGCCGTCTACGCGCAGGATCGATCGCGTGACGAAAACGCGGCTGTATGCTCGTTATGGCGTTCCGTTTCTCTGGCTGGTGGACCCCGACGGGCGGACCATCGAAGCGTTCGCCCTCGAGGGCACTCGTTATGCGCTCGCCGTCGCCGCCGCTGGGCCCGAGCCCGTCGATCTCCCGCCCTTCACCGGCCTCGGCCTCGTCCCCGACGCGCTCTGGCCCTGACGCCGGCGCCTACGCCGCGCGGCGCTCGAGCCGCCGCGCGAAGACGGACATCGAGTAGGTGCAGAGCCAGTAGACGATCGCGATGAAGATGTAGATCTGGAACGGCTTGATCTCGCGGTTGTTGACGATCTGCGCGGCCTTGGTGAGATCCACGTAGCCGATGATCGAGGCCAACGAGGTGTCCTTGAAGAGCACGATCATCTGCGTGACGAGCGAGGGCACCATGTTCTTGAGCGCCTGGGGCAGCACGACGTAGGCCATCGTCTTCGTCCCCGTCATGCCGAGCGCGGTGGCCGCCTCCACCTGGCCGCGCGGCACGGACTGCACGCCGGCGCGCACGATCTCGCCGAAGTAGGCGGCCTCGAAGATCACGAAGGCGGTGAGCGCCACGCCGTACTCGGGGATGGGCAGCCGCAGCAGCTGCGGGATGATGAACCAGATCCAGAAGATGACCATGACCAGCGGCACGCCGCGGAAGAACTCGACGTACATCGTGGCCGGCATGCGGATCCACGGCGCCTGCGCGAGCCGAGCCAGACCCACGAAGATGCCGAGCACGAAGCCGAGCAGGATGGCCGGGATGGCCAGCCGCAGAGTGCCGCCGATGAACGGACCGATGCCGATCAGCCCCTGGAGGATCAGGAACTTGAAGTTACTGGTGATGACCGAGACGTCCATGCGTCGACCTGGGCTAGGCCGCCGGCCCCACGCGCGCGATCAGCCCGGGGATTGCGTAGCGGCGCTCGACCTTCGCCATGATCGTGGCGATCGACAGGCAGAGCACGAGGTAGATCAGCGTGCCCGCCGTGAGCGCCTCGATGGCCTTCGCGGTGTACGTCTCGATCTGGCGCGTCTGGAACGTCAGCTCGGCCACGCTGATGGTGAGCGCCACCGACGAGTTCTTGAGCAGGTTGAGCGACTCGTTGGTCGCCGGCGGCACGATCAGGCGCAGGGCGACGGGCAGGATGATCAGCCGGTACGACTGGAAGGTCGTCAGCCCCATGGCCACCGACGCCTCGAACTGGGTGCGCGGGATCGACTGGATGCCGGAGCGAATGACTTCAGAGATGCGCGCGCCGTGATAGACGCCGAGCGCGAGCATGCCCGCCCAGAACTCCGCGCCGTGGTTGAAGAGCCAGTCCTGGATGCCGCGCGGCAGCAGCGGCGGCACGCCGAAATACCAGAAGAACATCCACACGAGCAGCGGGACGTTCCGGAAGAACTCGACGTACGAGGTGGCGGCCCAGCGCAGGGGCGTGAATCGCACCGTGCGCAGCGCGCCCGCCAGGATCCCGAGGGCGACGGCGAGGACCCAGGCGAGCGCGGACAGCTCCAGCGTCGTGAGCAGGCCCTGGAGCAGCCAGCGTCCCGACTCGCCGGTCCAGAGCACGCTCCACTTGAAGGTGTAGTTCACTTACCGATTTGCTTCAGCAGATACGCCTTCACCTGTGGGGTCATGGGGTACGGCAGCTCGCCCTTGGGGCCGAACCACTTGTCGTAGATCTCGAAGTACTTGCCCGACTCGAAGCCGTTCTTGAGCCCGGCGTCCACGGCGGCCTTGAACTTCGTGTCGCCCTTGCGCATGGCCATGCCGTACGGCTCTTCGGAATAGAAGTCGCCGACGACCTCCCAGTCGTTCGGGTTCGGTGCCTTCGCCTTCAGTCCGTAGAGCTGGATGCCGTCGTTCGTGTACGCGTCGACCTGACCCTGGACCAGAGCCTGGAAGGCGGCCGGTTGGTCGGGGAACTCGCGCAGCTGCGCCTGCGGGTACTTTTCGCGCAGGATCTTGGCGTTGGTTGCGCCCTGCTGGGCCGCGATGCGCTTGCCGGCGATGTCGTTGATCCCCTTGATGGGGCTGCCCTTCTTCACGAGGAACTGGGCGCCCGTGTAGAAGAACGTGAGGCTGAAGTCCACCGACTCGCGGCGCTGTGGCGTGTCGGTCATCGTCCCGGCGATGAGGTCGACCGAGTTGTTCGTCAGCAACGGGATGCGTGTGGGCGGCGTCGATTCCTTCTTCTCGATCTTGATCGACCGGCCCACGGCCTTCTCGACCGACGGCTTCACCAGCATCTCGACGAGGTCGATGGAGAAACCGACCCACTCGTTGTTCTTGTTGATGTAGGCGAAGGGCGGCGAGCCGGTGCGCGTGCCGATGGTCAGCACGCCGCTGGATTTGATCTTCTCCAGCGTGTCCGGCTGGGCGAGCGCCGGCGCCGCCGATGAGAGGGCAAGAGCCAGCGCGAGCAACACGGCGAACGTCGCTTCCATGTGACCTCCGTCAATGGGTGAGGATCTTGGACAGGAACTGCTTGCCGCGGTCCGACTTCGGCGCGGCGAAGAAATCCTGAGGCGTGCCCTCCTCGACCACCTGCCCCTCGTCCATGAAGACGACGCGGTGGGCGACGCGGCGGGCGAACCCCATCTCGTGCGTGACGCACATCATCGTCATGCCCTCGCGGGCGAGCGCGGTCATGACGTCGAGCACCTCGTTGATCATCTCCGGGTCGAGCGCGGAGGTCGGCTCGTCGAACAGCATGATCTTCGGCTGCATGGCGAGCGCGCGGGCGATGGCCACGCGCTGCTGCTGGCCGCCCGAGAGGTTGGCGGGATAGGCGTCCGCTTTCTCGCGCAGCCCGACCCGCTCGAGCAGCGCGCGCGCCGTCTTCTCGGCCTCGGCGCGCGCGAGCTTCCGCACCTTCATCGGCGCCAGCATGATGTTCTGCAGCGCCGTCATGTGCGGGAACAGGTTGAACGACTGGAACACCATGCCCACCCGCGTGCGCAGCGCCGGCAGGTTCACGCCGCGCTTCGTGATCGAGTCGCCCAGCACGACGACGTCGCCGGCCTGAACGCGCTCGAGCCCGTTGACGCACCGGATGAGGGTGGACTTGCCCGAGCCCGACGGCCCGCACACGACCACTACGTCGCCGGCGGCGATGGCGAGGTTGATGTCGCGCAGCACGTGCAGCTTGCCGAACCATTTGTCGGCGTCCCTGAAGACGATCGCCGGCTCGCCGGCCGTCATCCGTTCCCTGCCGGGGGCTTGGCGCGTCGCTCGCCCAGCAGCAGCATGCTGAGCGCGGCGCGATCGTGCAGCGCCGCCGCCAGGCGATCGACCGAGCTGTCCACGGCCTTCGCGAACGCGTCGGCGCCGCCGAAGCGCTCGAGCGTCTCCGGCGGGATGAACTTCACGAGCAGGCTCGAGGTTCCGGGCGGCATGCCCGCGAAGTGGACGGTGAGAATCCCGTAGTCCTCGAGCAGCAGCATCGCGAGCGCGGCCGTCGCCTCGATCGGCACGATCGGCGGCGTCGTGAGCCCCGCGCGCTCCATCGCCAGCGCCAGCAGATCGTCGGCGCGCAGCTGCGCGGTCACCGGCGTCACGTGCAGGCGCGCGCCGAAGACGACGCTCAGCGCCTCGCCGACCTTGCGCGTCGTCTCCACCAGCGTCCGCACGCGCTCGGGACGATAGCCCGAGAGCGAGCGCGCGACGGCCGGATAGAGCATCGGGCGCGCCTCCAGGCCGAACTCGAACGCGCGCGCGCGGATGGCGGCCACCAGCGCGGCGTCGCCGGCGAGCAGGCCGAGGCGCGGGCCGACGGTGCCGTACTTGTCGAGCCCGGTGGCGCCGAGGTCGGCGCCCAGCTCGAGCGTTTTCGGCTGGCCGAAGACGGCCGGGCCCACCCTCGCACCGCCGGCGTCGTCCACGTAGACGCGCACGCCGCGGGCGTGCGCCAGCCGCACTGCCTCGCTCGCGATCTCGAGCGGCAGCAGATCGTAGGTCACGGCCAGGCGCGTCAGCACGACGAGCGACACGCGCGGCTCGCGGTCCAGGGCCGCCGCGAGGCCCGCGAGGTCGCCGGTCTCGACGAAGCGCGCGCCGCACTGCCGCGCAGAGCGGATTGCCGTCGGGTGCGTGTAGCTCGGCGACAGCCCGAGGACGGCGTCCCCGGGCGACACCAGCGCCAGGTGCGTGGCGAACGTCGCCGCCGTCAGCCGGTTGAAGAGCATGACGTCGTGGCGCTCCGCGTCGCCGCCCAAGTGCTCCAGTGCCAGCGCGCGCACGCGCGCGCCCGCGAGCGCCGGCGCCACCTCGTCATCGGCCACCGCCAGCTCCGACGCCTCCATCGGCAGGGCGCGCTCGAGGCCGGAGAAGTTGAAGATCGCCTCCGGCCCGCGCGCGGCGATGCGGCGCTCGATCACGCGGCGGGCGCGCTCGAGCTTGACGAAGTCGTCCTCCGTCGAGCGGATGATCGCGCCCCGCGCGTAGGGCAGCCCGGCCGCGAACTCGTTGCCGAAGCGATCTGTCGTCACGCGGCTCTCCTCACGCCATCACGATCAGGACGTCGCCCGCGTTCACCGTCTGCCCGGCCTCCACACGCACCTCGGCCACCGTCCCCGGGCCCGTCGCCTTGAACTCGTTCTCCATCTTCATGGCCTCGATCACGACCAGCGTGTCGCCGGCCCGGACGGCGTCCCCGACTCCCACCGCGACGCGGCTGATCTTACCCGGAAGCGCGGCGGTGAGCGTCCGGCTTCGCGGCCCGCCCGCCGCCCCGCCGCGCGTGCGGATGATGTGGCGCGTCTGCTCCTCGACCGTGATCTCGTACCACTCCCCGCCCACCTCGACCACGCAGGCGCCGTCGCGATCGGTGACGTCGGCGACGTACGACACCCCGTCGATCAAGAGGGAATAGATGCCCTGCGCGGCGAGGCGCGCGTCCACCTCCCAGACGTCGTCCCCGACGGCCACGCGGTAGCGGCCGTCGGTGCCCGTGACGTCCACCACCCGGCTCTCGTCGTTGACGGTCGCGACGTACTTCACGGGCGGCTCCATCCGCGGATGCCGGCCGCGCGCCACGCCGACGGCGCGGTGTCCGCCGGCGGGGCGGCGGCCTCGTGCCGGCCGCGCTCGTACTCCGCGAGCACGGCGGCGATCAGCGCGATCGGCAGCACGCGCGACTCGTTGGCGCGCAGGGCCGGCAGCACGCGCTCGAGAAAGCCCGTCGAGAGCCGGCCCGCGCGGAAATCGGGATGGGCGACGACGCGCGCCAGCACCGGGATCGTGGTCCGCACGCCGACGACGCGGTACTCGGCCAGCGCGCGCGCCATCCGGTCGCACGCCGCCTCGCGGTCGGCGCCCCACACGATGAGCTTGCTGATGAGCGTGTCGTACCAGCGTGGCACCGTGTAGCCCTCGTAGGCGCCGGAGTCGTCGCGCACCCACGGTCCGCTGGGCGCGCGCAGGCCCGTGAGCGTCCCCGGCGAGGGCAGCCAGCCCGCGAAGGGGTCCTCGGCATTGATGCGGCACTCGATGGCCCAGCCGCGCCACGTGACGTCGGACTGCGTGAGGGCGAGCTTCGCGCCGGCGGCGATGCGGAGCTGCTCGTGCACGAGATCCACACCCGTCACCATCTCGGTCACCGGGTGCTCGACCTGAAGGCGCGTGTTCATCTCGAGGAAATAGAAGTTGCGCTCGGCGTCCACGAGGAACTCGACGGTGCCCGCGTTGACGTAGCCGGCGGCGCGCGCGAGCCGGCAGGCCGCCTCGCCCATGCGCGCGCGCAGGCTCGCGTCCACGAGCGGCGACGGGCACTCCTCGATCAGCTTCTGGTGACGCCGCTGGATGGAGCACTCGCGCTCGCCGAGGTGGATGACGTTGTCGTGGGCGTCGGCGAGGATCTGGATCTCGACGTGCCGCGGCTCGGCGACGGCGCGCTCGAGGTAGACGGCCGCGTCGCCGAAGGCGGCGCCGGCCTCGGCGCGCGCCGCGCGCAGCGCCTCCGTGAGGTCGCCCTCGCGGCTCACGAGCCGCATGCCCTTGCCGCCGCCGCCCATGGCGGCCTTGAGCATCACCGGATAGCCGATCTCGCGCGCGACCCGGGCGGCCTCGCCGTCGCTCGCCACGGCCTCCAGGGTGCCGGGCACCATCGGCACGCCCAGCTCACGCGCGAGCTGACGGGCCGCCGTCTTGCTGCCCATCCGGCGCATCGCCGCCGCCGGCGGGCCGACGAAGGTCAGCCCGGCCGCCGCGCACGCCTCCGCGAACGACGGGTTCTCGGAAAGGAACCCGTACCCCGGGTGCACGGCGTCGGCGCCCGCGCGCCGCGCCGTCTGCACGAGGCGGTCGACCACGAGGTAGCTCTCGGTGGCGGGGGCGGGACCGATCGGGTACGCCTCGTCGGCCATCTGCACGTGCAGCGCCTCGCGGTCGGCCTCCGAGAAGACGGCGACGGTCGCGATGCCCAGCTCGCGGCACGCGCGCAGCACGCGGACGGCGATCTCGCCGCGGTTGGCGACGAGCAGCTTCTTGATCTTCACGCGGGCCGTCTCCTCACAGGCCGTCCATGATACCGCGTCACTCGCCGAGGGCCTTCACCGCGGCCTCGACGCGCACGTTACCCCGGCCTCAGCCGGAAGCGCTGGACCTTGCCCGTGGCCGTCTTCGGCAGGTCGTCGGCGAAGGCGAGCGTCGCCGGCGTGCGATGGCCGCCCGCGCGCCGCCGTACGAACTCCGTCAGCGTCGCGGCGAGATCGGGGGACGCGCTCCAGCCGTCCTTGAGCACGACCACCGCGTGGGGCCGCGTGAGCCCGGCGGCGTCCGGCGCGCCGATAACCCCTGCCTCCAGCACGCCGGGGTGCTCGACGAGGGCCGCCTCGATCTCCGCCGGCGAGACCCACAGGCCGGCGACCTTGAGCATGTCGTCGGAGCGCCCGGCGAACGTGAAGAAGCCGTCGGTATCGCGCGCGAACATGTCGCCCGTGCTGAGCCAGTGCCCTTGCATGGTCGCGCGCGTGCGGTCGAGCCGGTTCCAGTAATAGGGCGACGTCGTCGGCCCCTTGATCAGCAAGTGGCCGACGACGCCGTCCGCGACCGGCACGCCCTCGTCGTCGACCAGCCGCGCCCCGAAGCCCGGCACGAGGCGGCCGGAGGCGCCGCGGCGCGCCGCGCCCGGCGTGTTGGCGATGAAGTCGTGCAGCGCCTCCGTCGAGCCGACGACCTCCACCAGCTCGAGGCCGAAGCGCTCGGCCCACGCGTCGAAGATGGCCGGCGGCAGCGCCTCGCCCGACGACACGCAGAAGCGCAGCGACGAGAGGTCCCAGCGGCGCTCGGCGTCATCGATCGCGAGCATGCGCGCGTAGAGCGTCGGCACCGTGAAGAACACCGTCGGCCGCTCCGTCGCGATCACCTCGAAGGCGCGCTCGGCGTCGATCCGCTCGGGCACCAGCACGGAGGCGCCGCCCACGCGCGCCGGGAAGTACAGGCTGTTGCCCAGCCCGAACGCGAAGAACATCTTCGAGGCGGAGAACACGAGGTCGTCGGCCTCGAGGCCGAACACGCCCACGCCGACGAGGTCGGCGGCGGCCAGGAAGTGCGCGTGCGAGTGCACGGCCGCCTTGGGCTTGCCGGTGGAGCCCGACGTGTACCCCCAGTAACAGGTGTCGTCGGCGAACGTGAGCGCGGGCTCACACGTGGGCTTGGCGGCGGCGAGGAGCTCGTCGAAGTCGTGGGTGCCGGGCAGGCCCTGGCCGCCGACGACCACCACCGCGCGCAGCGACGGGCAGCGATGGCGCACGGCGAGCAGTCGTCCGGCCACCGACGCCTCGACGACCGCGACACGCGCGCGGCTGTCGGTGAGGAGGAACTCGTACTCCTGGGGCGTCATCAGCGTGTTGACGGGCACGGCGACGGCGCCGAGCTTGACCGCGCCCCAGAACGCCGCCGCGAACGCCGGCGAGTCGTTGAGCACCAGCACCACCCGCTGCTCGATCTCTACGCCCAATGCGGCCAGAGCGTTGGCGCAGCCGTCGACGGAGGCGGCGAGGTTGCCGTAGCTGATGGCGCGGCCGGCGAACCTGAACGCGGTGCGCGCGCCGCGTCCCTCCGCCACGTGACGATCGACGAAGAAGGCCGCGGCGTTGAAATGCTCGGGAACGCTCCCCACCGCGCGAATTTTACAGTATGCTGCCGCCTCGGAAGCACCAGGGAGGCGCGAAACGGGTAGGCTGGCGGCGTGTGGACCGTCGGCCACTCGACCCATCCGCTGGAGACGTTCGTGGCGCTGCTCCGCGCCCACGGCGTGACGACGATCGCCGACGTCCGGAAGCTGCCGCGCTCACGGCGCCACCCGCAGTTCAACGTCGAGACGTTGCCCGGCGCCCTCGCCGCCGCCGGCCTCGGCTATACGCATTTCGCTGGCTTGGGGGGCCTCCGGCGCGAGCAGCCGGACTCCATCAATCGCGCGTGGCAAAACCCCTCGTTCCGCGCCTACGCGGACTACATGCAGACGGACATGTTCGCCGCCGAGCTCGATCGGTTGGTGTCGCTCGGACGCCGCGAACACGTCGCGATCATGTGTGCCGAAGCCGTATGGTGGCGCTGCCACCGCTCGCTCATCGCCGACGCGCTGGTGGCGCGGGGCGAACCGGTGCTGCACATCCTGACGCCCGAGCGCGCCGAGCCGCACACCCTCCGCGACTTCGCGCGCGTGGAGAACGGGCGGGTGACCTATCCGGGCGAGCCGGAGCTTTTCTGAGCCGCGAATCGAATCAACGTCGGAAGACGCTGTCGAAAATCGGCCGGCCGAGGAAGCGAAGAAAATTCTCCATAGCGACGGTCACGGACTGAGCCTTGTCGATATCGTTCTCGAAGGCGCCGCGTTCCGTGGCGGGAAGCGTCGCCGGTACATTTTCTTTTATCTGCCGTTTGACCGCGGCGAGGTCACGATGCGCCTGCGCGGCAGGTCGCACGTATTCCCGGACCTCGGTGAACTCGCGAAACTGGATATTGCGAAGAATCATCGGCTCATAGAGCTGGATGAGAGTCGAGGGACCCACGGGCATCGACTGCGCCCCAACGGTGACATTGAAGAAGCTTATGTTGAGGATGGCCTTGATGGTGAGGCCGACGTACAAGGCCCGGAGCCACGGAGATCCGAGTCCGAATCCCTCCACTTTCATCTTCCCGGATGCCACGAGACTATCGAAGCCCAGCGTGACAAACAGCGCAGCGAGTCCGTAGACCGCTGCGTAAAGGTAGAGCGATTTGCACCGTCCGAGAAGAACGTACGTTCGCGGGTAGCTACGAGTGATGAGTTCAGACAGCGAAATGAACGAGGCGACGACGAATGAAAGGGCGCCTGCAGCGAGTGTGATCGTCACGTGGGAGACGTCAGCGGCGTCCTACACTCGCTTATTGATGCTCTCCTCCGTACGATGTCGTCGCGTCAGGTCAACTTCATCCCCCAGTCGACTTACCACGCCGCGGCCTTCAAGCGTTTGCACCTCTCGATCGATCTCAGTCGAGCTGACGTTGAGAACGCGGGCGATGAAGTCTATCGGCAGTCTGCGCGCATACGATTCCAGCACGCTGACGACGGCCGTGCTCAGCCCCACCACTCTCGGTCCAGGGCCAGATGACGAATTCGTGCTCATATGCTTGTCTCCCTCGACGAGGGAAGCTGCCTGACACGCTACCAGACGTCGTTGCCGGTTCGCGGAAATCTCGGCCCACCGCGATACGTGAGTAACGACTACATGAGCCGCCCGCCGCCGAGGTGCTCGGCGGCCCAGCGCTCGAACGTGTAGAGCGACCAGAGCACGCGCACGTGGTCGCGGCGCCCGGCCACGTGCTCGGCGACGAGACGGCGCACGGCGCGCACGTCGAAGAGGCCCTCGGCCGCCAGCCGGTCCGGCGCGAGCGTGACGTCGAGCGTCCCCGCGAGCGGGCGGCGGAACCACTCCTCGAACGGCACCCC
>Ga0209761_1002852_pt1 | contig 11383 bp, 13 predicted proteins | sample GraSoi013_1_40cm_4_FD_185818 | JGI IMG/M metagenome (GOLD analysis project Ga0209761, IMG submission 185818) | Grasslands soil microbial communities from the Angelo Coastal Reserve, California, USA - Sample 09_25_2013_1_40cm (SPAdes) (version 2) | ecosystem: Environmental > Terrestrial > Soil >... | reverse complement strand
CCCCCAGCGCGAATTGGAGCATGAAGTCGGCCTCCGCTCGGGGGGCCACCACGAGGACGCCGTCCGCCGCCCCGCCGGGGCGCGGCTTGGCGAGACCGGCGGCGAGCTTCGCCACGAGCTTCGACGTCGCCCCTCCGATGGAAAGTGAGAGCGAAGTCTCGGCCATCACCGCGTCGCGCATCCGTCGCGCCGTCGCGGCGAGCGGTTCACCACCGTACAGCTGCTCGGTGCCCGAGAGATCGAGATAGAACTCGTCGCTCGAAGCCTGTTCCACGACTGGGGTGAAGCGGCTCAGCACCGCGCCGATCTCCCGGCTCTTCCGCGCGCATGCTTCCCACGGCACCGGCACGACGGTCGCTTCGGGACAAAGGCGCACCGCGCGCGCCATCGGCATCGCGGAGTGTACGCCGTAGGCTCGGGCCTCGTACGACGCGGAGGTCACGACGCCGCGGTGCTCGGGAGAGCCGCCGACGATGAGGAGTCCAGCCTTGCCCGCACCCTCCGGATCCGCCAGGCGCGCCACCGCTACGTAGAACGCGTCCGCGTCGGCGAGGAGAATCCGTTGGACGGATGAGTCCAGCGACACTAGGGGGACGCGGGCGGGTGGTCCTGGAAGATCTGTGCGACGATCTGACGACGCTCGGCGAGGTTGTACAGCGTGAGCCGGAACACCTCGTCATCCGCGCCCCCGAGCACGCCGCCGTAGCGGTTGGGCTCGGCGGTCTGGCGTCGCTCGGCTTTCCGCACCAGGCGCAGCTCGTCGACCTGACCGATGGGGAAGCGGAACGTCGAGTCGCCCTGCTGCACGATGAGCGTGTCGCCCCGGAGCCGGACGAGATGCAGCTCCCAGAGGATCCGGCCGTCGTTGAGCGTGATCTGCCAGCGGTCGTCCTGCTGCGCCGTGACCGGGGCAGCGCCGAGCAGGGCGATCCCAGCGACCCAGACGGCTCTCACTGTCCCTCCACCTTCCCCGTCTTCGCCGCCGCGGCGGCCTGCTTCTTCTTTTTTTTCTTCTTGAGGCGGGTGGTGCCGTACGTGCCGCGGAAAATCTTGCCACGCCTAGTGCGAATGTCGCCTTTGCCCATGAAGCCTCCGTTACTTCGCTCCACCCATCTTCCGGAGCCGGTTGTGTTGCTCCGCCGATGCCGGCATGACCGAGAGGCGGCCCATCCGTACGAGCCCGAGGTCGGCGAACGCCCGGTCCTTCTTAATCTCGGCGAGCGACACCGGCCGCGGCAGTCTCTCCACTGCCCGGAGATCCACCACGGCCAGCTTGGGATCCTTCTGCTTGGGGTCGGGATAGGCGTCGGACATCACTTCCGCCACGCCCACGACGGCCTTCTCGTCTCCTGTGTGATAGACCAGTACCCGGTCGCCAGGCTTCATCTGGCGCAGGTGCTTGAGGGCCAGATTGTTCTTGACCCCGTCCCAGACGGCGGTCTTCTGGCGCTCGAGGTCATCGTAGCTGTAGGTGGACGGCTCAGTTTTGACAATCCAGTAGTTCGGCACGCACCCCCCTGGCCCGGGTCGCGTGGGGTCTCCCGAAGCGACTGCGTATTTTTGTCGCGTAGGGAGACCCCACGCGGCCCATCAAACGATCTCCGCTGCCCACTTTACAATAGCATCGACGAGCTCAGACATCACGTCTACATCGGTCCTGCCCGACCGTTTGAGCACGTGAAACGAATGGTCTCCGCCCTCCACTAGGTGCAGCGTGGCCCGCGCTCCGAGACGTTTGATGACGGGCTTCAAGAGTGTCGGGTCGGCGAAGTCGTCCCGTTCACCCTGCAGGAACAGCATCGGTACCTGGACCTGTGCCAGATGCTCCGCGCGCGAATCGCCGGGCCGTCCAGGAGGATGCAGCGGAAACCCGAGAAACACGAGCCCCCGCACTCCGGGGAGCGGCGCCTCGGTCTGTGCCGTCGACGTCATGCGCCCGCCGAACGACTTGCCGCCCGCCACGAGCGGCAGCCCCGGCGCGACGCGGCCGGCCTCCGCCACGGCCGCCCGCACTGCCGCCGCCGCGACCGCCGGTGGATCGGGCCGACTGGCCCGCCGCTCCATGTAGGGAAACTGATACCGCAGCGTGCCGACGCCGCGCTCGCCGAGCAGCTGCGCGACGGTCTCGAGAAACGGATGGCGCATCCCGGCGCCCGCACCATGCGCCAGCACGTAGAGCAACCGTGCACCGTCTGGTCGGAGCAGCAGTCCGGAGACGCGAGCTCCGCCGGAGCCCGCCGCGAAGGTCAGCGCGGTCGCGGCCGTCATCCGTCGTCTGACAGTCGCGCGTTGAGTCGTTCGAGAGCGGTGACGAGCTCCGGCTTGAGGTCGAGCACGGGGCGCAGCGGATCTTCTCCCAGCTTCGTCATCCGGGGCGGGGCGGTCTTGATCGTGAATTTCCTGATGTCGAGCTTCGGCGTCACTTCGCTCCACTTGAGGGGCATCGACACCGGCGCGCCCGGCAACGGCCGCGCGCTGAACGGCGCGACCAGCAGGCGCCCGTGGCCGTTCTGCACGTAGTCGAGGTAGACTTTGCCATCGCGCTTTTGGACCTGGCGTGTCACGGTGGCGATTTCCGGCAGCTCGGCCGCGATGACGCGCGCCAGGAGTCCGCCGAGCGTGCGGGATTGTTCGTAGGTGACCTGGCGACCCAACGGGATCAGCACGTGAAGGCCGGTCGAGCCGCTCGTCTTGATGCCCGTCGGCAGGCCGATATCCTCGCACAACGCCCGCACTGCCTTCGCGACGGTGACCACGTCCGTAAAGGGTGCCTCCTTCGGATCGAGGTCCAGGATGCACCAGTCGGGCGTCTCCAGGGTCGAGACGCGGGACGACCAGACGTGGAGCAGGAGCGCGGCCATGTTGGCGATGTAGAGGAGCGAGGATTCGTTGTCGCACACGAAATAGTCAAGATCGCGCTGCGAGTCCTCGCTCCAGATTGTGACCGTTCGCACGAACGCCTGGGCATACTCCGGGGCGTCCTTCTGGAAAAACGATTTCCCGGTGATGCCGTCGGGGAAGCGCGTGAGCACCAGCGGCCGGTCGGCGAGATAGGGCAGCATCCACCGGGATACGGCCCGGTAGTACTCGATCAAGTCGCCCTTGGTGTAGCCCTCGTCGGGCCAGAAGACCTTCTCCAGATTCGAAAACCGGACCTCCCTCCGCTCTTCGGGAAACGGGACAGGGGAAACGGGAGACGTGGGATCACTCTCGTTTCCCGCTTCCCGTTTCCCGTTTCCCGGCTTCACGCACTCTTCGGGCTTCTTATCGTCGCGGAACCGGACGAACACCGGCTGCCTCAGCAGTCCCTCGTCCGTCCATTCCTTGTATCTGACCTCCGCGATCAGAGCGGGCTCGACCCAGGTGTGGCCGGCATCCTGCGGAACCGGGCCGGAGAACGCCGGCTTGGGGCGCACGCTCTCTTCGAGCGTGGCGCTCACGTCCTTGAGCTGTGCATCGGTGAACCCGCTGCCGACTCGCCCCGCGTACACCAGCTTCCCGTCCTGGTACGCGCCGAGGTCGAGCGCGCCGAACCCCGAGCGTGAGCCCTTGGGCCGTGTGAAGCCCACGACGACGAAGTCGTCGGTCCGGTCAGCGCGGATCTTGAGCCAGTTGGGCGAGCGGCCGGCGCGGTACGATGCATCCGCCTTTTTCGCGACGATCCCCTCGAGTCCCATTTTCACGACCTGTTCATACAGCGCCTCGCCGTCCTTCTGGAAGTGCGGGAGATACTTGATCGGGCCCACACCCGGCACGATCTGCTCGAGCAGGGCCTTGCGCCGCTCGAGCGGCAACGGCCGCAGGTCATAACCTTCGAACGCGAGCAGATCGAAGGCATACAGCACGGCGGGAGACTCGACCGCGGCGCGCCGCACTTCGAGCGCCCGGGACACCTTGGCGCGGTTTTGGAGTCGCTGGAAGCTCGGCCGGCCAGCCTCGTCCGGCACCACCAGCTCGGCATCGAGGATGAATCCCTCGAACGGCAGTGCAGCCAGCGCGTGAGCGAGTTCGGGGAAGGCGGCGGCGATATCGTTCCCCTTGCGCGTCAACAAGCGCGTCTCTCCCCGGTCGCGCCCCGCACGGACGCGGTATCCGTCGAGTTTGAGCTCGAACAGCCATCCGGGCTTCGAGAACGGCTGTTCGCGCGTCTCGGCGAGCATCGGCTCCGCCTCTTCGACCGTCACGGCGCGGCGCGGCGCCTTGATGCGCGCGAGCTCCTTCAACACCGGGGCCGCCCGGTCCTTCCCCGCCTTCAGCTCCTCGACCGTGAGCCCGGACAGCACCGACTCCGGCGGCAGCGCGCTGTCCGCCGAGACGTACCCATCCTTCTCCTTGATGAGCAGCCATTCCTTCTCGCCCTTCTTGAGCTTCACGAGCGTCCACTTACCCTTGAGCTTGTAGCCCTGCAGCTCGAACAGCAGCTTCCCCTTTTTCATCCCCTCCTCGGGATCCTCGAGCGGCACCCAGCGCCCGCGGTCCCACACGATCACCGCGCCGGCGCCATAGTTCCCTTCGGGGATGATCCCCTCGAAATCGCCGTACTCGAGCGGGTGGTCTTCGACGTGCACCGCGAGTCGCTTGTCCGCACGGTTGGGCGAGGGGCCTTTAGGGACGGCCCAGGACCTGAGCACCCCGTCCATCTCGAGGCGCAGGTCCCAATGGAGCCGCCGGGCGGCGTGCATGTGGACCACGAACAGGCCGCCCGCGGACGGGGGGGGCCCTGCGGTCGCGGGCCGGGCACCGGGCTCCGGCGTGCGGTCCAAAGACCGCTTGGCGCGGTAGGTACTGAGGGGATCGGGCCCGGGCTTCCGTTTTGAAGGCATTGGGGTGAAATCTTAACCCATGAGCGCACACCCGCTTGGTTCCGCCACCCTGTCCTTCGGCCTCGTTTCCGTGCCGATCAAGATGTTCTCCACCGGTGAATCCTCGGCGGCCATCAGCTTCAACTGGCTGCACAAGAAGGACGGCGCGCGTCTGAAGCAACAGTACGTATGCTCCAAGGACGGCGACAAGGTCGAAAAGGACGAGATGGTGAAGGGGTACGAGTTCACCAAGGGGCAGTACGTGATCTTCAAGCCGGAGGAGCTGAAGGCCCTCGAAGAGAAATCCACCAACACGATCGAGATCACGGAATTCGTCCCAGCCGAGCAGGTGGACCGGAAATTCGTCGAGAAGTCGTACTTCCTCGGCCCCGACAAGGGCGGCGACCGCGCCTATCGGCTGCTGGCGGAGGCCCTCAAGCAGACGAACCGGGTGGCGGTGGGGCAATACGCGGCGCGCGGCAAGCAGTACCTCATCGCCGTGCGTCCCGAAGCGAACGGGCTGCTCATGGAGCAGCTGCGCTACGCGAACGAAATTCGCTCGATCGCCGACGTGCCCATCCCCAAGATCGAGGTCAAGAAGCCGGAGCTCCAGCTCGCCGTGCAGCTGGTGGAGCAGGCGGCGTCCGAGGCGTTTCAACCCGACAAGTACGAAGACAACGTCCGCAAGCGGGTGCTCGAGCAGATTCAGCGCAAGGTGGAGGGCAAGGAGATCACCGAGGAGCCAGCGGAGGCTCCCAAGACGCAGATCATCGACCTGATGGAAGCGCTGAGAGCGAGCCTCAAGGGCAAAGGAGGCGCCGCGGGGGGCGAGCGCAAGCCGGCGAAGCGGGTTGAGGGGAAAGCGTCGAAGGCGGCTCCGGCAGCCAAGCGCAAGGTGGGAGGTGCTAGGGGTTAGGGCTAGGGCTTAGAGGTTGGTACGGGATGAGGGGATACAATTCCCGGGACGTCGCCAGGCTGCTGGGATTGACCGTCGCGCAAGTGCAGGCATTCGCGCGCGACGGTTTTTTGACGTCCCCCCCCCGCCCCCCCCGCCCCGGTCGCGGGGCTCGGCGCAAGCTCCAGTTCTCCTTCCAGGATCTGGTCATCCTGCGGACTGCCAAGGCGCTCGTCGCGGCCCGGATTCCCACTCGGCGGATTCGCCGCGCACTCAAGCAGCTGCGGCGGCAACTGCCGCGCGGGCGCTCGCTCGCCGAGCTGCGCATCACGGCCGAGGGCGACCGCATCATGGTGAGCGACGGATACACCGCGTGGAATCCCGAGTCGGGGCAGACGCACCTCGACTTCGCGGTGTCGGATCTCGCGACCCGGGCGGCGCCGATCGCGCGGCGCACGGCACAAGCGGCGCGCGCGGTCGAAGGCGACCTGGACGCGGAAGACTGGTACGAGCTCGGGCTCGAGCTCGAGGCCGTCGAGCCGGGGGAGGCGCGGGACGCCTATCGACGCGCCCTGGAGCTCGATGCCCATCACGCCGACGCCCACGTCAATCTCGGGCGGCTCTTGCACGAGCAGGGGATGATCGAAGAGGCGGAGCGGCATTACCGGCTGGCGCTGCGCGAGAGTCCCGAACACGCCACTGCGGCGTTCAACCTGGGCATCGCGCTCGAAGACCTGAATCAGCCGGCGGACGCGATCGAGGCGTACCGCGCGGCGCTCGCGACCGATCCGCGGCTCGCCGACGCGCATTACAACGTGGCGCGGCTGTACGAGAAGGTAGGAAAGAAAGCGGCGGCGCTACGGCACCTGTCGATTTATCGGCGTCTCACGGTGGAGGCGTAGGCATGAACCTCTTGGCCCGACGCGTCTCCGCGTATCTGGACGAGCTCGTCCCCCCCCGCCCCGCGCGCCTCGCCGAGCTGGAAGCGGAGGCGCGGCGCACCGGCTTCCCCATCATCGGCCCCGCGACGGGACACCTGTGCTATTTGCTGGCACGCCTCAGCCATGCTCGACACGTCTTCGAGCTCGGCTCGGGGTTCGGCTATTCGACCGCGTGGTTCGCGCGCGCCGTGAAGGAAAACGGCGGCGGGACTGTGCACCATGTCGTCTGGGACGACCGGTTGTCCCGCGAAGCGCGCGACAACCTCGCGGCCCTCGGCCTGGCCGACGTGGTCCAGTTCCACGTGGGGGAGGCAGTGGCGACTCTGCAACGCGCTTCGGGGCCGTTCGACGTCATCTTCAACGACATCGACAAGCAGGACTACCCGAAGGCGCTCGACGTCATCGTGACCAAGCTGCGACCGGGTGGACTGCTCCTGGTCGACAACATGCTGTGGAGCGGGCGCATTTTCGAGCGCCGCGACACGAGCCTCGCGACGCGCGGGGTGCGGGAGCTGACGCGGCGTATTCAGGCCGACCCGCGGTGGATTGCGTCCGTGATCCCGGTGCGAGACGGCCTGCTGGTTGCGCATCGCGCGTAGGGGCCGGGCGGCGAGTCACGTTATTCGAGCAACGTCGCGAACTGTTGCGCCAGCTTCGGCCCGATCCCCGACTCCTCGTGCTTGAAGAAGATGAACGCGCCCCGCCATTCCTTCCCCAGATCCTTGACCGTCCCGGCCCACTGCTCGAGATCCTTCTTCGTATATCCTTCGTCCCGCAGGCGCATGTACCCGAAGTCGGCGGTCGCGACCAGCGGCGTGTGACCGTTCTCCGTGTCCGCGACGCACAACGCCGCGTTCCCGACCCGCAACGCCTCGTAGACATCGTCCCCGAACCACGACTCGTGCCGGAACTCCCAGGCGCACCGCAGGTCCGCCGGGAACTGCGTGAGCAGGTCGTTCAGCCGGTCCACATCCTTTTTGAAGTTGGGCGGGAGCTGAAACAGGATCGGCCCGAGCTTGGGACCGAGCTTGCGCGCCGTCTCGAGGAAGTAGCGCAGCGGCTCGTCCACGTCCCGGAGCCGGGCGATGTGGGTGATGCGCTGCGGCGCCTTGAGCACGAAGGTGAAGGCGGCCGGCGTGGCGGTGTCCCAGCCGGCGATCGTCTTCGCATTGGGCATGCGGTAGAACGTGTAGTTGATCTCCACCGTGCCGAGCCGCTGGGCGTAGTACTCGAGCATCTTGGACTCCGGCGTCTTGGCCGGATAAAACGTCCCCTTCCACTCCGGGAAGTTGTAGCCCGAGGTGCCGACGCGGACGTTCACGCCACCCACACGGTCTTGACGTTCACGAACTCCCGCAGGCCCTCCACGGACAGCTCGCGCCCGTAGCCGGAGCGCTTCACGCCGCCGAACGGCAGGCGAGGATCGGATTTGACGAGCCCGTTCACGAACACGCTTCCGGCCTCGATCTCGCGGGCGACGCGCTCGCCTCGCTGCGCGTCGCGGGTCCACACTGCCGCGCCGAGGCCGTAGGACGAGGCGTTGGCGATTCGGATCGCGTCCGCCTCGTCCTTGGCGCGGATCACCGCTGCGACAGGGCCGAAAGTCTCCTGGTCGAACGCCGGCATCCCCGGCTCCACCGCGACGAGGACCGTGGGCGGGTAGAAGGCGCCGCGGCCACGCGGCAGCTGACCACCCAGGATCGCCTGCGCCCCGCGCTGCACCGACTCCTGCACCTGCCGGTGGAGGTTCTCGCGCAGATCGAGCCGCGCCTGTGGCCCGACCTGGGTCGTCGGGTCGAGCGGATCCCCCACCTTCCGGGCACGCATCTCGCTCGTGAACCGCTCGAGGAATTGGTCGGCCACGTGCTCCACGACGATGAAGCGCTTCGCGGCGATGCAACTTTGACCGCTGTTGATCAGACGCGCTTCGGCAGCGGTTCGGGCTGCTCGCTCCAGATCGGCATCGTCGAGCACGATGAAGGGATCGCTGCCGCCCAGCTCGAGTACGGTCTTCTTGAGGTGCCGTCCCGCCTGCTCCGCCACCTGGCTCCCCGCGCGGTCCGAGCCGGTGAGCGTCACCGCCCGGACGCGCCCGTCGGCGATCGCGCTGCCGGCGCCCTCGTTCGACAGGAACACCGCGCGGAACAGACCATCCGGGAAGCCCGCGTCCCGGAAGACCTCTTCGATCGCGACCGCGCAACGTGGCACGTTGGGCGCGTGCTTCAGGATGCCGGCGTTCCCGGCGACCAGCGCCGGCGCGGCGAAGCGGAACACCTGCCAGAACGGGAAATTCCACGGCATGATCGCGAGCACCGGACCGAGGGCTTCGAAGCGGATGTAGCTCCGCGATGCGTCGCTCGGGCGGGGCTCATCCGCCAGGAGGGCCGGCCCGTGCTCCGCGTAGTAGTCGCACACCCAGGCACATTTCTCGGCTTCTCCCGCGCCTTGCGTCAGCGGCTTTCCCATCTCGAGCGCCATCGTACGAGCGTACGCCTCCTTACGCTCGCGCAACACACGCCCGGCAGCGCGGAGCCGCTCGGCTCGCTCCGTCACCGGCCGGCGACGCCAATCCCGGGACGCGACATCGGCGCGCTCCAGGATCCCGGTCAGCGCGTCGGGCGCTGTCTCCTCGAACGTCTCGAGCACCTCGCCCGTGGCGGGGTTGACCGACTGGAACGTCACCCGATCACCTCCGGGCGATCCCGCACCCGATCCACCGTGCAGAGAAAGCCCAGCGGCTCGTCGCCCGTCGCTCGGAACTGGTGAGCCACGCCGGGCGACACGTACACGCAGTCGAACGGCGCGATCTCGTAGCTCTTGTCCCCCAGCGTCACCCGCCCGCGACCGCGGATCACGACCACCGCGTGGGGATGCCGGTGCCGCTCGAGCGTCGAGTAGCCGCCGGGTTGGATCTCGAAATACCGGGTGACGAAGCTGAACGGCTCCTGGCCGGCGCCTTCGCCCAGGAGCGTCTGACGGGTCACGTCCCGGTACGGCACGTCCCCCGTCTTGTACTCGCGCGCGGGAACGCCGTCCCAGCGGAACCCGCTGAACTTGAGGACCTTCGATCGGTCATCCATGGGAGTGTCGTCTCACTGCGGCCACCAGCCGCTCCGCCGCCGTGGTGGGATCGGCTTGCGCGTACAGGCTCCCGCCGATCAGGAAGATCGTGTCCGCGCCATACCGGTCGATCCAGTGCGGCACACGCGCCGCGTCGATTCCCCCCGCCGGCACGGGGAAGGAGGGGGACACGGGTCCAAGCGGCCCGCGGAGCCGCGCGTTGATCGCGGCGCACGTCGCCTCGGGGAACGTAAACCGCCCCCCGACGTTGGGATAGATCACCGCATCGCTGCCTGCCACGCGGAACAGGTCGCCCAACAGCACCTCCGGTGAGATGCCGTGGGCCGGCTGGAAGAACGCACCTGCGAGCGACGGGTGCGACATGATCGCCAGCCCGGTGGCAGCCGCGATCGCGTTCACGGCGCCGAGTCCGGCAGGGAGCGCATTGACCACGACGCCACGGCAGCCGGCGGCCCGCGCTACGGCCGCGCGCTCCAACATCCCGACCGGGCCGGTCGTGACGTTTGGGAAGTACAGCGCGTTCCTCCCGGTCTCGTCGTTGGCCCGCGCAACCGCCTCCTGGCAGCGCTCGACCCGCTCGCGAAACGGCGCGGTGGTCTGATCCGCGAGGCTGTGATCGTCCTTGATGAGATCGATCCCCGCTCGGGCGAATCCATGGGCCAGCTGCGCGAGCTGCGGGGCGGTGAGCCCGAGCGGTTTGAGCGCCGTGCAGAGGAGGGGCCGTCCGCGGGCGCCGGTGAGCTCGCGTAGCCCCGCAATGCCGAGCCGCGGCCCGCGCAGCGCGGCGAGCAGCTCGTCCGGCCAGTCGAGCCCGGCGATCAGGATCCCCGCCTTGAGCGAGATGTTGCCGAACAGGAGGTTCAGGAGTTGGGGGAGGTCGCCGCACACGGCGACCGGGTCGAACGAGATGACGGCGCGGGAGCGACCCCGGCCGAGCGACTCGACTGACTCGACGCGCCCCGCGACCCGCGCCGCGACTTCCGGGGACACGGCGTCCTCGGGGAGCTCGAGGGTTTGCTCGAACGCGATGTCGCGCGCCTTTGCGGCGGCGACCCGGCGCGAGCAGCCGAGGTGATACGTCACGCGCAGACGAATGGTGATCGCGGTCACACTGGATGTTAGTGACGGAGCGCAGCATCGCGGCCGACTCTGCCACAGCCAAGGCACCGACGGTCCCTGGGCGATCCGCCTCCTATCCTTATAGCACAGACCGACTTGTCACGCACGCCTTCCGCCAGGCACACGCCTTGCGACTCGGGGTTATGCGGCCGCACAGGCGCGGCCCACGAGGAGTGACGTATGACACAGTCTTGGCGACCAGACGATTGGGCGGACGACGACGAGGCGTGGCGCGGGGATGTCCACGGCCCCACCGAGTCGTGGCGAGCGGATCCGAGCGACGATCGCTGGCGTGGCCAAGAGCACCTCGCCGACTGGCCGGAGGCGCAGGCCGGGCCGGAATACTGGATGTACAAGCGCGCGGCCGAAGAATGACCGCGTAGCCTCGCGAGCTGGATACGGAGGCCCGGCACCGTCCTAGCGACGAGCCGGGCCTCCTTGCTTCTGCCGCCTTGCGAACCGACCCACTCCCGCGGTATGGTCACCGCTCTGCCGCCTCCGACCGCAACGCTGCTCGGGCAATTCGCATGGAGAACGCAGTGACT
>Ga0209761_1002851_pt1 | contig 11383 bp, 12 predicted proteins | sample GraSoi013_1_40cm_4_FD_185818 | JGI IMG/M metagenome (GOLD analysis project Ga0209761, IMG submission 185818) | Grasslands soil microbial communities from the Angelo Coastal Reserve, California, USA - Sample 09_25_2013_1_40cm (SPAdes) (version 2) | ecosystem: Environmental > Terrestrial > Soil >... | reverse complement strand
AGCCGTGTTTCAAAGGCCCACCGCACTTCCCCAAATGACTGTCTCGCAAAACCTGCACCTAGCTCTATCGCTAGCGGGGGTCCCGAGAAAAGATCGAGATGAAAGGATCAAAGAAGCTCTCGCATTCTTCGGATTAGACAAGATCGAACGGTCATACCCTGACGGGCTGAGCGCCGGCCAACGAAGACGAATCGATCTCGCAAGAGCCTTGGCCGTCAAGCCCGAACTACTAGTGATCGACGAGCCAACCGGTGACTTGGATGGGTCGGCTACAAACCTGCTGATTCCTCTTCTGAGAGGACTGAACCGGAACCAGGGAACGACGATTTTCATGACCACCGCACTGCCCCGCCAAGCGTCACAAGCCAAGCACCAGGTGCACCTCAGACCCCCCTTGTATCTCACGCCGGAAAACAGGATGATAGGAGACTGACGATGTTCCGCGATAACCCTTCATTGACAGATAGGATTCGGGAAGCGATAAAGCCGACACCAATGAGACAGCGGATCCAGTTCGCGTCCCACAAGCTCCGCCTCCAAACGACACGGCTAGAACGTAGCATCACCCAGATGGAATCACGAGACCAAACGCTCCGGGACAAATGCACGAAAGCATTGGAAGCACGAGATACGCAGACCGCCACGGTTTTCGCCAACGAATGCGTGCAAATTCGAAAACTCATCAAAACATCCCTCCGAAGCCAGATCTGCCTCGAACAAGCACTATTGCGCCTTGAGACGGTGGAACAGTTCGGCGACATGGTTCACAGCATGGGCTCTGTCAGGGGACTACTCGGCACAGTGAGAGGAGAACTGGAGGGCAAACTTCCCGAGATTTCGACAGGCATCGGAGATGTTGAAGACTCATTAGAAAATCTCACGATGGAAATCGGGGAGGCCGTCGACGCCGATGGAATGTCAATCCCCGTCAATGATGAGTCTGCTCACATCCTGAAGGAGGCAGATCTCATGGCTGAGCAGAAGATGAAGGAGAAATTCCCAGAGATTCCTCAGATCGTGAATCCAGCTCATCGAGTGAGGTAGACTATTGTTGCTATCTCCAGAGTTGGAGACGAAAGCTCTCCTGGGGCGAAGTGTCAGCGATATCTACGGCAGATTGCTTGGACGCGTGATAGGCATCGAACGGAATCACTTCGGCGAGATGGAAGGCGTCCAGGTAGAAGCAACAGGCGGAATTATTCTAACAGCAAAAGCCAGGCAAATGGCCCTCACCCCGAAGACAATCACGATATCCCCGGAGTGGAAGCTTGAGTCCGAGGACATCATTTCTGAGCTTACGCTGTTGAGAAAGCGGGTCGGCGCTCTTGAGTCATTGAAGGATTCAAGGGAGATTGACGGGGAAATCTACTCGGAGCTCCTGGAGTCGCAAAAGGCAGGCTACTTGGACAAAGTGAAACTGGCAAGCGCCCTAGTCGGCTCAATGCGATCTAGACTAGCCGAGATCACTGGACAAATCACGAGCCTGACAAGATATCTCGTCAATGCGAAGCTGGATCACAAGAGCGGGGAGCTTGACGAGGATTCTCTGAAACTGGCGCAGGGTTCTATCGAGCCGAGTCTTCGGCCTTTGATCGCGGAGAGGAACGATCTTACGTTATCGATCAAAGTGGTCGAGCAGGTCTTGCCGTCTAAGGTCAGTATTAACTAGGACCCTACTATCCCTGCATGGGTGAGGATAGGGGAAATGGCTACCTTCGACAGTCGGGTCCGGGTACTGTAACAGCCATATTTTCCGTTGCCATTTTCCAAAGATCAACGTACCCGTGATAGTTCATGACTAGCAAAGCGAGAAAGAACAAGCCTACGAGGATCGAAAAGGTCCTGCCATTAGGCAAGATCATCGAGTTCTTCCGTCATCGATTCCACGATCCCTATCTGAATCCAGAAGCTGAATTGAGCTTCGCAGATTTTCAAACTGGCTTTCCGGAGGTTCCTCGCGAGGACTTGGAAGAAGGATTGTCTCACTGGGTCATGAGACCCGGCGCAAGAGTGCTTTCGACAAAGACAACGGCCATCGATGGACTTGATCTACAAGTGTGGTACATTCATGGGCTTCATGAGGAACACGCGGACTTGGAGGATTCCTTGAGCCGGGGACCCATCCAAGCCTAGCAACGAAGACATTGAACCCCGACTTCCTTACTTATTAGAGTAAGAAAACGTAATTCACGTTTCGCCGACCAGGAAACCCGCTCCTCAACAATCACTCACGACTTCCAATATTCTGAATGAGCTTCGACTTAGGATGGCGATACGCGTTCGTTGTCAGAAATCACCCATTATCAGCCCTGATCTTGGAAATGGTAGAGTCTCCTTTGTTATCCCTAGAATCGTTCGAGGAGACGCGGATAAGACCCCTAGATTTGCATTCCCATCTAAGCCTGATTGTGCCCTGAATCAGTTGTCTCGCCCAGAATCACTGCCGGACACGGAATCGTTCCCTGGGGAGGGGGGTATTGCACAGCGGTTTTGCGTCGCTGGAGTGGTTCCTCCGGACCTCGTGAAGGTAACCGCCTCGTGCTAGGGGTGGCCCTTCCCAGGATTTTTGGCTTGCAGGCAATTGAAGTCCTTATACCGGTCGGAGACCCGCCGCGAAACCGCAAGGTACCAATGAAGGCGTTTGTTCTTGCCGGTGGCGCGGGCACGAGGCTCTCGCCTCTAACGAGCTATGTTCCTAAAGGAATGATACCGATAGCCGGCAAACCGTTCATCGACTACGTCATCATCTATCTCGCAGGCCATGGAATAAGAAACATCATCATGCTGTTATCGGATGAAGACAGCGAAGTATACCGCAACCACTTGGACGATGGATCAAAGTACGGTGTCAACATCGGCTATAGCATCAGCCCACGAACCGGCACGGCAAACGCGCTCAAAGATGCGAGCAGTCTCATCGACTCGACCTTCCTCGTCTATTACGGCGACGTCCTCACAACCCTCGACCTTACAGACATGATCCGGTTCCATAGAGAAAAGAAAGCAACCTGCACAGTCGCCCTCAGCACTGGCGTCCGAATCGACTACGGCGTAGGACGAGTCGACAAAGACGGCAGAATAGAATACTTCGAGGAAAAACCCGTCATCAAAGAATATCCTGTCTCGATAGGCGTCTGCCTCTGCGAACCCGCTGTCCTCAAATATTGCTCAAGCGGATCCGACATCGCGGCAAACGTCATACCCACACTCGTCGCCAAAGGCGAACGAGTCTACGGCTACCTCACCCCAGAACCACACCACGACATTGGATCATTCAAGCAATTAGACGAGGTAAAGAAGATCCTAAAGACCCAAGCCAAGAGCCAGACGAAGAACTCGTCCAAGCAAGACTAGGTCATCCAGTGCGTCTGCTCAGCCGAGTCCTCTACCACAAAGCCAAGTTTAGCCATCCGATCACGGATGCGATCAGCCGAGTCATAGTCTCGCTTGCTCCGCAGCTCGTTCCTCAGCTCCAGGACAAAGTTCACCAGCTCCGAAACCCGGTCCTGCGCGACAGTCTCAGTCTCTAGGACACCTAAAACAGAGCCAAGATCTTCCAAAGCGCTAATTATCGCGTTTACCGACTCGGTTTTTGGATTCCTCGCCTCTTCCTCTGCCAACCCGACCATTCTGATGTAAGCAGCCAGCGCTCCCGGAGTGTTGAAATCATCGTCCATAGCCTTGAAGAACTCGTCCCGCGCCTCGTCAAGCTGGTTGAGAACCGAGTTCGCCTCCCCCTTCTTACCGGTCATCCTGTCTCGAGCCAGCGCAAGCTGGTCGTGCGCTCGCCTGAACCTTCTGGCAAGGCTGACTGCTTGCTGCAACGCCTCCTCGGTAAAGTCCAACGGACTCCTGTAATGTGTCCCAGCGTAGAACACCCGCAGACCTGGAGCACCAACTTTCCTGACCATGTCTCGGATCGGGATAAAATTGCCCAGCGATTTGTGCATCTCCTGTCCCTTGATGCTCATCAATCCGGTGTGAAGCCAGTAACGCGCCAATGGCTTCTTCCCAGTCAAACCCTCCGTTTGCGCAATCTCTGCTTCATGATGCGGGAAGATGAGATCCGAACCACCGCCATGCACATCATACCTTGGCCCAAAGTACGTTAGAGTAATCGCGGTGTCCTCGATATGCCAGCCAGGTCGTCCTTTGCCCCACGGACTCTCCCAGAATATCTCGCCAGGCTTCTGGCTCTTCCACAAGGCGAAGTCTCCAGGATGTTTCTTCCGGGGATCGGGATCAACCCGGTGAACCGTAAGATCCTCCAGCTTTTGATGAGACAGTTTTCCGTAGCCTGGAAACTTGGAAATGTCGAAATAGACGTCATCATCAACCCTGTAAGCGATTCCCTTCTTTAGAAGTCCAGTGACCTGATCGATGATCTCGGGAATATGATCCGAAGCCTTCGCGTAAAGATTAACACTGTCCACGTGGAGTTCTTTCATGTCCTTGAAGAAAGCTTTCGCCAAGCGATCCGCTAGAACCAGCGGCTGTTCCCCTAGATCGTGAGCCTTGTTGATGATCTTATCGTCGATATCAGTAATGTTGAGGAGGAAGAAGACACTGAAACCCTTCCTCCGCAAATAGCGTGCGATGATATCATAGGCGACGTAGGTCTTTCCGTGGCCAATGTGAGAGACATCCCAGACCGTCGGACCGCAGACGAACATGTTCACCCGTTTTGGCCGGATGGGCTCGAACTTGTCGAGCTTCCGCGTCAGCGTATTGTGGACTCGAAGCTCAGAGGAAGTCGGATCTATCAGCGCAGAGTCCCCACGGTCACCCCGGTCACCGCATCGACCTCTATAACTGACTCTAACCGGTTGGAAGCTTGCTCTGACCCGGCTTTGCCTCCGAGGAATGACCCTTCTCGGACTGGATATTGCTCCAGGCTTTCGAGAGCATCTCTTTCTCATTAGGATACGACAAGGTATGGAGAGCCTTCTCGTACGGCATCCACTCCATCGCATCGTGCTCGGTCCCCACCTTCGCATCAGCCTGATCAGTCTCGAACAGGAAGAAGTGAACAGTCTTGTCGTAGGTCTTCGCACGGAACCCGAACTGGTACTTGATCGCGCCAAGCTTCCCATGCAGCTTCACCCTGCTTACACCGGTCTCTTCACGTACCTCCCTCATAGCCGTCGTGACCTCGTCTTCGCCCTCTTCGATCAACCCCTTCGGCAAACACCAGACCCCTCTCTTATTACTGGCCAGCAGCAGAAAAAGCGGGTTATCCTTCTCCCAGCGATAGACAACTCCACCAGCTGATATAACCCGGATCCTCTGTCTGGGCTGCATCCCGCCCCCGTACATGACTATACTCTACGCTCTGCGACTATAATTCGATATCTTTCGACAAAGGCGTGATGTTTTCCGAGGGAGAACCAACAACCACAATATCTTCTATCCTGACACCGCCCCACTTAGGCTCGTAGAGGCCTGGTTCAATCGTTGCCACGGACCCTTTTCTAAGGTGATCCTTGCCGTATAGTGAAAGGTAGGGTCTCTCTCCAATAGTCAATCCGACCCCGTGACCGAGCCCGTGCACGAACCCACGAGTCCGCGCTTCCTTATTCCCCTTCATCAGCTGCCGCGCAGTTGGGTACCCTTTCCTCTCGAAGATCTCGCACGCGTTCGCCATCATTTCTTTGCAGGGGACCTGCTCCTTCACCATATCCAGCGCCGAAGTTTGAACTTCCAGAACGGCATCATACATTTCCTTGACCTTCCTAGGCGCGGAACCGAACAAATAGGTCCGAGTCAAATCATGCCAGTAACCATCTGGTTCAGAAGGAAATATGTCAAAGACAATAGGCTCACCGGATCGGACAATATCCTCGTCTTCGCCCCTGTAGTGAGGGTCGCTGGACTTCCTTCCCGGCGCGAATATCGTATCCTCCGGCGCGACCAAGTTCTGCTCAGAAAGCGACCTTCCAATAACCTTCTTGACCGTTCCGACACTCAACGGTTTTGACTTGTAAGACACTCTCCTCCCGTTGATACTTGCTCCTCTTAGAAACCGGAGTGTGTCTTCCACCACTCGTATCGTTTTCTTCCCGAGAACTCTCAGCCGTTCGATCTCCCAACGATCCTTTGTTTCACGGGCAGTTTCGATGATCGTAGGCGACTTTTCCCCAGTGATCTTCACGCCCTTACGTCGGAGGGCGTCTATCATGTGGAGTGTATTGGACACATCATTCCTACCCGCGAGAATCGTAGGACCGTGAAGTCCCTCTTCCTTCATGATCTTCCGGTAGAATCGGATCCGGGCCTCATCCCGGTCGTATTTACTCGCGATGCGCTCGTACCCATAGTCCGAGTAAGTCTTGATGTTGCGAACCGTCCCCTGGCGCGCGCTGCCCACGTCGATATTGCTCACTATGAGCGTCGGGTCATGTGATCTTCGTTTCAGAAATATTCCGCCTCTTGGAAGAGACGTTCCCGCAACGTATCGAAGATCCGGGTTTCCCACCGTTGAGTCTCCGAAGACTATTATTGAATCGACATTTCCCTTTTCCATCTCCACGTCGAGATCTTTGATCAAGAAGATGCCTTGGTAACAGGAGGCGAGAACGGTATATTATGATTGGGAGCGGTCAGTTGCGACGAACAGTTCGATAGACTGTTGGAAGAACTAGTTCTTTCTGGCGGCAACTAGAGGCTTCTGAAGGGACGTGCGAAAGAGTCTTTTCTGGGTAGACCTGCGATGACGACTCTCCAGCTCACTCTTCAACCGTCTTTCCTCCGCTCCGTGCAACCAGTCAGGGATAAGAAGAACCCGGATCAGTTCCTGTACAGTTACTCCCCTCTGAATCGCGAGCTGCTTGAGCCTTAGGTAGACGGCTCGGTCGAGGACCTGCATGAACTTGACAGAGTCTTTGGTGCCCCGAGTTCTCGATACTGGCATGAAAACAAAGGGAGTCCACTACTATTCATGGCTCATCTACTCTTCTTATAGAATAAACTCTAAACGAAAACACGTTTCAAACTTGGTCCCCGGAAATCCGTTAAATTGGACGACAAAGATAGGAGCTGTTCATGCTTGCCTGTCTAATCAACGGACCCGGACACGTCGAGATTACAGAAGTTCCGATTCCGAGACTCCGGCATGGCGAAGTCTTGATCAAACTCGCGGCAGCCGGAATATGCGGAACTGACATCGAAAAGGCCCACGGCGCATATGGACCCGGCGGAATCCTGGGCCACGAGGTCAGCGGGACGATTGCGAGCGTAGGTGATGGAGTGACCGATCTGAGAAAATCGGACAGGGTCATCGCACACCATCACGTGCCTTGCTACAATTGCGAATACTGCCGACATGCAGACTACACTATGTGTGATCTCTTCAAGAAGACAAACTTCGATCCTTGCGGACTTGCAGAGTACTTCCGAGTCCCCGAGGCCAATGTCACTCGAGGAGCCGTTGTGAATTTGACTCCCGAGACAAGCTTCGAGGAAGGATCTATGATAGAACCGACAGCGTGTTGCGTGAGAGCCCTCGACAAGGCTAGAGTGAACCCTGGAGACAAAGTTCTCGTCGTAGGCCTTGGCCCAGCTGGCCTGACACAAACACAATTACTCAGGAAAATGGGCGCTACAACGATAATCGGCGTCGATATTCTCCCCCGTCGACTCGAAATGGCCCAGAAGCTAGGGGCCCACGAGACAATTGATTCTTCCTCGAAAAATGTACCTGAACAAGTTACGAAGTCGATTGGAGTTGGTGTTGATCTTGCAATCGTATCCACGGGGAATCAGAAAGCAATACAGCCAGCGCTTGCTTCGGTCAGAAAGGGAGGAAAACTCCTATTATTTGGCGCCCCCGCTCAAGGCTCAACAATTGATCTCGATGTCAGTGCTTTGTTCAGCCGGCAGATCTCGATCGTTACGAGCTATTCCTGTGTAGAATCGGATATTCATCGTGCTCTCGGATTTCTGGCGCGAGGAGACCTGGACCTTCGGTCCATGGTTACCGACAGGTTTGCGTTACGAGATGCTCCCAAAGCGCTTGAGCACGCTCGAACCTCGAGAACCGCTATCAAGACGATGATAATGTCCCAAGCGTAGTCGGATTCGTGGAGTTACCCGAAATTGACACTTGATGAAGGTGAAAGTGCGGTCTTTGAGGACGTGTCCCGTCGTGTTAAAGGAGAGGTCTGACCTGCTAGTTTTTCCACGCTTCATTCGAGGCGAATCTGACAACGCAATTTCAGTTTGACCAAAAGGTAGACTTGGCGATAAGCAAGTCTGTGAAGGGTACGCTCAGGTTCTACAACGAGCTTAGAAAGCAAGCGGTTGCTCGAGGCGAGGCGGCGAAGCCTCCCAGCTACGAGACGTTCTCGACAATGGCAAAAGGCCTCATGGATGCAAACAGACAGGTCGACCTCGACAGATTGAAGAACCTGAGCATGAGAGACCTCTTCGAGCGCACCTGGGCTCAGAAGCTTCTCAACTACTCAACGCAGAGACTTCTGAGAGAGGCCCATGAGACCTTGGTTCGGAGATATTAGGAGCACGCTCGACTACCTATGGTTTGTGAGCGCCCGACGAGGCAACCGTTCTCTAAGATTCCTCTCAAGGGTCATGGAAACTATCGAGGAGGTTTCGGACTCTAACGCATGTTCTCGTCCCAGAAACGAACAGAGTAGTTGAACAAGCTCTCTTCCAGGCGCTTTCAGCTGAAAGAATCCATATTCTCGCTTCTTTCCGCTGCCTTCCCTCGTGGGTATCTCCGCGTTCTGCGTGAGTTTCAAATACTACCACGCTCCAGTGCACGCTCAGCTGAATAGAAATGCCACAAGCATACTGCGTCAAATGTAAAGCAAACATCGAGATAAAGAACCCCCAGAACGTCACGCTCAAGAACGGAAAGGCTGCGGTCAAGGGCACTTGCCCAAACTGCGGAACCTCCGTCTTCCGAATCGGAAAAGGGTAGAGCGCCTCCTTCCAGTAAACCCATCAACCTTCGCCCGGTTGCAGGCTAACCCTGCGAACCTTTTAACCCCCAACCTCTTTATTTAGGCAGGTATTGAAGGCAAAGAGCGCGACTATTGTTTTCCTTATTTTATCGGTCGCGGTTACCTATTGGTTCCCCCTATCGTGGGCCGACGGTACCCCCGCAGCGGTACCTCGATACTCCTATCTCATAGGAAGCAACGCGACAAGTACCGCTGGCCTCTCCTTCCAGTTTCCGTCGGGGAGTAACACCGTGACAAAGGACCTCACAAATTCCTCTTCAGTTTTCACGATGCAAAACCAGCTCTTTGATTCAATAACCGTCGCAGGCCCGATTGTGTTCTCTCTATGGCTCTCTTCTAACACGACAACGACAACGATGGTAACCCTTGGTCTAACTTTGGCCGGAGGTTTCAATGTCACCACGGGAGAGATTCAGGAGGATGTTACTATGATCGCTTCTAATCACACCATCACATATACACCGTCCGTCACCACATTGCTTTTCGGGTCTCAAGTCAAATTCTCGATTTGGGCAAATCCCCCAAAAGGCACTAAAGTGACTCTTCACTGGGGTTCGCAAACGAGACACTCGTCAGTTCTCATTCCACTCTCAGGATACGCCTTCGTGAACAATGTTGCAATCCTCGACAAACTGCTACGACCCGCTCCGAACTTTGATCTTCAGGCTTCAACAGGAAATAACGTAGTATTGATTCAAGCATCAGTGGTAGCAGCTTTCGGTTCAGCCGATATACAAAGGGTAAACCTGACAATAGTTGGGCCAAACCGGGTGCCGGTCTACAACCAATCGAGAAACGGGAATGAAGCGTTTCCCCTCACTCAATTCCCGCCTTTCAGTTATAACTTTCAGTGGGCCTATCCGTCGAACGCTACCGAAGGGGTTTATCAGGTTAACATTGATCTGATCGACTCTCAAGGCCATTTAGCCTCCAGGTTCGGAGGCTCTTCATCTTTTGGTCTATTCAAAGGAGGCACTCCGCCTTTCAATTTCCTACCATATGCCGCGATAGGCGGAGTGGCCGTCGTCGGTGGGGCCTTGTATTATGGAACTAAGAGGAGGACGAAGAGGTATCTCGCACCGTTCGAACACTTCAACAGCCTCACCGGGGGCGAGTTTAACGGCGGCACGATTACGGTTGAGGGTAATACCGGATCAGGTAAGACTCTGTTGTCCGAACAACTGATGTACGAGGACCTTAGGAGAGGAAGACCTTGCATCTTTGTAGCTACTAGCGACTTTCCAACCAACATCCGATCAAATATGAAAGCCATGGGACTTGATGTCACGGGTTACGAGCAGAGTGGATTGTTGAGCTTTGTGGATGCATACTCATCGGAAGCCGGGCAGGAGTCAAGAGAGAAATTCTCCACCCCTTCTTTGGGGGACTTGACTACCCTTGGGATGAAGATCACGTCGTCGCTACCCTTGGACAAGGCCAAGGGAGCTAGCCTCTACCTGGATTCCCTGGTTCCTCTTGCGTCCAAGGCGAAGGCTGAGAGTATCATATCTTTCGTGCAATCTGTCGGGGCTAGAATGCGTGGAATGGGCGGCAGAGCAGTTTTCACCTTGGGGCCCAGCGTGGACGGAATGGTTCAGCGACAACTTGAAGACTTGGCCGACTGTGTTGTTCAGATGGAAGCTTTTGAAGAGCGTGGAGTTCGTCGTCGACGTCTCAGAATTGCTAAGTTCAGAGCGAGGAGGCATCAGGAAGGTTGGAATGTCTTCGCTATAGAGGATGGAAAGGGAATCATCTTCTATTCTAAGAAGCCTAAGACTTAGAATACTTTGTCGCGTGGGAAAACCTCGATTCCCGCGGCTCCAAACTGATAGGGACGAATCTGCGTGTCATGAGCAATTCCGCGCATTTTTTCGACTTGTACTGCTCGGACAAAGTTTCCTTGATGCATGAGTGTATGAAGAACAACTACTCCATGTGAAAGAAACTCTTCAATTTGAAATCTTCGGTCCAAGAGCGATGTCTTCAACTCGCTTGTTACCAGAGAAGTGCAACCGGTGTCCGATAGTGCGTCAAAGAATTCTACAGTTGCCCTTCGTCTCTTCACCTCCTCCCCGTACCTCAACATAACTGATGTGATAGGGTCGAGAGCGATCCGCTCGACATTCTCGCCTTCAACCAGTTTTGTGAGAGTTTTCAAGACCTCGGTGAAGCCAACCCCTTCAGAGGAGTCGGAGGAAAATAGCGCGTGAGGTCCATTGTTCTTGATCCTAGTCCTACGCAAACCGCTGGCGTCTAAGAACAAGAGTCGGCCCTTTTTCTCGACGCTATCAAGGTCCCAATTGTACGATTGGAAGTTTTGTTTTATCACATCCGGATATTCATCGAGGGTAACGTAGAGTCCGGTTTCGCCCTGGAGCGCCCCGCTGTAGAGATACTGGATG
>Ga0209761_1002846_pt1 | contig 11390 bp, 9 predicted proteins | sample GraSoi013_1_40cm_4_FD_185818 | JGI IMG/M metagenome (GOLD analysis project Ga0209761, IMG submission 185818) | Grasslands soil microbial communities from the Angelo Coastal Reserve, California, USA - Sample 09_25_2013_1_40cm (SPAdes) (version 2) | ecosystem: Environmental > Terrestrial > Soil >... | reverse complement strand
CGCGGAACCTCACGCGTGCGCACCGCACCCAGGAATGCGCGTAGCTCCGCGCGGAGCGGCTCTTCCGGCTGCGTGGGCAGCTTCTCAAAATCGAATTGCGGCTGTGGCCCGGGTTGGCGGACGCGCACGCGCAAGGCGTCCTGACGGGTGTAGTCCACCGAGATGTACTCGTGCACCTGAAAGAAGCGCATCTTGCGCACCCGCTCGGTGGAAACGCGGCTGGCCGTCACGTTGGCCACCGCGCCCGATTCGAATTCGATGCGCGCGTGCGCGATATCCACGCGATCGCTCAGCACGGGGATGCCCACAGCCTTGAGGTCCGTCACGGGCGCGCTCACCAGCGCGAGCAGAATGTCCAGGTCGTGGATCATCACGTCGTACACCACATCAATATCGAGGCTGCGCGGCGAAAAAACCCCCAGCCGGTGCACCTCAAAAAACAGCGGCCGCGATAGAACTCTCTCCACTGCCACCACCGCCGGGTTAAACCGCTCCAGATGCCCCACCTGTAACACGCGCCGGTGCTGCCTCGCGGCGGCGATTAGTTCGTCAGCTTCCGCCAGCGACGCGGCCATGGGCTTTTCCACCAGGACATCGATTCCCAGCCCGAGCAGGCGGCATCCCATGCGCGCATGCTCGACAGTAGGCACAGCCAAGCTAACCGCATCAACGCGGCCCGCGAGAGCCTCGGTCCCCGGCAGCGCCGCGGTGGAAAATTCCTCTGCCACCGCGCGGGCGCGCTCCGGATTCGAATCCACCACGCCCACCAGATCCGCATCTTCGAGCTCGCGGTACACCCGCACGTGGTTGCGACCGAAATCGCCTGCGCCGACCACCGCGACGCGAATCTTCTGTCCGCTGCCAGGGCTCGCGCTCAATGCTTCCTTTCTCCCGCCCCGGCCGGCTCAACCGCCTCGATAGCAATGCCTGCGGCGTTGGCCGTCTCGATCAGGCTCGTCCGGTCAAACAGCAGAGTCCTGTGCGCGTCAATGGCGAGCGCCGTGGCGGCTGACTTCATCATTATTTGGACGGTGGAGAGGCCTACAACGGGTACATCGAAGCGCATGTCCTGTCTCGGCTTGCTCACCTTCACCACGACCAGCGGCGCGCCGCCGGCGATGCGCCCGGCGCGCTCGATGGTTTCGTCGGTCCCTTCCATGGCCTCGATAGCCACGCAGGCGCGTTCGCGCACGACTACCGTCTGCCCCAGGTCGAGCCCGGCAATCTGCCGAGCAACCATGCGGCCGTAGGCGATGTCGGCGGCCTCCCGCGCGTCCGGAGCACGGCGCGTCAGCACGCCAGGCTGGGGCACCAGCGGCTTCAAGAACGCCGTCGAGTCCACCAGTTCGATTCCCTCAGCTTCCAGCGCCGCGGCTACCGCGCCAATCAGCGAATCCGTATTTTTTTGCGGCAGCGAGAAGAGCAGCTTAGCGAGCTTCCAGTCGGGCCGGATCGAGCTGAAGATCTTGTTGTGCTTCACCTGACCGGCCATCACAGCCTTGTTGACGCCCTCCTGATGGAGCAACTCGAGCGCTTTGCTCAAGTCGCCCACGCTGACCCAGTGCAGCCGCGCGGCCACGCTCTCGAGTTCCGGCGAAGCTTCTTCGCGCAGCGCAATCACTGCCATCTCGATTCCCTGGCTCCGGGCCGCCTCGAGCACCAGGAACGGAAACCGGCCGTTGCCCGCGATTAGTCCCCAGTGGGGAGGTTGTCCGGCAGCTTTGGGCGCGCTAGTCATGTGAGGAAGCCTTACTTGATCAGGCCGCGCGCGGCGGATTCGATGAAGCCGATCAGCTCCTCGATGTCTGCGGAGCCGTTGAGCGTGGCGCGCATCTGTTCCAGGGCCTGCGTGGTGTTGAGCTTCGACCTCAGCAACAGCCGGTAGGCCTGCTCGATCGTGCGGATACGCTCGCTGGAGAATCCGCGGCGCTCGAGTCCCACCGTATTCACGCCATAGCAACGCGTCTCGCGCTGGGTCACCACTTTCGAAAAGGGCGGCACGTCCTGCGTGATCACCGTCGAGGCGCCGATATACGAGTAGCGCCCAACGCGGCAGAACTGGTGCACCGGACTGAACGCGCCCACGGTGGCGTAGTCCTCAACGGTGACGTGGCCGGCAAGCGTCGCGCTGTTGGCGAACACGGTGTGACTGCCCACCTGACAATCGTGCGCGATATGCGCGTACGCCATAAAGAGGTTGTCGCTCCCAATGCGCGTAATCCCGCCGCCCTGCCTCGTGCCCCGGCTGACAGTGACATACTCGCGGAAGGTGTTCCGATCGCCCACCACCAACTCGGTGCGCTCCCCGCCGTACTTCAAATCCTGTGGGTCGCCGCCCACCGAGCAAAACGGGTGAAGCACGTTTTCCCGGCCAAGACGGGCTGGGCCATTCACCACGGCGTGCGGATGCAGCACGCAACCGTCGCCCAGTTCGACCTCGTTGCCCACCACGGCGTAGGCGCTGACGCGGACGCACTGGCCCAGACGGGTGGCTGGCGAAATGATCGCGCGAGCGTCGATCTCACTCATCACTTCTCACTCATCGCTGCCAATGTTGCCGGGGCAGGGTCGCGGTCCACCATCTTGCACATCAGCGTCGCTTCGGCGGCCAGCTCCCCGTTAACAGTGGCCTTGCCTTCGAGTTTACAAAAATTGCCGCGCCAGGAGACCACGGTAACTTCCAACCGCAGTTGCTCCCCGGGAACCACCGGCCGGCGGAACCGCGCGTCGTCCACCGCGACAAAATAGAGCAGCTTCTTCTCGCGGTCCGGTACCTCTTGCAGCAACAATATCCCTCCGGTCTGCGCCATGGCCTCAATCATCAGCACGCCGGGCATGATCGGTTTCCCCGGGAAATGTCCTTGAAAATAGCCCTCATTGATGCTGACGTTCTTCACGCCGACAATGCGCTTGAGCCGCTCCATTTCCAGGATGGCATCTACCATCAGGAAGGGATAGCGGTGCGGCAGGATCTTCTGGATGCCGTTGGTGTCCAGAATCATCGCTTCTCCTCAAGGAGCTTTCGATGCAGAATTTACACCCCGCCCGATGCCACGATTATATGCGAAACGCCCCATTCCGGGTGAACGGCGTTGCTCGGTGCTCTCTCCGTTGCTAGCATAGCCCGCGCAATGCCTTCATTCGATCTGGCCCAGGGCTTTCTCGAGGACTTGCGCCGCCAGCAGCAGAAAATGTTGCGCCTGCTGGGCCGCTTCGTGCGCGCAGAATCGCCCAGCTTCGACAAAGCAGCGGTTGACCGGTTCGGGCGGATCGTGGCCGCCGAGTGGCGCAATCGCGGCGCGCGCGTCCGGTTTCTGCTCCAGCGCCGGCGCGGTGACCATATTCGCGCGGAGTTGTGGCCCGGGCGCGGAAGGCCAGCGGGGCAGATCCTGATCTTGGGCCATCTCGACACTGTCTACGACCTCGGCACACTTGCCCGCATGCCCTTCCGCGTCTCGCGGGGCCGCGCCTACGGCCCCGGCAGCTACGACATGAAAAGCGGCTTGGTGATCGCCTTGTTTGCCGCAGAAGTGCTCCACACGATGCGAATGCGGCCATTCAAGCGCCTGGTCTTTTTGTGGACCTCGGATGAAGAGATTGGCAGCGGGTCCTCGCGCGCTGTGATTGAGAAAGAGGCCAGACGCAGCGACGCTGTGCTAGTCCTCGAACCCGCCAGCGGGCCCGATGGCTGGCTGAAGACGGCGCGCAAAGGTGTCGGCGAAATCGAGCTGATCGTAACCGGCCGCGCCGCGCACGCCGGGGTCAATCCGCAGGATGGCGTCAACGCCGTGCACGAACTGGCGCTGCAAATCGCGCGCGTCGCCCGGTTTAACCAGCCCCGCCGCGGCGTCTCTGTCAACGCCGACGTCGTCGAAGGCGGCACACGCACCAACGTCATCGCCGAGCGCGCTCGCGCAGTGGTAGACATCCGCGCAGCGCGCGCTTCCGACATGCGTGCGCTCGAAGCGAAGTTCCACCGGCTCCGCCCCCATTTGCCGGGCGCGCGGCTCAAAGTGCGCGGCGGGTTCAACCGCCCGCCGATGGAACGCGCCGCCAGCGCCGGTCTTTTCCGTCGAGCGCAGGCCCTCGCAATCACGATGGGGCTGAAGCTTGAGGAATCTTTCACCGGCGGCGGCTCCGACGGCAACTTCACCGCCGCCTTGGGAGTGCCTACGCTCGACGGCCTCGGAGGTGTCGGCGAAGGCGCTCACAGCCCGCACGAGAACGTCGTCATCCGAGCCCTGCCCCAGCGCGCCGCCCTCCTCGCCGCCCTCCTGGCCTCCCTATAGCTGCCCTCAGTTGGTAAAATGGTCGGCTTGGGAGACTCGCGCCGACACACCTGTCATCTCTGAAAGCGCTTTGTGTCGGGGCCCGGCGCATTATAAAGCGCAGCTGATACTCGGACCTTCAGTCTCGAATTGCCTGAAATGGACTGTGACAAGGAATGGCGGCGCGACAGGTGACATTCGTTCATTGCTTTGATAACCAAAAGGGTTGTGCGATCATTTTCGAGATCTTTCCCAAGGCGCTGAAGCCGCTTTTTTGGTGCTCTCACCGGCGGCTGGAAACCGTGCCCGGACGAGAGAGACAGGGTAAGCGGGAGGAGAGGATGAAACAAACACTCAAGATAGTCGCGTTGGCTTGCGCTGCGCTCTTGTGGGTCACAACCGCAAGCGCGCAGGTGACAAAGCAGGACGCGGACCTCGCGGCACCTGACGGTTTGAAGCTTAAGGTTACTTACTACTCTGCTGGGAAGTCTGGGCCGGGTGTATTGCTGTTGCACCAGTGCAACCGCGAGCGCAAGACGTGGGATCCACTCGCCACGCAACTCGCGGCGGCGGGCATTCACGTTCTCACGCTCGACTATCGCGGATATGGCGAAAGCGGCGGCGAGCGTTTTCTCTCCCTCACCCCCCAGCAGCAAGCCGCTGCGCGGGAGAAGTGGCCGGGCGATATCGACACCGCCTTCAAGTATCTGCTTGACCAGACCGGCGTGGACAAAGCGCGCCTCGGCGCCGGCGGGGCAAGCTGCGGCGTGAACAATTCCGTTCAGTTGGCGCGGCGACATCCCGAAGTAAAGACTCTGGTGCTTCTCTCCGGCAACACCAACGAGGAGGGCCGCACATTTCTGCAAACGTCCGCCGGCTTGCCGCTCTTCGTCTCCGCCAGCGAAGACGACGGCGATACGCTGCCCTACATGCGCTGGCTGATGGCGTTTTCGCGCAATCCGCACAACCAGCTCGTGCCTTTCAAAGCTGCGGGCCACGGCACGAACATGTTCGCCGTGGAAAAGGGACTTGAGCCCATGATTCTGGAATGGTTCGACAAGACCCTGCGGCAAGCACCCGCTACGCAGAGCGCCAAAACAATGTCGAAGCCGTCTCCGATTGCAGAATTCTGGGACGTGCTGACGCAGCCGGGCGGCGCGGCGCGCGCAAGGAAGTTGTTCGAGGAAGCGAAGAAGAAGGATCCGAATGCATTTCTCTTTCCGGAGTCGGCCGTAAACGTGCTGGGCTACGACCGTTTGCAGAAGGGCGACACGAAAGAGGCGATCCAAGTCTTGAAACTCAATGAATTGGCTTATCCGCGTTCGGCAAACGTGTACGACAGCCTCGGAGACGCCTACTTGGCCGACCACCAGGACGAACTCGCTCTCCAGTATTCTGAAAAAGCCCTCAAAATACTTGAGGAAAATCCTCCGGCAAACGCGGACTTTGGTCGGTTGATCCGCGAAAGCGTGGAGGGCAAGCTCCGCAAACTTCGGCACCTATGAGCCGGGGTGGTCTTCAGTGACACCGGGCCAGAAGGCGCGCGCCGGGCTCAGCTTCAAACGGCCGCTCGGTGGACACTGGTTGGAACTTCATGAGACGCGCTTTCATCGTGCTTCGAGCCCTGCCGCGGCGCGCCGCCCTCCTGGCCACACCAAGCGACCATCATTGCTTGGCGCCGGTTGCCGGGAGCTCGAAAAACGTTTGAATATGCTCGCCGAAGCTTGAGGTTGGCCCCGAACAACTCCGCACCCTTTTTTTGAGACACGTAGTGCTCCCAGTCCTCCACCCAGCTTGCGTGGGGTGAGGCGCTAGCGTACATTCCAGAGGTGGTCGCGTATGAGCCGCATCCACTGTTGCGCAACGCCCACTTAATGACGTTTCTCGCGGCATTCTGGCCGCGGCGGCTGGCGCGGCTTCCCTGGTCGACCGAGCGGCTGTTTGAAGTTGAGCCGGGCACGCGCCTTCTGGCCCGGTGTCATTGGCAGAGAGATCCGCAACGCCATCCTGCGCTGGTGCTTGTGCATGGCCTCGAAGGTTCGAGCGAATCGCGCTACATGCTGGGTATTGCCGAGCTGGCCTTCGTGGCCGGTTTCAGCGTTTTGCGGCTCAACCAGCGCAATTGCGGCGGCACAGAGCATTTGACGCCTACGATTTATAACTCCGGCCTGTCCGGCGACTACCGAGCGATTCTTGATGAGCTGCTCCAACGGGACGCGGTGCCTGAGGTATTTTTTGCCGGCTACTCGATGGGTGGCAACCTGGTGTTGAAGATGGCCGGCGAGCTGGGCGAAGCCGCGCCTCCGCAGCTTCGCGGCGTGTGCGCCGTCTGCCCATCACTTGACCTCGCGGCCTGCGCCGATACGATTGCCTTGCCGCGAAATTTTCCTTACGAACGGCACTTCATGCAGAGCCTGAAGCAACGGCTGCGACGCAAGGCGCTCCTGTTTCCGGGTCAGTATCCGCTCGACGGCCTGCAGCGCTTGCATACCTTGCGCCAATGGGACGACGCCATCACCGCGCCTCGCTCGGGGTACCGCGATGCCGATGACTATTACCACCGCGCAAGCGCTTTGCGAGTGATTGCGCAGGTTCGCCTTCCGACCCTCATCCTCGCCGCGCAGGATGATCCCCTTGTCCCCTTCGAATTATTCCTTGATCCGGCCATCGCCGCGAACCCCTGCATCACGCTGCTTGCGCCGCCATTCGGCGGCCATTGCGGCTTTATCTCCCGCGCCGGCGGCGATGAGCGTTTCTGGGCCGAAGCGAGGCTGGTCGAGTTTTGCCGGGAGCGGTCGAAGGTCGGAAGCGCCCCCGAGCCTTGACTGGACAACCTGCATGGCCCGCGATAATGTTCTGGTCATGGCTCCTCAAGTCGTGATGCAACGTGCGCGCGGCTTTGTCTGCGTCAATGCGCATCCCGAAGGGTGTTTTCGCAATGTCGAGCGGCAAGTAGCTGAGGTCCGCGGCGATCTGCCGGTGCCAGTCGCCGGCCCCAAGAACGTGCTTGTTTTGGGCAGCTCGACCGGCTACGGCCTTGCGTCCCGCGTCGCCGCAGCATGGGGATTTGGGGCTCGCACGCTCGGCGTATTCTTCGAGCGTCCGCCGGAGGACAGCCGCACCGGAACTGCAGGTTGGTACAACACCGTGGCGTTCCACCGCCTGGCTACTCGCGACGCCTTATATGCCTGTAGCCTCAACGGCGACGCCTTTGCGGATGAGGTCAAACGCGCTGCCGCCGAGATCATCCGGCGGGAGATGGGCCCGATCAACCTTTGCATTTACAGCCTGGCCGCTCCCCGGCGCACCCACCCGAGAACCGGCGTTGTGCACAACTCGACGCTGAAGTCCATCGGCGCGGCCTACACGAACAAAACAATCGATCTCTCTTCGCGCAAAGTCGTCGAGGTCACCATTCCTCCCGCCACTGAGCGGGAAATCGCGGACACGGTGGCGGTGATGGGTGGTGAGGACTGGCGCATGTGGGCGGAGATGCTGCTCGACGAGGGATTGCTTGCGCCCGGCGCGCGCACGCTCGCCTACTCGTACATCGGTCCTGAACTCACCTGGCCCATCTACTGGCACGGCACGATCGGCCGCGCGAAGGAAGACCTCGAGAATACGGCGCATCAGCTCGACGAACTCCTGGCCACGCGCCTCGGCGGCCACGCCTGGATTTCCGTGAACAAGGCGGTGGTGACGCAGGCCTCCGCCGCGATTCCCGTCGTGCCGCTTTACATGAGCCTGCTCTTCCGCGTCCTGCGGCGGAAGCAACTCGACGAAGACACCGCAGCCCAAATGCGGCGGCTCTTCTTCGGTGCTTTGACTGCTGGGAAGGAGGTCGTCACCGACAAAGCGGGGAGGATTCGCCTGGACGACCGCGAGATGCGCCCGGAGGTGCAGGCGGAGGTTGCGGAGCTCTGGCCGGACGTGACTACCGAGAACTTGCTCGAAATCTCCGACTTTAGCGCTTTCGAGCGCGCCTTCCGAAACCTGTTCGGCTTCGAGGTGGAAGGCGTGGACTACTCGCAGCCCACGGAAACCGATCTGCATTGGTAAGTCTGAGTCGAGGGTCGACAGCCAGGAGTCAGGATTCGAAGCTCCGAACTCTAAACTCTTGGCAACCGCTGTGGTATTCGCCCTTGGGCCTCTTGACTCTCAACTGCTGACGGTGACTTCTCCCCTACGCGATCGGTTGCTCGAGCGAAGGGCTCAAGCCGGGCGTGAGCAGCCGCGCCGGCCCGTCCTCCGCGATTACCATATCGTCCTCGAGGCGCAGGCCGAATTCGTCGCGGACGTAGATGCCGGGCTCGTTCGAAAACGTCATCCCCGGCTCAAGCAGTGTCTTACTGCCGCGCACCAGGTAGGGATGCTCGTGGCCGTCTAGGCCGATGCCGTGACCCACACGATGCGTGAACAATTTGTAGTCCGTACCATAACCGGCCGCGGTGATCACCGCGCGCGCGGCGTCATCCACCGAGCCTGCGAGTTGCCCCCGCCGCGCTGCCTGGAGTGCTGCTTCCTGCGCCCGGCGCACCACGTCGAAAGCCCGCTTTAGTTTGTCTGGCGTTTTACCGAGCACGGTGCAGCGCGTCACGTCTGAGGCGTAACCTTCGACGGATGTGCCGCCGTCTACCAGCACCACCTCGCCTTCGACCAGCCTCTGTGGCTGCATCGTGCCGTGCGGCAGCGCCGCCCACTTCCCCAGCAAGACCAACGCTCCGCCTGAGAGCCCGAGGCGCTGGAAGCCCTGTGAGACTAACGCGCCGATGTCGCGCTGGCTCATGCCTTCGCGCAATGAAGCAAATAAGGCGCGGTAAACCTCGCAGGTAGCTTCGCAAGCCAGTCGCATCAGTTCGAGTTCGTGCCCGCTCTTGCGTGCCCGGCAGCCAATGGTGATCGGGTCGCCGCTGGCCAATTCCAGCGCCGGCGCAGCGCGGCGGAGGGCATCGTAAAAGGTAAAGCGCGTCGTTTCCTCGATGCCGACTCTTCCGGTGCGGATGCCGCGTTCAGCGAACCACTTCGCTGCCACTTTCGAGGGGTCTTCGTCCTCTTGCCAGGCGCGCACCTCGATGGGCCAGAGCTGCAGCTCGCGCAGCCGGCCCTCCTCGAAGGCGGGGCAGACAAGCATGGGCTCGCCTCGCCGCGGGATCACCAGGGCCAGCAACCGCTCGCTGAGCCCCCAGCGAATGCCGGTGTAGTAGTAGAGCCCAGTTCCAGGAGTGAGGTAGAGCGCCGCGAACTCTGGTTTCGCTTCTGCCATCAGACGCTGCGCTTGCTGGATGCGGCCCTGGAACTCTTCAGCGGTAATCGGACGGACACGATCGTGGATGGGTTTTAGCTTGTCAAACGCCGCAGGGAGCTTAGGCAGTTCGCGCGACTCCTGCGCGGCGAGCGTGGGTAGTACCGAAACACTGGAAGCAAGCGCTCCGGTCTGCAAACCTGTTTTAAGCAAAGCGCGGCGCGAAATCGGCATGAGCCCCCCAGCAAGGTCGCCTGAGCGAAAGCGGCACAGAGACTACTCGCTGCGCTCAGGATGACAGCAAAGCGATGGGCTTTGCCCTCGCGCTTTTACTTGTGCGCTTGCAGGAAGTCAAGCTCGCAGAAACAAAAACGCAAGGGCACGCCATGCTGTGCCCTTGCGGTTATTTCATTTGCCGGCGCCCGGCAACGTCTAGCGGCGCGAGCGATTCTTTTCCGGGAAGTAGCTGACCTCGACCGGCTGCTCAAGCCGGAAGTCGAGTCGTGTTTCCGACGGGATGCGGATCTGCTTGCCCTTGGTGGCTGCCTGAACCGCGGTGCCAGAGGCGGCGCCCACGCCGGCCCCGATCGCCGCGCCCTTGCCGCCACCGGCAATCGCGCCGATGGCCGCGCCGATGGCCGCGCCACCGCCAATTGTGGCCGCGGTGCGCTTGCCCCGAGAGGTTCCGACCTGCTGGTACTCGTTGCTCGCCAGCGCGTACGACTTGCCCTGGAACTCCATCCGCACCAACTCCAGGCCAAGTTCGCTGCGCCCGCTCATGTGTCCTGCCGAGCGTGCTTGCACCAGCTTGATGTATACATCGGTGCCGGAAGGCACGACGATGTCGCCGTCCAAGACAATCGGCCCATCCAGCGAGGCCTTGAAGATCTCGCCGCTATGGTTGACCTCTGAATCGATGGAATCAATTGTCCGCACACTTACTGAAGTCCCCGCTGGGATCTCCACGTGTCTCGGCTGCGGCGGCGGTGGCGGCGACGCAGGTGCGGCCGCGGCTTGTACAGGTGCCGGAGGCGATACCGGCGCAATCTCACGGGCAGGCGTTGGTGCCGTCCGCTTTTGCACTCTGCGCACCGGCGCGGGAGCGGGTGCTGGTTCGGCTGCGGGGGCAGGGGCGGGAGGCGTCTGGGCAATCTGGACGGTCATCTTGTCGTTAACCTTGGTTACGCCCGGGGTTTCGTTGGCCAGCTTATAGGCCTGAAAGCGCGCGGCGTCGCTGGGTAACTCGCCACTCAAGGTGACTTCCCCATTCTTTGCCGTCACTTCCAGGTTGGCGGTCTTCACCTGCGGGTCCGAGAACATCCTGGCCTTCACTGCCGTTATGATCTCCTGGTCATTGGGTGCCTTCGAGCAGGCGGCAGCCAGTCCCAGGACCATCACCAGCGCCACGAGCAAAATCGCAGACCTACGCATAGTCCCTCCTTGCTGGGTTGAACCCTCACGCCGCCCCAAAGTTTCGGGGCGAGCTGGCCGGGTTGCGCGGCGAGCGGGTGTTTTTCATGCCTTGCCTTCACTGTACTACGATGCGCCCAGAGGCCCAACGGGTGTATCCGCGCCTGTGTCTGGATGGGCAGCAAGACGAAGCGGAGGCAGGGAAAGCCACCGGCGTCGCCCCACAAGGTTTGCGGTCCGGAGCAGCAGAAAAGAAGGCATTAGGGGCCAGTCACCTTGCAGTGGAGGCAAACGAATAGTCCAGCATGCCGTCGGCGGGCCACATGCCCCAAGGTGTTTGTAAGCAGGAGACGAGCCAGCCCTACTGAATTCCATACACATCCTATTGGGTTAAGAAACAGAGCCCACAGGCGCACGGTGATGGCCGGTCCACACTTGAACTCTTTGGTCTGTACAACTTGCCGAAGGAG
>Ga0209761_1002845_pt1 | contig 11392 bp, 9 predicted proteins | sample GraSoi013_1_40cm_4_FD_185818 | JGI IMG/M metagenome (GOLD analysis project Ga0209761, IMG submission 185818) | Grasslands soil microbial communities from the Angelo Coastal Reserve, California, USA - Sample 09_25_2013_1_40cm (SPAdes) (version 2) | ecosystem: Environmental > Terrestrial > Soil >... | reverse complement strand
CTGCGCGCACGCTGCTGCAGGACGAGATCGCCGCGGCGCACGGGCGCGAAGTGTCGTTCGTGGTGCGGGCCGATCCCAACGGCACACTCGCCGACGCGCGCGTCGTGGCCCGCGGCACGATCGACGCGGTGCTCGCGCTGCCCGGCGTGGCGCAGCGCGGCGAGATGCTGCTCCACAACCATCCGAGCGGGTTTCTCGAGCCCTCGGGCGCCGATCTGCACGTCGCCGCCCGCCTGCACGACGAGGGCGTCGGTTTCGGGATCGTCGACAACGACGTCACCACGCTGTACGTCGTCGTCGAGTGCCCGCGCGCGCGCAACCTCCAGCACCTCGATGCCCTCGAAATCGCTAATCTGCTCACTGAATCTGGACCCGTAGCGCGCGTGTTGGGCACAGCGGCGTTTGAGGATCGCCCCGGCCAGCGCGACATGGCGGCCTATATCGCCGATACCTACAACGACGGCGGCATCGCGCTGCTCGAAGCAGGGACGGGAGTCGGAAAGTCGTTCGCGTATCTCGTGCCCGCGCTCGAGTGGGCGCGACTCAACGGCGAGCGCACCGTCGTCTCGACCAACACGATCAATCTCCAGGAGCAGCTCGTCGGCAAAGACCTGCCGATTCTGGCGCGCGCGTTTTCAACGGGCGATCGCTCGGTCACGTTCGCGCTGTTAAAAGGGTGGCGAAACTACCTCTGCCTCTCGCGCCTGGAACAGGCGCGCGCGGGACAGGAGTCGCTGTTCGATGACGGGCGCGGCGCCGAGCTCGAGGCGATCGCGGGCTGGGCGTCGCGGACGGCGGACGGCAGTCTGTCGGACCTCGTCGAGGAGCCCTCGAACGACGTGTGGGACGCGGTAGCGGCGGAATCGGATCTGTGCACGCGGCTCAAGTGCCCGCACTTCGATCGCTGCTTCGTCTTTGCGGCGAGACGCCGAGCCGCCGAAGCCGATGTCGTGGTGGTGAATCACCACCTGCTCGCGTCCGACCTGGCGGTGCGCATCGCGTCGGACAACTGGCAGGAGGCGGCAGTGCTGCCGCCCTACCGGCGCCTCGTGCTGGATGAAGCGCACCACCTCGAAGACGTAGCGGCGCATCACCTCGGCATGCAGGTGAGCATGCTCGGGGTGCAGCGGCTGCTCGGCCGCCTCGAGCGCAATGGGCGCGGCCTCCTGCCGGCACTCGCGGCGGAGCTCAGTACCCACGACGACCTGCTCGGCGCGGCGAGCCGCGATCTGCTGACGCGCACGGTACTCGACGCGCTCATCGCGGCCCGGCGCTGGGCGGATGAGCTGTTCGGCCGATTGGCGCGGCGGCTGGACGCTGCGCACGGAGCAGCGCCGGTTCTGCGTCTCACCGATGCGTTCGCTGGCGACGACGTGTGGCGTGAGGGACTCGACGTCGCGCTCGACAACGTGCTCATCGCGTTCAGCAAGCTGCGCGACGGGGTCGAAACGATCGCCGACCGGCTCTCGATCGACGATCCCGCCGAAATGCGCACGCGATTGATCGGCGAGCTACGCGGTGTGGTGCGGCGGCTGGATGCCGCCGCGGAGGGTCTCAAGGCGACGCTGCAACCGGTCGGCTATCGCGCACCCGTGGGACCGGCGGTCCGCTGGATGGAACGGCGTGGCCGGCGCACGCCTAACCTCACCCTGTCCGCCGTGCCGCTCGACCTTGCGCCCGTGCTCAAGGAAGCGCTGTTCGATCGCGTCGAGACGGTGGTGCTGACGAGTGCCACGCTCGCGGCCGGCGGCGAGTTCACGTTTCTGGAGGAGCGCCTCGGCCTGTCGCTGCCGCCGTCGCGTGTCACGGTGCGGGAGATCCTGCCGTCGCCGTTCGATTTCGGCGCCCAGTGCGTGTTTGGGATCCCGACGGACATTCCCGAGCCGCGCGACGACGAGTCAGGGCATGGCGCCGCGGTCGCGCGTGTGCTGCTCGAGCTGGCGCACGCGTCCGACGGCGGCATCTTCGCGCTGTTCACGAGCCACGGCCAGTTACGGCGCACGGCGGACTCGATCCGCGGATCTGTGGCGGCGCGCTGGCCGCTGCTGGTCCAGGGCGAAGGCCAGCGTGACCAGCTGCTCCGTCGCTTCCGCGACGCGGGCTCGGCGATCCTGCTGGGAACCGATTCATTCTGGGAGGGGGTCGACGTGCCGGGCCGCGCCTTGCGCGTGCTAATCCTCGCGAAGCTGCCGTTCAAGGTGCCGAGTGAGCCGCTAACCGCCGCGCGCCTGGAGCGTCTCACCGAAGCGGGCGTGGACGGCTTCACGCACTATCTCGTTCCGCTCGCCGCCCTCAAGTTGAAACAGGGGTTCGGCCGCTTGATCCGCACGAAGTCTGACGTTGGGGCAGTCGTCCTGCTGGACCGGCGCGTCGTCACGAAGCGCTACGGGGCGACGTTGCTCGAGGGGTTACCCCCCGCTGCGAGGGCGATCGGCAACTGGCCCGAGGTGCGGCAGGAGCTGGAGGAGTTCTTCGCGATGCACAGTATCGGCGCGCTGCCTCCGGCGTCGCAGGCGGGGCGCTAGATTTCCGGAGTGTATTGGGTGGTGTGGTCCTTCGACGTGAAGCCCGAGCAGGTCAGGACGTTCGAGCGGCTGTACGGTCCCCAGGGCGACTGGATACAGCTGTTCCAGCGCGCGCCGGGGTTCGCCGGGACTGAGCTCAGGCGCGAAAGGGATCGCGCGGGGCATTATCTCACGATCGACCGCTGGCACACCCGTGCCGCTTACCAACGATTTAAAGAGACATTTCGTACAGAGTACGAGATGCTCGACGCGCGGTGCACGAGACTGACAGATTCAGAGCGGAAAGTCGGCGACTTCGAGACAACGACGGGGGAGCTCTAGGTGGCGGGGTTCAGCAGACGCGTTGGTCAATTACCGACCTATCCGATGGCGGAGCTGCCGGCGATCAAGCGCCGGATGATCGAGCAGGGTGTGGATGTGATCGATGTCGGGGCGGGGGACGCGGATTTCCCGCCGCCGCATGTCGCGGTCAAGGCGCTCACGCTCGCGCTGCAGGATCCCGCGATGAGCCGTTATGCGTTTCAGCTTGGGCTGCCGGCGTTCCGCGAGGCCGCCGCGGCGTACATGCAGCGCCGCTTCGGCGTTTCGGTCGATGCGTTCAAAGAGCTTCATCCCTTGCTCGGCTCAAAAGAAGGCATCGCACACCTGGCGACCGTACTGCTGAATCCCGGTGACATCGCGGTCGTGCCGGTGCCGGGCTACCCCGTCTACCACGGCGGGACGGTGCTCGCCGACGCCGAGCCGTATCTCTACGACCTGACGCCGCGCACCGACTTCCTGCTCGAGCTGGACGAGATTCCCGCGTATGTGTTGCGGCGCGCGAAGCTCGTCTACTTGAACTATCCGAACAATCCGACCGCCGCCGTCGCGCCGCGCGACTATCTGGAACGCGTCGTCGCGGCGTGCCGGAAGCACGACCTCGTCCTTGCCTACGACAATCCGTACTGCGAGATCACGTTCGACGGCTACGTCGCGCCGTCGATCTTCGAGATCCCCGGCGCGATGGATGTCGCCGTCGAGTTCCACTCGCTCTCCAAGAGCTTCTGCATGACGGGGTGGCGGCTCGGCTGGGCGGTGGGGCGGCCCGACCGCATCGCCGCGCTGGCGCGCGTGAAGAACTACGTCGACACCGGCGCGTTTCTGGCGGTGCAGGCAGCCGGCGCCGAAGTGTTGAAGCAGGCCGAGCGGATCGCGTCGGGGTATGCGGCACAGTTCAAGGAGCGGCGCGACGCGATTCTACCGGCGCGCCCATGGATTCGAGGTGGAGACCCCGCGGGCCACGTTGTACGTGTGGGTGCCGTTGCCCGAGGGCCTCGCGTCGGCCGCATTCCAGAAGCGCGCGCTCGACGATGTCGGCGTGGTGACGTTGCCGGGGAGCGCGTTCGGCGCTGGCGCCGAGGGATTCTTCCGCATCGCGTTGACCGTCCCGACGCCCCGGCTCATCGAGGCGACCGAGCGGCTCGGAAAGGTGCTCGCCACTGTTTGACCGTGAGGTAGCGCGCCAACCGATCGGCCGCGCGTGGCTGATCACTGCGGCGATTCACGTGATCGCCGTGGTGCTGTTTTTCACCGTGAACTGGCAGGCCCCGTGGCGCAAGGCGACGTACGTCTTCATGGAGCCGCGGGAAGCAGGCGATTCGCTGCTCATTGTCCCAGGCACACGCGAAATCCGCGCCAAGGGTCCGACGGTCATTTCGACGAAGCGCGAGCCGAGCCTACCCCTGCCGCAGCAGCCGCCGCCACTCGCCGCCCCTCCGTCGCCAGACACCGGATCTACGCTGCCGGCCTATGATCCGAATGCCAGTCGTGTAGCCCCAGCACCGCAAGTCGGCGACGGGAGATTATGGGTGAGCCCGCGGCCCGGGTTACCTGCGGCGGTGGCCGACGCCATCTACGGCGATACGGCCGCGCGGCGCTCGGCAGCGATCGATCGGTTGAAGGTGATGGTGGACTCGCTGAATCAGGTGCTCGACCAGATGCAGCGCGAGCGGCAACGGCCGAGGTGGACGCTGGGCGGTACGCCGAACAAGCCGGAGTGGGGAATCGATTCCGCGTACATCCACGTCGCTGGAATCAAGATTCCGACGATGGCGCTGGCCTTGCTCGGCAATCTTTTGCCCCAGGGCAACTTCGACGAAGACATGCGTGCGCGTCAGCTCAACGACATGCGCGCCGACCTGCTCCGCGCAGCCGACCGCGCGCAGACGTTGCAGCAGTTCCGCCGCTATGTCCGCGAGCTCCGGGATCGCAAACAAGCCGAGCGCGATGCGGAGGAGCGCCGCCGGGCGCAGGATACGGTCAAAGCGGTTCCGTAGTTGGCGATGAGCCTGCTGCTGATCCTCGTTGCCCTCGCCGCGCCGCGCGCAGGTCAAGACACCGCGACCGCGCGCACCGTCCTCCGGGCACGAACCCTCCTCGACGGCCGGGGTGGCGTGCAGTACAACGTGGACATCCTCGTCGTAGGAAGACGCATCGCACGCATCGCCCCACGCGCGGCTGTGCCAGCTGGGGCGCGGGTCGTGGACTTGGGAGACCGCACCGTCTTGCCCGGCCTCATCGACGTGCATACCCATCCCGTGTGGTACTTCAACCGTCAAAACCGGCTGCACACCGCCAACGACGGCGACACGCCAGCGCAGTCCACGCTCGCGGCAGCGGCCAACGCGAACGCGACGCTCATGGCGGGTTTCACGACGATCCAGAGTGTGGGATCGCGGAGCGACGCGGATCTGCGCGACTGGATCGCCACGCAGGGCCTGCTGGGGCCGCGGATTCTCACTTCCCTCGACCCACTCACCGAGCGGAGCGGCGGCCCCGACTCGCTCCGTGCGTTGGTCCGGCAACGCAAAGCCCAGGGTGCGGACGTCATCAAGCTGTTCGCCTCGGCGAGCATCCGGGAGGGCGGCCAGCAGACGATGTCCGACTCGCAGCTCGTGGCGGCATGCGGCGAGGCCAGGGCACTCGGCCTGCGGACGCTGGTGCACGCGCACAGCGCCGCGGCGGTGCGCGCCGCGACCATGGCCGGGTGCACGCAGGTCGAGCACGGTATCTTCGTGACGCAGGACGTGCTCTCGCTCATGGCCGCGCGGGGCACGTACTTCGATCCGCAGTGCGCGCTGGTGTTCCGCAATTATCTGGACAACCGCGCCCGCTACGAGGGGATCGGCAACTACACCGACTCCGGATTCGCGGCGATGGAGCGCGCGTTGCCGCTCGCGGCGGCGGACATTCGTATGGCGCTCGCGACTGCCGGGCTCAAGGTGGTCTACGGCACCGATGCGGTCGCCGGCGCGGACGGCCACAACGCCGAGGACTTGATTTGCCGCGTGGAGCGGGCGGGTGAGACACCGATGCACGCGATCGTGGCGGCGACGTCGCTCAACGCCGAGGCGTTGGGACTCGGGGACCGGATCGGGGCCATCGCACCGGGGGGGGGGCTCGAGGCCGACATCATCGCGGTCGACGGCGACCCCCTGCGCGACATCACGGCGCTCCGGCGCGTGAGCTTCGTAATGAAGGCTGGACGGGTCGTGCGGGACGATGGCGTGATGCGGTAGCGAAAGCGGCGCGGCGCCGGGGAACGGCGCCGCGCTCGAGCCATGAGAGTTGTTCCCTAGCTCTTACTGTTTCACCAGCTGGCCACGGATTTCGCCAGCTGGGTATTTCTTGGTGTGAATGTTCACGTAGGCTTTTCCAGCTCGCATGAGTGCGATGACGCTATCGGGTGGGATGGCGGCCCCGTTGGCGACGGTGCCCGTGAAGGCGACGCCGGTCGGGGTCGGTGACAGGTTTTGAACGACGCCACCAGCCGAGTCCGCGACACCACGGTGAATATGTCCGATGGTCACGCTGTCGATTGCGGATGTGATGTCGACCTTCCAGCTGATCTCTTTTCCCAGCACCGTGATGAGCGCCTCGGCCGTGGCGGTCGACGTCACGGGCGTCGGCCGTTCATTCGCGCCGTTGAGGGTGGCCTTGTAGACCTCCAGCCCCGCCGGAATGCCCGTGTTGTTATCACTGCAGGCGGCGCCGATCAGTGAAACTGCAAACATCGCCAGTGCTCGTGATACGTGCATATCAATCCTCCTTAGATAGCAAATTGCAGGTGATACCGCACAAAGCCTCGGAACCGAACCCGGCCCTCCTCTCAAACGGCTGAGGGTTATTGGACGACGACCTTCCCAGTCATGAAGGGATGCGGCGTGCAGTGATACGGAAAACCTCCCGCCCCAGGGAAGGTGTGGGAGAAACGATCGCCCGGATTCAATTGGGGAGAGTCCCACACCGCGTTGTCGGACGTCGTGGTGTGCGGCTCCTGAGGGGGCGTCTCGCAGTTGACCCAGGTGACCGTCGCGCCGACCGGTACCTTGAGCGAATCGGGATGGAAGCCGAAATCCCTGATCGCGATGAGGTAGTGCATCGAGTCGATGACGGTGACCGGGACGCGGCATTCCGCCGCGCTGTTGACGGTGGGCCCGGCACCGCGGTCGGAGAAGCAGGCGAGGGCGATTGCGCAGCCGAGGGCGCCCAATACCACCATGAGCCGTTTCATGGCTGCCTCACGACGACAACAGCCTTCATGAACGGATGCGGCGTGCAGTGGAAGGCGAACTCGCCTGGCCGCGTGAACGTGTGGCTCCAGGTTTGGCCCGGCTCGATCGGTCCGGAATCCCACGAGCCGTCATCGGCCGTGATCGTGTGGACGAGTTGATCGTTGTTGGTCCAAGTGACGGTGCCGCCCACGGAGATCTCGATGCGCTTCGGTCCGAACACCATCGTCCGCATCTCGGCGTGCGTGGCATTCGCGACATTCACCGCCCCTTCGCCGCCGTTTTTCGCCGCCGTCGTTCCTCGCCGCCCGAAATACCGGCTCAGCGTGAACGGAATCGTGAACTCAAACCCGCCCCGCACCCGATCGATGCCGCGCGACGCCCCTTGCAGCGTCGCGGTGTTCGTATTCGTCACTTGCAAGGAGAACGAGTGTGGTGAGTAGGGAATGGCGAGCTGCAGTCCCGCGCCCCAGGCGATCTCTTCGGCCGGACTCGCGCCGATCTTGGGGCGGCGGTCGATCAGCGTAGCGGCGTCAGCGGCGATCGCGACCCAGCGATGCAGTCGCAGCACGGCGCCACCGCCGACTGCGTAGCGCGTGGTGTCGCGGTGGTAGCCGTTGGAGAAGAGCCGTCCCACCGCCATCAGCCGCAGCCGGCCGACGGTTCGCGCCGCGGTCAGCTCAGCGTCAGCGCTCGCGGCCGCCTGGTTGTAGCCCGTCTGGAGTGCCATCCCGTGGCGCGCGTACCGCCCGAAGACCTCCCACTCATTCGGGAACGCCGCGCCGCCGATATCGGAAGACGTCGCGTAGTTGAAGCCGATGAGCAGTGGGAGAGGAAGCTGATAGCTGAGGAGAAACGTCGGAGAATTCGAGACCTTTCGGAGTGGGGCAGAGCTCACTCCGAATCGGTGGACAAAGTTGAACTGCAGTGTGCCGCGCGAGCCCAGCCAGCCACCCGACAAGTTCGGAGGCCGCTCGAGGACGGACTGGCACGAGGCTACATCAGCGACTCCAACGACCGCGGCGAGAGCGCAGGACAGGCACACTGCGATCCGACGAAGCTGGGGCAACCGAGCCTCCTCATGAGAGAGATGCAGCCTCGAGGCGGCGCAGCGCCGCCTCTTTGCCCACGACCGACAGCAGATCGTGCACAGGTTCCGACACCGTTCCTCCGGTCAGCGCGATGCGGATCGGCTGAAAGATCTTGCCCGCCGCCACGTTGCGCCGTTGTGCGACATTGCGCAGCGCGTGCTCGATCTCCGACGGCGTCCAGTCGACATTCTTCAGCGCCGTGACACTCTCCGCGAGCGCCGCGTGATACCCGGTCCGGTCCTTGGCAATTTCTTTCTGCGCCTTCTCGTCGAGCTGGACGAATCTGCTGTCGAGCCGCACCGCGACCTGCCTGGCGACATCGAGCGTCGTGCGCGAGCGGATCTTCACGACGGCGATCGCGTTCAGCACCGCATCCTTGTTGCCGTCGACCCCGAGCTTCGCGAGCTCGGGCAGCACGAGCGGATACAACTCGTCGGCGGACTTCGCCGAGAGGTACTGCCCATTCATCCACTCGAGCTTTGTCGTATCGAACACGGCCGGCTTTTTCAGAATGCCGTCGAGCGAAAAGAGGCTCAGCAATTCCTCTTTGCTCATGATCTCGCGATCGCCGCCCGGACTCCATCCAAGCAACGCGAGAAAGTTGCGCATCGCCTCTGGTAGAATACCTAGGTGTTGGTAGTCTCCGACAGCGGTCGCGCCATGTCGCTTGGAGAGTTTTTTCCCGTCGGGTCCGTGGATCATCGGCACGTGACCAAAGATTGGGGTCACCGCACCGAGCGCGCGATAGACCGCGAGCTGTTTGGGCGTGTTGGAAATGTGATCGTCGCCACGGATCACGTGTGTCACCCGCATGTCGATGTCGTCGACGACCACGGCGAAGTTGTACAACGGGGAACGATCCGACCGCAGAATCACGAAGTCGCGGATGTCCTCGCCCTTGAAGCTGATGCGTCCGTGCACCGCGTCCTCCCAAGACAACTCGCCGGGCGGGACGCGCAGCCGGATCGCATCCTCCTCCATATAGGCTTTCCCCTCTTTGAGCAGCTGATCGGCGACCTGCTGATGGCGAGCGAGCCGCGCGCCCTGGAAAACGGGCTGGTCGTCCCAATCCAGGCCGACCCATTTGAGGCCATCGAGGATGACCTGGGTGTGTTCATCCGTGGAACGCGCTTTGTCGGTGTCTTCGATCCGGAGCAGGAACTTGCCGCCTTCGTGGCGGGCGAAGAGCCAGTTGAAAAGGGCGGTGCGGGCGCCACCAACATGCAGATAGCCCGTAGGTGAGGGCGCGAAGCGGACGCGGATGTCTTTCATTCTTGAGAGGCTTCACGGAGAGGGGGGGATTCGAACCCCCGATAAGGTTTTAAGGCCCTATAACGGTTTAGCAAACCGCCGCCTTCAGCCACTCGGCCACCTCTCCCGGGGAGTAATTATCCCCGCGGGAGGCTCACCGAGCAAGGCCAACGTTCCCCGTCAACCAGCCCGATCTGACGCGCAGTTGCGGCGGTGTCGCGTCCGGCAACTCTTCGATGCGCCATTGCGTGCTGTCACGCACCAGCTTAAGCCCTGCCCATCCCAACACCTCGTCGTAGTCCATGTCTTCGGTGCCGCCGACGTGCCGCTCGAACCAGTCGTGCATGTTCACGCCCGCCGCGTCGCTCACCGCGCGCTCGACGTCGTCCTCGGTGTAACCGCGACCCTGGAGATAGTACGATGCCTTGGGGAGCGCGTTCCAGGAGCGCTGCTTGAGATTGTTGAACGCATCGTCGAGCGACTTGGCGTTGTTGGTCCGATTGCGAATGAGCAGATCGAGGTACAGCGCGATGCCGGCGCCTTTCGTGTAGTAACTGAAGAAGACGTTGCGGATGTTGGTGGGCTGCGCATTCGGGGCGCCGTCCCAGAATGGCGCCTCGAACGAGGCCATCCGCGCCGAAGAAGCCTTGCGCGCCGGCGCGGTGAGGTTGTCCTGGATGTCCGACGCCATGCGCGCGTAGAAGGCCGCGGTGTCTTCGATGCCCGCGCGATGGAGCGCAACCTCCCCGTAGTACTGCGTCCAGCCCTCGGCCACCCACAGCGACGGCTCATACTGCTCACGCGTGTAGTCGAACGGGCCGAGCGCGGCCGGCCGGACGCGCTTCACATTCCACACGTGGAAGTATTCGTGCGACGCCGACGTGATGCCGGGCAGCAGCGTCGCAGTGTCGGTCCAGAATCGGCGACTCTGAATCTGCGTCGAATAGAGGTGCTCCATCCCGTCGCCGCCGGGAAACCCGATATTGAACAGAAACGTGTATTCCTCGAGCGGCGGCGGACCAAAGACGGAGTTCTCGTAGCGCACGATCTTCTCGACGGCGCGCACGAACCGCTCGCGCGTGCCCGCGGGCGGCGTCCCGTTGTGGTGCACCATCACTCGATAGGTGCGGTTGTCTACCACGAACGAGTCCAGCATGAGTGATCCCGCCGGCGCCACCTCGGTAGGCGTGTCGATCAGCAGATCGTAATTCGGGAATTGAAAGTGCCGCCGCCCGGGGGTCGTGACGGCGCCGTTCATGATCGTCCAGTTCTCTGGCGGCGTGACATCCAGCGTCACCGGGTCCTGCTTGTGTCCCTCGACGTACATGAACAGCGACGCGCCGTTCCAGTTGGCATGCGTGCTGTCCAGCACCGAAAACGTGCCCGACATCGGCGCGTTGGCGAACACGCGATAACTGACGCGCACGCGGCGGCTCGCGCCGGGGAAAACGCGCCACAGCGATCCGCTGACCTTGTCCCAGCGCAGCGGCGTCCCATCGGCAGCGTTGACGGCGAAATCCTGCACGTTCTTGGCGAAGTCCATGCGGCCGTAGCGGCCCGGAGACCAGACCGGCATCTGCAGATTCACCGTGCGACCCGTCACGCCGCTCACCTCGAGCGTGATGGAGTACAGGTGTGACGCCACGTCCGGCATGGCAATGGCGTAGTCGATTGTGTATGGTCGGCCGGCCGGCCGAGCCTGTGGCGCACCGAGTTGTGTTACGAGCAGCGCGCTCAGTACGGTCTGCGCTCCTCGAGGGTAAGTCACTTCGTCCACACTTCGATCACGCCGCCCGCATTGCCGAGGCCGTAACGCATCTGCGCTTCGCCGGCGTTCAGGAATCGCAGCTCGCGCACTTCGCTCACCCGCATCTCGCGCAGCCGATTGACGTCCCCCGCCGGAACGCCGTTCTGGTAGACGCGGAGTACGCCGGCGGTCGGATCCAGGATGCTGACGGGGCCGCGCGAATGCAGC
>Ga0209761_1002844_pt1 | contig 11395 bp, 10 predicted proteins | sample GraSoi013_1_40cm_4_FD_185818 | JGI IMG/M metagenome (GOLD analysis project Ga0209761, IMG submission 185818) | Grasslands soil microbial communities from the Angelo Coastal Reserve, California, USA - Sample 09_25_2013_1_40cm (SPAdes) (version 2) | ecosystem: Environmental > Terrestrial > Soil >... | reverse complement strand
GGCGCTGTATTTCCCGATTAACTCCAAGCTCGACCCTTTCGAATTTGACGCTTACAAAGTGCAGCAGGTGGTTTCGAATCTACTCGACAACGCCCTCAAGTTCACGGCGCTCAAGGGGACGGTTTGGGTCACGGCCGAGCCCTACGTCTGGGAGCGCCGCGGCCGACAGGATTCCCCCCTGACCCGGGAGAGACGGAGATTGGCCACTCCAGTCGTCAACGCAATGCGCATCACCGTCGCGGATACGGGGCCGGGCATCTCGCCGGAATACCACCAGGAGATTTTTTACGACTTCTTTAAGGTCCCAGACCAGGCCGAGCACTCAGCGGGAACGGGCTTGGGTTTGGCGATCGCCAGGCGCCTGATTCAAGCCCACGGCGGGAAGATTTGGGTTGAAAGCGAACTCGGGGCCGGGAGCAGGTTTTCTTTTCTGTTACCCCTGAAATCTGTTTAGGGATGATCCGAACTGTCCAGGAGGAAACCGACTTGAGTAGCCCAGGGAGTATTCTCGTCATCGATGATGAGCCCCACATGCTCCGGTACATGCGGACCCTGCTTGAGGTTGATTCCTACCGGGTTGAGACCTTGTCGAGCGGCTTGGCCGCACTCGACCGCTTGCAGAAAGAACCCCTCCCCGATCTGGTCCTGCTCGATGTCGTCATGCCGGACCTCGACGGCTTGCAGACGCTGGAACGGGTGCACGAGATGCGACCCGAACTAAAGGTGGTCATGCTGTCCTGTGTCAGTGACCCCCGGACCGTCGTGCAGGCCATTCGTTTGGGCGCCCAGGACTATCTGCCCAAACCTTTTCATGAGGTTGAGCTGGAAGCGGTCATCCGCCGGACTCTCGGCGTTCCCTCGCAGAGAATTGTACCGACCGCAGCGGCCGTGGAAGCGGAAGAAGTGGGTGAAGATATATTTTTCGTGGCCGCCAGTGAGGCGATGCACAGAATCCGCAGCCAGGTGGGCATGGTGGCCCGAGTGGACGTCCCTGTACTCCTTCTCGGAGAAAGCGGGACCGGGAAAGAAGTCGTAGCCCGGCTCGTTCACAAGTTATCGCCGCGCGCCAATTGCGTTTTCCTGAAAGTAAACTGCGCGGCTTTGCCGAGCGAGCTGCTTGAAAGCGAGCTGTTCGGATATGAGGCCGGGGCGTTTACCGGCGCCTCGAAGCCCAAACCGGGCAAATTTGAGCTTTGCAACAAAGGGACCATCCTGCTCGATGAAATCGGCGAGATGCCTCCCAGCCTCCAGGCCAAGCTCTTGCACGTGCTTCAGGACCAGCAGTTCTCGAGGCTTGGCAGCCGCACCATGGTGAAAGTTGACGTCAGGATTTTGGCTGCAACGAACATCAATATCCAGGAAGCGATAGCGTCGAAGAAACTCCGTGAGGACCTCTATTATCGCCTGAACGCTTTTACGGTACTCGTTCCGCCCCTGCGCGAGCGGTCTGAGGAAATTCCCCTCTTGCTGCGGCATTTTATGTCCCGTTTTGCCGCCCGGTATGGGCGCGAACCACTGTCCCTGCCTCCCGCGATGATCGACAAGGCGATGATATACCCCTGGCCGGGAAACCTGAGAGAACTGGAGAATTTTGTAAAGCGCTACCTAATTCTGGGTGATGAGGCTCAACTGCTCAAGGAGCTTGAATGCCCGGAAGGGGCAGGGGATACGGCCACGCAGAACTCAACTAACCCGGCTGCAGCCCGGACCGGCGACCTGAAGGCACTGGTGCGGGGCTTGAAGGACGAGGCCGAGATTAAGGCCATCGGTAAGACCCTCGAGCGCACCCGGTGGAACCGGAAAGAGGCGGCACGCCTTCTGAATATCAGCTACAAGGCCCTCCTTTACAAGATCAGACAGTACGGTCTGGAAAAGTTGTAGCGGCTCCCAATCGCCGATGCGGCGCACCCCACTGGGCTGAACACTCGCAACCTCGAGCTTCACTTCCCCATCGAAACTTTCGAAGGCCTCGCCACGCGTATCATCCCGCAGTCATCCGAGGCGGGCGATTGTGAGTTCCGAACAAGAGAAATCGGCCCGAGATACCTGGCTTTCTCTGGGCTTCCATAATCTGCCGGCCCCCTCTTTCTTGAGGCTCCACTGAAACCGTTCGATCCGGCAGCTTTCCGCCATGGGGCTGAATGGGGCTCAGCCGATGAGGTAATTCCCAAGAGGCCCGGAATTCCATCGACCACATAGAATCGGACGGAGTGGCATTCTCTGCCGGTCAGAATCTTCCCGTCGGTCCCGCGGCTCTCTGTGGGAGGTCATCCCAGCCCCAGCCGCGAGACCCTCCATCTCCAGCAAGGCCCCTTGGAGTCGAAGCCGTGATTTTTGGGGTGTAGTACACCCTCTCCTCATTAGTGCTCTTCGTTTTCCCCTGGCTTGAAACTGTGTACGCTCTTCATCTTGCTCGTCTCGGGTCCCCGTTTTTGAAGACCAGGTCGTTTCCGACAGGCCTCTGCGCGTACTGAAAACGACACTTCTCAGGCCTCCGCACTTGCGGTCCCCGAGAGGTCTTGGGGAGCCGGCGCGCGACGCCAGGATGGGGGAAGTCCGACGGACTCACCCGTCCAAGGGAAAAGTAGGTTCCTCGATGGGAAAGGTTTTGCCTCCGCCTGGCCTCAGAGTCGCTCTTGATTGCTCTGGGCTCCGCCGGGGCGCCAAAACCAATCCTTGCTGCACCTTTGAGGAAACCGAAAGACCGGCGTGGTCGGTGCGGTTCGGGTTTTTGGTCGGACTAGCGGTTGAACTGACCTTTGGCCCCTCAAGTGCGGAATCCAGTATTCAGCACAACGGAGAGGAGCAGAGCAACTTCATGTCCTACGTCGAGGACCGGGGGGCACTCCTCGTCAGCCCGAGGTGTAAACTCCCCCCAGAAGCCGTCATTTTCGGTCGCTCACAAGCCATGCAGGCCTTACGCGAGAAGTTGCAAAAGGCTGCGGCGACGAGCGTTCCTGTCCTTATTTCAGGCGAAAGTGGTACTGGAAAGGAAATTCTGTGTAACTTACTGCACCACTGGTCTCCGTGGAAAGACGGGCCATTTGTCAAGGTAACATGCCCGGCCATTCCCAGCACGCTGCTGGAAAGCGAGCTTTTCGGTTACGAACAAGGGGCATTTACTGGCGCCTATGGCACTAAGCCGGGACGAGTGGAAATGGCCCATCGCGGGACTCTCTTCTTGGATGAGATCGCGGAGCTTGATCTTGCGCTCCAGGCGAAATTGCTGCACCTACTTCAAGACGGGCAGTTTTCCCGCATTGGAGGACAGGAGGACAGACGAGTCGAAGTGCGAATAGTTTCCGCGACCAGCCGAGAGCTAAAAAAAGAAGTCGCGGCCGGCGCGTTTCGACAGGACCTCTTTTATCGGATCAACGTTATATGCATGCATCTGCCGCCCTTACGCGAACGGCGCGGAGACATTCCCGAGCTGGTAAGCCATTTTCTGGCTTTCTATTCCGCGGCGTTTAAGACCCCTGCCCGTCCGGTTCCCGGTCTGCTGACGCGTCTCTTGGAGAACTACGACTGGCCTGGAAACATCCGTCAGTTGGAGAATTTGATCAAACGATATGTGATCCTGGGCTCGGAAGAAGCAATCTGCTGCGACCTCGTGATTCAGTCCCCCGCTCCAGCGTGTCCTGGATTTCTCTCTAGCGGACCAACTTCACTTACGACGATTATCCAGGAGGCCGTGCCGGGTTTTGAGCGAGAATTCATCTTAAAGGCTTTAGAGGCCCATCATTGGAACCGGAAAAAGGCAGCACGGGCTCTTGGGGTCAGCTATCGGGCGTTGCTTTATAAAATTCGTCAAACGGGTCTGAAGGCGAGGGTCAACCCGTGATGGCGTCCATAAAATCAGGCCTCACCCCGGCGAACAGAGCTGGGGGTTTCTTCCCTTGCCTGCCCGGTTTAGCCCCAATCGTAACCTCATACGCTCGAATAGCATACAGGTTCATCTAAGTTGCAGAACTTTTCACTTTTGGGGATGCAGAGAATTTCTACCCACCCCTAACCCATTCTATTCTCAGTGGTTATTTAAATACGTTTGGCCTTCCAGATGCTCAGTCATCAGGGATGTCAGAGGAAGTACACCTTTAAAAGACCCGAGGTCTAAATGCGCCGAATGCGGATTGGTGCCTTACTAGCTGCTGCAATATTCTTTAGCTTGGGGAGCAAACCGGCAATTGCGGACACGTTTACATTCTCCGGACCTTCAAGTTCGGGAGGATTCACCCTTGATCCCATCACCGGCAGCACTGCTGTGTCCGCTCCCATTGACACTGGGAGCGACGTGGACACCAGTACTTCACTCAGTTTGACTTCTACTCTTGCGATTCTTGCGATCGGTGCCAGCGGGACCCTAAGCATCACCGATTCCGGCCTTGGCCTGCTTGCCACAGGTACTTTTAGTGATGGCACCTTTTCCTTTGGTGGAGGCAACGGGAGTTTCGCGGGGAACCTGGACAGTGCTGCGTTAACGCCAGCGTTTTTGACCGCTCTAGGGTTGCCCCCAACCCCTCCGAGTTTCGTCTCGGGGAGCTTCGATATAGCTTTGATTAACTTGACGCCTCTGGCCGATGGTTCATTGAAGGCCGATGTTGCGAGCAGCGGCGTCGATGTGGATACGACAGCGACTGTACCGGAACCGGCCACGCTCACGCTGTTAAGCGCGGGTTTGCTGGGTTGCGCAGCGGCCATAAGGAGAAAGCGGAGGTCTTGAGAGTTTCCTTTCATTTAATTTTCTATAATCCCCATCCGAGATTGGGCATCTGTTACTGAGGGGTTCCCGCCGACAAAATGGAGTGGCAATGATGAAAAGTTTCCTCCGAGTCCTTCTGTTTTGCGCCGTCTGCGTCGGGCTGTTTGTAAGCCTGGCGAAGGCGGATTCAGTCTCTTCGATTGATTTTTCGGGCGGGAGCGGGGGTGCGCTTTCCTTCACCCCTCCGACGATCAGCAACCCCGGCACGCCTTTCAAACTGGCGGGAGTCCCGATTACCAGAGTATGGCAGGCCCCGGCGAATACCCCCCTGTTCTATGTTATCGGGGGTGCGCTGAATGTTACGAGCGGTCCGTATGTTTCTGGAACGCCGCTTCCAACCGCATCGAATCCGACTTACGACGCCATGTTCGGAGCGGGTGGGAGCTTTGTCATAATGGGCACAGTTTGTACGAAAAATGTGGTCGTTTGTTCGCCCGCTGACACAGTGGTTCCGAATTCGATGCTGGCATCGGGGAGTTTCGACGCTGGCGGTGAATTCTCGGCCAAGAAAACCGGCGGGTTTTACAATGCGCCCCTGATTGTACCCTTGGGCGGGATAAACCCTACGTTGGAGGCGGCACTCGGATTTCCTTCGGGGGCATTTGAAAGCCAAGGCAACGGGGTTGAAACGGAGACACTCATCAAAGTTAAATTGAGCTTCGGAACATTCGGTGGCAAGGTCGGGAGCACCAATGTCGTCATTACACCCTTGCCTGTCCCGGAACCCACGACCCTCACGCTCTTGGGCTTGGGGTTGATCGGAGTCGCGGGAAGGTTGCGCCGCAAGAAGAGATCGTAGGTCTGGCCTGGACGAGGCTGTTTGGAAGACCTCTGGCCCTGCTGCCCTAAGCAGCAGGGCCTTTTATTTTGAGGTAAGCGTGGGGCCTTAATGCTCGTCTTATAGCGCGTAGGCCTATGTTCCGCCGGTACGTACAACGGGGCCTGCGAGCATAAAACAGGTTCAACCGTGATTAGTCTTTCACCTGCCCCAATATTCTCCGGGAACGAAGAAACTCTTGAATGCCCTAAGCCCGACCGCTGTTACAAAGGATGTCCCTTCCTGAGCCGGCAGTCGAAAGGCCGCTCGCATCGCCGCCTTCACCTGTTCTTTCAAGTACTCCGGTAAGTCACCCACCACCTCCTCGGCCTTGTGTCACCGGCACCCTTGCACCGGGTTCTCAGCCCCCGAAGACCGCTTCAATCGCAGCTCGTAAGGCTTTCCGAGCCCTCGATCACCCACAGCCGCCCTTCGCCAAGAAATCCACGATCTCTTCCCTGTCTTCCTTCGTCACTGTCAGATGCGGTTTCTCCAGGACGGTCCGCATTTTTCATGGGCTTTGTCCAGCCCGATTCCATTCAAGACGGGCCGGAGAATCGTCGCCCAGCCTCTAACGGATTCCGGGGCGCCTTCCTGTTGCTGGAATCAATGAGCGGGTATTCGGCGGTCAGGGCGGAAAGTTCGGAATTGTTTTGTCGGGTCGGGAAGGTGGTTGGTCAGACTCAATCTCTTTCTACATCCTTGGCCATATTTAAAGGGCGACAGCGCAGTGCCGCGCCTGGGAATGGCACCGCTGGGACCGGCCTGAATAATCAACTGCCGCCAAGCTCGGCCAAGGCCTTGCGAACTTCATCTGCATGAGCGAAGCCAGGGTTGAGTTGGAGGACGAGATCAAGATGCTTTCGAGCGTTTACCCGGTCCCCGGCCTTCTGATAGGCAAGCCCCAAGTGGTAATGGTAAGCGGTGGTCTGAGGGGTCTTTTTCAGCGCTTCTTCCAGTAGTCGGATCGCTGATGCGTACTGATGCTTCTGGTAGTAAGCCCAGGCAAGCGTGTCCTGTGCGTTGGCAAGGTCAGGCAGGCCGCGCAGGGCGACTTGCGCGAGCGAGAACGCCACATCCGAGTTGCCGCCATGCTCAAGCATCAAGTAAGCCAAATTGTTGGCTGCGAGCGGGTAATCGGGCTCAACCTGGAGAGCTTTCTCGTAAGCCTCCTTGGCCGACTTCCAGTCACCACGTTTTTCAGCCAGCGCCCCAAACATCACATAACTCCTCGGATCTCGAGAGTTTTCCTGTATAGAGCGCTGGAAGCTGGTCATGGCTTTTTCCTGCGAGCCCCGAGCGACCTGGACTTGGCCTAAAAGCAGGAAGGCGTCGGCGTTGTTCTTGTCAAGCTGAGTCGCCATTTGCATGGCCTCCTCAGCTTTTTCCAAATCCCCTTGCCGCAGCAGGAGCTGGCCCAGCAGGAAGTAATAATAGCCGCCGGGAGCCTTGGCGATTTGAACTCTCACTCTCTCCAGAGCCCTCGCCGGCTGCTTTTGAAAATTGTACAGGCGAACCAGCCCCAGGAGCGCTTCCGCGGCCGAGGGATCAAGTTGCAAGGCCTGCTCATATAACTTTTCGGCCTCACCCAATTTCCCCTGCGCGGCGGCTCGCAGATCGGCCATGCGGATATAGCCTATGGGATTCTGCGGCGCCACTTCGATTGCCTTCTTCAGATCAGCCTCGGCCCCTGGCATGTTATTGCGCATCTCGTTAGCCAGGGCATGAAACACGTAGCCTTGCGAGGAAGACGGTTGGGCCTTCATGATCGTCTCAGCGCTCTGGGCGAGTTGGTTGGCGTCGCGCTTGCTCAGGGCCACCAGCGCCAGAGCTGTCTGGGCCTCCGTCAGGTTGGGACGAATGCGGACCGCCTCTCGCCACTCGGTTTCCGCCTGTCGCGGATTGCCGGCCTGGCTGAAGGCCAGGCCCAAATAGTAATGCGCCTGAGCGTTGTCAGGCTGCTTCTTGAGGGACGCCTGAAGCGATTGGAGGGCGTCGTTGGTCCGTCCCTGGCGGAGCAGGATTTGACCCTGCTGGACCTGTGCGTCAAGATCCCCCGGATTTTCCTTCAGAACCTCGCTATCGAGCTTGGAGGCCTGGTCGATTTGACCTCGTTGGATTAGGAGTTGCGCGTAATTCTTCTTAGTCCTCAAATCTTTCGGGTGTTCCTGTGTCAACGACGCATACTCGGCAAGCGCTTTGTCCATGTCGCCCGAGGCGAGATAAAATTCTGCCAGGAGGCGATAGCCGTCCGGGTTGTCGTTTAAGTTTTTCCTGGTGTCCTTCAGAACTTGTTCGGCCTTGTCCTTTTGGTTCTGGAACACATAAAGATGAGCCAGCGCCACGCGAGGCTGGGAATTCTTGGGCTCCAAGGCGATCGCGTGCATGAACTGCTGCTCCGCTTCCGCAAAGCGGCGCTGCTGCCCGTACAAGTTGCCTAATGCAACAGCCGGCAGCGCGGATTGGGGTTCGAGCGCTGCGGCCTTTTTGAAATGCTCTTCGGCCGAAGGAAACGCACCTGAATTGGCCTCGAGCAGGGCAAGATTCACGTGGAGCGCAGAGTTTTCGGGGCCCAGTTGTACGGCCTTCTGCATTTCTTGGAGAGACTGCTCCCGGTTTCCCGTCGCTGCGTACAGGTTGGCCAGCAGGGCGTGGGCGTCGGCGTTGTCGGGACTTTCGCGGAGGACAAGCTCGACCTCTTTGCGGGCCTTATCGAACTCGTGTCCTACCAGCAGCAAGTTGCCCAAATCTGTATGGGCCTTCCAATTGCGAGGTGCAAGGTCTATTGTGCGCGAGAGCTCCGTGTACGCCCCGGTCCACATCCCCAACTTCAGAAAGCACTGGGCAAGCTGAAAATGTGCCTCCGCAAAACGGGGATCAACCTGCGTAGCGTTTTGAAATTGGATGGCCGCCTCGCGATATTTTTCTTTCGCAAAGTACCGTTGCCCGCTTGAGTAGTATCTCTGTTTGCGCGCATTGGGCGTGCACGATGTGCTGCCGAGGATCAGAACCACAAAAACAGTCAGTCCGACTGACGGTAAAGGTCGCGATCTATTCATTATTTCCCTCGCCTTGGCAACTGGCAGATTCCACTTTCCGGTCATCTGCATTGTGGATAACCCAGTCGGTTTGCAACTGAGTGCCCAGGTTAAGAGCATTTTGTGGGCCGAGATCCGAGATTTAGGCGGCGTGCCTACGAGGACTTACGTACGCATCTCGGCGGGAACCAACGAAGGCGACCCAGAAGTGAGGAGGATGAAGAATAAACTTTCCATAAAGAGGAAATTTTGTTCCCCAGGACATATGTCGCCGCCTTCGAGCACAAATAAGCCGGCAGCACTCTCGTTGGGCGCCTCCGGCAAGGTTGTGGATTGTAATTACTCGCCTGATCGGCGCAGGCGGCGGATGACCCCTGCCAAACTGAGTAACCCTGCGCCGAATAATGGCAGCGGCTCTGGTTCGGGAACTTGAGTTGTAAAAAGGCCACTTTGGGTGAAGGGAGTACTAAAGGTGTCGCCCCCAGGACAAGCCCCGTTTGTGCCAAGAGGACCAGAACAGCCGTAAGCCACCCCAAATTTCCCCTTTGGGAGCGGGGAACCGAAGGTGCCGGTGACGGAACCATCGCTTGTTATTCCAGTCCCGCTGAGCTCGTAGATGATGATGATCTCAAATGAGCCGGCGGTAATCCCGTTAACTGCAAGGTCCACTGGACTCCGATTCGTGAAACTCTCAGAGCCACCGTCCGAATCCACCAAACTTATGAAACTGTAATTGCGGTGGGGGGTCTTCGGCGGAGGCGTAAAAGGCACGGTGTAGGCGCTTCCATACCCATTGGCGTCCCATTTTGCGGTTGACCGGTCCGGTCAGGTTTCTTGACCAAAGATTCGCCGTCCAGTCAACTCCGGTCTGGATGGTCGCAACTGGATTGCGCCTAGCGGAGTGGAACGAGGGGGCTCACAGCTACCGTAAAAAGGGAAAAAGCTTTCCCAAGGCGGCCTTCGCGGGCGCGAACAAATACGGGCCGCGATGCCGTTGGGTCATCGCGGCCCGTAGTGACCGAATGTTGTGAGAGCTTTATTTCTTGGCGCGGAGCTTACGGCGAGCTGCGCCAGCCAACCCTACCAAGCCCGTACCAAAGAGCACGAGAGTCGCGGGCTCGGGCACGGCAGGAGGGGGGCCTCCAACCAAGCCCGTTGTCGTAAAGGGCGTACTGAATTGGGTATTGTCCCTTTTTCCGCCAACACCAAGAGCTGCAAGATAAGTTCCGCCGACCATGCCGGGGCTGGCGGAAAACGCGTACGGCGTACTACCGTTGAACCCTGGGGTGAAGGTGTAGACGAAGATCTCAAAGTCGTTGGGTAAGCTGCCAAACGCGCTTATCTCGTTGCTTGTCGCGCAGGGTATCGCAGCACCGTCACAAAACATGTTGGAGGCATTCATCGAATTGTTCCCGCTCAAGCCGCCATCGAACGCGGAGGCAAACGCGTAGATATCGCCGCTCGTAGTTTGTCCGAACGCACCCGCATCCGCCGTAGACCCTATTTGAGTAAAGCTGGCACTAGTTATCGTAGGCGCCGTGGCTGTGTTGGGCAAAAGCTCCGGTACGGATAAAAGCAGATACCAGGGCGTATTCGCGTCTGGCGCGCCAGCGCTCCACATACCAAATGATGTTGTACCAACCCCGATCGTCTCCCCTCCGAGGCCAGTGGCTGTAGTGCAGGCCGCAGCCGTAGCTGGCGGCGGGCAGAAACCTACGTTCGGATCAATGGTCTCGCCGAAGGCGGAAACGGACAGAGCGAAAAGCAAAACGACAAGCACAGTAGCGAATCGTGTCATTGGGCACCCCTAGTTATTTTCCAGGATCAACACTACGAGTGACTAGCATTTTAATAGCCAAAGATTACATGGTGTTATAAATTCCTGGGCGCACTAGCCACATGAATCTAAACGAGTTATCGGCGGCAAGATTTGTCCACTTAAACGGCTCCTGCAGGCTGGAGGGAATATGGTGAAACTGTTTGCAGTTTTGCGAGAAATATCTCTCAACTAACTTCCTCGGCGAGTAAAGGACATGGCTCCGGGTATAACTAGTTAGGTATGTACTGGCTTAATGTTAAAGTAAGGTCCCGAAGAAATTCTGTTGCCCTCTGCTGCGCTTTATCGGGCTCCTCCCCCTGGACGAGCGGTGTGATCACACGGACAAGCGCCCCGTCACTCCGATTCAAGCGGATAGAATCAGCGACAAGGTAGAACTTTGCCCAATACTCGTTGGCTGTAATTCGCCCGTGCGCCTGATACCAATACATAACAAGCCGCCGTTCCGAGCCTTTGGCAATTACATACCGGTTGACGGTGGCGATTTTACCATCGGCCTGGGGCAAGTGAATTTGACCGGACTCTACGGGCACCCACCCCGCGCCCGGCAGACAATTCTGCGGGGAGTGGACCGTTGCACCGGTCCGTTGAGTGGGGAAATAGGCCAGGAAGAGGTCAACAGAAGGCTCCTCAGGGGCGTGGCGATAAACCCGCTGAACGAAGTCCCCGGGACCCAAGATTTCTCGGACATCGTCCGTGATCGGGACATCTGTCCCTGACCAATCTCCCAACGTCAAGGGGAATTTGGTCAATTCCATCCGCGGTGGCAAATGCTCTGCCTGGCTATGCGAATGGATGAAAAGGGTTGTGCCCGCCAGCAGAGCCACGACGACGAGAAAGCGAAGTAAGGCGTCAGTGCGGTCCGTCAGACTCTCTCCTTGACCCCCGGCGCTCGACGAAAAGTATCAGGCCATGAAGCGAAAACAGCATTCCTAGCGAAAGGA
>Ga0209761_1002840_pt1 | contig 11402 bp, 12 predicted proteins | sample GraSoi013_1_40cm_4_FD_185818 | JGI IMG/M metagenome (GOLD analysis project Ga0209761, IMG submission 185818) | Grasslands soil microbial communities from the Angelo Coastal Reserve, California, USA - Sample 09_25_2013_1_40cm (SPAdes) (version 2) | ecosystem: Environmental > Terrestrial > Soil >... | reverse complement strand
TACGACGGAGGCGAGGGGGTTGTTCAGGTCGTGCGCCACCCCGGCGATCAGTTGACCGATCGCCGACATTTTCTCAGACTGTATGAGTTGTTCCTGCAACCGGCGCCGGTCGGTCTGGTCCTCGAAGACGAGGACGGCGGAGCCCGGCTCGGCCATGGGGATGGCGGTCAGGAGCAGCGTGCGCTCGCCCGCGCGGATCTCCGCCGTGCTCGCCGACGGCTCGGCGATGGCGCGCGCCACGGGGTCCGACCAGGCGGGCGGGAGGAGCCCGAGCCACGGCCGGCCGGGAATCGCGGTGACCGCGGTCTGAATCAGGTCGGCGAACACGCGGTTGGCGCGACGCACGGTGCCGTGGGCGTCCACGATGCAGATCGCCTGGGAGATGGCGTCGACCGTCTTCTCCCACTCGCGCTTGGCGGAGGAGAGGAGCTCCACCAGGCGGGCATTCTCGAGCGCGATCGCCGCCTGAGCGAGCACCGCGGAGACGAGCGTCAGCTCGGCCTTACCCAGCATGCCGGGGCGCTCGCTCGACACGGAGACCGCGCCCATGGTGCGACTGGCCGCGATGAGCGGGGCGCCGAGCCAGGAGCCGGGGGGAGGCGCGTCGGCGGGCAGTTCCGCCCCGCGCCGCCGGGCCTCTTCGCGTACGTTCTTGGAGAACGCGAGCGGCCCGCGCCGCAACGCGAGCTGCAGCAGGGGGTCGTCGGTGCGGGCCGGAACGGGGTGCGTGTCGTAGGTCACCGCCAGCCGGTTCGACTCGGCGTCAAGTAGTATGACCGAGAGCCGATCGGGCTGGAGCAGCTCGGCGAGCGCGCGCGCCACCAGCTCGACGACGGTGGTCGGCCGGAACGCCCCGGCCAGCTCCTGGGCGAGCGTCGTCAGGCGCGCCAGCAACTCCGGCGCGGGTCGGGGGGTAGCAGCGCTAGAGGGAGGTTTGGGCATGATACTGGCCAACGTCCGTGGTCGCCTGCGGGCGCAGGACTTTCTGCTCGTCGCGCTCGCCCTGGCGCGTGGTGACGCGACGCGCCGCGCGCGGTACGAGCGGCTCCTCCTCGAGGAGGGACCGGACGGGCTGCTCGACGACCCCGACCTGCTCGCCGCCCTGCTGGCCCTGCGCACGCTCGTGGTCCCGTCGCCGGCGCTCTTTGCCTACGTCGCGGTGCGCCACACCTTGCGCGCCGCCGGCGTCGACGACCGCGTACTGGCCGACTACCTGGCCGCGCTGCTGCTCGAGTTCGGCGATCATGACCGGCACGTCCGCATCCGCCGCACCGACGACGAGACCTACCACTACCTGATCGACATGGTGGAGGACCTCACGGGACTCGACGACGCCGGGGAACGGGCCTTTCTGCTTCGCGCGCATCTCGGCAACTACAGTCTCTGGCTCGCCGGGCTGTTTCCGGACTACATCGCCGCTCGGCGCTCCCGCAAGGGCGGGCCCGACCTGCCGTATTACGACGAGCTGGGCCGACAGGGCTTTCGCCTGGCCGCCCAGCACCGGCTCGCCGAACATCTGGGCGTCGCCACCATCTACCGCGCCGCCGCCGAGCGGTTCCCGACGCTGCGGGTGGCCTTCAACCGGCTGAGCGATCGCGTGTTCTTTCCGAACGTGTCGACTCCCGAGAAGATACTCCGGAATCTTTGACCGGTAGGGGCGCAGCATGCTGCGCCCCTACATGGGATTTCCTACTCATCGAGAAACCGCGTGGGCACCGTCGTCGCCGCCTCGACCAGCTGCTCGGCGGACTTCACGAAGCGCACCACGATCGGCAGCGACCCCTTGAGCGTGAGCTTGCGCTGCATGATCCCCGCGATGGGCCCGAGCTCTTTCCGAATCACGCGCTTCCAGTGCTGATAGTCGCCCGAGATCACGAACGCCGCGTGGTCCGCCTCCCCCTGGGACACGACCTTCGCTTCGCGGCAGACGCCGCGCTCGAGGTCGAGCCAGATCCCCACCGGCTCGCCGATCCCGATCGCGGGCTGACGATTCACCACGAGGGCGACCGGACCGTGCGTCCACTCGACCGAGGCGGCACGATACCCGTCGCTCGCGTTGATCGCCAAGCCGTACGCGCTCACCCATTCGGCCGACGGAAATGCGATGCTCACGCGATCGCGTCCGCGAAGCTGCGGAACAGCGCGCCCTCCACGTCGTCCTCCGGATGCCACTGGACGGCCAGCGTCCAGGGTGCCCCCGGGTCCCTTCGCTCGGCCCCCTCGATCACCCCGTCCTCCGCCCAGGCGTTCGCACGCAGCGGCGGCGCCACGTCCCGAATCGCCTGGTGATGCCGGGTGTTCACGCTGGCGTGCACGGCCTCCAGCGTGTGGTGGAGCAGCGTCCCGGACTCGATGCGCAGCCCGTGGCGGGAGCGCGTATCGGCGTGGTCGACGGAGCCGGGGCGCTCGCTCGCCAGGTCCTGGTACAACGTGCCGCCCAGGGCGACGTTCAGGATCTGGATCCCGCGGCAGATGGCGAGGACCGGGAGGCGGCGTCGCTCGGCGCCAGCGATGAGTCCCAGCTCCACCGCGTCGCGCGCCCGATCGATCTCACCCAGCCTGGAATGGGGGGACGCCCCATAGCGGCTCGGCTCCACATCCTCGCCCCCCGTGAGGACGAGACCGTGCACGCCGTCGAGCGCCGCGCCCGCCGCCGCGGGGTCGAGGATGGGGGGCACGAGGAGGGGCACGAGCCCGACGCGCATCAGGGCATACACGTAGGCGGTGTTCAGGGCGACGCGCTCCCGCCCCGCGTCGGTGCGGCGCGTCGCGCTCACGGCCACGAGGCGCGTCACAGCGCCGAGCTTGGGGGGCCCGCCGGGGCGCCGAGCAGCGGGCACTTCGGGTTCGAGACGTTCGCCCAGTCGACGCGCACCCCGTACAACGGGATCGTCCGGTCGGCGCCGGTCAGGGCGCCGATGCTCGGGTATCCCTCTGGCGGGCGCCGCGACTCGTAGATTAGCAGGCCCTGCGCCCGTTGCGTGGAGTCGTCCACCACGAGGATGGCGTACGCGGTGGTGTCGCTGATCGAAGTGGCGGGGAAGCCGGCTCCCTGATACTCCATCGTCAGCGCCCCCTTGGTGTAACCGACTGCCACCGCGCTCTGCTGGGTTACGCCGACCACCCGGACGGGAAGCGTGCCCGGGAGCCCGCGCGGGGCGTCCGTGAGCACGAAGGGGAGATGCCGCAGCCGGTCCTGGATCAGGGACGGCCCGATGAGCTGCGCCATGCCGCAAGTCGGCGAGCGTGTGCGGTCGCCGCCACAAGACAGAAACAGCGGCAGGCCGAAGCACGTCACGCAAAAGGGCGTCACGCGGAACCGTCTCATGGAGGCGTCACGACCTCCAGCAGGGTTGCCGGATACGGGGCGTCGGGGCTCACCCGCCGGAGCTCCAGGCTGTCGGCGTCGGGAACGAGCGACGTGCCGAAGCGCAGGGTGTCGCCCACCAGCCAGGCCGCGGTGCGGGCCCGTGCCCAGGCCGGCTTCTCGATCTCGACCCCGATGATGAAACGGCCTTCCCCGCGGAGTGGGCCGGCTTCGACTTTGCTCCGGTCGGGCTCGCCCCGATAACGGCGGTACAGCCGGCCTGAAATCCAGTCGCCCGCGTGCGTCTCGAGGGTGATGCGAAGGTAAACGGTGGAGTCGATCGGCACGGCGCGAGCGGAGGGTGCGGGGCCCGCCCGGAAGATGCGGGTCAGCTCCCAGGTGCCGTTGAGCGGGGACGCCTGAAATCCCGTGAGCAGCAGGGTCAGCACGAGCGCGCCGTCGAGCATCGTACGAATCTAATACGTCCAGGTGATGGTGGCGGCGAAGGTCCGGACCGGAGCGAGTGTGCGGGGCACCTGACTGTAGATGTAGTTGAGCGCGTTGGCGAGCTGGGCGCGTAGCGTCCAGGCGCCCCACCCGGCGCTCGCCCGCAGGTCGAGGACTTTCTCCGCTACGCGCGGGTCGGTCTCGTAGATCTCTACCCGGTCCAGGCGGCTCGTGTAGCGGAAGTCGCCCCCGACGCCGATCACGCCGCGCTGATAGTCGGCGCTGAGCGTGAGCAGATGCCTCGGCCGGAAGGCGAGCGGGCGCTCCGGGACGCTGTCGTGCGCGAGGGCCCGCGCGTGCAGAAACGTGTACGACAAGGTCGTCGTGAGACCCGCGACCGGGGGAGTGGCGGTGACGGCCAGGTCGAGTCCGGCGAGGCGGGCGTGCGTCACGTTCTTGAATTGGATCCGCCCGCTGTCCACCGCAGGCTCGATCAGGTCGTACGCTTCGGTCCAGAAGAGCGCCGCGTCCGTCCGCACCGCGGACGAGAGCGTCGCCGCGTTGCCGAGCTCGAACGACCACGCCGTCTCGGGGTCCAGAGCGGGGTTTGGGACGACGGGGATACCCTGCACGAGGGTCGAGACGAACCGCTCGGCGAGCGATGGGGCGCGGAAGCCGCGGCCGGCGGACGCGCGCCACACGCCGGCGCGGGCCGTTGGCAGCACAACGCCGACACGCGGGCTCAGGACGGTGGCGAGCGTGCCACCGTCCACGTCCAGGTGATCGATCCGTGCGCCGGCCGCGAGCCGCACCTTCCCGAGCTGACGCTCGCCCTCGGCATAGGCCGCGAACTCGCGTTGATCGTGCGTGCGGACCACGTTGCTCGTGGGATTAGTGTCGCCGGTGAAGATATTGGTGCGCACGTCGGAGAAGCCGCCCTCCGCGCCCAGCGTCACGACCCGGTCGCTCGTCGGGTGCACGTCGCCGCGGAATTCGACACCATATCGATTGGCCACGCCCCAGTCATCGCCGGTAGGCTGGAAATCCGTGAAGTCGGTGCGGCCCCAGGAACCGCGCGCCTGCCAGGCGAAGCGCTCCGAGGCGTGGTGCTCGACCGTCGCGGCGAGGAGCCCCTTGTCCGAGCGGGTGAAGGCGCCGCGGCCGGACGCCTCGATCATGAATGGCTGGAAGTCCTGGCCGCGGTCATCGCAGCTCCCGTGCGTGCACCAGATGAGCGGCGTCTCGTATTGATCGCTCGCCCACGAGCCGGACGTCGTCACGCGAGTCTCCGGGTTCGGGAGCCACTGCGCTTTGGCCGCGGTCTGCCAGTGGTTGCGCCGATCCTGCTCGCGGTAGCCGTCCGAGTGCCACCCGCCGGCCGTGTAGCTGCCGCGCGCCACGGCGGTTCCGTACGAAGTCGAGAGATCGAGGCCCTCCTGCGCGCCCGTATAGTCGCGGAACTTCCAGACGTCGAAGGGTGGGTTGGCGTACGCGCCACCGAGGGCGCGTACGCGGGCGTGGAAGCCGCTCGGGATCTCCCGCGTGATCACGTTGACCACCCCGCCCAGCGCCGCCGAGCCGTAGAGCGCGGAGCCCGCGCCCTTCACCACCTCGACCCGCGCGACGTCCTCGAGCGGGATGAGGTCCCAATTGATCCCACCCCGGTCGCCTTGGTTCGCGGGCACGCCGTCCACGAGCATCAGCACGCGGCTGCCGAGCCCCTGCACGTAGCCCGACGAGCCGCGGATGTTCACCTGACCGTTCAGGAACTGCACTCCGGGAGCCTTGTCTACTGCTTCGTCCACGGTCGTGACGGCCCGGCGGGCGACGTCGGTATCGCTGACGAGCGCGACGCTCGTCACCACCTGGCTCAAGAGCTGTGAGTGCTTGGCGGCGGTGACGATGACGGGCTCCAGCGGTACGACCGCGGGAACGAGCCGGTACTCGCGCTCGAGCGAATCTCCTGCTGCCAGGGTCAGCGTGTCGACGAGAGACTGGAAGCCGAGGAGACCCACCCGGACGATGACGCGCCCACCCGGTACGCTGAGCCGGTAGCGGCCCTGAGCGTCCGCCACGCCCACGCCGTCGCCGTTGAGGACTCGAACGGTGGCGCGTAACGGCTGGCCCGAACTGTCCCGCACCGACCCGTAGAGCGCGGCGCCCTGAGCGCTCACGGCGCGGAGCGGCACGGTCGCGAGCGCCGCCAGCAGGAGGGCCCTCACGGGCACGGCGGGAAGTAGGTGCAGATGGGATGCAGATTGCCGAAGTCGATCACAAAGTTGACCGAATCGGTGCTGGAGTCGTTGACGACGATCACTCCGGGCGCCGTGGGGTCGGTCTGGTCGCGGTAGAAACCCGCCTCCTTGAGCAGCGAGTCGGCATTGCTGAACCCCGGCGCGAAGGCCCCGCCCTTCTTCCAGACGGCCACCACCCATTCGTACCGTCCGGTGCTCAGGGGAAGGGCGTAGATCTGCGATCCCCGGAAGGGACGGGGGAGCGACGGTGGGGGCGGGAACGGCTGGAAGGTGAGGAGATCATTGCGGCTCTGGGGGAAGCGCGGGTACGCGACGACCAAGACGCCCTCGGTGCTGTCGGGCTCGGTCCCCTGAAACGTCACCCTGCCGCAGATCCCAACGAAGCGCTCGGGACAGAGGGGGGTCGGCTGGAGGCCCTCATTGCACGCGGCGACCCCCACCAGGGCGACGAGGGTGCCGAGGGCGGCGAGGGCGGGGGCGGCGGGGGCGGCGGGGGCGGCGCGCGAGAGGCGATTCGCCATGCGAGCAATCTTCGGGGGGCTGCTCCGGGCGTCAACTTGACCCTGGTTTCGGCGGGGAATAACGTAAACCCCGCCATGCCGATCTATGAGTATCGCTGCACGGAGTGCGACACGCGCTTCAGCCAGCAAGAGGGAATCGAGGAGCACGGGCGCAAGCGGCCGGCCTGCCCCAAGTGCAAGTCGCAGGCGGTGGAGCAGGTGTTCTCGCCGTTCTTCGCGAAAACGGTCCGGAAAAGCTAGCCTCCGGTGTTCGAGCGCCTGCGTGACGCGTTGCGCGCCGCCCTGGACGCGGCGACGCCGGCGGGGGATTTGCGCGACCTGGCCCGGCAGATGCGGGAGGCGGTGGTCGAGGCTAAGCTGGCCGTCGGCGAGACGCGCGAGGCGGTGGCGCGCACCGAGCGCGACCTCACGCAGGAGCGTCAGCGCCTGGCCGATGCCGAGCGGCGCGGCCGGCTCGCGGCCGAGATCCAGGACCGGGAGACGGTGGACGTGGCCCAGCGGTTCGCGGCGAAGCACCGCGAGCGCGCGGCCGTGCTCGAGAAGAAGCTGGCGGCGCTGCGGGACGAGCTCGCGTTGTACGAGCGCGAGCTGGGGGACATGCAGGGGCAGCTGGTCCGCGCCGAGCGCGACCGGCCGCTCAGCGAGGCGGAGCGCTCGGCCGAACGGGCGTGGCGCGACCTCCAGGCGGCGGGGGGACCGCGCCCCGGCGTGGACCCGGGAGACGAGCTGCTCAAGTCGCAGCTCGACCGGGCCGCCCGCGAGGCGGCGGCCGACCGGCAGCTCCGGGAGCTCAAGAAGAAGATGAAGAAGGACTAACCATGAGCGTGATCGGCGGCGTGCTGTCCTGGTTCCGTGACGCCTTCGGCCCCGGGCCGCGCACCGCGGACGGGCGGCGCTCCGGAGGCAGCATGGACATCAAACGCGACCGCATGGTCTTTCTCGGCTACGGCAAGTACTGGCGCTCCGACGCCATCATCGGGTTGATGCCGATCGAGGAGGAGCGCGGTCCCAAGCGGCGGACCAACGTCTTCGTGCAGGGACGCGCCGACCCCATCATCGCGTCGCGCACCGAGCAGAGCATCCTCGAAGACATGGGTGCCACCGAGGGCGGCTTCCAGGTCCAGGCCCTGCGGGAGGCCGTCACGGAGCTGCTCGCCGCGTTCCACGAGTTCTCTCCTGGGTTGCGCCGTGCCCTTCCAGACGAGCACCACTTCGACGTCGAGCAGTGGGAGCGGCGGCTGGGCGACATCCTCCGGACCCCGCAGCCGTCGGAGCCCGTCGAGCAGAACGACCTCTTCGAGTGACGAGTCCCCCACCCGGCTCGTCGTGGTTCGGCCACCCGCGCGGCCTGTCCACGCTCTTCTTCACCGAGATGTGGGAGCGGTTCAGCTATTACGGGATGCGGGGGTTTCTGATCCTGTACATGACGAAGGCGCTCGGCTTCACCGACCCCCACGCGGGCGCCGTGTACGGCAACTACGTCGGCAGTGTGTGGCTCGCCGCGATCTTCGGCGGCGTCATCGCCGATCGCTGGTTGGGACACTACCGGAGTGTGCTGCTCGGCGGGATCATCATTGCGCTGGGCCACTTCACTTTAGCGTTTCATGCCCTGCCGTTCTTCTACGCTGGGCTTTCCCTGATCGTCATCGGTACCGGGCTGCTCAAGCCCAACGTCTCGACGCTCGTCGGGTCGCTCTATGAACAGGGGGACGAGCGGCGTGATGCCGGGTTCTCGATCTTCTACATGGGGATCAACCTCGGGGCGCTGCTCGGGCCGGTCGTCGCCGGCAAGCTCGCCGAAGGCGTGGATTGGCATCTCGGGTTCGCGTGCGCGGGCGTCGGGATGACGCTCGGACTGGTGCAATACGTCATCGGTCGCGGGCGTCTCCAGCCGGCGATCGAGCGTCTCGCCAGGCGACCCGGGCCGGCCGCGACGGCCGCAGTTACCGGACCGGCAGCGGGCTTCACCACCGAGGACTGGAAGCGGATGACGGCGGTGGTGGTGTTCTTCGCGTTCGCGTCCCTCTTTTGGGGCGCCTATGAGCAGGCGGGGTCCACGCTAAACCTGTTTGCCGACCGCTACGTGCACCTCGAGCTGCTCGGCGTCAAGCTGTACGCGTCGTGGTTCGTATCTATTCAAGCCGCGTTCGTAATCCTCCTCTCCCCCTGCTTCGCCTGGCTGTGGGTGAAGCTGGGGCCGCGGCAGCCGTCCTCTCCCGCGAAGTTCGCGCTCGCACTGCTGTTCGTGGGGCTGGCCTTCGTGCTGCTCATGCCGGCGGGGGCGATCGCGCAGGGCGGCGTGAAGATCAGCCCGCTGTGGCTCGTGGCGGTCTATTTCATCGAAGAGCTCGGCGAGCTTTGTCTCAGCCCCGTCGGGCTGTCGGTCGTGACGAAGCTCGCGCCCAAGCAGGTGGTCGGGCTCATGATGGGGGTGTTCTTCCTCTCCAACGCGTTGGGGAACAAGTTGGCCGGGTGGTCGGCGGGATTCATCAGCACGACGCCGCTACCCACTCTGTTCGGTGTCACGGCCGCGGTGACGCTGGGCGCCGCCGCGGTGATGTTCCTGCTGATCAAGCCGGTTCAGCGGTTGATGGGCGGGGTGCGGTAGTCTTCACCCGAGGCTACCGCCGCCCCGCCGTCGTCGGCGTACTCCCCAACCGCCGCTGGAAGAAATCCGCGGCCGCCTCGTACGCCGCGACCCAATGCGCGTGCGTCAAGAAATCGTGGATGTCGTCCGGGAAGATCAGCTGCTCGACGTCCACCCCCTGCGTGCGCAGCGCTGCCGCGAGCTGCACGGTCTGACTGAATTGCACGTTGCGGTCGTCGTCGCCGTGGATCAGCAGGACCGGCGAGCGCCAGTCTTTCACGTACGCGAGCGGTGAGGACTCGTAGGCGAGCTTGGCCGCCTCCGCCTGCTTCGCCGGGTCGTAGGTGGGCACCCAGTTCTGGATCTCGATATTCCAGTCGTGCACCCCATGGAGGTCCACGCCCGCGGCGAACAGGTCGGACGCGCGCGCCAAACCCAGTGCCGTGAGAAAGCCGCCGTACGAGCCGCCCCACAAGCCGATTCGCTTGGGATCCACATCCGGACGGTTGCGCAGGTAAAGACCTGCGCCCAGCACATCGCTGAACTCGCTCGCGCCCTGGGCGCCGTAGTGGAGCGCCTCACGGAACTCCATCCCGTAGGCGATCCCGCTGCGGTAGTTGACGGACAGGACGACGTAGCCGCGGCTCGCGAGGTACTGATTCAGCGCGTATGCGTTGCGGTAATAATAGAAGTAGTGCCACCCCAGGAGCATTTGACGCCGCGAGCCGCCGTGGAAGAAAATCACGGCGGGCCGCCGGTCCCCCGGCTTGATACCGCGTGGCAGAAACAGCTGTCCGTGAATCGTCATCCCGTCCGCCGCGGGGAACAGCACGGGCTGTGGGTCGACGAGCCCGGCCTCGGGGAAGTCGGCGGGAACCCCGCCTGGCGCGAGGTCGCGCGGCGCACCGGTGCCAAGCAGGATGACGGGGCGGGGTGGCGTCCGGGTGCCGGCCCGGATCAGAGCGACCCCGCGACCGTCACCGGTCATCACGGGCGTCCACTCGAGGTCGGTCCCGCGGGTCAGCGCCGTCGGCGGGCCCCCCGACACGGACACTTTCCAGATGTGGCGCCGTTCGATGTCGTCTTGATTCGAGCTGAACACCATCGTCGCCCCGTCGGGACTCATGCCTACGTGCTCGACCTCGAACCCTCCCGGCGTGAGGAGCGTCGCCCGACCGCCGTCGACCGGGACGGCGTACAGATGCGTCCAGCCGTCCTTCTCCCACGGAAACACGATCCGATTGCCCGCCGCCCACCGGATCTGATTCTCCGCGACCACCGCGCGGAACACGCTGCCGGGCCCCGAGTCGGCGATCCAGACCTGGCGTCCCGCGCCGCTCGCTACGTCGGCGACGCGGATGGACCACGGCTGGCCCGCCCGCTGGGGCGTGAACGGCAGTCCGTCCGCACCCGCCGGATTTCGAAGAAAGGCGATGCGCCGGCCGTCGGGCGACCAGACCGGGTCCGCGTCCGAGTCGACGCTCGGATCCAGAAAGCGCAGCGTCTTCGTCGCGACGTCATAAACCGCGACGAACGCGTGGTCGCCGCGGTCGCTCACGAACGCGAGCTTCGAGCCATCGGGCGACCAGCGCAGCGAGCGGGCGGCCCCCCGCGCGTGAATCAGCTGCTCGGCGGGTAACGTGTCCGCGAGCGACGCCCACCAGACCTGGCCCCGTCTCAGGAGCGCCACGTGGTCGCCCTTGGGGGAGGCCGCCGGCGCGTACCCCTCGCCGATGCGCCGCGGACTCCCGCTCGCGACCGGCACGACCCACACCGCCTGCTCGACGCCCGCGACCAGGCTGTGGGGGTTCGGATACTCACCTTTTCCATTCGGGCCGCCACCGCGCGCGAACACGATGGCGCGGGTATCGGGCGTCCAGCGCAGGTCGCCCACCTCCTGCCCGTCGTCCTCCGCGAACGCCGTCACGGCCCGGCCGGCGTAGTCGGGCGGCGCGGCGACCCAGATGTTCCGCGCACCGCGGGTGTTGAAGACCCAGGCCACCGCGCCGCCGGTGGGCGCGGCGGTGAGCTCGTCGGGGAACGGGGCGCTCATCACCTGCTCGATGGTGAAGGTCGGTTGCTGCGCCGGGAGGGCAGCAGGACCGAGCAGGGCGAGCGAAACCGATGCCAGAACCCGCAGGGGTGTAGTCATGGGGCAAGAAACTACCGCGGACACAGGTCTTCCGCCTCTGTTCTACCCCTCTCTCCCTCCGTCGAGGCACCTTCCTCCGTGAACCCCGGGCTTGCGCCCGGGGTCAGTTAAGGCATTCGAGGACGCCCCGACT
>Ga0209761_1002839_pt1 | contig 11403 bp, 12 predicted proteins | sample GraSoi013_1_40cm_4_FD_185818 | JGI IMG/M metagenome (GOLD analysis project Ga0209761, IMG submission 185818) | Grasslands soil microbial communities from the Angelo Coastal Reserve, California, USA - Sample 09_25_2013_1_40cm (SPAdes) (version 2) | ecosystem: Environmental > Terrestrial > Soil >... | reverse complement strand
CAGCAGGAATTTTCACGAAGAAGCCAGGTCTGATCAAGCAAGCAAGAATGGGGGGCATCCTACCTTAGGCTCCGCAAACGGGCGATGGACTTGCGCTACAGGGATGTAGACAATCTAGGCAAGAACCAGTTGGTGGCGAAGCCCAGAAGGTTAGCCGAAGATAGACGACTTGCCCTTTACTAGGTCGACGATTCTTTCTAAGCTTGCTGTGACAAAGTAGGTTCCTATTGTGAAGATGTAAACTAGATGGAAGTTTGCTAGAACTCCGTTGTTGAGGTTGAGCCCAAGCCCAGGATCGAGGCCTAGCGCGAGAAGCATTAGGTATGCTACCGTAAATGATGTAGCGATTGCAGTTCGAACAGCCCCCTTTTTCACGAAGTCGTCTTTGCTCTCACTCTTCCCGTGCAAGACCTGAATAGTCAGCAGGAAAGCGAAGAGAGACATCGAACCGATGCCATATCCCGCAAGGGATGGACCACCGCGTCCCAAGACAATGAGCAGGAATGAAGCGATGGTTATTGCCAATGTGCCGACCAGACTAATGATTAAGAGGAGTCCTGAGTTAAGCGGGAATTTCTTCTGACCGAATGACAAGCCTCTGATTCAGCCAAGGCTACCTGTTGGCTTGAACGAGAAGAGTTTGTTACCAATATCTGCCAACAGAGGTAAGCTTACCATTCACTCGGGCCAAGAATCTGTGAAGAGGACGTTAGCATCGGATGGCCTTGTTTTCCATAGTCTCCCAAGGAAAGCTATGATGGTGCTTGTAGTACTCCACCAGTCCGCCTTCCCGCATTAGACCTCGAAGGAATTCTGGAACTTTTAGTGCTGAGTGTACCCTGCCATCTCGAGTCTTAACAGACCAGTCTTGTAGGTTAACCTCTATTTCATCGAATTGCTTCACTTGCTTAGAGATTCCCGGAACCTCCAGCGCAGGGAGGCCTATCGCGAAGCAATTACGATAGAAAATGCGCGCAAAGCTCTCCGCAACCACCGCGGCCACGTTGGAGTACTTGATGGCAACAGGCGCCTGTTCCCGGCTGGAGCCGCCTCCAAAATTCTTTCCGGCCACGAATAGATCTCCAGGTTTCACCTTCTTGTAGAACTCAGGGTCGAACCCGTACATGGCATATTTGGCCATCTCTACAGGATCGTTGGTCCGGGCTTTGAATCGGAACGGTATGATAATGTCAGTGTTCACATCATCGGGCCAGACCCAAGTTCGGCCCTTCAGAATACTCGAACTTGTCATAGGTATCTCCTAGGATCCGCGATCTTCCCTTCTATGGCCGAGGCTGCGGCTGTTGCAGGGGATGAAAGGTAGATCTTGGAGGTTATCGCGCCCATCCGGCCTATGTAGTTGCGAGGCGAGGATGATATGCAGACCTCGTTCTCCCCTAAGACCCCGAGGTGTGTTCCTACACACGCACCGCAAGTAGCATTAGTGAAAATCGCTCCGGATTGCAGAAATATCTCCGCCAGTCCGTTTTTGATGGCTTGTTCGAAAATGCCCTTGGATGCCGGGGTGATGACGCATCTCGTCCCTGACTTCACCTTGTGACCCTTCAGGATCTTGGCTGCGACGGCAAGATCTTCGTACCGCCCGTTTGTCGAGGATCCGATGAAAGCCTCGTCGATCGGTGTGCCTTCGACCTCTCCGACCTCCTTTACTTTATCCACATTTCCAGGCTCTGCAACCTCGGGAACTATTTTTCCAATGTCGATATCGTATTCGTCCTTGTAGCTGGCTTTGGACCCTGCATGAATCTCGTACATTGGCTTGCGATTTACCGACCTGAAGTATTCCTGTGTTGATGAGTCTACTTCGAAGATGGAGAGTTTGCATCCGCACTCCATAGAATTGTTACTAACGCAAGCTCGTGAGGCTATGGAGAGATCTTTGACGGCGGGTCCCTTCCATTCTATGGACCGATAATTCCCGCCATCTTCCCCTACGGTTGCGATGAAGTGCGAAACCACATCTCGGGCAAAGACTCCCTTCTTGAACTGGCCAGTAAGGTTGACCTTGATCGATTCCGGGATTTTTACCCAGAGTTTTCCAGAAGTCCACACAGCGGCCATCTCTGAGCTACCGATTCCCGTTGCAAAGGCACCGACCGCCCCAGCCTGACATGTGTGAGAATCAGCGCCGAAAAGGACCATTCCTGGGACAACGTGGTTCTCGAGAAGATGCTGGTGTGAAATGCTTCCTTCTACGAGTCGTACGCCGTGCTTCTTAACGAACTCTCTCATCAAATGATGAAGATTAGCGACCTTCTCATCCGGAGCAGGGAACGAATGATCAATCACAAGATGGATTTTGGACGGGTCCCAAACTCTCGGAACACTCATTTCGCTGAACACTTTGATGGCAAGTGGGCCAGTGCTGTCCTGAGCCATCGCGAGGTCAACTGGCAGCACGGTAATGTCTCCCGGGCGATGGATCTTCTCGGCGCCTTCGGCCCGCACGTTAATGATCTTCTCCGCGAAGGTCAGCGAATCATCGTTCAGGATGTCTTGACGCAACTGCGTTCGGAGGCGGGCGGAAACTGGTCGCTATTAAACGTGAACGTCGAACCGAGACAGTAATATCATCTCAAGAACCGACGATGCTTTCTTCGCCCAAATATCTGAAAGTTTTTGAGCTTGAACTGACTCATATTGGCCGTCATAAGACCTGTTTTGGTGAGTAGTGAGGTATGGCTGAGAAAAAACGCTTGCCTCCATGGGAGGAAGCTAAGCTTGTCTTCAAGATGCAAGAGGAGACTCGTAAGCGTAAGCTTCTGGAAGAAGATATGCAGCGGCGTCGAGGACGCGCCAAGCGTATCGGTCCAAATACCTCTGACGAACTCGAAGAAAACAGGAAGCGGCTAAGGGCTTTAGAAAAGCGAATCGAAGAAGACGACGATCGTTAGCGACGCTCCATTATTCTAGGGATAGAAGTCCGAGCCTCTTTAGCACGAGGAGGGATTGTAGTGTTATCCACTTGCTGGGCTTTCCGGCCTCCTCTAGTTGCAAGGACCTCTCAGTGCCCCATCCTTGGGTAACGAGTTCCCGCTCCTCGGGTCGGGAGACCGTCTCTTCCCCATGCATTGCGTGTGGATGACGCCACCCTCGATAAACACCGTCTAAGACCCATTTCCCATCCGCCAATCTTTTCTCCATAAGAAGCGAGATGGCATCATTCATCCTCGAATCATTCTTGACGCCGAGTTCAGTTAATACCCTTAACCCGTGCAGAAAATCATAGCAGTAGTGCAAGGGATAGTGCAACCTCAGAAAATCAAGCAACACGACAGAATCATCCTTGTCAGATCGGTAGACCCGATGTTTCAGGAGAAACTCGGCTCCTCTCTTGGCTGAGACCTCCCAGCCATCTCTCGCGTCATGCGCCATCATCTCGGACAGAGCCCACAACGGCTGGATAACCGACATGAAGGACCCATGCTTTCCGGCAGGAGAACAGTTCCAACCGCCATCAGGAAGCTGCTTTGACAGTAGCCAATCCATCGCGCTGAGCACTCGATGATCCTCAGCGTATCCCATCTTCGCCAGGGCCCGAACCATGTTTCCGGTCGCGCAGATATGAGGCTCAAATTTCTCATGTCCCTTTGGTCGAAGAGAGATGCCGCCTGTATCCACATTGTGAAGTTCTAGGAAATGATCGACTGCCTTGCCTACGCGCGGGTCCTTAGATGAAACATTCAAGTCCGCCAAGACGACGAGCTGCCAAGAGCACGCGGAGAATTTTGGAACATAACAAGACCTAGGATTGTCCCAGTAAGTGTTCTCCTTCTGCTTGCCTAGAATCTTTGATGCCCAACCGACCTTTCCGATACGGTTCCTAGTGCTGACCACACTTTGATCATTCTGACCTCTGTCCTTGAGATCAACTAGCGCATGATAACGGGCTGACGGCTCATCCTCCTCAAGGAGCCAATTCATCACGCTATTCGAGACAGGAACTTTTGGAACTTGAATCTGTTGCACCTTAGGAAACCTCTCTCATGGTCCGAGGGATTCTTCGAAATAAAGCTGGCGCGTTCAATCAATAGCCCTTAATTATTGAGACATGCCTGAAAGCAACGTAGATTCGCGCTTTGCCCCAGAAGAAGCCGGAGCCTGGCCAAAACAAGAGAATTCGGGTCCTAGTCGCAAAGCCTGGGCTTGATGGTCATGACCGAGGCGCCCTCATTCTCTGCCGCGCCTTCCGGGACGCGGGAATGGAGGTCATCTACACTGGCTTCCTCGCAACCCCAGAGCAAGTATCTCAGATGGCTATCGACGAGGACGTAGACGTGATCGCCATGAGCCTTCTCAACGGGGCGCACATGACAGCCTTTCCCAAGGTCGCCAAGCTTGTCCGAGAGAAGGGGGGTGATGATATTCTGTTCGTGGGTGGCGGAATAATTCCTGATGACGATAAGCCTCGGCTAGAGAAACTGGGGATTACTGGCAATTATGGTCCCGGCACCCCTCTGAAGACCATTATCGCGCATGTCGAGAAGATTGTAAGAGAGCGGGACTCCAAGAGACCTAGACACGACTAGATCAGCTAGAAGTGACGGGGCAGATCGCAAGGCATGGGCTTCCTCTCCATCATGGGCAAATTCCTCATCGGTCTAGCTATGCTGACACTGCCAGTGGCAGTATCTCTAGTCCTCGTCTTCAGCGAAACCCTAACGACCATAGGAGTCGCAATCGCGTTGGGAGCTAGCGTCTTCGTGTTCTTCTGTGGAATCTACGCGGGATTCCTCGGGATCAAATACGAGCGATTGCAACAGAAGTTCGAATCCTTCGTCAACCCGCTTAGAATCCGGCCGAACCCAGTGAATCTGATCAAGGCAATCTGCCCGGTAGACCATGAGCAGGTCGTCTTCGTCCATGTAAGCCCACACCGTGATGATGCTCGACCCGACGGCTTGGACATTTTCCTAGGCTCCTGCGGCCACGAAGTGCATCGCGGAGAAATTGAAGTAGAACAGCCCGCCGAATCTGCCTAGCTAACTGCCTCGTCGGCCCGACCGCGTCAAAGTCACCCTCTTATCTCCTTATACCGACGCGTGAAGAGTCTAGTTTCGTTGAGGTTTGGATCTCACTGGATCAGTTGTAGAAGACGCAGTCAAATCTTTCTTGGCTGAAGACATCGGATATGGAGACATCACCACTGACTCTCTGATCGACTCCAAGCGAAGGGCCGAGGGACGCGTGTTCTGCAAGGAGAACGCGGTCGTCGCTGGCATTGAGCAGACGCTGGTTCTTCTCGAACTCGCGGGTTGTCAGGGAACGGCTGCGGTTCGTGATGGCGATCGTGTCAAAGCAGGGACGACGATTCTCTCCACTCGTGGTCCTGCGCGTGCGTTGTTGACCGTTGAGCGGACCTTGTTGAACATGCTAGCCCACATGTCGGGGGTCGCAACCGCAACGGCGGACCTCGTATCAATCGCCAAGAGGGAGAGTCGGGGAAAGGTCAGAATTGCGTGTACCAGGAAGACACTTCCGGGTCTGAGATATTTCGAGAAGCGGGCTGTTGAACTTGGCGGCGGGGACACTCATCGTCTAAGACTGGATGATGCCGTGCTGATCAAAGATAATCATCTAGAACTGACAGGCTCGGTAGGTGCTTGCGTTCGAAAGGCGAGGGAGACAGTAAGCTTCACAAAGAAGGTAGAGGTCGAAGTGACGACCGCTGACCAGGCGGTCGAGGCGGCTCAGGCGGGAGCTGACATCATTTTGCTCGACAATATGACTCCGAAGGAAGTGGGAAGTTGTTTGAGCTTATTGCTGAGGAGGGATCTTCGAGACCGGGTTCTAGTTGAAGCGTCAGGCGGGATAAGAAAAGAGAATCTTGCAAGTTACGCCAAGACCGGAGTGGACGTAATTTCTGTTGGCGCAATCACCCACTCTGCTCCAGCTATTGATATGAGTATGGAGATACGCGCCTCTCGAATGCGGGGATAAGGGTCCTGAGCTCGAAGACAAGCAACCTGATCAGGAAGGCAGAAGCGATCCGGGTCCGAGAGCATCGACTCAAACCCAGCCTCCGGCTGAAGACCCAAGATGAGATCATCGAGTTCATCCACGATAGGGGTCTCGTCTCAGCACTGGGAGGTAATGAACTCCCAAGCCTCATCAGCGGCGTACTAGGCAAGCCTTGGAAGCCTTCGGCGAAGGGTTTCACTGGATGGTTGGACTGGTGGTCGATCAAGATTTCCGGCCAAACAGTAGCCCGCGTTTCCAAGGAAATAGAGGGCAGAGAGGATATTCTCGCTACCAGAATATTCAGACGAACCATGACCTTCGTATCAAACAAGCTCTGGCCGATCCTCGACACCATCGTGAAACATCACCAAGACCCCACGGTCAAACGACAGATTCTCTCAGACATCGAACTGAAGATACTCGAAACTATCGGGACCGAGGGTTCAATCCGCACAGACCGATTGAGAAAGAAACTCAAGCTGGAGGCTAAAGAAAACAATTCCAAGTATCACCGCTCACTAAGCAACCTAGAAAGCTACGCGCTAATAGTTGGTGTTGAAGATCCTCACCCAGAGAAACATCTACACGCCAACATCTGGCAGACATGGGATAAGAGAACACGCAACGGAATGAGTCGCGGCAACCTCTCCTATAGCGAAGGGCTCGCGAAACTCCTCGAGAAGACTCTGGACGCATGCGTGCTCGCCCGTGAAGACGAGATACGAAAATGGTTCCAGTGGAGCGCCGACGTCCAAGCAGTCAAAGAAGACCTGCTGGAGAATGAAACTATTCTCAGGGCCGACGGCCACCTCATCTCATCTCGGATTCGTAGTATCAACAATTAATGACCAAGCACTCTTCGTTCGACCACATGACAAGCTCACCCACTGCGTCCCCACCTTCTGACCTCGCCGACAGAAGACGAATCATAGAAAGAATCGAGAAAGATTCAGGAGTCCCGAACCTAGCCAATATTCTCTCGGATCGTCTAGCCCCCACCGACCTGCAATCGTTGCTTCTGGAGGTATATGGCCGCAGGGCAAAGAGGCGCAACCCCAAAGTATTGCTTGAGGATCATGCCTCAAACAGGTTCAACCGGCTCTCAGCATCTGATCCTATTCGACTTATTGAATGGGATCGCATCGCGTTCTCGCAGCTACCCAAAGTCTTTCAGCCTGTTGAACTATCGCCGGTTTGTCCGCTAGGAACAGTCTCAGCATTATCCCCTATTAGCCAAGACTGGATCGTTTCAACGATTCGGAATACTGAAGTTGTCGCCGACTCGACGAATGTACTCGCGATTGAATGTGCGGTCCGACGCCGCGAACAGAAGAACTTCTCCTCCGGTCAAGCAGCTTCCATCCACCTCGCGGCGAGTCATCGCCTTCTAAGAGGCCAGAAGATCAGTCTCGGTCCAAGCGTTCGGCAACACTTCAGACTCTTCACTCTGTGTAGTGCAGGCCGTGACCCCGGAAATCTTCGGTTCGAAACCGAAACAGTGTGTCTCCACGTCGGATTCTTCCTTACGGCACTCAAGAAGTTCCTGGGCTCCAAGATTCCTCTCCGGGTTGCCATTTCTGATTTCGGGTCTGAGGCTCCGCGATCAGCCGTTCAATCAGGAGTCGTTGACGAGCTTCAATCTTCATACAAGGGCGTCAAGATCGCATTTGATCCTGATCGGAAGCAAGGCCGAGGATACTATGGCGAGGTGTGTTTCAAGGTCTTCGCAAGTCCCCCTTCGGGCCGGGAGCAGGAACTCGTTGACGGTGGAGATGTCAACTGGACCCAAAAGCTGCTCAATAACGCCAAGGAACGCCTCGTCATCAGCGGATGTGGTAGTGAGAGGCTGTGCGAAATCTTCGGATCCGCCAGCTCGGGATAAAGTACGTGAACTGAGTGTTAGATGATGGCCCCGACAATCATCAAGATGAATGTCAATGCGAGCAAGAACACTCCCAGCCTTGCGGCCATGCCCAATCTCTTTTGCAAGCTTGCGACCTGGGTAGACGTCGCCGCGTCCCCGCCGGGTGCGGCCTGCGTCTGTGACACCTTCAACAGTCCAACAAGCTTCCGGCTAGTTGGTATTAGGACACCGAAGGCAATCAGGAGAACGATGAGCGTCACGACCGCGCCAACTTGGATGTAGATCAGACCTGAGCTGGTCGGCGCAAGGGAGGTCGCGACTTGAGTAATGTAGGCGTAAAGTGCGAGACCCGCTACTGCGGCAGCGATAGAGCTTCCTCCGATGAACCTCATGTACGACGGAAGCACGGATTGGAGGAATTCACCTCTGGATGCCGGAGACATTCTTCTTAGCGAGGGAGTCAAGACCGAAACGAACAAAGTGGCACCTCCCATCCAGGCTACTATTGAGCCAACATGAAGAAGGAGCAGAATAACAAACACGGCATCGGCCATTCTTGTTCGGACCTGACTAATTCTTTGGGGCTTCGCTATTTATGATGTGTGAGTTGTCTCTTTGGTGTCAACTGAAGGCACCCGGAAAGAGCAACCAGAACTGCTCGAATGCTTTTAGATAGTGAACAATTGAAGCTTCGACGCTGATTCGATGGCCCTCTTCAAAAATCCTCTCATCCTTGACCTTCTAGCCAAGTACAAACCGATCGCCGCGATGACCCATACTTCTGCCCTGTTAGGATGGGACTTGGAGATCAACATGCCAGAGGCCGGTGCCACCGCGAGAGGCCAGGCCCAAGCAGAAATCGAGTTACTACGCCAGAAAATGACCCTTGACCTGACAGGTCTCATCGAGAATGCTGAGAAGCAGAGGACCCTCAACGATGCAGAGAAGGGAGTAATCCGTGTCATCAAGAGAGAACTGGATTTCTACCAGAAAGTTCCACCAGATCTGCTGGAGCAACTGCAGAAGGCTACTGTTGAGGCAGCGGTCCCGTGGAGAGAGGCGCGGAAGAAGGCGGATTTTCGAATCTTTCAGCCACATCTCGAAAAAATAACTGACCTGAAACGGAAGCAGGCAGAACATCTCAACCCGTCCACACATCCCTACAACGCGTTGCTCGACCTGTTCGAGGAAGGACTGACCATCAACGACTTGGACAGGATCTTTTCGGTGCTCATTCCGCAGCTCAAGAAGCTCCTTGCCAAAACCCTCGCACAGGGAATCTTCCCCGAGAGGCATCCCTTGGAAGAGGTCGACTATGATGTTTAAGCATTGAAACAGGTAAACGAGAAACTGATAGCTCTTCTGGGCATGCCTGGGAAAAGATTCCGGCAGGACGTTTCCACACATCCGTTCTCGATAAGAATCGCCGGCGATGATGTGAGGATCACGACGAGATACGAGCCTAAAGACTTCAAGGCCTCAATGTTCGGTCTGATCCACGAATGCGGCCACGCACTCTACGAACTCCAGGTGGACCAAGAGCTAGACTTCACACCCACCGGGACAGGCGTCTCTTCGGGAGTACATGAGTCACAGTCCCGGTTCTGGGAGAACATTGTCAGAAGAAGCAGACAATTCACATCCATGATCTACCCCCTCCTCAAAACCAAGCTCAGCTTCCTATCCCGCTACGACGAAAACCAAGTCTACTCATACTTCAACGCGGTAACGCCCACCCTCATTCGTGTCGAGGCGGATGAGCTGACCTACAACTTCCACATCGCCATGAGATACGAACTGGAGAAGAAGATGTTGCAGGGAACGGTCCAAGTGTCAGAACTCCCCTCAGTATGGAATGACATGATCGAGGAGTATCTCGGCAAGAGACCATCCGACGATGCTCAGGGTGTGCTGCAGGACATCCACTGGAGCTGGGGACAATACGCCAACTTCCCAGGCTACTCGCTAGGAAACGTGATCGCGGGAATGCTATGGAGTACTCTGACAAAGAAGCAATTGCTCCCGATAAGCGGAGACAAGAGCATCCCAGCACTCAAAGGATGGCTCGCAGAAAACGTCCACAAACCAGGAGCAACATATCCACCAAAGGAACTACTCAACCGAGTCTTCGGCCACGGGTACGACCCGTCAGGACTGGTAAGCTATCTCGAAAACAAGTATCTAGCCGCGAACTGAACCATAATCATTTCTGCTTAGAATCGCTCTGGAGGTTTATGCCAAACCATTTTCGCAACAGCCTATCGAACTCTCCTAGAGTCTTGACAGGCCGCTCAATTCGCCTGCGTCCTCTCGTCACAACGAGCTTCGTATCTGTCAGAGTTACCCTTCCATTCCATGTTAACAGAGTGCACACTCGGCCTTTCTTGAAGTGCGAGTTCGGAGAAGTCTGCTGATAGCGGCATCTAGCCGCAAAATCCTCAACGCCTTCGCGGTCGAAGACTGAGCATGTATTGAGGCTCCCAGAGATTCTTCGCACCTTCCCATCGCGAAAGCAACCTCCCTTCAGGTCTGCGAGTAATACGGTAGACCCTTCCACCGTCAGTTTGTGGACCTGAATAGTCTAGCCGTTTTGGTTCCGTGAATAATTCGCCGAATCCAACGTCAGCCAGCCAGGGATCCTTGAGCCTGACTAGCAGCGTCATATGATCAAACTCTGGACTGAAACCGCCGTTCTTACTCGCGACTCGTGCAGAAAGCATGCTAACTTTGAAGCCCAGCCTTGTGAGTAGTGCCGCAAATGAGCCGTTGAGTTCGTAGCAGAATCCTCCGCGACGGCTTTTGACGATTTTCTCGTAGAACGCGTCCTGACTGAGAATTATCGGGCGACCTAAGTGAATGTCAAGATTCTCGAACGGTATAGACAGCAGGTGCTTCTTGTGAAGCCTGTGCAGACTTTCCAGGCTCGGTCGAGGCGACCCACGATCGCCAATCCGCTCTAGATACGCTCGAGTTGTCTCGTTGAACCGCCGGGTTTTCAGTGAAACTTACGACCCGACCTGGACCGACTATGGCACAAATCCGACGACCCTTGGTCTAGGCGAGTTGGAGCATTCTCTCGATGGAGAGTCTGGCTCTGTCGGCTGTCTCTCTTGGAACTTTGACCTCGTAGACCATGTCCCGGAGCGACCGGTAGACCTTGTCCAAGGTTATCGTCTTCATGTATTGGCAGACAGCATCTTCCTTCACTGGGAGGAAGGTCTTGTTAGGATTCTCTTTCTTCATCCGATGAAGAATGCCGGTCTCGGTGGCTACTAGAAACTTGTTTGCTGTTGATTGTCTGGCGTGGCGTACCATTCCTTCGGTAGAGTAGACCTGTGTCATTGGAAGGTTGAAGTCGCCCTTCTCGGAGAAGTAGAGGAACTGTGTAACACACCCGCACTCCGGATGGACCAAGAATTCCGCATCTCGATGTTCTTCGAGCTTCTGGTTGATGATGTCCGGTGTTATGCCTGCGTGAACATGACACTCGCCCGGCCAGACTTCCATCTTGCGCTGGGTCTTTTCCATAACATAGGCTCCGAGAAACATGTCCGGCA
>Ga0209761_1002838_pt1 | contig 11404 bp, 10 predicted proteins | sample GraSoi013_1_40cm_4_FD_185818 | JGI IMG/M metagenome (GOLD analysis project Ga0209761, IMG submission 185818) | Grasslands soil microbial communities from the Angelo Coastal Reserve, California, USA - Sample 09_25_2013_1_40cm (SPAdes) (version 2) | ecosystem: Environmental > Terrestrial > Soil >... | reverse complement strand
CCCCCTGGCCAAAAGTTGCACGGAGAACATAGCCAGTCGCACCCGTAGCAACGTGTTCTACAACTTTGTAGCCATGGATCTCCTGGTTCACCCAGACTCTCGGATCCCACTTGTCGAGGCTCGGCAGGCCAGTCTTCGGCAATGGAGCCGAAGGCGGAGGAGGAAGCGAGACTATTGGCGGGGGACTAGGACGTTGAACGGGCGGTGGTGGAGGAGCTGGACGTGAGACGGGAGGAGGATGCGATACTTGAGGAGCGGGACGCGCAGGTGGCGGGGGAGGTGGATGTGTGACTGGCTGGGGCTGCACGCTGAACGAGAAGGACTCCTTGGAGGTTTGATGCGTCTTACTCGTTGCAATAATGTGCGCGTTGTAGTTACCAGGTTTTCCCGGAGCGTAAGCCGCATTGTATCTTCCAACCGAGACATGTGACAGTCTCAACTGATCACGTTTTCCCGCGGGCGTTTGTATCGATGCATCGATCGTGGCCATGTCTCGCGGCTTGCCCTCAGACTCGGTTGCTATCTTGATCGTCTCAACATGACCTATCCTGATGGAGTGGTCTCCTGAGACCCTGATCCGTGGAGGAGCGACGGAAGGACTAGAGATCTTCGCAGGTCCCGCGGATATTTTCGGAGGCGCAGGTGCGCCGAGCATTCTGACCGCCAGTCCAGAAGCGACTATCCCGGCGATTGCCAAGAGTGGTAGGAATCCCAGGGAGGAGAAGAAGATGTACGCGAGTTCGGGACTAGGAGATGTGATGTAGAGATAGCCGATTACAGCGTTGTAGGAGAAGAAGGCTGGCGGCATCACTGCCATTGAGAATCTCTTGGTCTGCCAGAATTTGTCTAAGAAGAATAGAAGACCCATCTGGAGAGAGTTCGCGGCAAGGCCTAGGCCAATGAAGAACGAAGCGGAGAATAGCGAGGATCCGATCAGGTTCGAGCCCGTGCTTTTCGAGGCTCCAACGACAAGCCCGATACCTGTTGCAAGGGTCGCAAGAACCATCTGCTTAGGGACCCGATAACGCTCCTTCCTCGAGAAGAGAATCGTCGACAGGAAAACCCCAGCTGCAGGCGGCAGGGCAACGAAGAGGAAAGTGAATTCTCCCGATGACGAGATCTGGGATGAGAAGGCTGAGTTCTGGAGAATGTAGGACAGGGTCAGGAGTGTAGCTGCGAAACCGAGAATGGATCTGAGGAATCCAGTTTTCAGATCGAGAGCCGTCAGAAGCCCGAAGCTAACAACAGTGATCGCATAGGTCAGAGTATCCCCCTGAAATCCGAGCGCGAATGCGAAGCCGAGGGGAAGTGAGAGGACTGTGACGAGTGATGGCGCGAAGAAGCCTGTTGGGGCTGGAAGACCGTGATGTGGCTTAGCTAGGACGGACGCCTGGGGCTGTTTTCCTCCCACCGCAATCCACCATTACGCATCCGGCAATAGTTGTCAGAGAATCCTCTCTATGTCTCTCGACGAGAGGGGAGAACCGCGACCCAAAACGGAAATGTCTCTAGTGACAGTGACCCTCGGTACTGTCAGAGATTAAACTGTGTCCATCAACCAATGACCAGTTGTTCCATGAAACTCCGTCATTCCAAGCCCGCCACCGATGAGGACGAAATAGAGACTGGAACCAGTACTGAAACATCCACGCCCCAGACAGCTGCGACCGGCAACTGGAAGTGCCCATCGTGCGGCGCTGAAAACGAGGATTACCGAACATTCTGCGACGGCTGCGGAGACAAGAGACCCGGAGCCAAAGTCGCATCCAAAGGTATCGACATGGCCAGCCTACTCGGCTCCTCAGAATCATCCGACGACACAACAGCCAAGGACGACGCATCCCCCAAAGACGACACATCGTCCAGCTGGGAAGACTCTCCCAAGAAGGAGAAGGGCAAGAAGAGTAAGAAGAACAAGAAAGCCAAAGACGAAGACGACGAAGAGGCTGAACTGCTCAAGGCCGAACCTCTCGAACCGGAAAAGATTGAGCCTCCAGAGAGTCTGACGCCGAGTGACGATTTCGGATCTCAGAAACCCTCGTTCGTACTAACAGGGCCATCCGCCGAACCTGAACCTGACGATAGCCAGACGATAGCTCCATCTCCGCCAAGCTTCCCGTCAAGCTTCCAGCAGACCTCCCAGCCAAGCTCAGCCCCAGCCGGATCGCACTATTACTTGGTCTTCGTCAACACACCAGCGTCATCCCTCATCAAAACCAAGGTCAGCATCGACTTCGACGACTTCCCCACCATAACGATCGGGAGAAGCCCCGAGAACGTGGTGGTAATTCCCGACCAGGAAGTCTCACGGAAGCACGCCTCGCTCAACTTCAGCGGCAGCAAGCTCATGCTCAAGGACCTGGGAAGCCTCAACGGCACCTTCCTCTACGATGGCAAAGAGTTCCAGCGAGTCAGCGATAGTGTCGAAGTCAAGCCGAATAACGTTTTGAAGTTCGGCACAGGCACTATCGTGAAGCTCGTGAGTGAATGATTGACGCCGCGGAGGCGCTACGGGTGATCGGTGAAGCCCAGGCAGAGCTCGCCGGACCCCTACTAAACCCGAGATATGAGGACAGAGTAATCTTCGTCGGAGACACACACGGTGCAATAGACGTGACACAGACTGTTATTGACAAATTCTTTGACGACGCAGACCTCATAGTCTTCCTAGGCGACTATGTTGACAGGGGAAACAAGAGCTTAGAGAACCTTGGACTCATCGCGTCAACACTTCTGGAAGATCCCCACCGAACGATAATGCTTCGAGGAAACCACGAGAGCCCGCTGACAAATCCCTACTACGGATTCACAGACGAGGTGACGGAGAAACTTGGCGAGGGTAGCTACGAGAAATTCAAGGAGTTTTTCCAGGCAATGCCCTATGCGGTTGTTGTAAACGATTACCTCTGTCTTCATGGTGGAATTGCGAAAGGCATGGAGCACGTGTCGGAGATCGCCTCGCTTCCCTGGCCTGACTTGAACCCTGATGATCCGATAGCCTTCCAGCTCCTATGGAATGATCCTAGGGACGTGATCGACGAGTTCGTTCCTAGCGTCCGCGGTAAAGGAGCCTTCTACTACGGCACCGAAGCGACCAAGACATTCCTGGAAAACAACTCGCTCAAAGGAATCATCCGTGGACACGAGGTCGTTGATGGTTTCAGAGAAGATATGGGTGGCCGAGTCATGACCGTCTTCTCCAGCAGATACCACGGCGGCAAAGCCGGGGTCCTAGTACTCGACAAGGGCAAGATGGAGAGAATAACAGTATGACCCTATCTGTAAGAACCGAACTAAGCCACTCCTACTCGTACGACTCGAAGGTTGATGCCGTCTTCAAGATCACGCTCGTCGCCGAGAAACAGGCCGAGGCGAAAGGATTCCAGCACATCATCGTCCTCGACACCAGCCACTCAATGGCGGGAAAGAAACTCGAACTCGCCAAGAAGGGAGCCCAGGAATACTGGAGCAGAATCCCCACTGGAAACAAAGTCTCATTCATAACTTTCTCAGACTCAGTCCACACCTATCCCGACACCAACCTTTCCACCACCCTCCCGGGAATCAAAGCAACAGGCATGACAGCACTCTACTCTGCACTCACGACCGCCTTCGACATGGCCGCAAAAAGCGGCGCCTCAGGCTGGATTCTACTCCTTACAGATGGGCATCCAACTGACGTGACGAAACCGGAACCCTACTCGGCGTTGAAGACTCCACAGGGTTTCAAGATGATCGAGTTCGGAATCGGAGAGGACTATCGCGAAGACATTCTCAAAGCCCTAGCGGATGCTTCCGGAGGAGTCCTCTACCACGTCACCGACGCCGACAAGCTACCCGTCGTTATGCAAGAGAACGCCGTAAGCCAAGTTGCGGGAAGAAACATCACGGTAGACTTTGAACCCTCGGATGTTCGGATCCTCAACTATCCCGGCCCCCCAGTCAAGATCAATGCTCTAGAAAATATTGCAAAAATCTGGGGCCAAGTAACCATGCCAGAGGGCTTCAAGGGTCAGCTACTAAACGTACAAGTCTCCTACGGCGACGCGGTCGACGGGTCCAAGCAAACCATCAACTCATCTGCAAACATTCGACCGGCAAAAAGTGACGAAGAGTACACTCAGGGAATACGCAACAGTCTCATGGCAGAATTCGCCTACTACCAGGGACTGGAAGAGTACTACAAGCAACTCTCCGCCGGAAAGTTCAAGGAGGCTACGAAGACAATGACGCAATTATCGTCTAACGCGGGACAAACCCAGCGCGCGGACATCATCGAGTCCACGAAACGACTCTCCGAGCAGCATGAGCAGACGCTGCGACTTGGAGGAGGCACCGAGAACACGAATCGACTGCTGAAAGAAGCAGCGAGCGAATCCACTAAGAGAACCCGCGGCAAGTAAAATCACAGTCTTTTCGCATCCAAAAGTACCACGTTTTCATACGCATAGAGCCCTCAGCACTAGCAACTATGACTATGTGAGGCTGGTTTACACGTGACGCAAAACACGTCTACTGTGCGGTATCCTACACGTGCACCTTATTTTTCCAAGGCCACCAGTTTGGCCAACGTTGCAGTCCAGAGAGATCCGACTGAGATCAAGATCCAGCCGGTTCATACAGTCACTCGATCCAGACGCATTCTCCAAGCTGAGAAGACTGGCTCAGGAAAGAGGGATCACAACTCAAGAACTAATCAGAGCGGTAATCATCCCAGACTGGATTGAAACTGAGAGCTCAGAGCCAGGCCCATACCTGTCGAGGCCTAGAGCTATCTGCAGGTTCCGGTCGTATAGAACGCCGATAACTAGAAGGTCAGCTTGATCCCGGTTAAAGTGGAACCTCGATCATAAGCTTCTCCAACAATTCCTTGTACCGGTTCCGAATCGTAACTTCAGTCACATTGGCGATCTCCGCAATCTCCCGTTGAGTCTTCCGCTCATTCGTCAACACTGTCGCAATATACGTGGACGCCGCAGCAATACCCGCTGGACCCCGACCACTAGTCAATTTCATTTGACGAGCAATCTCCAGAATGCGAATAGCGATACCCTCCGCTTTGCCAGAGATCACGAGTCGGTTGGAGAACCGGGCCGCGTAGCTCCGGTTGGCTGAAGGAGGCACGAACATGCCGAGCTCGCGAAGCATGAATCTGTAGCTCCGGCCGATATCCTTCTTGTTCAACGTCGACACTGACGCAATCTCGTCCAGCGTCCTCGGAACACCGCACTGGCGACAGGACATGTAGATGGCCGCCGCGGTCACGTTGTGAATTGACCGGCCCCGAATCAGTCTCTTCTTGATCGCTCGCCGGTAGATGACGGAGGCGGTCTCCAGAATATTCTTCGGCAATGTCAGAGCTGCCGACAGTTTACTCAGTTCCGAGAGTGCAACTGCAAGATTCCTCTCGGTCGCGTCGGAGACTCGGACTCGGCGCTGCCATTTCCGCAGCTTGTACAACTCGATCCGCTGGTCAGCGCTAACGCTTTTCGTACCAGAAGGGCGATCCCTCCAGTCAATGATGGTGGACAGACCCTTATCATGAATGGTAAACGTCATAGGAGCCCCTGTCCGGGCTCGCTTAGCCCGTTGCTCATCATCGAAAGCGCGCCACTCGGGCCTCGAATCAGCAATCTTGTCAGTGACCACGAAACCGCATGTCATGCAGACGACCTCGGCTGTATCATAGTCGCGGATGAGCTTCGAACCTTTACACTCAGGACACAGTCGAGCAGGTCTAGGACCCGTCGGGATTCTCGGTACCTGTTCGAGTGTCTCAGTCAAGTTTTCTTTTTGATGCTCCTAATCCTTCTCGACCTGGTATAGGACCCGGCCGACAAGTGCGCTATCAACATTCGAGACGGGCTTTATCGAGATGTATGGTGTCTTCACTGGACCCAGAATGTTATTGACCACACCAACGCTGCGGATTTTGTAATCGCAGACTTGTGCGCCGATTATTGGTACTGGATACTGCTCGAGTCGAAGGAGAAGATTGCCACTCTTTGACAGGTGCAGTACTTTGCCAAGCCGCCTCAATCCCGCACCTGGCACACTCCGGAACGCGATAAACTCCCGATCGGCTATTTAAACAATCCGGATTTGACAAGAACTTGTAATTTTCTAAACGATAGCTCAAATGTTGATTAGACCCCGGCGATCTAATAGTTCCAAGCATCAGGTCTAGTGAGAGATTGATCCGGGAAGTACAGCTCACCAACTTCATGAGCTACAAAAACGCAAGCATCCCACTAGAGCCTGGCCTAAATCTTATTGTCGGACCAAACGGCGCGGGAAAATCCTCCATCCTCCTAGGAATATCCGTAGTACTGGGACAAGCCTACACGGAGAGATCGAGAAAGCTCAGCGAACTAATCCGATGGGGCGAAGACCAAGCCCGAATCTCAGTCCTACTAGACAACGAATCGGAGAAGGGTTCGAGACCCTTCCCGCAAGCCCGAAGCGACAAGATCCTACTCACTCGCATCCTGAAACGCTCCGGCGACTACCATTACCTCCTCAACAACAAACCCGTCTCAAAGACCAGTCTTATTGAGGGATTATCGAAGATCGGGCTCAATCCTGACAATATGCTGGTGATAATGCACCAGCTAATGGTTGGACGCTTCGGAACAGTTAGCCCAATAGAGAAACTACTACTTCTAGAAGACGCGGTCGGATTCGGGGCGTACCGCAAGGAAGTCGTAGAAGCCAGCGACCGACTACAGAAGCTAACGACTGAACGAGAAACAATGTCCTCCGTAATAGAAGGGACGAGAGAGACCTACCTCCACTGGCAGAGAGAATACGAGAAGTACGAGACTAAGAAGAAACTGGAGCAACAGCTCAAAGATCTACAGAGAGAACTCACTTGGCGCAGAATCCTCAGAAAAGAAACGTCCCAGAAACGACTCCAAGACAGAATATCCTCCCTCCAGACAAAATCAGAAGACGCGAAAGACGAACTAGACTCGGCCCAAAATGAACACCTCAAACTCTCTAGCGAACTTGATCGAGTGAACCAAGAGCTTGAAACGTTCAGAGAAGAACACCTGAAACTGGAGCATAGTCGCGGATTCCGCTCAGGCTCGCTCGAATGGATAGCGAGATTCAGGGATCTAGTTACACCCGGAGCTGAACAGAATGATCAACTAAGACAGACACTAGCGGAGCTCAATCAGGAACATGAGAAAATAACTAATACAGCACAACTGGACGAAACAGAATACGTCAGGGTCCGCTCAAAGATCGCCGAACTGTCAGGACATCTTACGAAGAGCACGGATCTTCTTGTTGAATCGAAGGTCAGGTCCGAAGTCAACAGCTTCAAGCTTTCAATGATGGCTCAAGAAGTGCAAGAACTCGAAGTCCAACTAAGACTTGGCGAAGAGGAACTTGCACCCCTGCGAACCCAGGCCCTCCAACTGGGACCAGCATTCGAAAACCCAAGGGATCTACATGATGTAACGCTTGAGATGGCGGCCGTTCAGGAAAGGATCCGTCCTCTCGCGCACTTGTCAGCCGATGTGGAGAAGATGTTCAAGACATACGGCGACATGTACGAGGATCTGAGGAAGAAAGCGGAGGTTGTAGAACAGAACAGGTCTGAGGTCCTAGGAGAACTTCAGGGACGGTTTGACCGCTGGAAAACGGTCATGGGGAAACTCCTCGAAGACCTCTCGTCGCGATATGGCAATTTGCTCGATGAGGTCGGAGGCAAAGGAAGAATCGACCTCAAGTTTTCAAAGAACATTGAAAAAGCGGGCCTCGAACTCTACGCGGGCTTCAAGGGAAACGAACCGGTATCGTTAGACAGTCTCGCACCCAGCGGTGGAGAACGAACTGTCGCCTTGATCGCGTTCCTCCTATCCCTGCAACAATTCATCTCATCACCCTTCCGAGCAATCGATGAATTTGATGTTCACATGGATCCGAAAAATAGAGAGACGGTATCTCGACTCATCTACGCAGCCTCAAAGACGACGGATAGTAGCCAGTACATCGCTATAACGCCTGGACAATTGTCGCTGCCCAGTGAAGACCAAGTCCACGTGGTTGTGGTCCAGAATGTTGACGGCAGCTCGATGGTAAAGGAGCTGAAGTAGAGTTGGCGCAAAGAACCAGCAAAGCGTCCGGGAGGAAAGAGCTCGAAGAGCTGATCCAAACATGTAATTCTATTGAGAACCGTCAATTCAATCCCTTCCTCCTCGACGTGTCCGAAGCACTCAGAATCATTAGACGACACGCGGGGAGCTGGCAGACGCTACAGGACAACCTTCTAGACATGCGAGCCATTACCAGCCTCGCGAGAGTAGTAGGGCTCCAGAGCGCTAATCTCAGATTCCAATCCAGCTCACTGTTCGTCGATCCAAGCATGGTCAGGCAGAAGATTGGATCAATGTCGAGAGAACAACTGGCCGAACTCCTTCTACTATCATGGCATCCCGTGGTAGAACTCGAGCAGTTGACGGATGCGTCCACTAAGGAAGCTCTGGATTATTGGCAGCAGATGCTGTCCTTCTTTGAAAGGCGCAAGAGACTTGCAGCTGGACCCTTCGAAACTCCGGGATCGATGGATTCACCGGAGCTGGCGAGGATGAGAGTTCTTGAAGAGAAGGCGTTCACTAAGCGCTTGGAAGAGTTACGGATAGAGATGAAGGAGAAAGCAGGAGAGGATAAGCGAATAGAGTATTGGAGCTTTGTCAGAACGAGTAGTTTCCCTCAGACAGTTCTTCGCGCTCAAATGGTCAGCTTCCTCATCAGCTACGGAATGGCCGCGCTAGACAGGAAGAGAGAGAAAATGTTCTTGATACCCCGCGACCCACCATTCGCGTCCCGGCAGGGATCACCGCTCAGCTATCCCATACCAATCACTAAGGAGGTTGTCCTGTCACGGGCGAAGTAAAACCGGAGCAATCGTACTACCCAGAGCGTGTCAAACGAGCCGCGCACCTTCTTTTCTTCAAGAGAGGAAGGGTACCGGGCGCCAGATCGTGGGAGCTGAAGACAGGTCTTGGCAAAGAGTATCTGAAAGTCTTGACGCAACTTGACGAGAGCTTGAAGGATCTAGACCTAGAGGTCAAGAAAGTCGAGTCACGGGTTCTCAGCGACTACAAGCCAGGACCCGATGCAGAAGAAGAATCCAGATACTTGGTCAGACTGAAAGGAACCCTGACTCCTCGAGAGGCGAGGATGACAGGGTGGAGAATCGACAACTTAGCTGCCCTGGCAGCTTGCTTGTCACTTATTGTCTCAAAACAGGGAAAGAGTGAACGAAAAGAGCTCGAAGAGATAATTGGACAGAAAGTGGGACGTTGGAGAGCGCTCACCCTTACGGACGCTTTCCTGCGCTCCGGCTACCTCGAAGAAGACGAGGAGGGTCTTGTTAAGCTTGGTTGGCGCACGAGAGCCGAGCTCGACCTCGAGAGTCTGATGATGTTAATCGCCGAATCAAAGCCCAAAGGAGTTATTGACCCAGATTCCGCAGAAACTGCGGAAGCCTCTGAGGAAGAAGACTCCGCGCGAGAAGTGGAAGCTGAGGGTCTTGAGCAGGATCAGGCTTCGACGGACGCTTGAAGCCGACCTAGATACTTGGCTCCTTGCGGCGCAGACTTGGCACAATACTGGTCAAAGGGCAGAATCTTCTCGTCCCATTCCGACATCGTCTCTGGCTCGAAGCTAAGCGACCCATTATCCTCATGAGTCGTCCCCCAGACCAGCATGTATCTACGATCGCCGTACCCACCACCGGGCAACCCTGTTATGTGATTGAATAGGACGTTTACTCTCTTGCCATCAAGCTTCGATGGCTGGGCAGGTTTCTGAAGCACTATCTTCTGGTCCGGTAATATTTTGAAATCGGTCGACACGCTGAACGGATATCCATCGTCCCCAACCAAGGTTATGACTGCGTATCTGAAATTCCGGAGCCGATGATAATCCAATTTCCTCATCCTTCTAGGCTCCGAACACTTCTGGTGGTCTTGATGTATCGCCGTTCTTCCAAGCGAGTATCTTCTTAGGCTCGACTTGGACAACAATCCGTTTCCAGAACCAGCCGAATTTTTCTCTCTCGGCCAAGTAAGCATCAATGTATGGCTCTTTCTTCCGCCAGTAGCCGAGATACTTTTCCCACCCGTGGTCAAGGTCAGAGTCGTCAGCGTGAGCCATGCCTTGAACGAGTACGGCGTGTTTTCCGGCCTTGGACCCTTCGGGGTTTGAGAATAGAAGTGAGACCTTCGGGTTTTGTCTCACATTCTCGGCCTTTTTCGAGAATAGAATACTGGAGGTCACCACGAATTTTCCTGAATCTGGGAGATAGAAAGGCAACAAAGGTAGAGTCACGGGTTTTCCGGATTTGACGGTGGTGAATTCGCAGACAAGATAGCTATCGAAGGTTTCACGGACCCATGCTGGAACTGGAATCAAATCGCTTCTGGCTTGGTGCAGGCTGGCTGAACGATTTAACGTTCATGTTTGGATATTTTTGGCCGATATCAAATAGAGCGACTATTCCCAATGGAATAAAAGTGAAGCATAAATATGACGTATGGTATGTCCCACGACCGGATATAACGTATGTCATATACACATCCCGAAGTACTAGTCAGCACAGACTGGGTGCAAGAACACCTCAATGACCCCAAAGTACGCATCGTCGAAGTAGACTACGACCCCATAGCAAACTACCAACTCGGACACATTCCAGGCGCGGTCCTCTTCGACTGGCGCAAAGACCTCAACCATCCACTACAACGAGACATCCTCTCGAAAGAACAGCTGGAACAGCTCTTCAGAAAGTCCGGGATAGGCAACGACACCAAGATAGCGCTCTACGGCGATTTCAACAACTGGTTCGCAGCCTACGCCTACTGGGATCTCCAATACTATGGCGTCAAGAACGCGGTACTCATCAACGGTGGACGCAAGAAATGGATCGACGAGGACAAACCTCTAACCAAGGACATCCCTCAACATGTCCCGACAAAATTCCAAGCATCCAACCCAGACGAGACCATCAGAGTCTATCTCCGACAGGCGCTCGACCTCCACAACAAGCCGAACGTTAAATTCGTCGACGTCAGAAGCCCGAAGGAGTTCAGCGGCGAAGTTCTAGCACCTCCCGAATACCCTACGGAACATGCACAGCGCGGCGGCCACATACCGGGCGCAGTCAATATACCCTGGAGCCAAGCGGTCAGGGAAGACGGCACATTCAAGTCCTATGAGGATATCAAGAAACTCTACGAAGCCCAAGGCGTAACCGGTGACAAGGACATCGTAGCCTACTGCCGCATCGGAGAACGATCCAGCTTCAGTTGGTTTGTTCTCAAATATCTGCTGGGATACCCGAAGGTCCGGAACTACGACGGTTCTTGGACGGAATGGGGCAACCTGGTTCGAA
>Ga0209761_1002837_pt1 | contig 11404 bp, 10 predicted proteins | sample GraSoi013_1_40cm_4_FD_185818 | JGI IMG/M metagenome (GOLD analysis project Ga0209761, IMG submission 185818) | Grasslands soil microbial communities from the Angelo Coastal Reserve, California, USA - Sample 09_25_2013_1_40cm (SPAdes) (version 2) | ecosystem: Environmental > Terrestrial > Soil >... | reverse complement strand
TAGTCAGAAGCTTTCGAGCGATAGAAAAAGTACTACTCCATCAACTCAGGAGTCTAAGCGCTATCCTCGCGTGGTCAGGAGCGTGAGGAAGTAGCTTGGTACTCGACTCCCCGAGCGACCATACACATTCTCTATGGCTCAGACTGCCTTTCCCATTCCGAGGCTCAGCGAATGAAAAGCTCAGAAGATGCAATAAATGACTTGGGACCAAAAATGTCAGCCAAACGCCCATTATCAGCCCTAATCCCCAATCTAAGCATGCGATTTTCAGACCATACTATTCCACGCTTATCGCTAGGGGAATCCACGGGGATCGAAAGATGCCAGACAAGCCGATAACAAGCCCGTCTCGAAAAACAAAGCCCGGAATCCCACTCAGAAAGAACGAGGATCTCGACAGGAAATTCCTATAACTTTTGCAGAGTCCTTGTGTGCGAGAGCGGGCGATTGAGGAAGCAGGTAGATTGTGAAATCGTCTATTATTAGATGTCGCCGCATCCCGGTTTTCAACAAAGCCCAGATGAGAGCCACATCCTGCAAGAGGCGGCGTTCAGCCTACTGTTACTAGCCATCCCCTGTGGCTGTTTCTATTATTGAGGGGACTGTCTGAGCAGCCCCTCCCTAGAAGAGGGAACGGTGTGAGTTGAGAACCTTAACCGAAATCCTTGGCCGAGAACTCCTTCAAAGGCAACAGAATACCGAATCTTTCTAGCGCCCACTGTGGTAGCCCGGGGGAGATTCGAACTCCCGTCGACGGGTTTCTTCCCCATTAGTAACGGTCCAAAGCCCGTCACTGGCCGGGCATGCGCGCCCTTGCTTGTCCGCTACACCACCGGGCTACAATCGACTCTCGCGATCGATTAATCCAATAAGCCTTCGCCGATTTCTAAACCGTTGAACTAGCGGATAGAATCTAGAGCCTCATGACTTGCACGTGCGGGACTCCAGCAACCGATATCACAGCGTGCGGGTGAACCAGTCCTCTATCGATGGCAGCCTTGACAATGTTTTCGCCGACAAGGTTGAGAATATCGGCCCCATCCAGTAACAAGAGTGCTTCCAATAGGTCTACTGTCGCGTTTCCATAGAAGTTCGTTTGCAGCGAGAGTTTCAGCTTGCCCTCTCGAAAGATTCTTCCCAGCAACTCCTTATCGCAACAAGCCACCATCGTGCCCTTCTCTGTCTTGTATGACCGGGCATAGACGAGGCCCAAGAAGTCAGCCTCTACGTTGTCAGAATCGACGAGCGCGCACCGCACGCCTCGCACACGAGGAATGACAACCTGTCCCGACGCTCGACCCTAGTATCCGGTCTATGACAGACCGGGCAGATGACGAACCTGTTTGAGTAGGCTCCGATTAGCCTGTTGATAGTTTCTCTGGAAAACTTGCCCTGGAAGTAGCCCTTTCCGCCTTCGAAAGAGCCTGCCGTAGCCATCTCCTTTGCCAAGTATTTCAGAATCTGAAGCGGGTCTCTGTCCAAACGGTCAGCGACATCGGCAAAGTTGTGAACTATGGTCCGGGCCCCAATCACCGATACCGACGCAATGGGAAGCTCGAACCTCTCCCCTGTCGAACCAGGCTTCGTAATGCCCGCCAGTGCCCGATCAAGCAATTGATCATAGTTGTCCGATATAGTGACCCTACTAACAAAGCCCCCTTCCTAGTATTTCAACCGTTTCGGTTCTGTCAAGTCTTCGGTTTGTTCGAGGACTAGACTTGCTCTCATCGACTCCAGGGATTACCGTCGTCGTCGGGTTCGCCTTCATTGCTTCACCTGAGAGCCCTTGCGCCTCAGAGACTCGTGGTCTCTTCTTGGCAGGGAACGGTCGAACCTCAACCGCCCCCTCGCGCCTGTAGCGTGGTGGCTTGGCCCATTGCCAGGCAAGGATTTTGCAGTGGCCAACCAACCATTTATCCGGGTTTAGACTTGTCACGTTGGTCGGAGTCACTCCCCTCATCCCAACGTGACAGTCCTCATACGACGAACGCCTTGACGCATGGTAAATCATTCCTCGAACATAAGCAAGATGACCGGAGCTACGCTCCACCAACAACGAAAGAGTTGACAACACCACCGTTTCTAAGAGCAGATTCCGCAAACCCTTATCACAATCGGGACGGCAAAATCCGAATTCTATTCTGGACAAGGTGGAAGATCTGGGAAGATGGGTAGTCTGCTGTGGATGGCCGTATGTCAACGACCGTCCCCATCTCGGAACCTTCACCCAGCTATTGTCCGCGGACGTTTACGCACGCTACCTTCGACTGAAGGGCGAAGACGTTGTAATGGTCAGTGGGAGCGACGAACACGGCACTCCCATCGAGGTAGAAGCCATCAAACGGGGCGTACCACCGCGCCAGCTCACCAACAAGTACCACAAACTCATCGTCCAGCTTCTCAAGTCTTTCCGGATTGAATTCGACAATTACACCCGAACCGAAAGCCGCGTCCACAAAGAATTCGTCCGAGACTTCTACCTCAAAGTTGAAAAGAACGGCTTTGTCTACAGCCAGAAAATAACCCAGCTCTACTGCCTCAACGACAAACGCTTTCTCCCAGACCGTTTCGTCGAAGGCGAGTGCCCCTACTGCCACAACCCAAATGCACGCGGGGACCAGTGCGATAATTGTGGACGGGTCCTCGACCCGAAAGACCTTATCAACCCACGCTGCGCCCTCGATCACGCCACCCCCATCCAGAGAGAATCGGAGCATTGGTTCTTCGACCTTCCCAAACTCTCTGAGCCGCTTCGAAAATACATCGAAACAAACCCCAATTTTCCAGAAAACGCACGAAACTTTAGCCTGGGCTGGATAAGAGACGGGCTCAAACCACGCTCACTAACCCGCGACAACGCCTGGGGAATACCAGCACCATTCAAAGGAGCCAAGGGAAAAACCATCTATGTTTGGATGGAAGCCGTCCTTGGCTATGTTTCGGCAACAAAGGAATGGGCGGAAAAAAAGAAGCAGCAGCCATCCTTATGGAAGAAGTACTGGTTTGACCCGGAAAGCCACAATGTCCACTTTATTGGAAAAGACAACATTCCATTTCATGTCGTAATATTTCCGGGTTTACTGCTGGCTACGAGAGAGAACTATGATCTGCCCTGGGAGGTCTCGTCATCCGAATACATACAACTAGAGGGGCAGAAGTTCTCCAGAAGCAGAAAGATCGGCGTCTGGATGGATGAAGCAGTTGAACTTGTGGGGCCAGAGTACTGGCGTTACGCGTTGATCAGCCTTAGACCCGAACAAAAGGATACCAACTTCACCTGGGACGAGTTCGAGAGAAAAGTCAACACCGAGCTAAACGATGTCATTGGGAACTTCGTTCACCGAACCACCTCATTCACTCAAACATACTACCAAGGAAAGGTTCCAAAATACTCAGCAAGCAAAGAGCAACACGCGAAGATACTGGCAACACTGAAGACTATCCTCCCAAGGGTTGATGATAGGCTTGGACACTTCAGGCTGAAAGAGGGTCTAGAGCAAGTCGTCGAGCTCGCACGGGAAGGAAACCGTTACCTCAATGAGCACGAGCCATGGCGCCTGTACAAGACAGACGTGCAGGCGGCAGGCGAGATCCTCGGCTTCTCGATACAGATCGTGGCAAGTCTTGGCATACTTCTCCAGCCCTTCCTGCCTTCAGCCTCCAAGAAAATCTGCCTGAGCTTGACGGGAAAGGCTAGCCTTCCGTGGAGATCCGCAGGACAGGCAATCATCAAGCCTGGAACGAGGGTTCGCTCTCTCCAACCTTTATTCCACAAGGTCAATGCCGAGAAGCTTCGAGCTGAACTGGAGAGTATCAGAAGTAGGGCTCCAATTGAAGCTGAAGCTTGACCTACATGTTCACACTAGCAGATCGAGCGATGCCTTCACTTCACCCGAAGGGCTACCGGCTATTTGCAGAGATCGTGGACTAGATGGTCTAGCGATAACCGATCATAATGTTCTTGCTCGGGATTTCGATGACGAGCTCGTGATACTTCCCGGGATCGAGATATCGACACGAGATGGACATTTGATCGGACTTGGGATCTCAGAAGCAATTCCTCGAGAACTCTCGGCGGATGAAACAATTCGAAAAATCCGGGATCAGAACGGGGTCTCAATCATCCCGCATCCGTATGACCTATTCCGATCCAGCGTGAGACCTCATCTCTTGACAGTTCGTCCCGATGCGATCGAGGTCATCAATTCCTCCAGCTTCCTCCACTCCGTGACATGGAAGCGCGCACGAAAATTCGCAGAGAGAGAACACTATCCTATGACAGCTGGAAGTGACTCTCACATACCCCAGACAATTGGAAGAGCCTACACTGAGATTGAATGCGGATCAAGAGATGCTGGATCGATACTGGCTTCGCTCGTATCCGGCTCCGTGAGCCCTGTTGGCCGATCTGTTCGGGCAAATGAACGATTTCGGAAGATGTTCTATAGAAAGCGCGAGGGAGGTCAGTCTCTCCGAGTCTGACCTTGTTCCATTTGGTAAAGTGGTACAGAGAATGTTGTTAGCCCATCGCCTTCTTCCTGGCCGTATTCTGCGTCGTATAGTTCGATGAAGTCGGCGAACCCGTTTAGCCCGGTCCCGTAGGCGTAGCCGGTTAGGAAGAGGCATACCGAGGGCTCTGACTGGGTGTAGACGCTTCCGTGAATGAAAGCGAGATCATGTCCAACAAGGGAAACGAGTGCGTCGTATGCTTGGGCAAACTGGGCGGTGCTAAGCGTTGCGGGTCCTCGATAGAGAAGTAGGGCTCCCTTGGCGTTTTTCAAAGGCAGGTTCGCTGATGGCGTTCTTAGCGCCTGAATGACAGAGAATTGAAGCGTGTCTCCGGTTCTAAGTGCGAAATTGCAGACAGTGGCGAGGTCTCCTTTCGAGAGAGTCTCTAGAATATCTCTTGCTTCGACGTCTTCTGCCCCCGACAACATCTCAGTGAGACTTCTGACAGCGATACTTGCGGTCTCGTCGGTGGTTCTCGTTGTTGTGCTTAGATAGTCTCGATCAAGCCCGTTATCTATGACGATCGTGCAATCGCATGCTTCAACCATTCTCTTGAGCCCCCGTAACGCGATGAACCGACGTTCTCTCTCATGAATGAAGGGAATCGCTACTACCGATACCACTGGACGAACTGGGGTCCGTGATCTTTGAGCGATGATTGGCGCACTTTCCGTGCCTGTACCCCCGCCTAGACCTGTGACAACGATTGTAAAGTCAGAGCCGTCAGTGTAGGACGTGACTCTGTGGGCGGCGGACTGAAACATTCTTTGGTCGTCTCGCCTTGTAACGAATTTTGTGGCTGCTGGGTCAACATTCTGGTCTAGGAAGACCTTGTTTCTCGCTAAAGATCGAGAGAGCTGTCCTCTGTCCGTGTTAACCGCCACGCAACGACTCGGACTGACTCCGCCCCCTATCGCATGACTCAACAGGTTGTTTCCCGCACCCCCTACTCCAACGACGGAGACTCTGAGCGCTGGGTTCGCGAGCCTCTCGTTGGAAGAGATTTCTTCTGCAGACAAAATCGATCAGTACAGTTGGGAATGGAAGGATCATATATCATACAATGACCACGGCGTATTCGAATCGTAATACGAAATGATGAATTGCCTTGGTGCATTAATAAGTACACCTGTCAGTCGTTAGTCGAATTAGTCAAGCCTACTTTGTCCAGGTATCTCATGCCTGAGGTGGAAGTGTCTATTGCCGGGAATTTTCACGGAGTCTTACCCCGAGAGCTGGGATTGCTCCATTTGAGAGTGAGGGTCTTGGGGTGTGACGCCTTCACTTCATCGATTCTTCTAACAGAAGTGTTGTGCGGAGCACTTCGAAGTCTTTCAGGATCAGAATCGGCTTCCTTTCCAACTCTGATGAACGCCTCAACAAGCTCGTCGAGATCGCGGAGACTCTCAGTTTCTGGCGCTTCCACCATCATCGCCTCCTCCACAATCTGGGGAAAATATACTGTAGGCGAGTGAAGACCCCAATCCAGCATCCTCTTACCAATATCCAACCCTCTGACACCTGTCTGCTCATTGATCTTCTTGGCGCTCAGAACGAACTCGTGTTTCCTCCGTCGACTGAATGGAAGTTCAAACTTGCTGCGCTCAAGAACTTTCGCTAAAACATAGTTCGTGTTCAACACCGCCGTTTCCGCCACTGCCTTGAGCCCCTCAGGGCCGAGGCTTAGGATGTAGGCATAGGCTCTTACCAAGACGCCAATGTTGCCGTGAAATGCAGTAACTTTCCCGACAGAATCGGGAACCTCGTAGTCGAAGAAATATTTCTTTCCGTCAAAACCAACCAGTGGGACGGGCAGGAATCGTTCGAGATCCTTTCTAACGCCTACCGGTCCGGCGCCCGGTCCGCCGCCACCGTGGGGAGTTGCAAAGGTCTTGTGTAAATTGAGATGAACGATATCGAATCCCATGTCTCCAGGTCGAACCTTGCCCAGAATCGCGTTGAAGTTTGCCCCATCGTAGTAGAGCAGACCCCCCGCGTCGTGAACCGTTTCCGCAATCTGGAGAACATTCTTCTCGAAAATGCCCAGCGTGTTCGGATTGGTGATCATCAGACCCGCCGTTTTGGGACCTGCTACCTTGCGGAGAGCGTCAAGGTCTACTGTGCCCTCGCTGTTTGAGGGGACGACAACAACGTTGAATCCGGCCATTGCTGCACTGGCGGGGTTTGTTCCGTGGGCAGAGTCCGGGATTATCATTTCACGCCGCTGTTCTAGTTCTCCCTTTGATTTGTGATAGACGCGCATGATTAGAGCCCCGAGGTATTCTCCCGCTGCACCGGCGACGGGCTGGAGCGACATTCGGCTCATTCCCGTGATTTCTGCAAGGAACTCGTCCAACCGGTACAGTAGTGCCAGGATGCCCTGCACCGTCGACTCGTCTTGCTCAGGATGTATCTTCTCCAGTTTCGGATTCTGGGCGATGGCTTCAGAGACTTTCGGATTGTACTTCATCGTGCAACTCCCGAGAGGATAGATTCCTAGATCTACCGCAAAGTTCTCCTGCGAGAGACGCGTATAGTGGCGAACCACTTCAGGCTCCGAAACCTCCGGCAGTGGAGGCAGCCCATTTCTCAGAAGGGCTTTTGGAACGTTATTCCAGGGGTCATGCCCGACGACCTTCCGTTCGATGTCGCTGGGTTTGGTTGGATTGTGGCCCTTTTTGCCCAAAGCCGATCTCTCTAAGAGTAGCGGTTCGTCCCACTTTGCTTGGTGGAACAACTTCTATGCCCCTAGAAGCTCTTCGATGAGGAGTCGAAGCCTGTCAATGGCTTGGGTGCTATGGACTTCTGTCACGCAGAAAAGGGCACTCTCACCGAGCTCGGGAAAGTCCTTCATGAGGCCTTTGCCCCCATGAACTCCATTGGCAAGCAGTGACTTGTTCAGTCTCGCAAGGGTTCCCTTCGCGCCTTTGAACGAGACAACAAACTCTTGATAATGAGGACCCTTGAAACGGGGAACGACGACGCCGGGTATCTCGCCGAGCATTTTGATTGCGTAGCTCGTCTTGACGAGAATGCTCTCGAACAGCTGGCAAAGACCTTGAGGACCGAGGAGGGAAAGATAGACAGCTGCTCCTATTGCAAACAGAGCCTCATTTGTGCAGATGTTAGATGTAGCCTTCTCCCGGCGGATGTGCTGTTCCCTGGTCTGAAGGACCATGCTGAATGCTCTCTCCTTTCCATCGAGAGTTGTAGTCATGCCGATCAATCGGCCCGGTAGTTGACGAATCAGGTTCTCTCCCCTACATCCGATGATCCCCAGTGCAGGTCCCCCGAAGTTCATCTCGGTCGATATCGATTGGCCCTCTGCTATCACGATGTCTGCTCCGTACTCTCCTGGAGGCTTCAATCCTCCCAGCGATATAGGATCAAAGCCCACAATCGACAGAGTCCCCTTCGCATGACACATCGAGGGAACGTTGACGACCTCTGGATCCAGGACGCCAAAGAACGAGGGAACCTCGCAATATACCGCAGCGGTGTCCTGGTTGATTTTGGCTTGCAGGTCGCCTTTCTCCAGGCCCCCTGTCTCTCTATCGTATCTGAAAGTCTCGATTCCGATGCCTGCTGGTTCCGTGTAGTTTTTCAAAACCGAGAATTTTCCAGGATGCAAACCTTCGGGCACCAGAATCTTCTTCCTTCCCGTCGCTCTAGACGCCATCCTAGCAGCTTCGCCCAGAGCCGTCGACCCATCGTACAGGGAGGAGTTGACAGCGTCCATCTGTGTAAGGTCAGCGATCATGGACTGGAATTCGAATAGAGACTGGAGGAGTCCTTGGGAGATTTCTGCCTGATAGGGAGTGTAAGAGGTCTGGAATTCGGTTCTTGCAAGGATAGCCTTGACTGCCGCGGGAAGATAATGATTGAAGATACCCGCCCCCAGGAAGACCGGCATATCACTAGCCGATTTGTTATCGGCCAGCATACGATCGATATGGTTCTTGACTTCCTGCTCTGAAGGCAGCCAGTCCACCGTCAACGGACGACTCGTTCGAACCTGACTTGGAATGTCAGAGTACAGCTCGTCTATGGAGGCGACTCCGATGGCCTCGAGCATGATTTTTCGAATCGGCGCGCTTGAGTTGGGGAGAAAGGGATGGTCGAAAGCCGCCATCGGGACTCTTTATCGCGGTCGGTTTCCGACTACTGATAATCCTTCGCCTGAGGAAATCATTTCTTTTATAATCGGTTCCGATGACCCGATGTCCATGCTCCCTAGCGGGTGGGAGGTCACCACTGCCGTCCTACTTGCGATTGCATCGTTTCCAATCTCCCTAGTTCTCACTCGCTTCTTCATGAAAATGAACGCGAAGAGTGGAATTGTTGGAATAGATGTTCACAAGTTGAGTAAGCCAAAGATTCCTGAGATGTGCGGTGCATCAATACCGATCACGCTGATACTCTTGTCTACCGCGTACGTTCTAATCGATGGGGGAAACTCGCTCATGATGCTCGCCTTTTCCCTGGTCGTTGGGTCCGCAGCGGTCGTAGGGGCACTAGATGATCGGCTAAAGATGAGGGGTATCTACAAACCTCTTCTCACTCTTCTCTGTGGTCTACCAATAGTAGCCCTCGGATTGCTGTACCCTAATCAAGTGTACAACCCCACGCTCCAAGTTCCTATCTTCGGAAGCTTCCATTTGCCGGTCATCTATCCGTTGAGCATACCGGTCGCCATCTCAGTGACCTCGAACACGACGAACATGCTTGACCCACTGAATGGAACCATGGCTGGAGGCGTCTCAATAATCTCTGCGGCCCTGCTCATAGGAGTCCTCATCACGGACCCCGCTCCAAGCTCGGTCTTCCTCTACGCTTCTCTGCTCTTCGCCGCTTTGGGTTTCTTCTACTTCAACCGGTATCCGTCCAGAGCCTTCGCTGGAAACGTGGGACAACTATCAATTGGGGCAGCGTTAGGCGCGCTCGCCATACTGAGCAGGAGTGAAATAGCGAGCATAGTTGCCATGTTTCCCAACATCCAGAATTCCTTCTTCTTCCTCTCAAAGATCAAGAGGTTCACCGAGCACAGAGCACTGAGCGCAAAGCCGACAAAATTGCTCGACGATGGCCGTCTTGCCGCGTCATCAGATCTCAAAGCACCCCTGACGCTTGTCAGAACCCTGCTTGTCGGTCGACCTGCCAAAGAGTCTGAGATCGTATCGACGATATTTGGACTCTACCTAATCTCGGCTACACTAGCATTGATCACGATGATTCTGGTAGGGTGAAAAAACTGAACCAGCGAGCTACTGCCTTACAGCTCATCGTGTTCGTTACCCAGTGGGGGCTGATGATACTCGGATTTGGAATTCTCGCTTTACTCGTAGCGCCTCTTCGTCTACAGTTAGACCCAGGCCTCGGCCGCTATTTCGACGCCGGCGTGAAGGCCATGATAGCCCTAGTTCTGTCGACGTCCTGGCTCTTCATATGGGACCGACAAGTCCGCCTGTACTTCTACAGAAAGAGAGAAGGTGCCGCAGAACCTGCCTAGGAGTAGTCCTCTGCCCGCCATTCGTCATCCTCTACCATTGTGAAGCCCATGTCAGTATTCTTCGTGAACCGCAGGTTCGCGGGCAATGCGTTCAGAGTCTTTGTCGATGGAATTCTTTCGCCCAGACATATCTTTGCTGCCAGCCATGGAAAATTCCACTCTGGATGACCTAGCTTCAAAGAGGCCAGGGTAAGATAGTGAACGTTGGTCGTGAACCTGCAATTGATCTCGGTCGGGCGCGGAACGCCGCTCGCGTCTCCCTTTAGATCGACACAGAATATTCCATGAGGATTCTTGGAGACGGCCTTAATCGCCTCAATAGCGGCACTGTTTGCCTTGTTTGAGTGAACTACCCGGTTTTGCTTGGAGGTTCCACCTGACCCTACAATTCGATGTCCCACCCAGCTTAGTCTCTCCCTCACCATCGAGGTCACCAACTTTCCCTCGTTCCAGACCGACATGAAGCAAAAATCTCGATTGGGAAGGTACTCTTCGACGATGAAGTCGGTTTTCAGCCCTTCGGCCCAATGGTAGCTGATCCAGTGTTCCACACTCCTCCAGCTTCTGGCTAGACAGCTGAGGCTTCCGCCCGCCCCTTGTCTCGCTCGGACCCAGCAGGGAAATGCAAGCCTCCTAACTGATTGCCGGGTCCTAGGATTACTGGACGAGAGAACGATCGGTTGCCCCCTGAGTCCCTTCTTGAACCACCTTGACAACGCCTCGTATTTGTCCTGACATACCTTCACAGCCTCACGGTCCGGGAGGAACAAGGAGGCGAGAACTTGGTTCCTGTCCCTCGATATTCGGCCTACTTCTGAGTCGGGCTGAGGAAAAACCATCTCGACATTATCCTTCTTGATGACCTGGTTAAGGCGCGACACGTATCGAGGGCTAGTAGCAGATGGAAGAATGTAGGCTCTGTCGATCCATCCATTGAGTTCAATGCTTGTCTTGTCAATGTCAGTTCCATCGAGGAGGATTTTCTTGCCGTCATTGCTGACACGCAAGCTCCAGCAAACATTGTTGCCAGCGCTACCTCCAGCGCCTGTGACCAAAATGCTCTGCAAAGCGATACCTTAGTATCGCGTTCGTACTTGTATGGGAATAAATAAGTAGGGAGTCTTGCCGGATGCTTAGCAAACTACCACGGTGCACAATGGTTTCCGCAAATGAAGGCACTCGTACTCTCGCTTCTACTATTGGCATTGCTGTCAACTCAGCTTCCCAGCCCCGTGCTGGCTCAGACTAACTGCACCTCGACCAGCTGCACGGTCACTGTATCAAGATCTATTACTACTAACAATTGGGGCGTGACCTTTGTTAGCGATCAATACAGTTTGACCACGGGGTCCTCGCCAGTATCCCAGATCGAACTCGGCATACCTC
>Ga0209761_1002834_pt1 | contig 11407 bp, 12 predicted proteins | sample GraSoi013_1_40cm_4_FD_185818 | JGI IMG/M metagenome (GOLD analysis project Ga0209761, IMG submission 185818) | Grasslands soil microbial communities from the Angelo Coastal Reserve, California, USA - Sample 09_25_2013_1_40cm (SPAdes) (version 2) | ecosystem: Environmental > Terrestrial > Soil >... | reverse complement strand
CGTGGTAGAGGCGCTCCAACCCATGATTGCGGCGACAACCGAAAATGGTGCTCCGGCTTCGAGCATCCGCGTGCAGGCGGTATGGCGCAGATCGTGGAAGCGGCACTGCACTCCAGCGCGCTTCTTTGCGGCTTCCCAGGCTTCCTTCCAACGGCCAATCGGCTTTGTGGGATCGGTGCTGTGCACGCAGGCAGCTTTGAAGCCGTCTCCCGCCGCCCCGTATCGCTCGGACGGGAAGACGTAGTGCTCCGGCTCGCGCAGAGGAAATAGGCTCGCCCAAAAGCTCAGGATGGCGAAAGCGCGCTCATTCAGAGGGATCACGCGGCCTTGGCCGGATTCCGTCTTGCTGACGCCTACAGTCAGAGTGCGCGCCGCTAGATTGACGTTGCTCCACCGGAGGAGCCGTAGCTCCGAGTAGCGCATCGCGGTATTCAGAGCGAGCGTGACGGACGGGAGCAGTGAGCGGGAGCGGCTCTCGCGGCACACAGCAAGCAAAGCGGCCTCCTCCTCGCGGGTGATGGCCCGGCCCACGTCATCCTTCGCGCGGAGCATCCGCACGTCCGGCTGGATCGCCGCCCAGAGCCTGTGCTTTCGCAGCACGGCGCGCACCGTCCCCAGTTCGAGGTTGATCGTCTTTGGCGAAGCGCCTTCCTTCAGCCGTGCGCCCTGGTAGCGGGCAATGTCATCGCCCGTGATGTCGCACAATAGAAGCTTACCGAAAAAGGGAATCAGGTGTTTCAGGTTTGCTCGCTCGATTACGACGCTGCGCGGAGCCAGGTGTGCCGCTTTGGACTGGAGCCAAGCTTCGGCCCCGACCGAAAATAACTGCGCTGTGCGCGGCTTCTTGATTCGGTTGAAAGATTGCTCTAGTTCCCGGCGGCGAGCAAGTTCCGCAGCCCGTGCCACGGTGCGGCTCTTGCTCTTGGAGGATTCGCGGATCACCTGCCCCGCGAACCGGAATTTGTACCACCACACATCACCGCGCTTATAGACGCTCATCGCTTGCCCCTCCCTTTCGCTTTGGCGGCCTGCCGCCGAGTTTGCCGTTTTCCCGCGCGATGGCCCGAATGCGTTCGATCCCCAGCCGCTCCAGCCGCGCGCGGTAACTGCGCTTTCCCATCAGGCTGGCCGCTTCACTCAGTTGGTTCTTTCGATATCCTAAGCGTTCAGGTTTTTTTGTCAAGGGAATTAATCCCGGCGTGCCGGCGGCGTCCCTAATTGGGACGGACTGGTCGCGGCGTGCTTGCTGGCGGGGTTGTCTCGATTGACGCGCGCTTGAGCGCAGGGCAATCTCTAGGTCCAACGAGGGCGCGGCTAGGCTAGGCCAGCCGAACAGCGGGTGCATCCCGGCCCGCGTGCCGCGCTCACTCCATAAACCGGGAGCCACGCGGGAGGTGGTGTGTGACGCGACAGGGAAAGAAGGGGAGGCAGGGAAAGAAGGGAGGCAAGGTACTGCCCCCGCTCCCTCTCCTAGTTTGCCGGGCAGCTCATTTCATCCCCTGCTCGCCGACCTGCTCCGAGGGAACAAGCGGGACCACTTCGAGGCATTCGGTGCCTTTGATGAACTTGTCAGGAGGGGCTGCGATCCGGTGTTTCTGCTATTCAAGCTGGTGGTCCTTGGCGGCGCAGCTCGGGATGAACGGTCTCTTCAGATGTCTTCTGCATTGGGCTGGGCTCGAAACGTAGAACTTAGGTTTCAAGTTGTCAATTACTATCGTATGCTACCCAGAGATATGGCGTCCACACGAATGGCCGCTGAGACGATCTACATTCCGGTGGAGGGCGATGCGGCCCATCTCGGCGCGGTCGCCTACCTCGCCGTGCTTGCGTACCCATCCAGGGCCGAGTGGGACAAGCGCACCCAGTTCGTCGAGCACTTCAAAGGTCGGCTGTCGAAGCTCTACATCGACGGGGCTGTGCTTCGAAAGGGAGAGCTCTTACGAACCTACAAGCGGCCGCGAGAGAGAGTCGCGCGGATCCAGCCACGCTACAGGCAGATGAAGCACGAGAAGATCGAAGGCGTGCTGAACCGCGCCTTCTACCGAATCAAGGCGTGGCGGCTGCCGGCCGCAGAGATAGCCCTGTGGATGATGTTGCATAATCAGCGGGTCGGGCCGTTCGTGGTTAAGGTCGCGAATGCTAGCCGACCCCAATGGGAGCCCACAAGTATCGCCAAGGCATGCGACCTGGTGGCTGACTTACTAAACTCTCAGCGCGGCGTCTGGGAGCGCTTCCATTCCGACCACGACTTCGGCTGGGATGCGGTTAGGGTACGCCACCGCGTCTGGGCTACTACCAAACCGGTACTTCACCTCGCCATCGCGCTGCGTGGTGCTCCGAGACGGGAACACTATTCGATAGAGCCCCTACTTCTCATCCAAGAGCCCTCGTGGCTTCGCAATGCTCTCGAGTATGCCGAGGCGAGCCGCCAAGTGCTGCCTCAACTGATTCCTTCCTTTGAGCCCGAGCAAGCCGTTCGGCTTCTTCCCGAAGCAAGCTGAAACTGTCGATTTTTTGGAGTTACGCCGAGCTTCCTCCATGTGAGTAGATCTCCTTCAGGAGGTCGACGTATGAGGCTGTACACCGTGAAGGAAGCTGCCGAAGCCTGGGGCTTGTCGGTCGCTTGCGTGCGTGCTTGGATCGCAAATCGGCGCATCACTTTCGTGCGGTTGGGCCGGGCCATCCGGATTCCGGCCGCTGAGATTCAGCGCGTAGTGGAGGCCGGCACCGTTCCCGCGCGGAGAGCCGCGAATGCCCCCCGCGAGAGCTGAGGACCGGCCGCCACCCCACAACCTGGACGCCGAGCGCGCCGTCTTGGGTGCAATTCTTCTCGACAACGCCATGCTCAAGTTGGTGGCTCAGAAACTTCGATCTGAAGACTTTTTTCTCGCAGAGCACCGGAGGGTGTTCCGAGCGATGCTTGCGCTGGCCGGGCAGCCGATCGACCTGATCACGCTCGTAGATCAACTGGAGCGACACGGGGAGCTGGAGGCTACCGGTGGCGCGGGATATATCTCAACCCTAGTAGACGGCAGGGCACGGGTAACCAACGTCGAACACCACACAACCATCGTGCGTGAGAAAGCCGCGCTTCGAAGGCTAGCGCATCTCGGAGACGAGATCGCCCGTCGGGCTCTGGAGCGCGACGCTAATGTCGAGGCACTGGCGAGGGAGTTTGCAGCTGCCTCATCCGCCGTAGCGAGCGGCGCGGGGCGAAACAGTGACACGAGCCATGCGGGTTTCAATCTTGTGCCCCTTGCCGACCTGCTCGCCGAGCCAACTGAGGCGGTGTCATTCATCGTCAAGGGGCGGCTTCCAACGGGCGGACTGTCCCTGCTGGCCGGCAAGCCGAAAGCGGGGAAGTCAACGCTGGCCCGTTGCCTCGCTTTAGCGGTAGCGTGCGGCGAGCCGTTCCTAGGCTGGCCAACGGTTCGCGGGCCGGTGATCTATCTCGCGTTGGAAGAGAAGCGGGCGGAGGTTCGCGAGCACTTCAATCGGATGGGCGCCACTGGCGAAGAGAACTTGCTCGTTCACGCAGCGCAGGCTCCTCAGAATGCGCTTCCCGCCGTACGAGAGCTGGCTGAGCGCCACCGGCCGGTGCTCATCATCATTGATCCTCTTCTGAAGCTCGTGCGGGTTAAGGACGGCAATGACTACGCTGAGGTCATGGCAGCGCTAGAGCCGCTGCTGGTCTTGGCGCGCGAGACAGGCGCTCACATACTCGCTGTCCACCATCTCGGCAAGGGCGAGCGGTCAGAGCCTGGAGACAGCATTCTAGGATCGACCGCCTTCTTTGCCGCGGTCGACACCGCTCTGCTCTTAACGCGAGTAGAGCGCTACCGTGTTCTCTCCTCGATCCAGAGGTACGGTGAAGACCTGGCCGAACATGTCCTAGATTTCGACCCCGAGCGAAGGGTGGTCCACCTAGGGGGCACGAAGAGCGTGGTAGACCAAGAGCCCGTTAGCGCAGCTATTCTAGAGTGCCTTGCCGGGCGCGGCGAGCAGACGGAACCGGAGATCATGGAAGCCGTTGAGGGGCGACTATCCGTAAAGCGCGCGGCACTACGCGCGCTCGTGCAGGGTGGCAAGGTCATCCGATCAGGTCAGGGTCGACGCAGCGACCCCTTCCGCTATGCCACCGCAGATTCCTCGTTCTCTCGTTCCCCGGACAGCACGGGAACAAGGGAACAAGAAACGCAAAACGCGCCTCAACCTGAACCGAATCAGGAGGATACCCCTGTCCCCGTCACTTCGGCGGTCTCGTCGGGGGAGTCCGACTCTGGGAACGAGAAACGACCGACACCAACGCGCCCGAGTTCGATCTCCAACAGGGCAGAGTAATGAGGGTTGAGAAGCAAAGTGCGGTACCGCTATCAGGTCAATAAGAGGGCAGTTGCTCATTAACCTTTGGCTCAAAACGAACGATGAAAATGGTTTCGTTGCGCGTGCCCAGCGCTGCTAAGCGCCCATGAATCAGTGCGTTCCATGGTTATTTTCGAGGGAGTCAGGCCGAATCAGCGTGGTGCTCGTCACCGTGCCGATCCTCATGGCCTCGAGAACGATCTTGGCAACACCTCCGGCTGCCGAGGAGACCGGCGCGGCAATCACGCGCGCATAGCCGAGGGTTTTGATAGGGGGGGTCCATCTCCTGAGAACATTGTCCCCGAGTTGTGCGGGGATCGAGTGCGGGTAGGGGTGAAAAAAGCTACCGGGGCTGCCGAGGAGACCGGCGCGGCAATCACGCGCGCATAGCCGAGGGTTTTGATAGGGGGGGGTCCACCCCCTGAGAACATTGTCCCCGAGTTGTGCGGGGATCGAGTGCGGGTAGGGGTGAAAAAAGCTACCGGGGCTGCCGAGGAGACCGGCGCGGCAGGCTCGCGCGTGCGGCCGCGAAATTCACCTTAGGGGGTTGAAACAACTACGATGCGAGGAAGACCGCCAAAACCTACTGCCTTAAAACTGCTTCAGGGTAACCCAGGCAAACGACTGTTGAACCAGAGAGAACCGCAACCACAGAAGGCACTCCTGAAGTGCCTCGATGGCTGAACGGATCCGAGAAGCTCCGTCGCGTTCGACTCGGGGATCCAAAGCCAGCCGCAAGCGCTGGCCAACAGTGCCGCGGCGCCGAAGAATTGAACCAGCCACAGGTGCTTGCCGCGCGCCGCCGCGCGCAAAGCGCCCCGCCAAATCTCGCTGCGCGATTCTCGGCTCATTTCACTTCCACTACCTTGCTTTCCGTCGTTGCGAAATACCGCGGTTGATACATCGGCTGGACACGCGCGGGACTTACCCGGAAGCGGCCCGGGGTCACAACCTTCAGGAGGTAGACATACTGCGCTTGCGATCGCCAAGAATAGGTTTGGAAGAACGTGGCGCGGTCGTCGTGGAATTCGCGGCGCGTATACCACGTGGTCCACCACGGCGGACGGTCCTTGAGGGCGTAGAGATCATCGTGCTCGATGAACTCTGTACCGGCAGGAATGGGATCCTCGATCATCAGGTAGCGCCAATCGCCGCCGTTGACGGTGAGGCGCACGGCGAGAACGTCGCCTGGCGAGAGCGGACCTTCGAGCGGCTCAAGACGATAAACGATCTTGTCGTTTTCGCGCCTGGGCGCGAGCTTGAAATAGTCACGCAAGACGTTGAGCGAGACTGTGCCGGTGCGAACAAGTTTTTCTTCGGTCGAGAAGTATTCCGCCCGAACAGACCAATACAGGCGGTCGCTGCCCTTCTTGCGGATATGGAAGCTCACCGGACCCGCGGCGAGGTCGTCGGCAGGAATGCGCAGGACAGGCGCTGCGGGAGCGATGACATCGGCGGCGATGAACTGGCGGGTGATGACCTGCTTGCCGTTGACGGCGACCACCACGTTGAAGTTCGGCTGAAGCTCGCGGCTGGCCCTGAGGTAATCGATCAGGCCGTACATGACCATGGCAGTCTGCTTCATGGAATACCAGTAGAAGCCTTCGTTGCGGTGATTCACGAGCCACGCGGCCGCCTTCGGAAGCAGCGGGCTCAAAGGGTTGAGTGCGGTGAGCAGCTTCATTGCGTACGCGGTAGCTTCGGGCGTGGCGTCGCCCTCGAAATCCATCAGCGCGTTGCGCGTGACGGGCCAGTAGGCTTCGCTCGCGTCCGCCTTGGCCAGCGACTCGAGCTGGGCGGCAAGCTGGGCCGGACCTCATAACCGGCCTGCTGCGGACCCGCTAGAACATACGCGGTCATAAAGCTGCCACCACCCCCATCCGCCGTCTTCATGCTGGAAATCGTAGAGCCGCTGGAGGCCCTCGCGGACTTTTTTCTGAAGCGCAGTGCGGTCCACGTTGGATTTCACGCCGAGATCGTCGAGGGCTTTCGTCACTATCACGTTGGGCAAGAAGCTCGACATGGTTTGCTCGGTGCAGCCGTACGGGTACGAGGTGAGGTATTCGAGCGCGCCGAAGATAGCCCCCGCGAGCGACGAGCTGACGCTCAACTCGAGCGTACGCGAAGCTGGCGTGGACTGCGCCGGAAAGGTCATCTCGGCGTCGAATTCGGCGGAAGGATCAGTTGTTGAGCCGGCGCGCGCGTCGGAGAGCTTCACGCCGAACGGAACGACGGGCAGCGTGAGCTCCACGGCGTCGGATTCTTCATTCGTCAAGGCCTTGCCCAAGAGCTTCACTTCGCGCAGCGACTGCGCGCGCACGCGCCAGTCGAGGCGGGTCTCGCCACGGCTCGGGATGTAGACGTCCCGAGTCGTGCCTTCCAGGACGTCAAGTCCCTGCACGTCGAGCGAGACGCGTGCCTTCTTTTGTTCCTCCAGGTAGTTGTGCACGACGGCGGAGATCGTGACCTCGTCGCCTTCGGTGAAGAAGCGTGGCATGGCAAGCCGCAGGATCAGGTTCTTGCGCACGACAGTGCGTTGGACCGCATTACCGACACGCGTGTCGCGGGTTACCGCGCGGGCCGTGGCACGCCAGGTTGTGAGCGTGTCGGGGAAATTGAACCGCACCTGTGCGCGCCCGGCGGAATCGGTCGTGAGCGTGGCGGCCCAGAAGGCCGTGTCGGGGAAGGCCTTGCGCACCCCGCGGCTCGACGAAGTGCTCGGGCTTGAGTTGCGCCAAGTCCGCGCGGCGGGCAACCCCGCCAGCGCCCGAAGGAACATCGCCCGCTTGCCCGCGTGGCCGGAGAAGAAGTAGCTGAGCGAAGTGCTTGTGTTAACGCGGTTGCCGGTCTCGCCGTAGAAGAACTGCACGATGTCGCGGGCGTTGTCCGGGCGAATGGCGTAGATGGGCTCGTCCACGACGCCGAGGCTGACCTCCGCCGGTGCTGGCTTGCCGCTGGCGTTGCGTGTCGTCACCATGTAGGCGGCGGCTTCGCCGGGGAGGAATTGCGGCTTCTGCGGCTGAACATCAACGGTGAGCTGGCGATCGACAGGCGCAACTTTTAACTTTTTCGAGCCGCTATAGAGCTGATTGTCGTGGAGGAACACGGCGCCAATGAAGCAGTTTGGCTCATGCTCGGGCCGAATGGGAATCTCGACCGTGACGCTGGGGCCCATGGCATGAACGACTTGGCGCGTGTAAACGTCGCGTCCTTCCGTGGTGACCAGAACGTACGCGTCGGGAACGCCCGTGACGATCAGAACACGCGCGACTTCGCCGGTGCGGTAGGACTTCTTGTCGGGAACGATCTCGACGCGCTCGCGCGCTTCGCCGTACACATTTCCGATTCCGCCTTCGACCCAGACGGAGGCGTTGCCCTAACCTCCTGGCCTTCGGGCGTTTGCGCCAGTACGGTAACGGGATACGAGCCCGATTGCGGCAGCGGCACATAGGCCTGTGCCGATCCCGTATTCGAGGTGCGGCCCTCCGTCGTGAATTCCGTCGCGCCCGGCTCTTCTCTCCACCGCCAGTGGCGAAGCTCGATGCGGAAAGCAGTGGCTACGGGCTTTCCTTCGTAGTCCTTCGATTCGACGGCGAAGCGCCCCCTGTCGCCAGGTTTGTAGAGGTAATTGTCCGGACGAATCAAGACCACGAAGGTGCCGTACGTCGCCAGGACACAGCCGCGGCCGGCGATTTCGCGGTTCGCTGCGTCGGTCACCCGCGCTTCGATGCGGTAGCGCAGGCCCCACTGGCGGTCGGAAACCTTCGTGGGAAAGGAGATGGTCAGCTTGCCTTGCGCGTCGAGCTGGCCGGATTGCTCGAGGATCTGCTCGCCGGCGTAATAGTCGCCCTCGCCGCCTTCTTCCTCCACAGAAAACTCCTCCTCATCGCTGTGGGCGAATGGCACCCAGTAGCGGGACGCGTGCACGACGTAGATGACTCTGGCGCCCGCGACGGGTTCCCCAAAGTAGTAGCGAGCTTCGATTTTGGCCTGAATGGGCTGGCCCTGGAGAATGAGCGACAAATCGGGATTCACGCGCACTTCGTATTCGGGCTTCTTGTATTCCTCGACGTGGAAGCCTCCCTGGACCTCAGCTTTGCCGGAGTGGATGACGATTGAATAGTAGCCCAGCGCTGCGGTCTCTGAGAGGTTGAAATCGCCATGAATCGTCCCGCTGCCGATAGCGGGAGGCTCTTGCGATAGACGGCGTTGTTGTCGGGGTCCTGAACCTCGACGTCCACTTCGCCCCCCGCCGGTGAGCGCCCGGATTGGTGTGCCGCCATTTGCCACCGACCGTTGTTCTCCACGTAGACTGCCCAGCATGCGGACGCGATAGCTACAGGCGAGCTTCGAGGAGCCAAAAGAAGAGAGCCCGGCGTCATGCCGGGCTCTCCCATCGTCCACTTTGGGGTTGTTATGGGTGAGACGAGTCGGCGTGCGCCTCCCCCACTATGACTTGCGCGCCTTGGGGCACGCCCGTAGCATTTGGGTTGTCAACGATCACATGGATCGCGCGTACCCGTATGCCGCTGCTGGCGGTGCCAGAACATGGTGGAACGCCTCCGCCATCGCAGGTCTGCTCGTTGAGGGTGACCGAGCCGATCCCGGAGACCAGGATAGTCGTGTTGGGCGGAGGATTGTCGCCCACCGTCATGCCTCCGACTGAGAGTCCAAGCAGAGTAGTGCCCTGGGCGTCGGATGAGGATTTCCCGCCACCGGAGGTGCTGTTGGCTTGCGCAATGATCACAGTGGCGGAAGCAGTACACACGCCGTTCACCGGTAGCGCGCAAACATTTTGCGCCCTGGCGAAACTCGACGAGTTGCTGCTGGAGGTGAGAACCGTGCCGGCACTGTCGCTCACCGAGGTTCCGCCGCTCACCAACGAGGTAGATAGCTGGTCTAGATCCTGATGGTCATGCCCACCCTGCGGCGGAATGCTCACGAAGCCAACAACCACCGGAAGTAGCGACGGATTGGTCTGCTCATTGACCGTCGTGGCATCCCCGCTCACCGTTCCGACCAGCGCGGGGCATCCCGCGGGCTGCGGGAAGTCGGCGTGCGCCTGGGCATGTGAGACCACCACGTCAACGGCATCGCCGGTCGGCGCTAGGCTACTAATGTGAACTCTGATCATGTTGACGGTTAGGTCTGCGGCGAAAGTCCCGCCAGCGAGCTGGCCGGGTGGAGGCTGGGAACTCGACCCAATCTCCTCCAAGAGCTTGACAAAACTGCCGGCTCCGAACTGGGCCGCCGGCAGGTCTATCGTAGTGTTCGGGTTGACGTTATTCATCTGGGTGCCGTTAACGACCAGGTTCTTGAAAGCCGTTCCCGCCGCACTGAAAGACGAGTTGAAACCAGACGCTTGTGCGGCAGCCACTCCCCGCACCACGTCTGCAGTGACCAGTCCACTCACGAGGTTGACCCCGGCCGACTCGGCGATGGCGGTATCGGTCGCCGTGTTCGTTGTCGGGTCAACCGTGCTCGTGCTCGACGCGCTAAGCACGTTAGCTTTGAGGACGCTGCCACCGGGAGGCGGAACCGCGACGTTCAGGACTTGGTTGCTGTTGCTCGTAGAGCCGATGCCGGACTGCGAACTGCAAACGCCTTGCGGGCAGGTGGCAGGGGTGGCAGCCGGCAGGGTCTGGTTGATTCCCAAGAGCGTGTCTTGGATTCTGGCCGCAAAGGCGTTGCCGCTGGCGTTTGCGCCCGCAGGATTGAAGACAGTGAAATTGAGCGGCTGAACCCTGGTACGGTCCTTCACTTCGGCGCTCAACGACGTCGAAGCCCGCGTTTTCATTGACGCGAAAAGAACTTTGTTGCAGGGGATCGTTCCGATTGTGTCGCTGACATTGAGGGCGAGTTCACCGAAAAGGTTAGTCCCTGTCGCCGTTAACCCTGTAATGCTGGGTGCGGTGTTTACTGCGGCATCCCAAAGAACCCCCTGACTCCCCACGGAGAGCGGCAAGAAAGTAGTGCCGCTCCACATGAAGGCGCTAACGGTCATAGTGTGGCCCCCATTTTGGGTGTCAAATGAGATCAAGAGGTCGCCGGACGTACGTCGCGGCAGTTGCGAGCAGCTGGGACTGGCAGGATTAGTCGAGGGGTCCGCTTGGTTGAACTCGTAATCGATATGGGCGTTGCCGTGTGTTTGATAGGCGCGACCAGTCTGCGTAGAGGAATTGCTTCTGCACCCCATTGACAGGAAAGAAGCGGAGGGCGATCTGTCCGGCGACCGGAGGACCGCCATTTAGTGAGATTTCGTTCACGAGGTCGTCCTTGGGAGGAGCGCTTCCCGTGGTGCAGACCCAGGTGCTCTGGTCGTTCTCTTTGGAGCCCTGGCCGAAAATATTATCGGTTGGCCCGGTCCCATCGGTGAAGGTGGTGAGCGCGGCGGGAAAGGGGCTGCTGCCCCAGTCGATGGGCTCCGCCGGCGGCACCAAGTGATCGACCATTACATTTCCGTCGATCTCGAAGCTGCCTACCGTGTTGCCGGCAAGCGTGGCGCGATTTGCGACCAGCGTGCCAATCAGGAGCAGCAGCAGAAAAGCGGTGATGATCAATAATGGGTGCTGGGCAGTGCTTGCAACAACGCCCCAATGCTTCTGCGAACGCGTTTGGGTCGGCACAGATTTCTCCTTACTCGAGCAGGCATCGTTCGGGGCAGGGGCCAGGCATATCGGACCCTTTACTGGAAACCGAAGCGTATCGCCATCCGGTAAACACCGTAATCTCAGGGAGGGAAAATCCCTGATAACTGTTTATGTACAGCCCCAAAGGAGGAGTTTACCTTGGCAGCTCAATTGCCCAGACCCTATGCCAAAAGGGCCTACAACAGAGCCCGTAGGCCCATGATTAAGTCCGTCCAACTCCTACAATTTATGGCGGTTCAAAAAGACACCGGGCTCGCCGTTCGCATGTGACTCAAACAGAAACTACCGCGCCTCTCGGACCGCACTGTAGCTGTCCCAAAACTGTATCTCTGGCCAGTAGCCAATTGCTTGCTCTGAGTTTCATGATTGCTCCCCCGAGCCCAAGACAGGCCAGT
>Ga0209761_1002830_pt1 | contig 11417 bp, 10 predicted proteins | sample GraSoi013_1_40cm_4_FD_185818 | JGI IMG/M metagenome (GOLD analysis project Ga0209761, IMG submission 185818) | Grasslands soil microbial communities from the Angelo Coastal Reserve, California, USA - Sample 09_25_2013_1_40cm (SPAdes) (version 2) | ecosystem: Environmental > Terrestrial > Soil >... | reverse complement strand
CGCGAGCTCCACTCCTGCCCGGCGCAGGACCAGCCAGTCGTACTTGAGGTTGTGTCCCGCCTTCGGCACGCGCGGATCGGCGAGCAGCTCCCGCAACGGCGCCAGCGCCTCGCTCGAGAGCGGCGGGAGATTCCGCGGCGCGGTCCCGCCGGCGAGCTCGCCGTCGGGAGCCACGTGCGCGAAGGGGAGGTACCACGACCGCCCCGGCGCCACCGCCAGCGACATGCCGACGAGCTCGGCGCGCATCGGATCGAGTGAGCTGGTCTCCGTGTCGAGCGCGACGAGTGGGGCCCGGCGCCACTCGGCTACCGCGGCCGGCAGCTGGGCGGGGTCGTCGAGGATGGTCGGCTCCGCGCGTGCCGGCGTGAGCGTCGCGAGCGACGGCGCCCCGGTGGCGAGGGGGACCCGCGGCGTGACGGCAACGGCGCTCGCCGTAGCCGCAGGCTCGAGTGAGGCCAGCTTGGGAATCAGCGACCGGAACTCGAGCTCGGTAAACAGCTCAGTGAGCCGCGCCACATCGGGCGGTCGAACCCGCAGCCGGTCGAGATCGAGCGGCAGCGGCACGTCGCGCTTGATGGTCACCAGCTCCCGCGACAGACGCGCCAGGTCGGCGTGCTGCTGCACCGCCTCCCGTGCCCGCTTGCCGGAAATCCGCTCCGCGTTGGCGAGGATCGCATCGAGGTCGCCGAACGTCTTGAGTAGCTCGAGCGCCGTCTTCTCCCCCACGCCCTTCACGCCCGGCACGTTGTCCGAGCTGTCGCCCACCAGCGCCAGGTAGTCCACCACCCGCTCCGGGGGCACGCCCAGGCGCTCGCTGGCGTTCGTCTGGTCCACCCAGTGCTCTTCGACGGCCGCCGGGCCGCCGCGCCCCGGGTTCAAGAGAGCGATGCCCGGCCCGATCAGCTGATAAAAGTCTTTGTCGCCCGACACGATCACCACCTGCAGGCCACGCGCCGCGTGAGCGAGCGTGCCGATCACGTCGTCCGCCTCATATCCTTCGACGCCGATCAGCGGCACCCGGAACGCCTCGAGGAGCTGTTCGATCCGCTCGACCGACCGGTCGAACTCCTGCTGCAGCTCCGCCGTGAGCTTCTCGCGCGTCGCCTTGTACTGGGGGTAGGTCTGATGCCGGAACGACTCGCCCACGTCGTGCACCCAGGCGAGGTAGTCGGGACGCCGCCGCTCGAGCAGCCGCAGCAGAAAGTTGGTGACCCCCCAAGCCGCCGACGTGTTTTCGCCCCGACGGGTGGTGAGCGGGCGGGCGATCATCGCGAAGAAGGCGCGGTAGATCAGCGCATAGCCGTCGACGAGATACAGGGTGGCGGCGGGGGTCGAGCCGGGGTCGGGCATGTGCCGAGGAAAAGTAACGGGGCTTGAGACCTGTGGGGAATGAAAAACCCCGCCCGAAGCGCGGGCGGGGGGGACGCCGAATGGCGGGATGCCGGCTAGGCGCGAACGACGTTCGCGGCGTGCAGCCCTTTCTCGCCAGCCTTCACTTCGAACTCCACGACCTGACCTTCGGCGAGGGTCTTGAACCCGTCCATCTGGATGGCCGAGAAGTGTACGAACACGTCCTCGCCGCCTTCCTGTTCAATGAAGCCGTAGCCCTTCGCGTCATTGAACCACTTCACTTTTCCCTTAGCCATTCGGTCTGCCTCCTGCAGAGTCATACATGGGGCGCGGAGCACCCGGCCCGGCACGGTGTCGGGCGCGATAGATTTGACACGTCGCGGAAAGGTTGTCAAGAAACCCCGGCGTGACACCGACCAGCGTCTATAACTCACGCACCATCAATTGGTTGGCGAGACATACAGGGCGCGGTACAGCTCGCGATTGCGCAGCACTGCGCGCACGTAGCCGCGCGTCTCCTGGTACGGAATGAGCTCGATGAATTCGTCGGGGTCGTCGGCGCCGGGCCGTTCGAGCCAGCGTTTCACGGGCGCCGTGCCCGCGTTATAGGCGGCCGCGGCCGCGTCCACCCGACCCCCGAAGCGCTGCAGCAGCTCCTGCAGGTGCGCGGCACCCAGGTGGAGGTTCAAGTCGGGAACGGTGATCCACTCGGGGTAGAACGTGACGTCCAGCCCCCGCGCGGTCAGGGCCGCCGTGCCCGGCAGGAGCTGCGCCAGCCCGCGCGCGCCGGCCGGCGAGAGCGCCTGCGCATCGAACACGCTTTCCTGGCGCACGATGGCAACGAGCAGCAGCGGGTCGACGCCGAACTCGGCCGCCTCCGCCTCGACGGCGCGGCGGTTCGGCCATGGGAAGATGACGCGGAGCACGCGCGAGTCGTTCGGTGACTTGAGCGCCGCCTGCCAGCCGAGGCGGACGGCCGCCGGGCCGAAGCCGCGGGCCGCCAGTCCATCGCTCCACGCGAGGAGGGCGTCGATGTCCTGCTGCGGCGCGCGCGCGAGGACGGCGCGCACCTCCGCCTGCGCGGCCGTGTCGAGCCCGGCCAGGAGCAGCGTGTCGATGCGGCCCAGCGACGTGGCGACAGTCGGCGAGGGGCCCGGCAACGGCGCGGCGGCGATGCGCAGCGGCGGCAGGTCGATCTCACGGCGCGCGCGGAGCCCGTAATAGCCGATCGAGTCCTCGCGCACCAGCGCGAGCCACGTGGCCCGCGCTCCCGCGGTATCATGCGCCAGGAGGGTGAGCTTGCCGAGCCAGAAGCGCGCGGTCGTGCGTTGTGGTCCGGCGGCCGCCACTTCCGCCTGGAACAGGGCGGCGGCGCTGTCGCGCCCACCGTCGCGCAACGCCTGCGCGGCGAGCCGAAAGCGCGCGAGCGACGCGCGCAGGTCGGCGGGGTAGCGCGCGATCAGCTCGCCGAACCAGCGCGCCGCTCCGGACCAGTCTCCCCGATCCCCCAGCATGTCCCCGAGCATGTACAGCGCGGTGGGCGCGGCGGTATCGGATGGGAACGACTGCGCGAACCCCGACAGGGCTTCCCGCGCGCCCGCATCTCCCAGGCGCACGAGCACGCGCGCGCGGCGATAGATGGCGAGCGCGCCGAGCGTGGGATCGCCGGTCGCGGCCCGGTAGGCGCGTTCGGCATCACGGAATCGACCGGCCACGGTGAGCAGCTCCCCGGCGAGCACCAGCGTCGCGGCGCTCGAGTCGCCCTGCCGGAGTGCACGCTCGACCTCGAGCCGTGCGTCCGCCGCGGCCCCGTGGGCCTTCATGGCACGAGCCAGGGCCACGCGCTCGGGCGGTGTGCGGGGCCGGAGAGCGGCCAGCGCCACGCCGACGGCCGCCGCGGCATCGTCCGATTCGGGCGCGCGCGCCATCAGACCGTACAGCGCGTCTCGCGCCCGGCTCGAGTCGCCATGCGCGAGGGCGAGTCGGGCGAGGTCGAAGGAGCGGCCCGCCTGGGCGAAGGCTTCAAGTGCGGCGACCGAATCGCCGGCGGCGAGGAGCGCCTGCGCCCTGGCGGCGCCAGCCTCGCGCGCCGCTGGCGCCGGCAGGTCGGCGAGCAGGCGGAACGCGACCGCCGTGTCACGAGTGACGCGCGCTTGGCGGAGCCGCAGCCACGCATCGATCGCCGGGAGACCAGCTGCCCGCGCGGCCGCATAGGCTGCCGCCGCCGAGTCCCGCGCGCCTGCGACCTCCCATGCGAGTCCCTCGCGCACCGCGAGCAGGGCCGCGCGCGAGCCGCGCGCCCGCGCGCGCGCGGCGGCGTAATGGCCCGCCGCCTCCATCCCGAGGCCGAGCCGCGCCTCCGCCTCCGCCAGCACCGCGAGCGCGTCGCCGTCGCCGTAGTCCTCGAGCCACGGCTGGCCCACGAGCAGGCTGCGCGCGCGATCGTAACGCCGCGCGTGGAGCTCGGCCTTGGCGCCCTCCACGACCAATGTGGCGTTCAGTCGGGGCTCGCGGGCCGCGGCGGCGAGCAGGGTCTCCGCCGCGTGCCACGGCCGACCCGCGAGCCTGAGGGATTCGGCGCGCTCGGCCGCGACGTAGGGAGAGGTCTGCTGCGCCGTCGCGGCGGACTGCGGAAGGGCCGCGGCGACGACGAGCAGGAGACCACCAGCCCGCCTCACTGCCGGCGACGCTGAGCCACGATGCGTTGGAACTCGGCCCGCGAGAGAGGTGTCAGGCGGAAGCGCCCGAATCCCGTATTGTCCTGGAAAAAGAGGGTCAGCCGCTGCTCCCTGTAAGTCCAGCGAACGCCCCGGATCCCCGAGCGCGACACGTCCGACGTGAAGTCGAACACGTCGTCGGGCTCGCCCAGCGTGATGAACACCTCCCCCCGGTCCGTCAACCAGCCGGGTTCTCCCGCCTCGCGAAACCGCTGGTTCGCGATCTGCACCCGGCGGAAGTACCCATCCAGCGCCTCATTCTCCGGCGTGAGCTCGACAGGGTCGGTCGCCTTGTAGAACTGCTGCCAAACAGCGGGGCGCTGGTCCGGGGTCGCATGCCGCAACTTGTCCACCCAGTCCTGGCGTTCGAAGTAGCGCAGCAAGCTGATCATCTGATCATAGTTGGTGATCGCCCATTGATCGGAGAAGCTCACCAGGAAAGGCGCGGTGTGCGTGGCCGCGGAGCCCACCCGTCCGATCTCGAAGCGCCCCGCGCCGACGGGCAGCACTCCCGGGGCGAGCTGGGCCACTCCGCTCGACAGTTCCTGGGTGCCCGCCAGCGCTACCGTGTCGTGCCAGACCTCGTGGCCGCCCAGATCGAGGGCGCGGGCCAACCATCGGGCGCCGGGCCGCTCTCCGTACGCCTCCAGATAGAACCGCAAGGTGTCGGCGCCGTAGGCCACCGTGGCGCGTGGGTTCACGAGCAGCTTCGGCACGTCGGACGCGCGCGTGCGCCCCGTGCCGCGATAGACGGCGAGCGGCGCGCTCGTCCCCTGCCCCGCAAAGCGCGGCACCGTGTCGGTCCGATCCTGGTGCGACGCGGCGGGACCGCTTCGGTCCCGCACCGTGACCATGACCTTGTAGATGCCCGGTGGAACGCCGATGAACTGCTGATAGATCACGCTCTCGTCGCCGCGCAGCGTCTCCTGGAAGCTCTGCACGTTCACGGTCTCGTCGCTCGCGAGCTGGCGCACGGCGCCCGCGTCGGCCCGGAAGGTGACCTCCACGTGGTAGTGCGCGGTGAACACGTTGCCATCGCGTTGGAAGGTCAGCGCGTGATTCGAGAGCGACAGGCCAAACACGGCGAGCGTGGAGTCGGGCGTGGCATCCGCCACGTAGTCGAGCGTCGCGACGAAGGGGAGGGGCGGTCCCGCGACCAACAGGCCCATGGCGCCGTACACCGAGCCGGCATCGAACAGCGTGGAGACGACCGCACCCGGCTCCGGGCGAGGGTCGGATACGGGCCGCTGGGTGCCACCGCACGCGGCCACGCCGCCCGCGAGGAATGCCATTGCCGCCGCTCGTCTCACTTGCTCAACCTCAAATCCGGGCGTTAGTTTCGCGCGTTCCCATGCCCAACGAGAACCTCGCCGGTCGGACCATCGCCGGCTACCGCCTCCTCGAGCGCGTCGGCGAGGGAGGCACGGCCGAAGTGTACCGAGCCCAACATGCGGAGCACGGGACCTGTGCGTTCAAGGTATTGCGGTCGCGGCTCGCGAGCGACCCCACGGCGGTGAAGCGCTTCCTGCGGGAGGCCGGGTACGGCTCGCGGGTCGAGCACCCGGGCGTCGTCCGCACCTACGACTACGGCGAAGCGGACGGCCTCTACTACCTCGCTCTGGAGTGGGCCGAAGGCAAACCCCTCGCCGAATACGTACACCGCGCCGGCCCCCTCGCTCCCACACTGGTCGGGAGCATCGTCCGGCAGCTCGCCGATGCCCTGGCCGCCGCCCATCAGGCGGGGATCATCCATCGCGACCTGAAGCCCGAGAACATCACCTACGATCCGGATTCCCAACGCGCCAAACTGCTCGATTTCGGCATCGCCCGCGACGCGGAACTGCCGCCGGAAGAGCGCCTCACGCGCACCGGATTCTTCGTCGGAACACTCAAGTACGTGGCCCCCGAAGCTCTGTCCGGGGAGCTGGTGGACGGTCGGGCCGACATCTACAGCCTCGCCACCATCGCGTATTGGATGCTCACCGGGCAGCATCCCCACGGCGGTCGCACGCCGCGCGAACTATTTCAGCAGCTCCTCACGAAAGACCCGACGCCGCTGAACGAGGCGGTTCCGGGGCTGCGCTTCCCCCCGGGACTCGAGGCGGCGGTGATGCAGGGCCTCGAGCGCGACCCCGGCCGTCGACCGCCGACTGTGACGGCATTCGCCGCCAATGTCACGGCGGCGCTCGCCGCCGCGCCGTCCCCCAAGCCGGGGTTGTTCGAGGCGCTCAAGCGCGCAGTTCGCCGGAGAGGTTCACAGTAGTAGTTGCTACTGCTACTACTATCATATGGCAGCGACGTCCATCCCAACCCTAGAGCGCCGCCTCCGCGAGCTCCTGCGGGAGCACTCCGTCACGCGCGGGGATTTCACCCTCGCTTCCGGGCGCCGTTCCACGTTCTACATCGATGCGCGTCGCACCACCATGTCGGGCGAAGGCCTTGTCGTGATCGGCGCTCTCGGGCTCGCGCGCCTCACCGCCCGCGGGTGGGCGCCCGATCTGGTCGGCGGGCTGACCCTCGGCGCCGATCCCGTCGCCTACGCCGTGGCTGCCGCCGCCCGAGCTCAGGGAATGCCCCTCGACGCCTTCAGCGTGCGCAAGCAGGCCAAGGCCCACGGCACCGGAAAGCGCATCGAAGGTTGCTTCAGGCCCGGTGCCGCCGTCGTCGTCGTGGAGGACGTGATCACGACCGGGCACTCGGCAGCGGAGGCCATTGCCGCAGTCACCGCCGAGGGCGGACGGGTCCTCGGCGTCCTGGCCGTCGTGGACCGAGAGGAAGGAGGTCGGACCACGCTCGAGCAGGCCGGCCACCCGGTCGAGGCGCTCGTCACCGCCACGGACTTGGGGTTGCGCTGACGTAGAGATTGCCGCCCAGATCACCTGAGGTGTATGATCAGCCCCGGGTGAGCACACTTCCGACGGGAGCATCGCGCACGTCCCTCGCCTCGCTGGTGCGAGGCTGGAAGGACGACGCCACCGGCCTCGAGCAGCGGCTCAAGGACCTGGAGACCATCGCGCGCAGCCACCGGATGCGCCGCGTGATGATAGGCGTCGGATTCGTCTTCGGCCTGGTGGGGTGGGCTGCCACCGCGGTCAAGACGCGCCCAACGACCATGGTGTTGGTAGCAGGTGGGGCCGCTTTTGTGAACGAGCTTCTGGGCCTCATTCACGAGCGCGGCTGGTACCGCTGGTGGCTGGTCTATGCGCTATCGCTGTTCGATGTCATCCTGGTTGCGGTCCTGATCGTCTGGTTTGGGAACGGCGGTCTGATCGCCGCCTTCTTCCTCGCGGTGCTGCCCTACGCGTTCGATCAGGGCCACACCGTCGGAAACTTCCTGGTCCTCACAGCCGCCCTCGCCTATCTCGGCGCGAGCTTCCTCCACAACACGCTGTACGAGCCCAGCAGGAGCCTGAGGGACGCAGGGCTCGAAACGGTGGTGTTCATCTTCGTGGCGATGGCGCTCAAGCGCATCCCGGCGACGCTGATCGCGCGGATCCGCCACGCTCGCAGCGTGATGGGGGAGGCGGAGCGGGGCTATCTCGCCGTGCGCGCGCCGGCAGGTGAGTCCGACGAGCTCGGCTTCCTCGAGCGGAGCTTCAATCGCATGATCGAGGAGATCGGTGGCACGATCTCCACCGTGCAACGCGAGGCCGATGAGGTGGCGGCCCTCGCGGAGCAGCTCGCGGCCTCAGCCGAGGAGCTCCATGCCACCTCAGAAACCGTCACCCATACGGCCCAGCGACTGGCGACGGATCTGGGGCAGCAACGTGAGATGGCCGAGGGAGCGCGCGGCGAGAGCGCCAAGGCGGCGGAGCAGGCCGAATCGCTGCGCGTCCGCGCGGAGCTGATGCAGGCGGACGCCGCCCGCCTGGTCGCCGCGGCGGAGCGGGGCCGGGAACGGGTGGCGCGCGCGAGCCAGACGCTCCGCGCGGTGGGCGAGGAGGTGCGAACCACGGCCGCGACGGTGGCCGGACTGTCGGGGATGTCGGAGCGGATCGGCGTGTTCGCCCAGACGATCGCGCGGATAGCGCGGCAGACGCATCTGCTCGCGCTCAATGCGGCGATCGAGGCGGCGCGCGCGGAGGAGCACGGCGAGGGCTTCGCGGTGGTTGCGGACGAAGTGCGGGCGCTCGCGGCGGAGGCGGGAAAATCGGCGCGGGAGGTGGCGGAGCTGGTTTCGGAACTGCGGGCCGGTATCGACGCCGCGGCGCGGGCGATGCAGTCGGGTGAGACGAAGGTGCGCGACATCGGCGCCGTGGCCGCCGAAGCCGACGCGGCGCTCCAGGAGCTGCACCAGGGGATCGAATTGGTGGGCGACCTGGTGAACGCCACGGCGGAGGTTTCCCGAGGCCAGGCGCAGCGGCTCGCCGAGCTGGCGCAGTCGCTGCAGCAGGTGGCGGCCATCTCGAGCGCCTCCTCGCAACGAGCCGACGGCGCCGCGGGCGCCACTCAGGCCGAGATCACGTCGATGGGCGATCTCACCGCGACCTCGCAGCAGCTCGCGCAGCTGGCCGAGCGGTTACGCGGGAGCATCGCGCGCTTCTCGGTGCTCGAACGAGGGCAGGAAGGCGGGGAGCCCCCCGTCACGCGTGCGGCCGCGGACTGATCACCCCGGCCGGGAAACGCGAGGCACGTTCGGTCCTTGGTCCCACAATCCCGCGTTGAGTGGGCAGAACGCGCGCAGGGTTTCCCGGTACGGGGTGATCAGCAGGTCCACATAGCGCTCGAGCGAGACGTCGAAAGGGAAGCGGCGCCGAAACTCACCCGCGGTGACGCCCAGCATCGCCTTCAGGTGGCGCCCGAAGCTCTGCGGCGACGAATAGTCGAGGCGGTACGCCACGTCGGCCACCGAGAGCCCGGGGTTCGAGAACAGGTAGGCCGCGTGCACGAGCCGCATGCCGGCGAGGTAGGTCTTCGGGGACGGCAGGCCCGCCCGATAGAAGCGGGACATGAGCGTACTCGAGCAGATCCGGAGGTGCCGCGCCAGCCGCCGCACCGTGGACAGCACCGGCGCGAGCCGTGCAACCGCCTCGAAGAATGCGCGTACGTCTCCCGTCCCCTCGTCGAGCGCGGGGACGACGCGCGCCAGGATCCGGGCAGCGACGGGTGACGCCGGATGGCCGACCAGGTCCCGCAGCCGGCGCCAGCCTGCGGGCTCCGTGCAGTCCACCGCCGAGCGGACGCCGGTCGCGCCGAGCCTGAGCAGCGTCTCGCTGGCGTTGCGGTCGTGGCGTGATACGAGGGCGACGGCCGGGATGGCGGGAAACTCGCGTACGAACCGGGCCACCGCGGGGAGCTCGTCTCCGCGGCAGGCGTGGACCGAGAGGACGAGCGCGTCGACCCGCTTCCGCCGGGCCGCCCGCAGCGCGTCCCGGAACGAGCTGGTGTGGACCGTCGTAAAACAGCCGTCGCCCGCCGCATCCAGGCGGGGACGCTCAGGCGGGGGCAGGACGGTGCAGACGGTCACCATGCAGGAGAAACGCTAGCGTGGACCCATCAACCCCGGCTCAAGCGTCGCCGGCACCGGGCCCGGACCCCGCGCGCGGGGTCCGCCCCGCCTCAACCACCGGTCAACGCGCGGGCCTCGCGGAACGGCTGCGGCGTCACGTCGCCGCGCTCGAGGGCGTCCGCCACCCGAGCGCCGCCCCCGAGCGACATCGGGCCGCCCGCGACTACATCGCGAGCGAGCTGTCCACGCTCGGCCTCAGCGTGGACCTCGCACCGTTCTCGTTTCGGGGACGCACGTACCACAACGTCGTGGGCGCGGTGCCCGGGCGCGACGCGCGGCGGCCGTCGCTCCTGATCGGGGCGCACTTCGACTCGACCGCCGACACGCCCGGCGCGGACGACAACGCCAGCGGCGTCGCCGCGCTGCTCGAGTGCGCCCGCGCCATCGCCTCCCGGGAACCGCAGGCCCGCGTCGAGTTCGTGGGGTTCGACCTGGAGGAATTGCAGACAGTGACCGGCCGCTACCGCGTCGGGAGCCAGGCGCTCGCGCGCGAGAAGCGGGCGCGGCGCGAGGCGCTCGGGGGCGCGTTAATCCTCGAGATGGTGGGCTACCGCGACCCGAGGCCTGGCACCCAGATCGTTCCACCCTTTCTCGGAATCGACGTGCCGCGGACCGGTGACTTCCTCGCGGCGGTGGGCGACACCCGTTCCCGCGACTTGCTCGAGGGGTTCGTCAGCGCGGCGCGAGCCGCGGCGCCGGACCTGCCGCTCGTCCCCTACGCCACGCGCCTGCGCGGTTGGCTCCTCCCGCTCACGCGCCTCTCCGATAACGCGTCCTTCTGGGACGCCCGTTACCCGTCGCTCATGCTGACCGACACCGCGTTCCTGCGTAATCCGCATTACCACCGCGTCAGTGACACGAGCGCGACGCTCGACTACGCGTTCATGGCGGCGGTGACGGAGGCGACCGCGGGAGCGCTCGCCCGACTGGCCGATGCTTCCTGAGACCGTGCCCGCGTTGCCGCCTCGCGCCCGCCGCGTGGCCCTCCTCCTGGTGGGCGCCAGCCTGTTGCTCGCCGCGGGCGGCGCGCTGTGGTTCCTCCAGTTCGCCTCCCAGGTGCGGCGCGACCCGGCGCTGGTCTATCGCGAGCCGGCGACGCTCGACAAGCTGCTCAAGCGGGCGAACGACGCCGAACGTGCGGGGGACCGCGCCACGGCGATCACGACGTACCGGTTTGTGATGGCGGTGGGGCAGGGGGCGGGTGCCGACCTCGCGCCGTACGTCGTGGCAGCGCGGGCGGGGCTCACTCGTTTAGGAGCCGCCGATACACTGCCAGGTCCGCCGCGCTGAAGCACACGAACCGCACGAGCTCCAGCGACGTCGGTTTTCCGAGCTCGTCCCGCACCGTCGCGACGGCGATCTCCGCCGCACGGGCAATGGGATAGCCATACGCTCCCGTGCTGATCGAGGGGAAGGCGATCGACCGAAGGCCGCGTTCGGCCGCGAGCTGGAGCGAGTTGACGTAGCACCTCCGCAGCAGTGCCGCCTCGCCGCGCCGCCCGCCGCTCCACACGGGGCCCACCGTGTGAATCACGTGCTTCGCTGCCAGCCGATAGGCCTTGGTGATCCGCGCCTCCCCTGTGGGGCAACCGCCGACCGTGCGGCACTCCTCCAGGAGCTCCGGGCCGGCGGCGCGGTGGATGGCGCCGTCCACGCCGCCGCCGCCCATCAGTGTCGTGTTCGCCGCATTGACGATGGCGTCCACGGCTTGCGTCGTGATGTCCCCCTGAACCGCTTCAATCCTCGCCATGTGCGGGCAATCTAGCGCGCCCGGAGCGGGCCCCTATTGTTAGCTCGGTCCCGCACGGTGCCGCCGGCGGGACGGGACGCCATGCCGGGAC
>Ga0209761_1002828_pt1 | contig 11421 bp, 9 predicted proteins | sample GraSoi013_1_40cm_4_FD_185818 | JGI IMG/M metagenome (GOLD analysis project Ga0209761, IMG submission 185818) | Grasslands soil microbial communities from the Angelo Coastal Reserve, California, USA - Sample 09_25_2013_1_40cm (SPAdes) (version 2) | ecosystem: Environmental > Terrestrial > Soil >... | reverse complement strand
TCAACCCGTTGGATGCGCGCGCAGCCAATAAGGTTCACCAATCTCGTGCCGCTCTCGTGCCGCGCCCCCTTTTCCAGGGAACAACACCATCACTCTCCGGCCTATTCATATACTCCATAAACCGGTCGGCAACCTATTTTCCTTACCTGTTGTTTCAAACACGTTACGGGACGAATTGTTTCGGGCATCAGGCCAGGGAAGCCGGAGCGAGGAGCGTCTTCAGCACGGGCCACGGCCCCGAGGTGTTCCTGCGAACTAGCGACAAATTCGGTTACACGCCGCTGCATCCTACACATATTCGAGCGACTTGGGCAGCGCGATGTCTCCGTCGTGAAGTCTTGCCCGCACGCAACAAAATCTCGATCACTGGCCTTCAATAGGATTGGACGAGCCGAGTCGCCGAACGTGAGAGCCGTAACGACGGATGGTTGACACAGAGGTACCGTTGAAGATTCCTAGAGAGGACTGCAGCGCCCCGACCCAAGCCGGGGGCGCTCCACTTTCAAATTCGACCTGCCTGCTTACCAGCGATTGCCACGGTCGCCGCGATCTCCGCCGCGCCCGCCACCGCCACCATGGCCGCCACGCCCACCGCCGCCCCCGCCATGGCCGCCACGTCCGCCGCCGTATCCGCCGCGCCCGCCTCCACCGCCGCCTCCGCGCTCTGCCTGGGGACGTGCTTCATTCACCACGAGGTTTCGCCCGCCGAAATTCTGACCGTTCAGGGAGTTCACGGCGCGATCCTCGTCTTCGTCATTGGTCACTTCAACGAAGGCGAACCCGCGCGACTGTCCAGTAAACCGGTCGCGAATCAGATTGACGCCCGAGGGAGTTACACCGATCTGCGAAAACCACTCGTTGAGCTGCTCTTCCGTCGCGGAAAACGGAAGATTACCGATATAGAGCTTCTTCACCTCTTACTCCTTCTGTCCGGAACCTAAATTGCGAGTCGCGGAGCGCGCTGAAGTGACAGTTATGCTTTACCGGTAGTCCGGTGAGCCGGGCTACCGCAGGCGCGAGACCGTGGCTTCAGCGGTCTGTTGCATCCTCCCGGAAATTAACCCCTTTTGCAACTGAAATTGTCCAGCGGCAGGGCGCCGGATTCTCCCGCGCAAGCTAGCCACGCCTTTCCCCTTTGCACCGGTTTAGTGATAGCATGCGGCCAAATTTGCTCCCCACCCGAGAGGCCCTATGCGCGGCACGATGATGGATTTTCCGTTGACGCTGCCCACTATTCTGGAGCGTTCCGGCAAAATTTTCGCGCGCGTCGAGATCGTCTCCCGCAAACCGGACAAGTCCATCGCGCGCACCTGTTATGGCGACTTCTACCGGCGCGCGCGCCGGCTCGCCGCCGCCTTGACGAAACTCGGTTTGCAACCCGGTGACCGCGTCGCCTCCATGATGTGGAATCATTCCAGCCATCTCGAAGCCTTCTTCGGCGTGCCCTGCGCCGGCGGCATTTTGCATACCTTGAATCTTCGGCTTCATCCGCATGAAATTGCCGGCATCGCCAAGCAAGCCGGTGACCGCTTCCTCCTGATTGACGATGTGCTACTGCCCGTTTACGAAAAATTCAGCGAAGATGTTTTCTTCGAACGCGTGATCGTCGTGCCCTACGGTTTCAACTCCGTGCCGGAAGGCTTCTTGAATTACGAAGAGCTGCTCGCCGAAGCCGGCGACGATTTTCGTTATCCAGTTATGGATGAAAACGACGGCGCAGCCATGTGCTTCACCTCCGGCACGACCGGTCATTCCAAGGGCGTCATCTATTCCCACCGGGCGCTGGTGCTGCATTCGTTTTGCTGCGGCCTTAACGAAGTTTTCGGCATCGGCCATTCCGATACCATCTTGCCGGTCGCTCCCATGTTTCATGCCAATGCCTGGGGAATTCCTTTCGCCGCAACCATGCTCGGCGCGCGCCTCGTTCTCCCCGGCCCGAATGTCGATCCCGAAAGTATTCTCGGCTTGCTCGTCAGCGAACGCGTAAACATCGCTTGCGGCGTCCCCACCGTCTGGATCGCCGTCCTTGAAGCCCTGGAGAAAAACCCCGGCCGCTGGAAATTCGACAACCCCGTTCGCGTCCTGATCGGAGGCACCGCCCCGCCTCTCGAATTGATTCGTAAGCTCGATCGTTTCGGCCTGCAGATCAAGCACCTCTGGGGCATGACCGAGACCACTCCCGTCGGCACCTCCGGCGGTCTCCGGCCGCACATGCACGATTGGCCCGAAGACAAAAAGTATGAAGCCCGCGCAAAGCAGGGTTGGCCCGCACCATTTGTTGAAATTCGCTTGATGCGCCCGGAAGGTCCCGAAGGCCAGCCGGGCACCGAAGGCAAGGCAGGAGAGGTTCCGTGGGATGGCCTCTCCAGCGGCGAGATCGAAATCCGCGGTCCGTGGGTCGCTGCCAGCTACCATGAATCGCCCGACCAGGCGCATCGCTGGACCGAAGACGGCTGGTTCCGCACTGGTGATGTCGCCACCATGGACGAGGAGGGCTACGTCAAAATCGTGGACCGCGCAAAAGATTTGGTGAAGTCCGGCGGCGAATGGATCAGCTCCGTCGACCTCGAAAACACATTAATGGGTCACCCCGCCGTCAAGGAAGCCTGCGTGGTGGGCATCCCGCATCCCAAATGGCAGGAGCGGCCCCTGGCCGCCATCGTCTTGAAAGACGGCGCCAAGGCTACGCCGCAAGAGTTGCGCGCTTTCCTTGCCGAATCCTTCGCCAAGTGGCAGCTCCCCGACGCCTTCGTTTTCATCGACGCCATTCCCCGCACCTCCGTCGGCAAGTTCAAAAAACTTGCCCTCCGCCAACAATTCGCCAACTGGAAGTGGGACTCGTAAACTGAAACGCGGGCAATTATGCCTTCACAAGCCAGTCTATTGGGAGCAGCAGGCGAGCACTATGTTCTTTCTCAGTTGTTGCGGCGCGATTATATTGCGGCTCTCGCGCCTCAGGGTGTGCCGAACGCAGACATCGTTATCACCGATCTTGTAGGGCAGCGACTTTGTGCGATTCAGGTAAAGACAAGGCGTGATATTGGAGCCGACAAAGGGTGGCACATGAAGCCGAAGCATGAGCGCTTAGTGTCCGACTGGCTCTTTTACTGCTTTGTCGATTTAGGATCCGATTTCTTAGACCGGACCACGACCTACGTCGTTCCAAGTAACATCGTGGCGACGGCCCTCAGCGAGTCACACCGCAAGTGGTTGGACACCCCAGGTAAGCATGGGCAACCGCATAAAGAGAGCGCAGTCCGTCGATTCTTGCCTGACTACTCGAAGATATTCGGTCTTGAACATCCGGCGTACGGTCCGGGCTGGATAGAAAAGTACCGCGAATCCTGGCATCTTCTGGGCTCGCCGACGCTCAAAGAAAATGTGGAGGCACGGACTCAAGAGGAATGAATCTCCCAACCAGGATTCTAATTGGCCCTCACTGGCTAGGTCCGATAGGAGGCATTGATGCGCACGTATTCCGCTGTGAAGTCGCAGGTCCAATAGCGGGCCCTGGCTTTGCCGGCATGGAGATCCAATATCAGCGGAACGTGTTCGGCGAGAAGCTTATTGCTGGCGGCTCGCTCGTTAAAATCCAGCGGCTGGCCCCGGCGCAATACGGGAATGCCCGCCATCTTGATATCCACAAGCGCGGTATCAAACTTCACACCAGAGCGTCCCGCAGCCGCAAAGATGCGGCCCCAGTTCGGATCGCCGCCGGCGAAAGCTGTTTTTACCAGCGGAGAAGTCGCGATGGTCTCCGCGATGCGCTTCGCTGCTGCTTCCGTCTTCGCGCCGCGCACTTCGATTTCGATGACACGTTGCGCGCCTTCGCCGTCGGCGACGATTTGCAGCGCGAGCGAGCGGCAAACTTCTTCCAGCGCCGTAGTGAACATGCGATGCGCCGAGGTGCCCGCTTTGATCGAAGGTGCGCCGGCTTCGCCGTTGGCGAGGACCACCAGCGTGTCATTCGTCGACGTGTCGCCGTCGACGCTGATGGCGTTGAACGTGAGGCTCGTAACGTCACGCAGCGTTTTTTGCAAGAGCGAAGGAGCAATCGCTGCATCCGTGGCCACAAACGCGAGCATCGTCGCCATGTTCGGATGGATCATCCCCGCGCCTTTGGCGCAGCCCACGAAATGAATTCGCTTCCCGGCCATCTTGAAGGAAGCCGCGGCGGTTTTCGGACGTGTATCCGTTGTGCAGATCGCCAGCGAAGTTTCCGCGAACGAACGCGCCGAGGGGCGGCGAAAACGCGCGATGACGGGCAGCGCCCGCAGAATTTTTTCCAGCGGCAGCGGCACGCCAATGACGCCGGTCGAACAGACAAACAATTCCTGCGGCGTGCAGCCAAGCCGCTTCGCTGCTTCGGCAACCGTGCGCACCGCCGCGGCGTGGCCCGCTTCACCGGTGGCGCAGTTGGCGTTGCCCGCGTTCACCACAACGGCGCGCATGCGGCCTTTCGACGCGCGCATATTTTCTTTGGAAATGAGAACCGGTGCGGCAACCACAAGGTTTTGCGTGAAGACCGCGGCGGCCGAAGCCGGCACGTCGCTCGAAAGAATTGCCAGGTCGAGCGCGCCGGTTTTCTTCAATCCGCAAGCGGTCGCGGCGAAGCGAAACCCGCGCGGCAAGGAAGCTTCCGAAAGTGCGTGCTTCATCAACGGGACATCCGTATGACTAGCGCGCCTCTCCCGGAAGAGACCTCCGATCCTCCGCAACCACGGCGAAGGATAATTGCTGTTTCGCTGCTTGGCTTGCATTCATGGTTTGGCTCCTGTTTTGGTGGCTTTCTTATTGAGACGTCGTTCCAAATTCGCGATGGCGTCACTAACACTTTCGGGCGCGGTGCCGCCGGGAACTTTCTTCGCAGCCAGCGCCGCTTCCACGCTGAGGCTCTTCGCGAAATCAGCTTCAAATGCCGGCGAAATGTTCTTGAGTGTTTGGAGAGGGAGTGCCGTCCAGGCTACGTCTTGTTTCTCGGCTTCGCGCAGCACCTTGCCGACGATGTCGTGAGCTTGCCGAAAGGGAATGCCTTTGTGCACCAGGTAGTCGGCTGCTTCCGTCGCAAGCAACGCGGGATTGGATGCCGCAGTTTTCAATCGGTCGGCGTTGAATTTTGTGGAAGCGACAGCGCCCGCAGCAACCGCGAGCATGTCCGCGACCTGATCGTGCGCAGCGAAGAGCGCTTCTTTGTCCTCTTGCAGGTCGCGCTGGTAGCTCGTTGGCAAGCCTTTCAGCGTCGTGAGCAAACCGAGCAGCGCTCCGGTGATCCTGCCAGATTTGCCGCGGATCAGCTCCCAGGCGTCTGGATTTTTTTTCTGCGGCATGAGGCTGCTGCCCGTGGAAAATTCGTCGGAAAGAATGACGTAAGAAAATTCCTGCGAAGCGAAGAGTATAAAATCTTCGGCGAGCCGGGAAAGATGCGTAGCGATGCCGGTGAGCGCGAAAAGATAGTCGAGCGCGAAGTCCCGGTCGCTGACGGCGTCCAGGCTGTTCCCGGTGATGCGAGAAAAGCCGAGCTCGCGCGCAATCGCGTTGCGATCGACGGCGAACGAATTTCCAGCAAGCGCGCCGGAACCCATTGGACACGCGTCCGCGCTCGCCGAAGCGTGTTGCAGGCGAGTCATGTCGCGCGCGAAAGCTTCCGCATGAGCCAGCAGAAAGTGCGAGAGTAGGATTGGCTGGGCATGCTGCATGTGCGTCATGCCCGCCATCGGCACATTGCGATTGGCTTTCGCCTGCAGCAGGAACGCGTTTAGCATGGCTTCCAGGGCATGCTGGATTTGTGCGGCCGCATCGATTACAAACAACCGGAAATCGGTGGCGACAAGTTCGTTGCGGCTGCGGCCGGTGTGCAATTTCCAGCCGAGCGGCCCGAGTTCTTCAACGAGAGCTTTTTCGACGAAGTGATGCACGTCCTCGGCTTCGGCGCCAAGTGTTTCCAGCCATGCGGAATCGGTCTTTGCGCGCGCGGCAATTTTGTCGAGCGCCGCGAGCGTTTGCTTCACTTCTGTCGCCGTGAAAATGCCGATGGGCTCCAAGGCTTTGGCCCAGGCGCGGTCGACAGCAATCTCGTACGGCAGGAGGCGCCGATCGAACGCAAACGAACGCTGGAACGCGTCGAATTGAGCATTTGGCTCACGCTCGAAACGTCCTCCCCACAGCCGGTCGTCTTTGCGTTCGGTCATTGGTCCAGTTCTCAGTCGTCAGTGATCAGTAGTCAGTTGTCGAGAGCAAGAATTGTTCACGGGATGGTTGCGGCACACTTTCACAATTTGCCCTCGGCTTTGGCTTTGGGGCGCACGGTCACGGGCAGCGCAAACAAATTGATAAAGCCTTCGGCATCCTTGGGGTTGTAGCGGCCCATGGTGAAACTGGCGAGGTCCGCGCGATACAGCGAGAAAGGCGAAACGCGCTTGGTGACGTTGAGCGTGCCCTTCCAGAGTTTCAGGCCGACGGCGCCGGTAACGCGCTGCTGCGCGACGTTGAAAAATCCGTCGAGGGCTTCGCGGAGCGGCGCGAACCACAGCCCGTAGTACACCAACTCCGCGTAGCGCAAGGAAAGCGCTTGCTGGAAATGCGCCGTTTCGCGGTCCACGGTGAGGCGTTCCAGTTCCTGATGCGCTTTCACGAGCAGCGTGCCACCGGGAGTTTCGTAGGCGCCGCGCGATTTCATGCCGACGATGCGATTTTCGACGAGGTCAGTACGGCCGATGCCGTGTTTGGCGGCGATTTCATTCAGCGTGTTGAGCAGATCGACGGGGCCGAGTTTCGAACCGTTGACGGAAACGGGCGTGCCCGATTCGAATCCGATTTCGACTTCTTCGGCTTTGTCCGGAGCTTTCTCCGGCGAGACGATCCACTGCCACATCGCTTCATTCGGCGCGTTGGCGGGATCTTCAAGCTCGCCGCCTTCGTGGCTGAGGTGCCAGATGTTGCGGTCGCGACTATAGATATTCTTCTTGCTCTGTTCGACAGGAACGTTGTGCTTCTGCGCGTAGGCAATGGCATCTTCGCGCGAATCGATGTCCCATTCGCGCCAGGGAGCGATGATCTGGACGTTGGGCGCGATGGCCTTGTAGGCCAATTCGAATCGCACCTGGTCGTTGCCCTTGCCGGTGCAGCCGTGGGAGAGGCCGTCGGCGCCAAGCTTCAGTGCAATTTCCGCCTGGCGTTTGGCGATAACAGGACGCGCCATGGAAGTGCCGAGCAAATACGTGTGTTCGTAAATCGCCCCGGCGCGGAGCGTCGGCCAGATGTAATCGCGCACAAATTCTTCGCGGAGATCTTCGACGTGAGCAGACGTGGCGCCGGTAGCGAGCGCTTTTTTTCGCGCGGCTTCGAGGTCTTCCTGCTGGCCGACGTCACCGATCACGGCGATGACTTCGCAGGCGTAATTTTCCTTGAGCCACGGAATGATGATGGAGGTATCCAGGCCGCCAGAATAGGCGAGTACAACTTTTTTGGGTTTAGGCAATTGTGCTTTCACGATTCCTCTCTTGCGTATAAATGTTGCCAAGCTGGGGCGCAACGGTGCTGCGCCCCTACAAAGAAAAGTTCGCGCGATGTGCTCGAGAACATCGCAGGACTAGAACAGAGTATGCAAGATGGCTTTCTGCACGTACATGCGGTTTTCGGATTGATCGAGGACCACCGACTGCGGGCCGTCGAGGATTTCCGGCGTGACTTCCAAGCCGCGGTGCGCCGGAAGACAGTGCATGAAGACGGCGTCCGGGGCGGCGAGCGACATCAGCTCGGGGTTCACTTGATACGGCTGGAAGACAGTTGTTCGCACTTGCCCCTCGGATTCGAAGCCCATACTGGTCCACGCATCGGTGTAAACGGCTTGCGCGCCGCTCACGGCTTCGCGCGGGTCGGCCAACAATTCAATTTTGGCTTTCGTTTCGCGGGCCACGCGTTTGCCATCGGCAACAACTTCAGGCAGGGGAGCGTATTGCGCCGGCGTGGCAACGCGCAGATGAACGCCGAGGCGGGCGGCGAGATAAATCAGAGAATGGCAAACGTTGTTACCATCACCAACATACGTGAGCTTGAAACCGCGCAACACGCCGAATTTTTCTTCGAGCGTGAAAAAATCAGCGAGCGCCTGGCAGGGATGGAATTTATCGGAGAGCGCATTGATCACCGGAATGCTGGCGTTGGCGGCCATTTCTTCGAGAACTCGCTGCTTGTACACACGAGCGACAATGCCATGCACCCAGCGCTCGAGATTTCGCGCGACGTCGGCGATGGACTCGCGCGCGCCGAGAGATGCGGACGCCTGCGTGTGATCCAGGAAAACCACGGAGCCGCCCATACTCTGAATGCCGACATCGAACGTGACGCGCGTGCGGAGCGAAGGCTTTTCGAAAATCAGGGCGATGAACTTGCCGTGGAGCGTTGAGGCATAGCGGACGGGGCGGGCTTTGATGTCCGCCGCGAGTTCGAGGAGTTCGCGCGTGTGCGCGGGGCTCCACTCCGCTCCGGTGAGGAGATCACTCGACAAGGAAATGGGCGCAACGAGAGTTGTGGCGGTCATTTTTTCATTTCACCTTGCTGTCGCATGAGCGACGCGCTTGAGATCCGCAGACTTGGCGGAATCCAGATCGGAAGCCTGCTGTGGGGTGGTTGCCAGAACGAGTTCCAGGAGCCGGAGAAATTCGCGCACCTGCGCGCGGGTGATGATAAAGGGCGGCAGCAGGAGCAAGGTAAAATCGTGGGTGCAATTGATCAGCAAGCCGCGCTGCATGGCCTCGCTGACGAAGGGACCGCCTTCGACAGAAAGTTCGACACCGATCATCAGGCCTTCACCGCGGATTTCGCGGATAAAGTTGCATTGGGCGGCGAGTTTCGCAAGACCTTCGCGCAGTTCGTCGCCGCGCGCGCGAATATTTTCGAGGAGCTTTTCATCCTCGACGATCTTGAGGAATTCGAGGGCCACGGCACAAGCCAGCGGCCCGCCACCGAAGGTGGTGCCATGCATCCCGGGAGAGACGCGGGAAGCGACCTCTTGCGTGGTGAGAATGGCGCCAAGCGGAAGGCCGGCGGCGAGAGGCTTGGCGATCAAAACAATGTCCGGCTTCGAGGAAAATTTCTGACAAGCGAAGTAACGGCCAGTGCGGCCGAGCCCACATTGAATTTCATCGGCGATCAGGAGAGCGCCGTGCTGCGTGGCGAGTGCGCGAGCGCGATTCCAGAAAACTTCGCTGACGGGATAGATCCCGCCTTCGCCCTGGACCGTTTCCAGGAGGATGGCGCAGATGGTGTCGTCAAATTTCGCTTCGAGGTCAGCGACATCATTGAAGCGCACGAACTCCGCTCCTGGAATGACGGGCGCAAATGGCAATCGGTACTTTTCCGTGGAGGTGACGCTGACGGCGCCGAATGTGCGCCCATGAAAAGAATTCTCCAGAGCGAGAAAGCGGTGCTTCTTCGCTGTCGTTCCGGCAACCTCATCAGGCTTCCGGCCATAGAGCCGCGCCAGTTTCATTGCGCCATCGATCGCTTCGGTGCCGCTGTTCGAAAAAAAGACGCGGTCCATGCCGGACCATCCGGCGAGTTTGCGCGCAAGCGGACCTTGATACGCGTTATGAAAAAGATTTGAAACGTGAATGGCACGCGCCGCTTCGCGGCGGATCACCTTCACAATGCGCGGATGCGCATGGCCGAGCGCGTTCACAGCGATGCCGCCCAGAAAATCGAGATACTTTTTTCCGGTGGAGTCGAAGACGTATGCGCCGCGGCCGTGAGTCATGACCACAGGCTGACGCTTGTAAGTGGGCAGAAGGAACTGCTCGGCGTCGAGCAGGCGCGTGTCCGACTTGACAGTTTTTGCAGACCTGTGTTCGGGCTTGCGCAGAGGACGCGACAGGGCCTTCCTTTTGGATGATGTGTCCATCATGCCGCCGAAAGAGCCGCTTGCGCGGCGGACAACGGTTCACGGAGGACGCGCGTTCCCGGGATCAACGCCACGGCGTCGGTGGCGGATGATTCCGCCGCGTGCGACGCCAGCAACAAAGCGTCGGGCGACGTGCCGCCGACGATGCGGACTTCGCGAACGCCACCTTCGATGGCACGCTTGGCGGCTTCGAGCTTGAGAATCATTCCGCCGGAAACGACGCGGCATTGAACCAAGCGCTCGATCTCCTCGCAGGTGACGGCCGAGAGAACTCTCTCGCCATCGAGCACGCCGGCAACATCGGTGAGATAGATCAATTGATCGGCGCTGAGATATTCCGCGCAGGCAGCGGCCATGTGGTCGGCGTTGATGTTGTACAACTCATCGTCGGTACCCAGGCCAAGGCACGGCGCAACCGGCAGAAGGCCTTCGTGCCAGAGAGACTCAATGAATTGGGTGTTCAATCCGGTGAGGTAACCGACGAAACCGAGGCTGCCTTCGATTTCGTTGTGCACCATGGGTTCGGCGATGAAACAGCGAGCGTCCGCGGCAGAGATGCCGACGGCCGGTTGCCCCTCCGCCGAGATCGCCGCAGCCAACTTTTTGTTCAACAAACCAGCGAAGACCATGACGGCAACATCGCGCGTATCGCGGTCGGTGACGCGCAAGCCGGCGATGAACTTGCTTTCGATGGCCATGCGCTTGAGAGTGGCGGTGAAAAGACGGCCGCCACCGTGGACGACGAGAATTTCATGGCCCTGCTGCGCGAGCGCCGCGACCTGCCGCGCGAGAGAGCGCACGGTGGCGTCGTCTTCGAGCAATGCTCCTGCGAACTTGATTACGATTCTCATTGAAGTGAGGTTTGCTCCTCTATTTGCAGCATATGATTGAAATTCTGCACGGCCTGGCCAGCGGCGCCTTTTCCAAGATTGTCGAGGCAAGAGACGATGACCAGACGGCGTCCGGAGTTGTCCAGTGCGAATCCGATATCGCAAAAATTGGTGTGCGCGACGTGCTGCAACTCCGGGAGCGTTCCGGCGGGCCAGATACGAACCATGGGGCGGCCAGCGTAGAACTGACGGTAAAGCGACTCGACGTCCGCGGCAGTTTGCGGTTCACCAAGCGTGACGTAGATCGTGGAGAGAATGCCGCGGGCGAGGGGAAGCAGGTGCGTTGAGAAAACGACCTGCGACTCGCTCAGACCGGTGTGTTCGAGAATTTCCGGCGTGTGGCGGTGGGTGAAAAGGCCGTAGGCCTTGAAATTTTCATCCACTTCGACGAAGTGGAGATCGCGGCGAGGATCTTTGCCCGCGCCGCTGGCGCCAGACTTGCAATCGCAAACGACGCCGGCGCCAGGAGCAAGCAAACCCGCTTGCGTAAGAGGCCGCAGGGCAAGAATCACGCTAGTCGCATAACAGCCGGGGTTGGCAACCAGACGAGCTTGGGCAATTTCGGCGGAGTACAGCTCGGGAATACCGTAGACGGCCTCGGAAAGCCACTCGGCGTGCGGGGCGGGCAGCTTA
>Ga0209761_1002824_pt1 | contig 11424 bp, 7 predicted proteins | sample GraSoi013_1_40cm_4_FD_185818 | JGI IMG/M metagenome (GOLD analysis project Ga0209761, IMG submission 185818) | Grasslands soil microbial communities from the Angelo Coastal Reserve, California, USA - Sample 09_25_2013_1_40cm (SPAdes) (version 2) | ecosystem: Environmental > Terrestrial > Soil >... | reverse complement strand
GGGGGTGTCGAGGCAGCCGACGAGGTTCATCAGCGTCGACTTGCCCGAGCCCGAAGGCCCCATGACCGCCACATACTCGTTCTTGCGGATCTGCACGCTCACACCGCGCAGCGCGCGCACGAGCTCGGAGCCCATGTCGTACTCACGCGTGAGCTTGTGAGTCAGGATGATGACGTCGGGGAGCGGCGTGTCCCCGGTGCGGAACTGCTGCACGGGGGGGGGCCTCACGAGCGTTTCGCTTTCGCCGTATCGCTCGATTCCCGGCTGGGACGCACCCGTGCGCCTTCCTTTAGATCGCGCACCGCCTGGTAGGGGCCGGCGACGATGGTGTCACCCTGATGCACTCCGTTTACGACTTCGAAGTGCTCCTCGCCGGCGATGCCGACCTTCACCGGCCGGAACGTCGCGACGCCGTTGTGCACGATGAACACGCCTTCCGACTCCTTCTTCTTCGTTCGCTTTGATGTGTCCGCTGGTGTCGCCGCTTGGGCCGCTGGCGGCGAAGTCGATGCTGATCGCTGCTCCGTCGACACCGGCGTATTCTCGCGCACCGTGAGCGCGATGATCGGAATCGCGAGCGCTTGTTTGCGAGTGTCTGTCACGATCCGCGCGGTAGCAGACAGGTCGGGGCGCACCTCGGCCGGAGGATTGGCGAGCGTGATCTCGACCTGGTAGTCGACCGCCCGGTCGTTCTGCCCGGCGGCGGCCGATGCCGCCGTCAGGATCGCGCTGTCGGACACCTTGGTGACTCGACCGACAAATGTCGTGTCGGGGAAGGCGTCGATCGTGACGTCCACCGAATCCGCCATGTGCAGCCGCACCACGTCCGTCTCGTCGACTTGCACCTTCACCTGGATCACCGACAGATCGGAGATCGTGAGCAACAGGCCGGTCTCGCGCGAGAACGTGCCGGGCACCGCGACTTCGCCTTCCTCGACGGCGAGTCGCGTGACGCGTCCGGCCATCGGTGCGACGAGATGCGTCTTGGCCATTTGGTCACGCGCCTCTTGCAACCCGGCGCGCGACTGATCCACGAGGTGCTGCGACGCCGTCAGATTCGCATCGGCGATGTCGAAGGCCGTCTGCGCCTGTTCCATCTGCTCGGGCGAAATCAGGTTGGGGTTTTGCTCGCGCAGCTCTTTGGTGCGCTGGAGCGCGCGCTGCGACTGATCGCGTGTGGCGCGCGCCTGGACGGCGCCGGCCTGCGCCGACGACATCGCGGCGCTGGCGCGCTGAAGATTGGCCTCGTACACCGTCGGGTCGATCTGCAGCAGGAACTGACCCTTCTGTACGAAGTCGCCCTCGCGCACCGCGATGCGCGTGATCCGGCCCGTGATGTCGGCGCTGACGTCCACCTTCTTCTTGGGCTGGATTTTTCCGCTGGCGGTGACGGCGGCGACGAGATCGCGGCGTCCGACGGTCTCGAACCGCACCTCGACGCCCTTCTCGCGCTTGGCGCTGGCACTGACGATCACCAGCAGGACGATGAGTACGGCCCCGCCGCCTCCCAACAGCACCTTGTTCCGCTTGGACATGTCGTCTCGATCCTCTCGGTTATCGCAAGCTGCGGCCGACCGCGGCTTCGAGCGCGGCCAAGGCCTTGTGGTAGTCGTACGTCGCGTTCACGTAGTCGCTTTCGGCGCGCAGCGCCGCGACTTGCGCATCCAACAGCTCGAAAAACGTGCCCGATCCCACGCGGTAGCGCTCCGTGGCGAGCTGCAGCTGCTCACGGGCGGCGGCGCGGTTCGTGTCCTGCAGTCCTACGGTTCGGAAGGCGGTCTGCAGCGTCAGGAACGCCTGGCTGACCTCGGTCTGAACTGCCAGGCCGCGCGCCCGCACCGACTCCTCGAGGTTGTCGTGCTGAGACCGCGCCTGCGAGACGCGCAACTCACGCCCAAAGTTTGTAAAGATCGGCAGCGTCACGGTGAGCCGCGCCTGAAACGGCTGACGCGTGAAGCTGAACGGAAAAACCGAGTTGGCCGCGCGTATCGCTCTTTCCTGTTCGCTGCCGAAGACATAGCCGGTGCAGTCGAGAGGCGGCAGGCTCGCGTTGACGCGAATCTGATTGTTGTCCTGACAGGCGCTTAACTGCTGGCCTGAGACTAACCGCTCCCTGTCGAGGAAGGTATTGACATCCGTGAACTGCTGAGTGAAGCCCGACCACCCTGCCGAAACGCCGACGGCGGGTCCGTAGGTAGCTGTCGCCGCGCGCACCCCCCACTCCGCCGCGCGCTCGCGGGCGCGCAACGCTTTGAGCGCCGGGTTCTGCTGCTCGGCCATAGTCAATAGATCAGGGAGTTGCCATTGCGGTGCTTCCACGCTGAACGAGTCGGTCAGCTGCACTGCCGACACGTCGATCGGTGGCGTCACACCCATCTGCTCGAACAGCCGCAGCTTCTGGACGCTGACCTGTGTCTGCGCCTGCAGCAGGCCAACCTCGGCTTGCCCGCGAGCGACCTGCGCCTGCCGCACGTCGATGAGGGTCGACTGGCCGACGCTATATCGCGCCTGCGCCAACTTCAGGAATTCCTGGTTGCGCTGGAGCGTCTTGCGCGCGAGATCCGCCTGCGCGAGCGCTTGGAGCACCGTGAGGTACTGCTGCTTGATGCCGGTGACGAGCGTGTTCTCAGCGCCAGCGACGTCGGCATCGGCCGCGCGCTGCTGCGCCCTCGCAAGTCCCGGCTGCGAGAGCGTGGTACCCGAAAGCTCCCACGACAGTCCCAGATCATAAAAGGAGGAAACGGTCGAGATCGACTGCGAAAAGCTCTGCGTCAGAAACGTCTGTGACCCCGGTCCCGTGTATGTCATTCCTCCGGACGCAGTGAGGGTCGGGATGACGAGACTCGAGATAGCGCTGCGCACGCCCCAGGCGGCAGGTCCGCGATTGTTGAGCACTTGGCGATACGCCGGGTTCTTGTCACGTGCCACCGCTATTGCGTCGGCGAGCGAAAGTGCCGCCGTGGCGGGAGGTTTGGATGTTTGAGGCTGTTGCGCGGCGAGGGCGGCAGGGCACGCAAGCAGTCCTGCCGCGATCCACACGTATTTCATGGTCGTCCTTGCTAAAAAGATATGTCGTGAGGTCGAAGCCCCTACGCGCACCTCTGGAAGGCAGTTTCGGCCTGCGACAGAACCTAGTCCGGGCAGCAGCAAGATCAACCGCCGGCGAGTCGCTCCGCGCTCAGGCGTCTGGAGGGAATCTCGAGTTTCATGAGCCGACCCGCAGGATCGAGCCAGAGGTGCACGGTTTCGGCGGCGCCGCCGCTCACCGTGATGTGGCGGAGCCTGGCGGGGTCATGATTGACGGTGGTCGTGGCCAGTCCGTGATCCTGGATTTGCATCGTCTCGCGGCGCAAGGAACGCGGCAGGATCGCCGTGACCTCACCGGCTTCCGACGATGCCATCCAGGCGGCGAAGACATAGAGGGCGAAAACGGAGTCGTCGAGCACGACCGTTCGCGGTCCAAGGGAAAATTCTCGCGCCCGCTCCATGGTGCGGGCCACGAACCGGACGGTGAACCGGCCGCGTCCGAGCTCACCGAGGATACGCGAGGGCTGCCGGGGATCGGCGACGTCGTATTGCAGTGTCGCGGGCATGGTGTCGCTGTTTACTTCGAGAATGGGTGCGAGCACGATGACCGGACGCGCACGATCGTAGCGGATGGTGGTGGCGAGACTCCAGCCGGCGTCGCCGCGCGACAACCGGCCGTTGCTCAACCGGAAGGACTCGCGGGCCACTTCCAGCGTATCTACCCGAACGGCGAACACCCCTTCATCGACGGTGGTGCCCGCCTGGAGGATTGCCAGGATGAGCAGGGTGGTCACGCGGCTACGGTTCCCCCACCCAAAACTCGCGTGGCGATGCGGTCATGAATCATCTTATACAGCCGCGCCCCCTTTTCGGCAGACGCAAGCGTCGGGCGACCCACGGATCCAGGGGACAGGGCCGGGACAGGTCCCGAGGCACGCCGGCGGTAACGGGCTACCTGACGGGCCGTCAGTGGAAAGTCCTGCGCCAGGTCCATGCGCACGAGCTCAGGGGCGATGTGGAGCAGCAACGATGTGTCGAGCTCACCGCCATGCGTAGGACCGGCGGGATCCTCGAGAAAGCCCGTGAAATCGAGGGCGAAGACGTCGACCGTAAACACGCGCGCGCGCCGCGTGCGCAGCGTAGACAGAGCCTCCTGATGGGGGTCGTGGCCGTGAGCCGTGAGAATAATGAAAGGGTCGACGCCACACTGCTCCCAGGAGCCAAGCAGATCGTTCATCCAGCGGTGCAACGTCTTCCGGCGCACGCTGGCGTTCCCGGGATAGGGACGTTTCGTGGCGGTATTCACACCGTAGGACACGGTTGGCGCGCGCAAAACGCCGAACGTTGACGAGAGATCATCGGCGAGCCGCTCGACGATGATGGTGTCGCAGCCGAGCGGCAGATGAGGGCCATGTTGTTCGCAGGTGCCGACGGGCACCAGGAGCCGTGAATCGCGCGCGATCGCGCTGCGCACGGCCTCGGGGGTGAGAACGCTCAAATGCAGAGGCAAGCTCACGTCGTAATCGCCGGCTGTGCTGCGAGCCTCGCGGCTGCGGAGTGGCTGCGCGGCGACGTGGGCTTCTGGGCGTGGCTGGCGGGCGCGGCGGGAATCGCCGCTGTCGCGCTGGCGCTCACGCGCCCGAGGTGCCCACCGCTCACGATCGCAGCGGCCGTCGCCAGCCTGGTGCTGGGGGTCGTGCTGGTCGGCGGCGCCTTCCAGATATGGCGCATCGAATGTTGCTGGCCGTCGCTCCGCGAGCGCCGCGTCACCGCCGCATCGCGCGCGCTGCAGACCTCATTGGGACGTGCCATCGCCGAGGCCCGGCGTCTGGCGGAGCGCGGCTCGAAAGCATCGTTGCTCCCCCAAGAGGCAGCCTTCGACGAGCTGCACGACGCCGTCATCTCCGGTCCCCCGATCGAGCGCGGCGCGGCCGTGCTCCAGGGGGATCCGGATCCGCATCCTGTCGCCTGGGCGGGACGCCACCGCACGCTGCCCGCTGAAGACACGACCGAGCTGAAAGCGATCATAACTCCATTCTACGCGGTGCTCGAGGCACGCCGCCAGACGCAGAGTGGCACGTCGGTCGGTAGCGTGCTGCTGTCGGCGGCTCTCGCGGTTTCCGATGCCGAGCGTTCGTTCAGCGCGGCATTCGCGCGTGATCACGGTGTCTCGTTGCGATTCTTCCCCGCCGGCGCGGGCCCGCGTGACTCGAGCGTCTTCGAGATCTGCAAGCCGCACGAGCCCTCGACGCCGTGCGAGAGTGCCGATCTGTTCTCCGTGCTCACGATTCCCCCGTCGCAAGGAGATGCGAAGCTCGGCGCGCTCGCTCGTACCGCCTGGCTCGCTCGGATTACCCTCGGCGTGATGCTCGCGCTGCTGCTCGTCGCTGCGCCCGTCGCCTGGCGCTGGGGGGTTCTGCTGGTCGGTGCATGGACATTACTCCGCGCCCCGGTGGGACCGGCCGCGCTGTTCTCCCCCGCGACCTTCTACAGGCCGGTCCCGATCATCGGAGCGTCCGCTGGGGCGCTCCTCGTCGGGGGCGTGCTGCTGCTCGTCGCGGCGGGGTGGCTGTGGAGGCGCGGCATTGAGCGACGCTGGTGGGGAATCGTCGTGGCAGTGCTACTGATGGTCGCAGCGCCGTACGTTGTGCGCTACTTCGGTCGCGGCATCGCGCCGCCGGCGAGCGGGGTCAGCCTGGGGCTGTGGTTGTCATGGCAGGCCGCGCTCGCGGTGACGGCGATGGCGTTGATTCTGCTTGCCGCCGCGTTGGTCCGTGGTGCCGCGGAGCCACAGCGCGTGTCGTGGGTGATGCCGGCAGCGTGTGCCTGGGGTGCGTTGGCGGCGATCGGTGGCCTCCGGTTGTGGGACCCGCATGGGGCATGGCCGGAGTGGTACACGTTTTTGTGGCTGCCCGCGCTCATCGGTGTGATTCTGCCGGCCCCGCGGCGCTGGGCGCTCGCCGGCATGGCGATCGTCGCGGGCACGGCTGCCGCGCTGCTCGCGTGGGGTGCGGCGGTCGAAGGTCGGCTGTCCCTCGCGAGTCGCGACGCGTTGCGACTGGGACATGAGGGCGATGCCGTTGCAGTCGCGCTGCTCGAACGACTCGGCCAACAGGTCAACGCGCTTTCGAGCCGCCCACCGACCAGTGCGGGAGATCTGTACGCACTGTGGGTCTCGTCGCCACTCGTTGCCGAAGACTACCCGGCGATGCTGGAGCTGTGGGGAAGGGGCGGGTCCGAGGCCCGGCCGCTCGCGGAGTTGCGATTGGCGCAGCTGGACCTGCGACCGGCGTTGCTCGCGGCGCTGGCGCGGTCCGCGGCGGACGAACCGTGCATCGAACGGTTGGAGAAAATACCGGGCATTCATTACGTCCTCGTGGTGCCGCTGCGGAACGGCACGGTCCTCACAGTTGGCGTCGGTCCGAGGACCAGGCTGCTCCCTCCGGAGCGCGTCGCGCGATTCTTGCGCGGTGACGCGGAAGCATCGGCTCCGTACACGATTTCTCTGTCGCTGCCGGTCCAGACCACCGCAGCGAACGTCGGACATTCCGTGGAATGGCGCCGCGATCAATGGACAGCACGGGGAGAGCGATTGATCGATCTCCCGGACGGGATCCGCCACGTGCACACGCGGGTGGACCTGCGCGGGCCGTGGGCATTGCTGGTGCGCGGCGCACTCGTCGTCTTACTCGACGTCGCGCTGCTGGGCGGATTCTGGCTGTTCGGACTCGTCACCGCGGAGGGCTGGCGGCCGCGGATCCCTGTTTTTGTGGCGACGCTGCAAACTAGTTACCGCGCGCAGCTCATCACGGTACTCGCGGCATTCTTCGTCCTGCCGGTCGTCGTTTTCGCAGCATGGAGCTTCGCGCGACTCGCCGACGAGGTGCGCCGCTCCGGCGATTTGCTCATTCGACAGACCTTGCGTGACGCAGCGGCCGGCGCGGAAACTGTCGCCGAGGAACGACCCGACGCCATGGGTCAGTCGCTGGTGGAGTTGGGGCGCCGGCTCGACGCCGAGCTGTGGCTCTATCGCCGCGGTGAGCTCGTTGCCAGCAGCTCACCCGTTTTGGCGGAGCTGAGCCTGGTCGATCCGTTTCTGACCCCTCCGGCCTATCGCATGACGCTCGCGGACGAGCTTGAGCTGACGATGGACGCGCGCACGGCCGGCCGGCGGACGCGCGTCGGCTATCGCGTGGTCGGAACCGGTCCGCCGGGTGAGCAGGCCGTGCTCGCGGCACCGCAGCTCCTCGACGACGAGCGGGTGCGCGAACAGCAGGAGGATCTCGTGTTGGGGCTCGTGCTGGGCACGCTGATCGGCCTCGTCGCGGCGGTCTACCTCGCGGGCTTCGCGGCGCGGCGGCTTGCCGAGCCGGTCGCGGCGTTGCGGGCGGCGGCGCTCGCCGTCGGACGCGGCAGTGAGCCGCCGGCGTTCCCGCCGCGGACGCCGCGCGAATTCGAGCCGGTGCTCACCGCGTTCGACCGCATGGTCACCGACGTGCGACGCAGTCAGAGCGCGCTCGAGGAAGCGCGGCAGCGGAGCGCGCGCGTCCTCGCCAACGTGGCGACGGGGGTCATCGCGGTCGACGACGCGCTGCGCGTAACGATGGCGAACCCGCGGGCCTCGGAGCTGGTCCTGGGCGGTGACGAAACGTTGGCGCCCGGGCATGTGCTGCCGCAGGCAACGCCCGCGGCGTGGGCACCGGTGTGGCAGGCGGTCGCCGAGTTCATCGCCGCAAACCGCGACGTGATCGCCGAGCGTGAGTTCGACGTCGGCGGTCGCCAGATCCGGCTGCAGCTCGCACTGCTCGGCCCCGCGCCTGATGGCTGTGTCATCGCGCTCGACGACGCGACGGCGTTGACGCGGGCCGCGCGCGTGCTCGCCTGGGGAGAAATGGCGCGGCAGGTGGCGCACGAAATCAAGAATCCCCTGACGCCGATTCGCCTCGGCATTCAGCATCTGCAACGGGTGCGGGGGAAGGCGCAATCGACTGCTTTTGAAACGACGCTCAATGAAACGTCGGCGCGGATTTTGACCGAGATCGACCGGCTGGACGGGATCGCTCGCGCCTTCTCCCGGTTCGGCGCGCCGCTGCCCGACGCCGAGCAACTGCCGCTCGAGGCCGTTGATCTCGCGGCGACCGCCCGAGAGGTGGTGCAACTCTACGATCTCGGCTCGGGGACCCGGTTTGAGGTTCGTGCAACGAACGGCACGCCCGCACTGGCGCTGGCGCGTAAGGATGAAGTGAAGGAAGTGCTCGTGAATCTGCTCGAGAATGCCCGGAACGCGGACGCAAAGCGCGTGACCGTGCAGGTGGCCGCGAGCGGCCGTCAGCTCACCGTGACGGACGACGGCCGCGGCATCCCGGCGGAAGCGCTGCCCCGCGTCTTCGAGCCCACGTTCTCGACGACGTCGAGCGGCGCCGGGTTAGGATTGGCGATTTCGCGTCGCCTGGTCGAGAGCTGGGGCGGCGTCATCACGCTCGAAAGCGACCCCGGCAAAGGGACACGGGTCACTCTGACGCTGCAAACGGCCGCCCGCGACGCCGCCGGGTGACCTTCCTCACACCTCACGATGGAAAAAACGGACACAATGTGCAAAGTTGTGGCGGCCTTTCCCCCGTGCGAGGTGCCCTGTGCGAACCGGAGTCGTCGCTCTTACACTCGTCGTGCTCCTGCTCGCTCCCGTCCGAGCGGCGCACGCGCAATTCTCATTCGACGCGCGGCGCATCGGCATGGGAGGCGTCTCGCTGAGCCGAGACGGCAATGTGCGTCGCTACAACCCCGCGTATCGGGCCGTCAAGAACCGTAGCAACATCACGGGCGCCCCCAAGTTCTCGATCCCGGTGCCGCTTGGCTTGATTAAGTTCCTCAAGGACCACCCGCTCAACCAGCTCAGTCACGATCCGACTTTCAATCCCGACTCGGCGGCCTTCAATCCCGTCGAGCTCATGAACCTGATCTTCAATCCGCCGATTTTCTATGAAGTGAAGGAAGCGCCCACGCCTACTAACAACGTCGAGTTCACGATCGGCAAGAATCAGCTCATCATGAATCTCGGCGCTACGCGGGTGTTGATTCCCGAAGACAAGTTCGGACTCGGAACGACAAGCCGGCTGCTCGACGTGGGCGTCGGTTTTGCCGGCTTTCACGTGGGTGTGATGGGGTTCCTGCAGTACGACGTCGGCTTCACGCTCGACAGTATGTTGCGGCGGGCGCTCACGGACACGGTGGTCGGGTTCCAGCCATCCACGAATTACAGCATCCTCGGCGACGGCGTGGCGCAGGCGGGCTTTGCGCCGACGGTCAGCTTCGCAACGCGGGTGATGCGCGGCACCGGCGGGGGGACCGACAATGCCGACGACGGCGTCTACGTAGGCGTCGCGGGCCACTACTACATGGGTGGCACCTACGCGCGCGGTAGGGGCCCGGCCGGATTCACAACGGGCAACCCAATCTTCGGAAGCACACCGCTCGGGATTCTGGACGACACGGTGTACACATCCAACAAGCCATTTGGCCACGGTGTCGGAGGCGATGCCGGCATCGCGTGGATCACGGGCCCGTTCGAGGTGGGAGTTGGCGCGAACGACATCGGCGCCGAGCTCACCTGGTCCGACACCAAGGTTCAGCGCATCCGCTACAATCCGGCAACGGACTCGATCACCACGACCCTGCTGAACGATCACGTTCAGACCAAGACGAAGTTGCCGATTACCTACATCGCCAACGCGGCGATGCGCATGGGAACCGGAACGACGGTAGGTGGGGATGTCGTGAATGCGGGGCGCGGGACGGCGATTCACGTCGGCGTCGAGCAATGGACGGGGCCCTTCGCCCTGCGCGGGGGCATCGGGCGCGATCAGCGCAAACGCGTGCAATTCGGCTGGGGTGGCGGTTTGCGGCTGGGACCGTTCGGACTCGACGTCGGGTTCTGGACGCACAGCAATTCGCTGTCACCGCAGCGCGCCATCACGATGGCGACGTCGATTTCGGTCTACTAGGAGCGATACCATGAAGCGTCTTCTGGTCGGGACACTGTTTGCCGCCGCGTTGACGGCCTGCGGTCAGGGGCGCGCGATTTTCAACGTGGATGCGTATAGCTTCATGTCCGGCGCGGGGAGGGACACCATTCACTACACCATCCCGCCGGGCGGCGGAACCGCTTCCACGGTCCAACAAATCAACCTGCCTCCCGGGTTCGGAAAATCGATCGTGGACTCGGTGCGGATCACTAAGGGCTATGCGTATTTGTTCAATACGGGCGGGACGGGGTCGATCGGGTTTGCGCTTTTCTTCGCCGCTGATTCGGCCTCTACATACACCACGCCGGCCGCGCTCAACATCGCGGCCACCGCCGTCAACGGCGTCCAGGGACCCGATTCGGTCGCCATTACGGGGGACCTTTCCAGCACCGTGAATAGCCTCTTCACACAGCAGACGCTGTGGATCCGCATCGCCGCCACGGGAACGAACGGTGGGGTCACGCCCGTGACTGGCAAAGGCGTGCTCAAGGCGTTGGTGATTCGCGTGGTCGTCGAGGACCGAATCTTCTAACGAGAGCAGTACCTTCCACGGGCACTATATTTCTGCCCGTGACCACGCGACGTCCTACCGTCACGGTCAGTATGGGCGGCGTCTTGGTTGGCAGTGCGCAGCCAATCGTCGTCCAATCCATGACCAACACCGACACCGCCGACGTGGCCGCCACTGCCGCGCAGGTGCGCGCGTTGCACGGCGCCGGCAGCGAGCTCGTGCGCGTGACGGTCAATACCGACGAGGCCGCGCGCGCCGTGCCCGCCATCGTCGCCGAGGTCGACGTCCCGGTGATCGGCGACTTCCACTACAACGGCCATCTGCTGCTCACAAAGTATCCGGCGTGCGCGCGTGCACTGGCCAAGTACCGCATCAATCCCGGCAATGTCGGCACCAAACGCCGCGACGACAACTTTCGCACGATCGTGCAGGTCGCCATCGCACAGGGAAAACCCGTTCGCATCGGCGTGAACTGGGGCAGTCTCGATCAACAACTGCTCACCGAGATGATGGACGCAAACGCCGCGCTGCCGGAGCCGCGCGATGCGCGCGACGTCACCATGGACGCCATGGTGGAAAGCGCGATGCGCTCGGCCGAGCTGGCTGAGGAATGCGGGTTGCCGCACGATCGCATCATTCTGTCCGCAAAAGTCTCGGGTGTGCAGGATCTGGTTGCGGTGTACAGAATTCTCGCCACGCGCTCCGATTATCCACTCCACCTCGGCCTCACCGAGGCGGGAATGGGCACGAAGGGCGTCATCGCCAGCACGGCGGGGCTGTCGATTCTACTTCAGGAGGGGATCGGCGACACCATTCGCGTGTCGTTGACGCCGCGTCCGGGTGGGGATCGCACCGAGGAAGTCC